>WNFL01288059.1_pt1 | contig 24422 bp, 18 predicted proteins | sample 5400361 | NCBI WGS metagenome assembly WNFL01 (sample SAMN13153351, study PRJNA577476) | soil metagenome | isolation source: 40 cm soil on Douglas fir-dominated hillslope | place: USA:California | collected 2013-09-17
CCGCAGGCCGACGGGGAGGGAGAAGATAAAAAGCCGCTGCTAGCTGCTGAAGCGGACCGCTTCCCGGCTAAAGGAGTTTTTATGTCGATGAAACAGATTTCAGTTCAAGAGGCGCACGATATCCTGCAAAAAACCCCCGGCTCCGTTTACATCGACGTCCGGACAGTGCGCGAGTTTACCGCCGGCCATCCCGAGGGGGCGGTGAATATCCCGGTGGCTTTTCCCAATCCGGGCCGGGGGATGATGGTGAACGATGAGTTCGTGCGGGTCGTCGAGGCCCATTTTCCCAAGGACAGGAAGATCGTCGTCGGCTGCCAGGCGGGGCCGCGCGCCGATGCCGCCGCGCGTCTGCTCACCGACGCCGGCTATGCGGACGTCTCCAGCATGCAGGGCGGCTTCGGCGGCATGGGGCCGGCACCCGGCTGGGCCGGCCTCGGCCTGCCGGTGAGCCAGGACAACGGCGAGGGCGTCAGCTACGATTCGCTCGCCGCGAAAATAAAATAGGCGTCAGGAATTGGGGATCAGAAAATTCCCCCTCCAATTCCCAATCCCGGATGCCTAATCCCTTCCCCTCACGGCTTCCCGACGTACTTGTTCGTCCAGAGCACGCCTTCTTCCGCCGAGGGCGCTTTCGACTTGTCCTTGACGATGCCCGAGCCGGTGGCGAAGTTGACGACTTTCTGCCAGCCTTCGGTGTGCATGTCGCCCCATTTCGGCATGGCGTTGAAGACTGTCGAATAAGACAACTCGAAGACGTCGTTCGGAAGCTTGTCCGGGGTGAACAAACGATGCGCCCGGAGCGCCGCTTTCGCCGCCTCCGGCTTTCGGGTTGGCCTCGACGTAGTCGGGGCGGACCATCAGGACTTCATAGGGATAATCGGTCAGCTCGGGAACCTCGCCCTTGCCCAGCGGGATCAAAACGTAGCCCTTGCCGCTCGGCTCCGTTATCTCGGCCGACGGCGGCGACAGCGCGTAGGCGTCGATCACGTTGTTCATCAGCGAAGGCGGCAGCTCGGGCGCGCCGATGTAGACGAACTTGAGCTTGGTCGGGTCGCCGCCGGCTTTCGCCACCAGGAAGCGGAGGATCTGCTCGGAGGCCGCTCCCGGTCCCGTCGCACCGAGCGTGCCGAGCTGCGTCAGCGCCTTGAGGCGCGCCTCGATCGGGCTCTCGCGCGTGAGGCCGAGCTTGTCCACGATCGGCTTCCTGAGCACGACGCTCAAAGTCATGGCCCGGTTGTGCGCCTGGATCGCCATCGCCGTCGCCCCTTCGACCCGCGCCAGCACCAGGCCTTCGGAAGTCGAGGCGCAGAATTGGGTCGAGCGGCCGATCACCGCATTCAGGCAGACCGAGCCGCTGGGCGAGGGCGTGATCTTGACCCGCACACCCTCGGCCTCGAAATATTTCAGCTGCTCGGCGACCCAGATCGCGCCGAAGGCGAAGTTGGGCACGGCGGTCATGAGATTGACCTCGGGCATGTCCTTCTGCGCCCGGGCCGGCGCGCCCGCCAGCATCAACGCCGGGAGCATTATGAAAATCCAAACGATGCGGATGGGGTTTTTCATGAGACCTCCTCTTTAGCCTTGAATCGTCACGTGCTCGCTGTGGGCCTGCCACCGGAGCGCGCGCCGCTCGATCAACTCCGCTATTTTGTCCATCGCGATGACCATTAGCATCAATACGATGATGCCGACAAACACGTCGGCGGTGCGAAACAGCCCGGCCGCCTGCCGGATGAAAAAGCCCACCCCTTCGGTCGCGGCGACGAACTCGCCGACGATGGCGCCGATCACCGAAAAAGGGATGCTGGTGCGGATGCCGGTGAAGACGTAGGGGGAGATCGCCGGCAGGATGACCCGGAAGGAGAGCCGCCAGCCCTTCGCGCCCATCAAGCGCGCGAGGTCGACGTACTCCTGGTCGAGCTGGCGCATGCCGGCATAGGTGTTGAAAAAATTCAGGAAGAAGGTCAGCAGAAAGACGACGCCCACCTTCGACCAGATGCCGATGCCGAGCCAGACGATGAACAACGGCGCCAACGCGGTGCGCGGAATGCCGTTCAGCGCGATGATGATCGGCTCGAAAATCTCCGCCAGCAGGCGGCTCCGTCCGAAGGCGTAGCCGAGCGCGATCCCGAGGATCACCCCGGCGGGAAAGCCGATCAGGATTTCTTGAAAAGTCACCCAGCAGTGCTGGAGCAGGTCGCCGGTGCGGAAGCCCGAAATGAGAGATGCCAGGATGCGGCTCGGGCTGCTGATGAGAAAAGGCTCGATCCACTTTCCCGAGGCGATCTCCCACAAAAGGAAAAACCCGCCGATGACGGCGACGCGCGCGAGCGTCACCCAGACGCGGCGCTTCGAGAGAAAGCCTCCGGCGGGGGCCGGCGGCAGCGCGGATCTGGTTTGCTCCTGGGCCGTCCCCGTCATCTCAATCCTTTTTGAGGTGGAGCTCGTGGCGGAAGATGTTCCACAGCCGGTCGTAGGCTTCGTCGAAGCCTTCCTGGCGGTGGATCTCGAAAATGTTGCGCGGCCGCTTCATCGGCACCTCGATGACGTCTTTGATCCGGCCGGGGCGGTGCGACATGACCACGACCCGGTCCGCCAGCGCGACCGCTTCCACCAGGTCGTGCGTCACGAAGAGGATCGTCTGGCGCTTCTGCTCCCAGATTTTCAACAGCTCGTCCTGCAAGACCATGCGCGTCTGGGCGTCGAGCGGTCCGAACGGCTCGTCCATCAAAATAACCGGCGGCTCGTAGGCGAGCGCGCGGATGATCGACGCCCGCTTGCTCATGCCGCCCGAGAGCTGCGCCGGGTAATACTTCTCGAATCCGGCGAGGCCGGCGAGCTCGATAAAATGGCCGAGCAGCCCGTCGCGTTTTTCGCGCGGGTAGCGCTTGGAGTCGAGCCCGAAGGCGACGTTCTCCTCCAGGGTCAGCCACGGGAAGAGCTTGCTCTCCTGCGGCACGTAGCCGACCTTGGTGTTGAGGCTCTGCACTTCGTCGCCCTGATAGAAGATGCGGCCGGCGGAGATCGGCGTCAGCCCGGCGATGAGCTTCAGCAGCGTCGATTTGCCGCAGCCGGAGGGGCCTACGATCGTAATAAATTCCCCGTAGGGAATGTTCAAGATGATGTTTTCGAGCGCGGCCATCCGGCCGTGGTCGGGCGTCTGGAAGGCTTTGTAAACGTTCTCGACTCGGATGACCAGTGAATTCGCGTCCGGCAGGGCCGCCGCGGGGTCGTGAGCGGTGGGTTCCATGAATCGCCGCGCATTCTCCATCATCGAACCGGGCCTGTCAACACGTTAAGCTTACCCATTTGCCGCTCAAAAGAACAAGCGGCGTCGGCGCGGCTGCCGCTTGATCGACGCCATCGGATGACGTATGAGGGTCCTAACAACAGCGAGGAGCGGACATGGCCCAAAGCGAAACCGTCATTCAAAAAAACACCGGCAAAACCTTCGTCGTCAAAAAAGGGCGGATCATCCGCGTGACCGGCGAGTCGACCGCCGATTTCGTGGTCTTCAATCTCGGCGACGTGAGCGAGCGCTTCGACCAGGCGCGCACGAAAGTCGACCAGGGGAAAATTTACGTCACCACCGGCGACGTGCTGATCTCCAAGTACAACAACGTCATGATGACGATCATAAAGGACACCTACCGGGGCACGCACGACATGGAAAAAGGGATGTGCAGCACGTCGTTCTACAAAAAATGGGGCGATAAGATTTTCGCGATTTACGGCGGGACGTGGAAGAGGCTCGGCCGGAAGCGCGGCGCCGCGCCCAAGCACGGCTGCTGGGAAAACCTCGCCCGGGCGCTCCAGCCCTACAAGGTCGCCAAGGCCGACGTGCCGAGCCCGCTCAATATTTTTCAGACCATGGTGATCAACGCCAAGACCGGCTCGATGCGCTACGCGATGACACGGCCGCGGCCGGGCGGAGATTCCATGGAGCTCCGCGCCGAGATGGATTGCCTCGTCGGCATCAGCGCGTGTCCGGAGGGCGGCCGGGGCAAGCCGCTGAGAATTACGATCTATGACAAATAGTACCGCGCGACCTCGCGGCGAACCTCTCCGGCCCGAGGGCAATGGGGATAGGATGCGCCCTCAGGGCGCGCCTCTCCGCGCCGAGGGCAATAGGGATCTGCCTTGAGGCGGCTCTTGAACTTTCAGCATGGAGACCCGTCCAGAAAGTAAATGAACGTATGTGCCAAGCACCTCGCAAGTCATTGAGCCTTCACGTCTGGTGCCCTCGGCTCGTTGATGCGCGCCCTTCGGGCGCGGGTGGGGAGGGGTTCTGGTTCTCCGTGGCGTAAGGCGGTACTCTCGTAGACGTTATTAAGGAGAGCCGTATGTTCGAAGACCTGCGCGGTTATCTTTCCTTCCTCGAAGAAAAAAAACAGCTCGTCCGCGTCAAGGAAGAAGTCAGCTCCAAATACGACATCGCCGCCGGCATCCGCAAAACCTCCGACATCGAAGGCCCCGCGCTGCTCTATGAAAACGTCAAAGGCTTCGCCGGCTGGCGCGTCCTCGGCGGCCTGTTCGCGACGCGGAGGCTGATCGCCCTCGGCCTCGGCGTGCCTGAGGAGGAATTGCTCGAGCGCTACCTCACGCTGGAGGACAAGCGCATCTCGCCGGAGCTGGCCGCGACCGGCCCGGTCAAGGAAGTCCGCTGGACCGGGAGCGAGATTGATCTCCACAAGCTCCCGATCATCACACACGCGGAAAAGGACGTCGGTCCCTACGTCACCATCGGCGTGCAGGTCGGCAAGGACCCGGACACGGGCGCGCGCAATCTGTCGATCCACCGGATGCTGCTGCTCGGCAAAGACCGCCTCTCGCTCTGGGCGCCGCCCGATCATCACTTGGGCCGGATGATTCTCAAAGCCGAGGAAAAAAAGCGCGGCCTGGAGGTCGCGACGGCGATCGGCTTGGAGCCCGCGCTCATCATCGGCTCGCAGGCCAAAGTCCCCTACGGCGTGGACGAGTACCAAGTCGCCGGCGGGCTCCGCGGCGCGGCGGTCCAGCTCGTCCGCTGCGAAACGATCGACGTCGAGGTCCCGGCCGCGGCCGAGATCGTGATCGAGGGCGTGACGGTTCCCGGCGAGCGCGTGGCCGACGGGCCGTACGGCGAGTATCCCGGCTGCTACAGCGAGGCGAAGCAGGCGCCGGTGCTCAAAGTCACCGCGATCACGATGCGAAAAAATCCCATCTACCAGACCGCGCTGACCGGCATGCCGGTGACCGAGAACCACACGCTGATCGAGTACGCCAACGCCGCGGTGATCTACCGCGAGGCGAAAAAGATCGTGCCCGAGACGCGCGACGTTTACGTCACGCCCGGCGGCACATTCCGCCACCACGTCGTGGTCTCGATCAAAAAGCGCCACGACGACGAGGCGCGGAACCTGATCCTCGCGCTGCTCGCGCTCGGCATCGGCCTGAAGCAGGTCACGGTCGTGGACGACGACATCGATATCCGCAACCCGACCGAGGTCGAATGGGCGCTCAGCACGCGCATGCAGCCCGACCGCGACCTGATCGTCATCCCGCGCATCGCCTGCTCGACGCTCGATCCCTCGGTGCCGAAGCCGCGCTCGACAGCGGCCTGGGGCATCGACGCAACTGTCCCGGTCGGCGAGCGGGCGAAGTACGAGAAGGTGATTATTCCGGGAGTGGAGAAGATCAAGTACATTTAGTTTCTGGTTTCTAGTTCCTGGTTTCAGGTTGCGAGATATTTCGGGGAACTAGAAATTGGAAACCTGAAACCAAAGAACCGATGAGAGATTTCGAATACCTCGAACCGACGACCGTCGCGGAAGCCTGCGCGCTGCTTCAACGCTACGCCGGCGCGGCGCGGCCTTACGCCGGCGGCGCCTATCTCAGCATCGTCCTGAAGCAGGGTCTGATCCAGCCCGCGGCGCTCGTCAACATCAAGAAAATCGACGAGCTCAAGGGCGTCCGCTTCGACGCCGAAGACGGCCTCGTCATCGGCGCGCTCACCACGCACCGGGAGCTCGAGACCTCCGAATTGGCGCAAGCTAAATTCCCCATCCTAGCGGAAGTCGAGCGCGCGGTCGCGAACATCCGCGTGCGGAACGTGGGGACGATCGGCGGCAATCTCGCCTCGGGCGAGCCGCTCACCGATCTGGCCCAGGTTTTTATCGCCCTCGACGCGCGCGCGGGCATCGCCGGTCCTTCCGGAAGCCGCATTGTTTCGATGGAAGAGCTTTTTATCGACGTGTATCAGACCAGCCTGGCGGAAGACGAACTCCTGACGCAAATCGTTATCCCGCCGCTGCCGCCCGGCTCGGGCATCGAATATATCCGTTTTTCCAGCAGCTCGATCGTGGACAAGCCCGCGGTCGGAGTTTGCGCGCGCGTTTCGCTAAGCGCCGATTCCAAGACTTGCGACGCCGTGCGCATCAGCCTCGGCTGCGTCGCGCCGACGCCGATGCGGGCGCGCAAGGCGGAGGGAATTCTCGCCGGCCGGCCGTTCTCCCCGGAGCTGGCCGCCGAGGCTGGCGCCGCCGCGGCGGCCGCATCGAGCCCGGTCTCCGATCTCCGCGGCTCGGAGAAGTTCAAGCGCGGCATCGTCCGCGCGTTGGTCCGGCGCGCCCTGGAAAAAGCGTACGATCGGGCGCACGAGCAAGTGTTGCAACAACGATGATGAAAAAGCAGATCCGCCTCCGCGTCAACGGCATGGAGAGGACTCTGGAAGTCTCGCCGCGCACGATGCTGCTCGACGCGGTGCGCGACGGGCTCGGGCTCACCGCCGCCAAGCTCGGCTGCGACATGCAGGTCTGCGGCGCCTGCACGCTGCTCGTCGACGGCAAGCCCGTGAGCGCCTGCTCCTATCTCGCCGTCGACGCCGCCGGGCGCGAAATCCTCACGACGGAAGGATTGAGCGCGGGCGATAAGCTGCATCCGCTCCAGGAGGCGTTCATGGATTTGGGCGCGCTCCAATGCGGCTACTGCACCAGCGGCTTTCTGCTCACCGCCAAGGCGCTGCTCGACGAGAAGCCGCGGCCGAGCGAGGCGGAGATCCGCGATTATCTCTCGGGAAATTTTTGCCGCTGCGGCTGCTACCAGGAGATCGTGCGGGCGATCAAAAAAGCGGCGGGTGTTTAGCGGCGGATGTTTAATGGATAAATCCACTCAAGACGACCAGCGCCGGCTCGACTACCTGGCCAAGGTGACCGGGAGGGCGAATTATCTGGCCGACATGAAAATCCCCGGCGCCTGCCACGGGAAAATCCTCCGCAGTCCCTACCCGCACGCGCGTATCGTCCGCATCGACGCGTCGAAGGCGCTGAAAATTTCCGGCGTGGTCGCGACGCTCACGCGCGACGATATTCTGGGCCATCCGGGCATCGATCCCTATTACGGGCCGGTGTTCAAAGACCAGACGATCGTCGCCGTCGAAAAAGCGCGCCACGTCGGCGACCCGGTGGCGGCGGTCGCGGCGCTCGACGAGGACGCGGCGGAGGCGGCGCTCGCCGCGATCGAAGTCGACTACGAGGAGCTGCCGGCGATCACCGACGTGCACGAGGCTCTCGGGAAAAACGCGCCGCTCGTGCAGCAGTCGATCCGGCTGCCCGAGTCCGGCTTCGCCGATCTGGCCGAGCTCAAGCCGGTCGAGGGCACCAACATCTGCACGCACTTCAAGCTCAACAAGGGCGACGTGGAGAAGGGCTTCGCCGAATCCGACCGCATCTTCGAGGACACCTTCACGCTGCCGGCAGCCCAGCACGCCTTCCTCGAGCCGCACGCCTGCATCGCCGCGTTCGAGGGGCGGCGGCTGACCGTCTGGTCGACGACGCAAAACCCGTTCGTCGTCCGGACGCAGCTCGCGAACATCTTCAGGCTCCCGGTCGCGCGCGTGCGCGTCGTCGTGCCCTACCTCGGCGGCGGCTACGGCGGCAAGGTCTATCCCAAGGTCGAGCCGATCACGGTGGCGCTGGCGCAGAAGGCCGGCCGGCCGGTGCGCCTCGTGCTCGCGCGCGAAGAGGTCTTCCACACCATCACCAAGCACGCCGCGGTGATTCGGATGAAGACCGGGGTCAAAAACGACGGCACGCTGGTCGCGCGCGAATGCGAGGTGCTGCTCGACACCGGCGCCTACGCCGAGATCGGCCCGCGCGTGGCGAAAAAATCCGGCTACACCGCCGCCGGGCCGTACCGGATCCCGCACGTCAAGATCGACGCGATGTCGATCTATACCAACAAGCCGCCCGCTGGCGCGTTCCGCGGCTTCGGCGTCTCGCAGTCCGCCTGGGCGCACGAGTCGCAGATGGACATCATCGCCGCCGCGCTGAAAATAGACCCGCTGGAGCTGCGCCTCAAAAACGGCTACGACGAGAACGACGCGTTCGTCACCGGCGAGCGGCTCGCCGACATCGGCTTCAAGCGCTGCCTTACCGAAGTTGCGCAGGCGATCGGGTGGGACGAAAAATCCGCCGCGCCCGCGGATAAAAATGTGCGCCGGGGCAAAGGCATCGCTTGCCTCATCAAGGCGACGATCACGCCGTCGATCTCCTCTGCCGTCGTCAAGCTGAACGAGGACGGCAGCGCCTCGGTCTACGCCGGCACCGTGGAGATGGGACAGGGCTCGGAGACCACGCTGGCGACGATTGCCGCCCGCGAGCTCGGCGTTACGCTCGGCGACGTTCAGGTCCTCGGCGTGGACACGGACGTGGTCCCCTACGATTTGACGACCTCGTCCAGCCGCTCGACCTTCCACATGGGCAAAGCGGTGCAGCTCGCCGCCATCGACTTGAAAAACCAGCTCAAACAGATCGTCGAGAAGGACTACGGCATTCCGCCCGAGCGCATCGAATTTGCCGCCGGCAAGATCCGCCTGCCGGAATCCGTGCTCGAATACAAAGACGTCATGTTCAAGCGCTTCGGCATGCCGGGCGGTACGCTGGTCGGCCAGGGGCAGGTGAAAACCAAAACGATCGACGAGCGCGGCGAGAAGAGCACGTCGGCCTTCTGGTTTTTGGGCGCGGGGGCGGCCGAGGTGGAAGTCGATGTAGAAACCGGCAGGCTCAAGCTCGTCCGCTACGTCACCGCGGTCGACGTCGGCAAGGCGATCAGCGTTCTCGGCTGCCGCCAGCAGCTCGCCGGCGCGGCGATCACCGGCATGGGCCAGGCGCTGTTCGAGGAGCTGGTCTACGAGAACGGGCAGCTGATCAACCCGAATTTCGTCGACTACGTGATCCCCTCGCTCGGCGACATGCCGGCGACGATCGAGTCGATCCTGGTCGAAGTGCCGCACAAGGACGGGCCGTTCGGCGCCAAGGGGATCGGCGAGACCGCGCTCATCCCGGTTGCGCCGGCAATCGCCAACGCCGTCTTCGCCGCCACCGGCGCGCGCATCAAGGACCTGCCGATCAAAGCGGAGAAAATTTTCCTCGCCCTCGAAGAGATGCGGGAGACGAACCGATGAAGCCACATTTCCTATCGATCGCATGTTTCCTCGCCGCCCTTTTATTTCTCTCCGCCTGCGAGCCGGAGCAGATCCGCAGGAACGACGATATCCTCCGCCGGCAGGAAGAGGAGTTGCGCCAGCTCCGGGAAGAGAAGAGAAGGATGGAGACCGGCGAGAGACGGACCGACGCCGGGCGGGAAGAAAGGCGGCGGGACGGCGACTGCAGCCGCGCCTTCCGGACCTTCGAGCAGGCTCAGGCCGCGCGCAGCCCGGCGGAGGCAGCGGCGCTTTACCGTGAAGGTCTCGATCTCTGCCCGGACGACGAAGTCGCGCACTACGAGCTCGGCAGGATCCTCGCCGACATGGGCCGGCTCCAGGAGGCGCGCCGCGAGTTCGAGACGGCCCTGCAGATCAATCCCAACTTTCAGGGCGCGCGGCGGGAGTTGGATCTCTTAAATAGATAGTTCATTGGTTGAAGGTTGCAATGAAGGCTCAAAAAGGCCCCAAATGAAAACGGTTATTTTTTTGCTGCTGGCGGCGTTCTCCGCTTTCGACGCTTTCGCGATCGACGAGAAGAAGCTCGTCGACATGACCTATCCCTTTTCCGAGGAGACCCAGCACTGGCCGACGGCGCGGCCGTTCAAGCTGGAAAAGCACACGGAGGGCGTGACGCCCGAGGGCCACTGGTACGCGGCCTACGACTACAGCTCGGCCGAGCACGTCGGCACGCACATGGACGCGCCATTCCATTTCGCCGAGGGCCAATGGACGGTCGATCAGGTCCCGCTCGCCAAGACCATCGCGCCCGCGATCGTCGTTGACGTGCGCCGCCAGGCCGAGGCGGACGCCGGCTACCGCCTCGCCGTCGCCGACCTCCGCGCCTGGGAGAAGCGCCACGGAAAAATTCCGCCCGGCGCGATCGTGCTCATGCACAGCGGCTGGGGTCGGTTCTGGAAAGACCGGAGTAAATTTTTCGGCTCCGACCAGCCGGGGGACGCGGCCAATCTCCGCTTCCCCGGCTTCTCCAGGGAGGCGGCCGAATTCCTCGTGGGCGAGCGGAAGATCGGCGCCGCCGGCACCGACACGGCGAGCATCGACTACGGCGCCTCGCGCGACTTCATCGTCCATCAAATCTTCGGCAAGGCGAACGTGCCGATCTTCGAAAACGTCGCCAATCTCGACAGATTGCCGGCCAAGGGCGCGACGGTCTTCGCCGCGCCGATGAAGATCCAGGGCGGGACGGGCGCCCCGCTCAGGATCTTCGCGCTGCTGCCCTAGCGCGCCGCCGTGTCGGCCGCAGCCGCGGGGTTCAGCGGGTCCGGAATAATTCCCCGCTCGATAAGAATCGGCCGGGCCGCCTCGCGGAGCCGGGGCAGATGCCGCGCGAACCAGAGGCCGGCGGCGGCGCAGCAGAAGCCGCCGGCGGCGACGACGAGCGGCGCGCCGGCGCGGTCGGCGAGCCAGCCGGCGAGCAGGCTCCCGAAGGGCGCCATGCCCACGAGCATCATGGAAAAGATGCTCATGACCCGCCCGCGCATTTTGTCGGCCGCCAGCGCTTGCAGGAGCGTGTTGCAGGCGGCGATCAAGACCATCCAGCAGAATCCGACGCCCAGCAGAATCACGAGCGAGAGCCAGAAAACGCGCACGGCGGTAAACAGGGCGAGGCCGAGGCCGAATCCGACCGTGGTCGCGACGATGATTTTTCCCAGCCCGCGGAGCTCGGTCCGCCGGGCGAGAAACAGCGCGCCCGAAAGCGCCCCGAGACCGACCGAGCCCATCATCAGACCGAGCGCGTCGGCGCCGCCGCCGTGCACCTTGCCCGCGAAGACCGGCATCAGCGTCATGTACGGCATGCCGAGGAGCCCCACCGAGCCGAGCAGCAAGAGGAGGGTGCGTATCGGCGAGGTGCGCCGGATGTAGCGGATGTCCTCGGCCAGCGAGCGGCCGACCGAAAGGTGCTGTCTCGCCGCGCGGCCGGCGCGGGAGAATTTCATCGCCAGGAGCGCCCACAGGACGGCGAGATAGCTCAGCGCGTTGATCAAAAAACAGAAGCCCTCGCCGAAGGCGGCCACGAGCAGGCCCGCCAGGCCCGGCCCGACGATCCGCGCCGCGTTGATCATCGATGAATTGAGCGCGATCGCGTTCGGCAGGTCTTCCGGCTCCACGAGCTCGTTCACCAGCGATTGACGCGCCGGCATATCGAACGCGTAGACGACGCCGAGGAGCGCGCCCAGGAGAATCAGCTGATAGACCTCGATGCGTCCGGTCAACGTCAGCGCCGCCAGCAGCAGGGCCTGGAGCAGGGCCAGGGACTGGGTCAGCAGCAGGATGCGGCGGATGGGGAAGCGGTCGCTGACGACCCCGCCGAGGGGGCTCAGCGCGAAGATGGGGATCTGCGAGGCGAAGCCGACGACGCCGAGCAGCGTCGCCGAGCCGGTGAGCCGGTAGACCAGCCAGCTCAGCGCGACCTGCTGCATCCAGGTGCCGCATACCGAGACGAGCTGGCCGGCGAGATAGAGCCGGTAATTGCGATGGCGCAGCGAGCGCCCGAGCGCCGCGGCGAAAGACGGTTTCCGCATGGAAAAATTCTAGAGAGATTTACGAGCTTCGGCCAGACCTGCCGTTGGCGCGCCGGTACAGTTGGGCCGCCCTCACCCGGAGCGCTCCGCCCCAGGCTTGGGCCTTCTGCCTCGCCCAGCCCCGCAAGCCGAGACGCCCCAGGTCGTCGAACAGGGAATAGGCCACCGGCGTGATCAACAGCGTGATCAGCAGCGAGAGCGCCTGCCCGCCGATGATGACCTTCGCCATCGACGCGCGCGAGGCCGCGCCGGGCCCGCGCCCGAGCGCCATCGGCAGCATGCCGAAGATGAGCATCAGCGTCGTCATCAAAATCGGCCGGAGCCGGGCGTGGTTCGCCTCGATGATCGCCCGGTCGCGCTCCATCCCCTGGGCGCGCAGCGTATTGGTGTAATCGATTTGCAGGATGCCGTTCTTTTTCACGATGCCGAAGAGCATGAAGAGGCCGAACATGGCGTATATATCCATCGGCTGGCGGAGCAGGATCAGGGAGAGCAGGGCGAACGGAATCGTCAGCGGCAGCGCCAGCAGGATCGTGATCGGGTGGAGGAAGCTCTCGAACTGCGCCGCGAGGACGATGTACATGAAGATGAAGCTCAAGCCGAAGGCGTAGACGAAGTTGAGCCCGGTCTCGGCCAGCACCTTGGCGCGGCCGGTGAAGTCCGCCGTGTAGTTGGCCGGCAGGTCGAGCTCCTTGACGAAGCCCTGGATTTTTTCCACCGCCTCGCCGAGCGGCAGCGTCGGCAGGAGGTTGGCGACGACCGTCACCTTGCGCTGGCGGTTGTAACGGTCGATCTCCGACGGGCCCAGATCTTCCTTCAGGTCCACGAGATTGGCGATCCGGACGAGCCGGCCGTCCTTTCCCGGCACGGTCAGGTTCATCACCGCCTGCGGGTCGTCGCGCTTGCTCTTGATCGCCCGGAGCCAGACGTCGTACTCCTCGTCTTCCTCTTTATATTTGGACACCGGCTCGCCACCGATGTAGGTCTGGAGCGTGTCGGCGATGTCCTCGATCTGGATGCCGAACTCGGAGGCCTTTTTGCGGTCGACCAACGTGCGCAGCTCGGGCGTGCGCACCGAGAGCGTCGTGTCGATGTCCACCAGGCCGGGCACCTCGCGCATGCGCGCGATAAGCCTGTCGGTGTATTCCTGCAGCCGCTCCAGGCTCGGCCCGCGGAGATTGAACTCGAGGTCGGTCTGGCGCACGCCGCCGCCGCTGAAAGAGTTGACGCCCTGGACGCTGGTTCTCAGATCCGGGTACTCCTGGAAGAGCCGGCGCGCGTCCGCCATCACGTCGAACTGGCTGTACTTGCGCTCCGAGAGGTCGACGAGCCGGACGTAGATATTGCCGAGCGTCACGTCGCCCTGGCCCGACTTCACGTTGCCGGTGGTGTCGCCGATCGTCGTCAGCATGTTGGTCACGCCGCGCAATTTTTTGATCCGCCCCTCGAGCTCGCGCATCAGCCCTTCGGTCTCCGCGAGCGTGAAGCCGCCGGGCGTCTGGACGATGACTTCGAACTCGCTCTGATCGTCGGTCGGGATGAAATTCTTGCCGATCATGGAAAACAGCGGCACGATCCAGAGCACGGTGACCACGCCGGCGGCGATGACGGCCCAGCGGTAGCGGAGCGACCAGCCGAGAATCCAGCCGTAGGCCCGGTCGAGCCAGGAGTAGAAGCGGCTCTCCTTGGAGGACTTGCCGGCGCGCTTGGGCCGCAAATAGCGCGAGCTCAGCATGGGCGTCAGCGTGAACGAGATCAGGAGCGAGACCGCCACGGAAAACGCCACGGTCGAGCCGAAGCTCGAAAAAAAGCGCCCGACCCGCCCCGCCATGAAGGCGAGCGGGACGAAAATCACGATCAGCGAGAGCGTCGTCGCCATGACGGCGAGGGCGATCTCGTGGGTCGCCTTCGAAGCCGCGCTCCGCGGCGATTCGCCCTGCTCCTCGATGTGGCGGAAGATGTTTTCCAGCACGACGACGGCGTCGTCGATGACGATGCCGACCGACAGGATCAACCCCAGCATGGTGATGTTGTTCAGCGTGAAGCCCATCACGCGCATCAGCGTGAAGGTCGAGATGATCGAGGCGGGGATGGCGACCGAGGCGATCAGCGTGCTGCGCCAGTCGTGCATGAAGAGAAAGACCGTGAGCCCGACGAGGAACGCGCCCAGGATCAGGTGCAGCTTCACCTCTTCGTACGAGGCCTTGATGAAGCGCGATTGATCGACGATCACCTCGCTGCGGATGTCCTGCGGCAGCACCGCGCGGAGCTGCTCGAGGCGGGCCTTCACCCGGGCGACCACCTCCACTGTGTTGGTGCCCGACTGTTTTTTCACGATGAGCTGGACGGCGTTCTCGCCGTCGAGCCGCGTCAGGCTCCGCTGCTCGACCACGCCGTTTTCCGCCGAGCCGATGTCGCGGATCATGATCGGGCGGCCCGAGAAATTGCCGACGATCAGGTCGCCGAAATCGGCGGCGCTGGCGATCCGCCCCATGGTGCGGAGCACGAGCTCGCGGCGGCCCTGGTCGATGCGGCCGCCGGGGATCTCGATGTTCTGCGCCTGGATCGCGCGCTTCACCTGGGCGATCGAAAGGTTGTAGGCGGCGAGCCGGTCGGGATCGATGTCGATGTTGATCGCGCGCTCCTGGCGCCCGGTGATGATCACCTGCCCGACGCCGCGCAGCGACTCGATGTCTTCCTTGATCTGCTTGCGCGCGATCTCGCTGATCTCGCGCAGGTTGCGCTTGCCCGAGACCGCCATCTTCATCACCGGCATGGCGTCCACCTGGAATTTTTGAATCACCGGCGGGTCGGTGCCGACCGGGAGCTGGGAGAGGACCGTGGAGACCTTGTCGCGCACCTCCTGTGCCGCCACGTCGCCGTTTTTCTCCAGGATGAACTGCACCGTCAGGACCGCGATGCCGTCTTTGATGACGGCGCGGAGCTCGTCGATGCCGTCGATCGTGCTGATCGCGTCTTCGATCGGCTTGGTGACGGCGGTCTCCATCTCCTCGACGCTGGCGCCTTTCAGCGTGGCCGTGACGGTGACGGTGGGGATATCGATGTTCGGGTAGAGATCGACGCCGAGGCCGCGGTAGGAAAAAAGCCCCAGCACGACCAGGGCGGTGATGAGCATGGTGGCGAAAACGGGGCGCCGGATGCAGACGTCGGCGAGATTCATGGCTAGGGCGCCGTTTCGGCGCGCGGCATCACGGGCCCGGAGACCTTGACGGCGGCCCCGTTGGTCAGGCGGGTGAGGCCGGAGATGATCACCAGCTCGCCCTGCTTCAACCCCGAAGCGATCTCGACCTCGTTGGTCCCCACCCGGCCGCCGGTCTCGACCACGCGCTCGCGCGCCACGCTGTTTTCCGCCACGAACACCTTGGTCACCCCGGCGAACGAAACCACCGCCTGCTGCGGCACGGTGAGCGCGCTCGGATCGAGGCGCGTCGTGACGACCGCGTGGGCGAAAAATCCCGGCTTTAGGCGCCGGTCCGAATTCTCCACCAGCCCCTCGATGAGAAACGAGCGGCTCGCCACCTCGGACGACGGGCTTAGGCGCGTGAGCTTCCCTTTAAAGGTGGCGTTGGCGAACGAGTCGACCCGGACCTCCACGGCCTGGTCGGTATGGACCTCGGGCGCGTAGCGCTCGGGGATCATGCCGCGGAGCTTCAACGGATTGTCCTGGACGATGGTGAAGAGCGGGGCGCCGACCTTCACGTATTCTCCCGCCGAAACGGAGCGCTTGCTGATCGAGCCCGAGAGCGGCGCGACGATGGCGGTGTCCGATAATTTTTTTCGCGCCGTTTCCAGCAGGGCCTCTTTGGCGTTGACGGCGGCGAGCGTCGCCCGGGCCTCCTCGATGGTGCTCTGATAATTCGCCCGGCTCATCTTGGCGCGGGTCTGGGCGGTGTCGTAGTCCTGCGCCGCGATGAGCTGCCGCTCGAACAGGGTCTTGACGCGCTTCATCGCCACGTCGGCGTCGTCGTAATCCGCCTTGGCGCGCAGCACCAGGGAGGTTTGCGTGACGTCGAAATCGGGCGGCGGCGGCTTGTCCAGTCCGAGCTTGGCCAGGTTCTCCCTCAGGTTGCTTTCGGTTTGCTTGATGGTGGAGCGGAACTCCGCGTCGTCGATCTTCACCAGCGTCTGGCCGCGCGCGACGCGGTCGCCGAGATCGGCGGCGAGCGAGGCGATCCGGCCGTCCACCTCCGTGGAGACCGTGACCTCCTCGTTGGCGTAGAGCGTGCCGACGAACTCGACGGTGCGCGCGACTTTCTGCGCGCGCGCCGGGGTCACCGTCACGGCGAGCGGCGCCTCGGCCTTGGCCGCCTGGCCCGGCTTGGAAGCGGCGGTGTTGCGGTTGCACCCGAGCACAGCGGCCAGCAGGACGACGGTCAGGATCGCGTTCGAGATCGGCCGATTCATCGAATGCTCCCGCCCGCGCCGCGGGCGTGTTTTCTGAGCAGCAGGCCGACGAACGCGATCAGCTCGTCGGCGTCCCGCTCGAGCGAGTGCGCGCTCCGCCCCATCATCCGCCGCCCCGCGGTGCTGATCGTCATCTCGTTGATGTAAAAGGCGGCCTGGGCCGCGTCCATGGCCCGGAAGATTTTTTGCTCGATGCCCTCGTCGAGGCAGTTTTTCAGCCGCGCCTCGTGCCGCTCCCGGTATTTGAGCAGGCGGCGCGCCTGATGGCCGCCGGGGCTGTCGCTCAAGAGCCGCCGGTCGAGCAGCAGGACGCGCAGCAGCGCTTTTTGCTCCTCCATGATCTTCAGCTGGGCGCCGAGGGTCCGGCAGAGCCGCTCCCAGGGCGGCGCTTCGGCATTGGTCTCGGCCTCGATCCGCCGGACCATCTCGGCAAACATCTCCTCGACCGCCGCCAGGATCAGGTGGTCCTTGCTGGGAAAATAGAGGTAGACCGCGCCCTTGGTGAGGCCGGCCTCGGCGCTGACCCGCTCCATGGTGACGGCGTCGAAGCCGCCGGCGGCGAGGACCTTGCGGGTCGCCTCCAGGAGCGAGCGGGTGCGGAAGGTCTGCAGGACCTCCTTGTGGCGCGATTTGACGGCGCTTGACTGAATCATAGTTTAGTATACTAAATAGGTGTTCAGTTTCCCACCCTTTAGTGGGATTGTCAAATAGGTATTGCGCTTTGCATAGAGGAAAAAAAGTTATATAACCGCAGACGGATCGGCACGGAGGTTTCGTATGTCGGGAGCGAGAATCGCATCGGCCCTGTTTTTAGCCCTGCTGGCCCTCGGCGGGCCCGCCGATTCCATCCCCGCGGCGGACGCGCCCGCTCCGGCCGCCCCGGCCGAGAAAATAGAGCTCCGGCGCGACGGCCAGAGCGGCCCGGTGCTGACCCTCGACGACGCCGTCCGCAACGGGCTGCTATACCACCCCAGCATCAAACAGGCCGCCGAGAGAATCGGCGCGCAGGCGGCGGTCGTCAGGCAGCAGCTCGCCGCGTATTATCCCACTCTCAGCCTCAACGGCCAATATCAAACCGGCAACCAATCTGGAAGTACGAGCGTTGCCTCATCCACTTCCGAGTTCTACCAGGCTCAGGGCAGCGCCAACATGACGCTCTACAACTTCGGCAAGCGCGAAGGGGCGGTCCAGTCGGCGCGGGAGACTCTCGACGCCACAAGGTACAATCTAAAAACCACCGCCGACACCGTCGTCCTGGGCGTCAAGCAGGCCTATTACTCCTATCTCCAGGCGCGGGCGCTGGTCCGGGTGGCGGAGGAGACGGTCCGGGACCGCGACCTGATCGTCAAACAGGCGGAAGGGTTTTTCGAGGTCGGCACGCGGGCGAAGATCGACGTCGTGCGCGCCCAGTCCAACCTCTACAACGCGCAATCGGGCCTGATCTCGGCGCAGAACGGTGTACGAGTATCGTGGGTGACTCTTAGAAACGCCATGGGCCTGCCGGATCTGCCGGACCAGACTATCCCGGACCTGCCTCCGGGCCAGGTCGAAAGTTTCGCCGTCAGCACTTTTCCGCTCACGCTCGATCAATCCCTCGATCAGGCGTTTAAGATACGCCCCGAGCTGGAAAGCTTCGATGCACAGCTAAAAGCGCAAGATCAGGTCATAGCGACCAACCGAAGAGGCCATCTGCCGGATATCATATTCGACGCGAATTATGCCCGGCGGCATACGAGCAACGATTCGACGAGCGGTCGTTGTATTGATACATTTGTCCTCGATGCCACCCACTCGATATGTACAAAGCACGCACCCGACCATAACTTAAACACGTTTCCGCTTCTGCCGTCCTGGCAGGTGAGGCTCAGTCTCAACGTCCCCATCTTCGACGGCTTTCGTACGACTAACAGAGTAGAAGAGGCGGTGCGGACGTATTACGCGCTCCGCGCGCAGGCCTTGCAGCAGAGACAACAAGTTGTTTTGGAGGTCGAGCAAGGCTATGCTAATTTCGTGAGCGCCCAGGAGCGGATCAAGGCGTTGAAGGCGGCGCAGGACGCCGCGAAAGAAAACCTCGATCTCGCCAACGGACGCTATCAGGTCGGCGTGGGCTCGATCATCGAAGTCACCGACGCCCAGGCGCTCTATACGCAGGCCGAGGTCGATTACGTAAACTCGCTCTACAACTACAAGGTCGCCGAGGCGCAGCTCTTGAAGGCGGTCGGGACGCCGTAACGGGAGCGATGGATCGCGCGGAGAAAAAAAATCCATGAAGCGATACCTTTTCTTGGCGGCCATTCTTATCGCGATCGGCGCCTACGTCGGCTACGGACAGATGACTTCCGGCGCCGGCAAGAAGCCGGAGGCGGCGGGCGGGAGCGGGAGAAGGTCCGAAGGCCGGCCGGCCGTTCCCGTCCTGGTCGCGAGCGCGGTGCAGAAGAGCATTCCCGTCCAACTGGAGTCGGTCGGCTCGGTCGAGGCCTATTCGACGGTTTCCATTCGCACCCAGGTCACCGGCGTGGTGACGCAGGTGCATTTTAAAGAAGGGCAGGACGTCAAGCAGGGCGACCTGCTTTTTACCATCGATACCCGGCCTTTCGAAGCCGCGCTCAAGCAGGCGGAAGCCAATCTCGGCAAGGACATGGCGATCCTCGCCAACGCGCGCGAGCAGGCGCGGCGCTACGCCGAGCTGGTGAAAAAACAGTACGTCTCCGTCGAGCAGTACGATCAGATCAAAACCAACGCCGACTCGCTCGAAGCGGTGGTGGAGGCGGACAAGGCCGCCGTCGAGAACGCAAAAGTCAGCCTCAGCTACTGCCGCCTCTTCTCCCCCGTGACCGGACGGACGGGGAGCCTGCTCGTCAACGAAGGCAACCTGGTCCGGACCAACGACGCCACCGCGCTGGTGACGATCAACCAGATCAGCCCGATCTACGTGACCTTCGCCGTGCCGGAGCAAAGCCTGCCGGAGATTAAAAAACGGCTCGCCGCCGGGAAGCTCAGAGTCCAGGCGTTGAGCCCGCAGGGCCCGGCGCGTCCGGAAGACGGGGATTTGAGCTTCGTCGACAACACGGTCGACCGGACCACGGGGACGATCAAGCTGAAGGGCACCTTCGCCAATCGGGACCGGACGCTTTGGCCCGGCCAGTTCGTCAAGGCGGTGCTGAAGTTGAGCGATCAGGCCGACGCCGTCGTCGTGCCGTCGCAGGCGGTCCAGATGGGGCAGGAAGGGCAGTACGTTTTTGTCTTGCGGGGCGATTCCGGGGTCGATGTCCGCCGGGTCGTCGTCAGCCGGACGCTGGAAGGCGATTCGGTCGTCGAGAAAGGGCTCAAGCCCGGCGAGAAGGTCGTGACCGACGGCCAGTTCCTTCTCGGGCCGGGAAGCAAAGTTCAGGTCAAAGGAGACAGCGGTCAGCAGCAGGTCAAAGGAGCGCCGGAAGCGGGCAAAGACGCGGACAAAGAGCAGGTGAAAAGCTCCGGCAAAGAAGGCGGCCGGCGCAAAAAAGAGGTGGCGTCATGAACATCACCGGCCCCTTTATTTACCGGCCCGTCATGACGACCCTCATCATGATGGGAATCTTGATTTTCGGCGTGATGGGATACCGCGCGCTGCCGGTCGCCGACATGCCGACCGTCGATTTCCCGACCGTGCTGGTGAGCGCCAACCTGCCGGGCGCGAGCCCGGAGACGATGGCGTCCGCGGTGGCCACGCCGCTGGAAAAACAGTTCTCGACCATCGCCGGCCTCGACTCGATGAACTCCGTCAGCAGCCTGGGCCGCACCCAGATCACGCTGCAGTTCAATTTGAGCCGCAATATCGACGCCGCCGCGCAGGACGTCCAGGCGCAGATCGCGCGCACGCTGCGCGACCTGCCGCCCAACATGCCGAATCCGCCCGCGTACAGGAAGGTCAACCCCGCCGACTCGCCCGTGATCCAGCTGGCCCTGTCGTCGCAAACGCTGCCGCTCTCCGCCGTCGACGAGTTCGCGCAGAATATCCTCGGCCAGAGAATCTCCATGGTGAGCGGCGTCGCGCAGGTGGACGTCTTCGGCACCCAGAAATACGCGGTGCGCATCCAGCTCGACCCCTCGGCGCTCGCCTCGCGGCAGATCGGGATCGACGAGGTCCTGAGCGCCGTGCAGCGCGGCAACGTCGATCTGCCGCTCGGGACGCTCGACGGGCCGCACCGCTCGCTGACGCTCAAGTCCAACGGCCAGCTCTCGACCGCGGCGGACTACCGGCCCATGGTCGTGACCTACCGCAACGGCTCGCCGGTCGCGCTCCGCGACGTCGGCCAGGTCCTCGACAGCGTCGAGAACAACAAGGTCGCGGCCTGGTACAACAACAAGCCGTCCGTGGTTCTCTCGGTGCAGCGGCAGCCGGGCGCCAATGTGGTCGAGGTGGTGGACGGCGTCAAGGCGATTCTGCCCGCGCTCCGCGCGTACATCCCCCCCTCCGTCGATCTGGAGATCATGTTCGACCGCACGCTGGCGATTCGCGATTCGGTCTGGGACGTCCAGTTCACTCTGGTCCTCACCATCGCCCTGGTCGTGCTGGTGATTTTTCTCTTCCTGCGGAACCTCTCCGCGACCATCATCCCCAGCCTGGCGCTGCCGATGTCGATCATCGGCACGTTCGCCGTGATGTACCTGCTGGGCTACAGCCTGAACAACCTCTCCTTGATGGCGCTCACGCTTTCGGTCGGCTTCGTCGTCGACGACGCCATCGTCGTGCTGGAGAACATCGTCCGGCACGTCGAAGAGGGCGGAAAGGTGTTCGAGTCGGCGGTGAAGGGCGCCAAAGAGATCGCGTTTACCATTCTCTCGATGACCCTGTCGCTCGTCGCCGCGTTTATCCCCGTGCTGTTCATGTCGGGAATGATCGGCCGGTTGCTGCGCGAGTTCGCGGTCACGATCTGCGTCGCGATCCTGGTCTCCGGCTTCGTTTCACTCAGCCTGACGCCCATGCTCTGCAGCCGCTTCCTGAAGCCCGCGGGCAAAGAGCAGCACGGCCGGCTTTATAAGATCGTCGGCGGCTTCTTCGATTCCATGCTGGCCGCGTACGACTGGACGCTCCAGCTGGCCTTGAAGCACAAGCTTGCGACGATGGCGGTTTCGGTCGCCCTCTTGCTCTGGACGGCGCATCTCTTTACGGCGATTCCCAAGGGCTTCGTGCCGAGCGAGGATACCGGCCAGATCATCATCAACACCGAGGCGGCCCAGGGGACCTCGTTCGAGGACATGGTGCGGCTGCAAAAGCAGCTCGCCGCGATCGTCGCCGACGATCCCAACGTGGACGGCTTCCGCTCCAGCGTCGGCGTCGGCGGCCAGGCCTCGACGGGCAACAGCGGACAGATCTTCATCCGCCTGAAGCCTAAATCCGAGCGGCCGCTAAAGCCCGCCAAGTTCGAAAAGTTCGAATGGCTGGCCGCGCCGGCGAGCGCGGACGAGATCATCCAGCAGCTGCGGCCGAAGCTGTCCGGCGTGCCGGGCGTGCGCGTGTCGCTGCAGAACCCGCCGGTGATCCGCACCGGCGCGCGGCTCTCAAGAAGCGCCTATCAGTTTACGCTCCAGAGCCCGGACGCCCCGGAGCTATATCAATACGCGCCGCTGCTCGAAGAGAAGATCCGCTCCCGCTCCGAAGTATTCCAGGACGTCAACAGCGACCTGCAGCTCAAGAACCCGCAGCTCGAGATCGTCGTCGACCGCGAGAAGGCGGCGACGCTGGGGACGACCGCGCAAGGGCTCTCGCCGCGCCAGATCCAGGACGCGTTTTACAGCGCCTACGGATCGCGGCAGATCTCGACGATCAACACGCCCAACAACCAGTATCAAGTCATCATGGAGCTCGACCCGAAGTACGAAAACGACCCCTCCGTGCTGTCGATGCTCTACATCCGCTCCAACACCGGGAACAACACGGCGCAGAGCGCGCTCACGGCCGGGAACGCCCTGGTTCCGCTGAACGCCGTGGCGAGCTTGAAGCAAGGCGTCGGGCCGACGTCGGTGAACCATTCCGGACAGCTTCCCTCGGTTACGATCGCCTTCAACCTCAAGCCCGGAGTCGCCCTCGGCGACGCCGCGAAAATAGTCGACCAGCTGGCGCGCGAGACCTTGCCGGCGACCATCACGACGGGCTTTCAGGGCACCGCCCAGGAATTCCAGTCCTCGATGCGCAGCATGTGGCTGCTCCTCGCCATGGCCGTCGTGGTCGTCTATCTCGTGCTGGGGATTTTGTATGAGAGCTTTGTCCATCCCCTGACGATCCTCTCGGGTCTGCCGTCGGCGGGGCTCGGCGCGCTCCTCACGCTCATGCTGTTCGGGATGGAGCTGGATATCTACGGCTTTGTGGGAATCATCATGCTCATCGGCATCGTCAAGAAAAACGCCATCATGATGATCGACTTCGCCCTCGAAGGCCAGAGAAACGAGGGCAAGACCCCGTATCAGGCCATCTACGAAGGCTGCCTGGTGCGCTTCCGGCCGATCATGATGACGACCATGGCCGCCATCATGGGCGCTCTGCCGATCGCGCTCGGCCACGGCGCCGGCGCCGAATCGCGCCGGCCGCTCGGCCTCGCCGTCGTCGGCGGGCTGCTCGTCTCGCAGATGCTGACGCTCTACATCACCCCCGTGATCTATCTCTATTTCGAGGCCCTGATAGAAATGGCGCGCGGCTGGCGGCGGAGCCGGCAGGCAGCGCCGGCGACCGCCGGGACCGGGCGCGCCTGGGAAATGAGCACGCCGGCCGAGGGGCCGTCGCTGTGGAGTTCGTTCAGGAAATTCGGGCTGCGGAGAAAGTAAGCGCGCCGGCCGATTTGAACCTGCCGGATCGTTCATATTGAAATCGCTCCTACAGCAAAAGCCAAGCCGATTTAGTCGCAACTATTTGGCACGAATCACGCCATTTCTATTCCAATTTTTTTGAGCGAACAGCCGACTAATTGCTGCTAGATTCGATTACATCACCCAGGCTCATGTGAACCTCTCCTTCTGGACCGGCATTGTTAGAACGGCAGTTGCTACGAATACAATCAACACGATTGGCCTACCGATGCTATCGTCAGGAGCTGGCGGGTGGCAAGTGGATCTGAGTGTTAATCCTCAGGACTTATATTTTCTACCTAAACGATAATGAAGCGACAAATCTTAATATTAGCTCTTATTTTAGTTTTATTAGTTTTTGGAGGGACGCTTTGGTTCACCAATGCATTTAATCATTCTCGTATTGACAACCTATATGTCGAAAATGCGCAGCTCTCTGGACCTGCCATCTCAGAGTACATAGGCGCGCCTTTTTGTTTCCATGCTTTGGCCGGAATACACCGCTTAGAAAAGGGGCGAGGACTTGTCATTGTACGACACAAAATGATTGATCCTAATGTGTTTATGGTTGATGACGAATGGTATGAATTCTTCTCTGTTGCGTTGCCCGCCAATATGTAGCTTCACCTGGCATCGAGGTTGCTTATTCACGTGGGGGGCGACATTGGTTTAGCACATGCAATGGTGAAGTCGGAATAGATTTCCAAGGTAAGATTAGCACACACAACGACGGCAAAGATAATTTGAGTGTCTCCTTAGATATCGCAGTTACTGGAGCGTCCACAGACTCTACTCAAACAAAGCATCCGCTTCATATTAAAGAGAACTTCGTTGCCAAACCAACAACATTATCCAAGTTGCAGGATTTAATTCCAGCCGATTTTCGTTTCATCGAAGAGCTTAGCAAGCGAGAACGAAATAGGACAAAGGAAAATTAAAGATTATCCCAAGAAGCAGGAATTCCGGGTACATAATACGGTTTTTGGGCAAGGCAGCGGGGGGCAGGCATGACTTATTGACTTATTTATAGGGGTCGCGTCTGCTTCTTGAATCAAAGCGATAGCAAACGGGCATGGCGCGAGTGCGAATGCTCTGAGGGGAATATTCCTGGGACACCATACGAAATTTCATGATTTCTTTTTGGCCGGCCAGCTTTTCGCAAACTCGGGCGG
>WNFL01168229.1_pt1 | contig 24407 bp, 14 predicted proteins | sample 5400361 | NCBI WGS metagenome assembly WNFL01 (sample SAMN13153351, study PRJNA577476) | soil metagenome | isolation source: 40 cm soil on Douglas fir-dominated hillslope | place: USA:California | collected 2013-09-17
GGCCGCGCGAGGATGCGATCACGGTCGGCTGAGGCGCGCGACGATGTCCTGGCAGGCGGCGGCATGGCTGATGCTCGGCGGCTCGACGCTGCTGATGTTCCTCGGCCTGCCGGTGGCGTTCTCGTTCCTCGCGATCAATCTGGTCGGCGCCTGGGTCTATCTCGGCGGCGAAGTGGGCCTGGTGCAGCTCGCGCGCAACAGCGTGCAATCCGTCACGAGCTTCGCGCTGACACCCATTCCGCTCTTCATCCTGATGGGCGAGGTGCTGTTCCACACCGGTCTCGCGGTCAAGGTGATCGACGGCATCGAGCGGCTGATCCGCGAGGTGCCGGGGCGGCTCGCGGTCGTCGCCGTGGTCGCGGGGACGGTGTTCTCGGCGATCTCCGGCTCGACCATCGCCACCACCGCGATGCTCGGCAGCCTGATGCTGCCGGTGATGCTCGCGCGCGGCTATCACCCGACCATCGCGGCGGGGCCGATCATGGCGATCGGCGCGGTGGACATGCTGATCCCGCCCTCGGCGCTCACGGTGCTGCTCGGCAGCCTGTCGGGCATCTCGATCTCGAAGCTGCTCATCGGCGGCATCGGGCCGGGCCTCATCCTGAGCGTGATCTTCGTCGGCTACATCATGCTGCGCGTGAAGCTCGAGCCGGCGCTCGCGCCCGCGACGCCGCTCGAGGAATTCGAGGGCTGGCAGAAATTCCGGCCGTTCGCGCAGTACGTGCTGCCGCTCGTGTCGATCTTCGGCATCGTGGTGGGCGCGATGATCGCCGGCTGGGCGACGCCCACCGAATGCGCGGCGCTGGGGGCTTTTGCCACGATCGTTCTTGCTTTGCTTTATCGATCTTTAAGTGTTCAGAATTTATTAAAAGCCCTGCAAGGAACAGCGAGCATTTCGGGAATGATCCTGTTTATCATCGTCGGCGCGACGACCTTCTCGCAGATCCTGTCGTTCTCCGGCGCGAGCGACGGCCTCGCCCGCCTCATCACCCAGCTCGGCCTGCCGCCGCTCGCGGTGATCGCCGGGATGATGCTGCTGCTCATCTTCCTCGGCGTGTTCGTCGAGCAGGTGAGCATGATGATGATCACCCTGCCGATCTTCATGCCGATCGTGCAGCAGATGGGCGTGGATCTGGTGTGGTTCGGCGTCATGTTCCTCATCTGCATGCAGCTCGGGCTGCTGATGCCGCCGCACGGGCTGCTGCTCATGACCATGAAAGGCGTGGCGCCGCCGCAGGTGACGATGCTGCACATCTTCCGCGCCGTCACGCCGTTTCTGCTGATCAGCGTGATCGTGCTGATCCTCGTGTTCCTGGTGCCGGGGGTCGCGGTCTGGCTGCCGGGCCTGGTGGGCTGACATGGAACGCTCGTTCAAGGCCGAAGTAGCGAAGCTGGAGCTCGGCGACGGCGAGACCTTCCACGGCGAGGGCATCCTCGCGGTGGCGAAGGCGCTGCTGCAGTCGGGCGTCGGCTACGTCGGCGGCTACCAGGGCGCGCCGGTATCGCACATGATGGACGTGCTGAACGACGCGCGCGACATCCTCGACGAGCTCGGCATCCACGTCGAGGCGAACGCCAACGAGGCCGGCGCGGCGGCGATGCTCGGTGCCTCGATCAACTACCCGGTGCGCGGCGCGGTGACGTTCAAGTCGACCGTCGGCACCAACGTCGCCGCCGACGCGCTCTCGAACGTCGCCTCCGCCGGAGTGAAAGGCGGCGCGCTGATCGTGCTCGGCGAGGATTACGGCGAGGGTTCCTCGATCATCCAGGAGCGCAGCCACGCCTTCGCGATGAAGTCGCAGATCTGGCTGCTCGACCCGCGGCCGACGCTGCCGAAGATGGTGGAGATGGTCGAGCGGGCGTTCGAGCTCTCCGAAGCCTCGAGCAGCCCGGTGATGCTCGAGCTCCGGATCCGGGCGTGCCACGTGCACGGCAGTTTCAATACGAAATCCAACAGGGAAAGCTCGTTTTCCAAAAAACGGCACATCGCATCTCCCGATTTCGACTACGGGCGGATCTGCCTGCCGCCCGCCACCTACGCGCAGGAGAAGCACAAGATCGAGGTGCGCTGGCCGGCGGCGGTCGCGTACATCAAGCAGCATAAGTTGAACGAGGTCTTCGAGGGCGAGCGAACCGATGTCGGGATCGTCTGCCAGGGCGGCCTCTACAACGCCGTGGTGCGGGCGCTGCAGCTTCTCGGACTCGCCGACGCGTTCGGCGGCACGCGGATTCCCATCTATTGCCTGAATGTCACCTATCCGCTCATCCCGGATGAGATTGTTGATTTCTCGAAAAACAAGAATTCTCTTCTCATAGTCGAGGAGGGCCAGCCTGCTTACATCGAGGACGCCGTCCTCGCCACGCTGCGCCGGAACGACGCGAACGGGGTGAACGGGGTAAAAGTTCATGGCAAGGATGTGCTGCCGCTCGCCGGCGAGTACACGGGCGAGGTGGTCTTGACTGGCCTTGCCCGCTTTCTCGGTCTTGAAACAGTTGTTCAATCCATCAAGAAAATAAAAGAAACGGCGGCGAACCTCCTCGGTCCCGGCGTGCCGGTGCGGCCGCCGGGGTTCTGCGTGGGCTGCCCGGAGCGGCCGGTGTTCTCGGCGATGAAGGTGCTGGAGAAGGAAGGCGGCAAGTACCACGTCTCGGCGGACATCGGCTGCCACACCTTCGCCACGCTGCCGCCGTTCAACATCGGCAACACCGTGCTCGGCTACGGTCTCGGGCTCGCCTCGAATTCCGCGGTGCACCCGATGTTCGGCAGGCGCACCGTGACGATCATGGGCGACGGCGGCTTCTGGCACAACGGCCTCACCTCGGGCATCGCCAACAGCGTCTTCAACAAGACCGACGGCATCCTCGTCATCATGAAGAACGGCTATACGTCCGCAACCGGTACCCAGGAACTTCTTTCTTCCAAAAAAAATAATCCAAATGCGATCGAGCAGGCGCTCGAGGGCCTCGGCGTAGGCTGGGTGAGGACGGTCGACAACTACCGCGTCGGCGAAGTGGCGAAGACGCTCAAGGAAGCGATGAACGCCGAGTACGCGGGGCTCAAGGTCGTCATCGCCGAGGGCGAATGCCAGCTCGAGCGCCAGCGCCGCATCCGCCCGCGGGTCGCCGAAAGATTATCCAAAGGGAAAAGACACGTTCGGGTGAAGTACGGCGTCGACGAGGACACCTGCACCGGGGACCACTCCTGCATCCGGCTCTCGGGCTGCCCGACGCTCACCCTCAAGGACAACCCGGATCCGCTGCGCCGCGATCCTGTCGCGACGGTGATCGAGGGCTGCGTGGGCTGCGGCGTGTGCGGGGAGAACGCGCACGCGGCGGTGCTGTGCCCGTCTTTCTACAGGGCGGAGGTGGTGCAGAACCCGAACCTCCTCGACAAACTGCTTTTCAACATGCGAAGGCTTTTCGGTGGAACGGCAATTCACTGAGGAAATAAAGTCGCTGCAGCTCGGCGCCGGCGAAACCTTCCGCGGCGAGGGAATCCTCGCCGTGACCAAGGCGCTGCTGCAGTCCGGCGTGTCCTACGTCGGCGGCTACCAGGGCGCGCCGGTGTCGCATCTGCTCGACGTGATGGTCCAGGCGCGCGAGTACCTCGACGGCCTGGGCGTGCACGTGGAAGCCTGCACCAGCGAAGCGGCGGCCGCGGCGATGCTCGGCGCGTCGGTCAACTATCCGGCGCGCGGCGCGGTGACCTGGAAGTCGATCGTCGGCACCAATATCGCTTCGGACGCGCTGTCGTATCTGTCGAGCTCGGGAGTGATGGGCGGCACGCTCATCGTCTGCGGCGAAGACTACGGCGAGGGCGCGAGCGTGGCGCTCGAGCGCACCCACGCGATCGCCATGAAGTCCTCCATGTGGATGCTCGATCCGCGGCCCAACCTCTCGACCATCGTCGAGACGGTGGAGCGCGGCTTCGAGCTCTCCGAGGCGTCGAACACGCCGGTGATGATGGAGCTGCGCATCCGCGCCTGCCACGTGCACGGCTCGTTCACCGCCAAGCAGAACCTCCCGCCCGCGATCTCGACGCGGCGCAAGCTCGAAGGCCCGCCGAAGGAATTCGTCTACGACCGCCTCGCGCATCCGCCCGCGATCTTCCGCCAGGAAAAGCTCAAGGCGGACGTGCGCCTGCCGGCGGCGCGCAAGTTCATCGCCGAGAAGAAGCTGAACGAGATTTTCCCCGGCGACGAGAAGGACGTCGGTCTGATCATCCAGGGCGGCCTTTACAACGGGGTGATGCGCGCGCTGCACATCCTCGGGCTGGCCGACGACTTCGGCGCCTGCCGCATCCCGATCCTCGCGCTGAACGTGGTCTATCCCCTGGTTCCTGAAGAAATAACTGAATTTTCTGCCGGAAAAAAAGCGCTGTTGGTGATCGAGGAAGGACAGCCCGAATTCATCGAGCAGGAGATCGCGACCCTTCTGCGCCGCGCGGCCGAGCAGCCTGGTCTGCGAGACCTGAGTCAGACGAAGCTGCACGGCAAGGACCTGCTGCTGATGGCGGGCGAGTACAGCGCCGAAGTCCTGGTGCGCGGCCTGTCCCGGTTCCTGGAAAAGCTTGCCGCGCACGTGGATGTTTCACGGGGCGCCGACTGGCTGAAAAAAATAGAATCCGTAAGAAAGAACGCAGCCGAGCTGCTCGGACCCCTGCCGCAGCGCCCGCCGGGCTTCTGCATAGGCTGTCCCGAGCGCCCGGTGTTCTCGGCGATGAAGCTGGTGGGCCAGGCTATCGGCAAGCCGCACGTATCGATGGACATCGGCTGCCATGCATTCGCGAGCTTCGAGCCGTTTTCGCAGGGGAACACGGTGCTGGGCTACGGCATGAGCCTCGCCGCCTCCGCCGGCGTCGGTCCCATGTCGGCGCGCCGGCCGATGGCGATCATGGGCGACGGCGGCTTCTGGCACAACGGCCTGCTCTCGGGCGTGGCCTCGCGCCTGCTCAACCAGGGCGACGGCGTGCTCGTCATCATGAAGAACGGCTACGCCTCGGCCACGGGCACTCAGGAAATCGTTTCTTCTCCAAAACAGAACGTCAACGCCATCGAGAACGCGCTCGGCGGCCTTGGCGTGAAATGGCTGCGCACGGTGAACAGCTACGACGTGGGCGGGATGATGAAGACGCTCAAGGACGCGAGGACCACGAAATACGACGGGCTCAAGGTCATCGTCGCCGACGGCGAGTGCCAGCTCGAGCGCCAGCGCCGCATCCGCCCGCAGGTCGCCGAAAGATTATCCAAAGGAAAAAGACACGTCAGGGTGAAGTACGGCGTCGATGAAGACACCTGCACCGGCGACCACTCCTGCATCCGGCTCTCGGGCTGCCCGACGCTCACGGTCAAGGACAACCCCGATCCGCTGCGGCGCGACCCGGTGGCGACGGTGATCGAGGGCTGCGTGGGCTGCGGCCTGTGCGGCGAGAACGCGCACGCCGCGGTGCTTTGCCCGTCGTTCTACCGCGCGGAGGTCATTCAGAACGCGAGCCTCTGGGATCGCGTGGTTTCGTCCTTCAGAAAGCTCGTGCTATGAGCAGCCTCCCGGAGCGCCCGCTGTGCATCCTCATCGCCGCGCTCGGCGGCGAGGGCGGCGGCGTCATGGCCGACTGGCTGATCGAAGCCGCCACGCACTGCGGCTTTCCCGCCCAGAGCACCTCGATCCCCGGCGTCGCCCAGCGCACCGGGGCCACTACTTATTATTTGGAGATTTTTCCCGCGAAAAAGGAAACGCTGCAAGGGAGGGTACCGGTACTATCTTTAACCCCGAGCCCCGGTAACGTCGATGTCATGGTCGCCTCGGAGCTCATCGAAGCCGCCCGCGCGATGCAGAACGGCTTCGTCAGCCCGGAGCGCACCACGCTCATCGCCTCCACGCACCGCATCTACGCCACGAGCGAGAAGATGCAGATGGCCGACGGCCGCTTCGACAGCGCGCGCGTGACCGAAGCCGCGAGCCGCCTGGCGAAACGCCCGGTGCTGTTCGACATGCGCGAGCTCGCGCAGAAGAACGGCACCGTCATCAACGCGGTGCTCTTCGGCGCGATGATCGGCAGCGGCGAGCTGCCGCTGCCGCGCGAAGCCTGCGAGCAAGCCATCCGGCGTGCCGGTCGCGGTGCGGAAGCGAGCTTGCGTGGATTTGCCGCCGGATTCGACATTTCCTCCGGCTCGCGACCGGCGCCCGCGGCCGCCGCGCTGCCCCGACGCGCTACCGAGCTGCAGGAAATTCTTGTGCTGGGCGTTTCCCGGCTCAACGACTACCAGGGCGAAGCCTATGCAAACCTGTTCATGCAGAGGATGGAGACCTTCACGAAAGGCGACCCGGAGGTCGCGGCCGAAGTGGCGCGCCAGCTCGCGCTCTGGATGAGCTACGAGGACATCATCCGCGTCGCCGACCTGAAGACGCGCGCCTCGCGCTTCGAGCGCGTCCGCAAGGAGGTCGGCGCGAAGCCGGGCGAGCCGGTCCTCGTGATCGACTATCTCAAACCGGGAGTGGAGGAATTCGCCTCGATCCTTCCTCCTTTTTTAGGTGGAAAACTAATTTCCTGGGCGCAGCGGCGGGGAAAGCTCGATGCCTACAACGTCGGCATGCACATCAAGACCTCGAGCGTGCTCGGCTTTCTCCTGGTGCGCGCCCTCGCCTGGCTCAAGCCCTGGCGCCCGCATAGCTACCGGTACGACGCCGAGCAACGGCTGATCCGGCGCTGGCTCGATCTCGTGGCGGACGCCGCGAAGCGCGACCCGGGCCTCGCGCTGGAGATCGCCCGCTGCGCCGGCCTGGTCAAGGGCTACGGCGAGACCCACCGCCGCGGCAAGGCCAACTTCCTCGCCCTGCTCGACGCCCTGGTGGAGAACCCGCCGAGCGCCGACCCGCGCGCGCAGGCCCAGGCGATCCGCAAGGCCCGCGAGGCCGCCCTCGCCGACCCCGAGGGCCAGGCGCTGGAAAAGCAGCTCGGCAAGCCGGTCGTCTGGCTCAAGCCCGTCGGCCGCACGTAGAATCGCGTCTTAGCCCGCGCTTTTTGACCTTTCAGAGGCAACCATGGCAAGCGTTCCCAAGCCAAGCATCGGCGCTGCACGACAGGATCTTTATCGCCGCATGGACAAGCAGAACCTCGCCCCGCTGTGGGAGGTGCTGCACGACTTGATTCCCAACGAGCCGGCGACGCCGTGCAAGCCCGCCCTGTGGAAGTACGCGCAGGCGCGTCCGCACCTGATGGAAGCGGGCACGCTGATCACCGCCAAGGAGGCGATCCGGCGCGTGCTGATCCTGGAGAACCCCGGAATGCGCGGGGAATCCTGCATTACGCAAAGCCTGTACGCCGGGCTGCAGCTCATCCTGCCCGGCGAGATCGCGCCGAGCCATCGCCATTCGCAGTCGGCGCTGCGGCTCATCGTCGAAGGGTCCGGAGCCTACACCGCGGTCGACGGCGAGCGCACCACCATGCGGCCGGGCGATTTCATCATCACACCGTCGTGGACCTGGCACGACCATGGCCATCCCGGCAGCGACCCGGTGGTGTGGATGGACGGCCTCGACATCCGCCTGGTGCAGGCGTTCGCCGCCCAGTTCCACGAGCCGTATCCCGAGGACGTGCAGCCGGTTACGCGCAGCGAGGGCGCCGCCATCGCGCGCTACGGCAACAACCTCGTGCCGCTCGACGCCGCTCCGCCGTTCGGCAAGACCTCGCCCATCTTCAACTACCCCTATGAGCGCAGCCGGGAGTCGCTCGCCGGCCTCGCGCGCGATATCGGTCCCGATCCCTGCCACGGCTGGAAGATGCGCTTCACCAACCCGCTCACCGGCGGCCATGCGATGCCGACCATCGCGGCGTTCATCCAGCTCGTGCCGAAAGGCTTCCAGACGCAGCCCTGCCGCGCCACCGACGGCACGGTGTATTCGGTCATCGAGGGCGAGGGCCGCGTCGCGATCGGCGCGGAGGAATTCGAGTTCGAGCCGAAGGACATCTTCGTCGTCCCGTCGTGGGTTCCGGTGCGCCTGACGGCGAAAAGCGAGTGCGTGCTGTTCTCGTTCTCCGACCGCCCGGCGCAGGAAGCGATGGGCCTGTGGCGTGAAAAGCTAGGCTGAGCGCAGATGAATCCCGCAGACAAGGAAGGCCTCGCCCGCCAGTACAACAATCGCGCGCTGGTGCCCGACCACGCGCAGTACTTCGCCCGCTGGGGCGAAGCCTCGGCGCGCGCCCGCAGCATCATGACCTCGCGCCTGGACCAGCGCTACGGCGGCATGCCGGGCGAGAGCATCGATCTCTTCCCGGCGCGCAAGGGCGACGGCACCTGCATGATGTTCATCCACGGCGGCTACTGGCGCTCGCTCGACAAGCGCGACTTCTCGTTCCTCGCCCCCGCCTGGGTCGACGCCGGCGTCTCCCTCGCGGTGGTGAACTACGACCTGTGCCCGGCGGTGACGATCGAGGAGATCGTGCGCCAGATGCTGCGCGCGAGCCGCTGGCTGTGGCTGCACGCCGAGGACTTCGGCATGGACCAGGACCGCCTCTACGTTTCCGGCCATTCCGCCGGCGGCCATCTCGCCGCGATGTTGATGAGCGCCCTCTTCCCGGTGCTCGACCCCAGCCTGCCGAAAGACCTGTGGAAGGGCGGCCTCGCGATCAGCGGCATCTACGACCTGCGGCCGCTGCCGCAGCTCGATTTCCTGCAGGCCGACCTGCACCTCGACGAGGCGGCCGCGACGCGCGTCTCGCCGGCGTTCATTCCGCCCGCGACCCGCGCGCCGGTGATGACCTCGGTCGGCGGCGACGAGTCGGGCGAGTTCCGGCGCCAGAACGCGCTGCTCGGCGAGCGCTGGCGCTCGGCGTTCGCCGGCGATATCCCGATGCCGGGCAAGAACCATTTCTCGGTCGTCGACGGCCTCGCCGACCCGTCGAGCGCGCTCTTCACCGGCGCCCGCAAGCTCATGAAGCTGGACAAATGAAAGAGAAGCAATTTCTCCTTTCGGCGCAATTCATCGACAGCGCGAACCCGGCCGTCGTTGAATTTTCGAAAAAGCATGCCGCTGGAAAAACCGACATCGACCGCGCGGTCGCTCTCTACTACGCGGTCCGCGACGAGATCCGCTACAACCCGTTCCTCGATTTCTCCGACCCCGAGGCGTTCCGCGCCTCGGCGGTGCTCGGCGCCGGCGAAGGCTTCTGCATCGGCAAGGCCGCGCTCCTCGCCGCGAGCGCCCGCGCCGCCGGCATTCCCGCGCGCGTCGGCTTCGCCGACGTCAAGAACCACCTGACCACGCCGAAGCTCGCCGAGACGATGGGCACGGATCTGTTCATCTATCACGGCTACGCCGAGCTGCACCTCGAAGGCAAGTGGGTAAAAGCGACCCCGGCGTTCAATCTCGCGCTCTGCCAGCGCTTTCGCGTCAAGCCCCTAGAGTTCGACGGCCGCAACGACTCGGTCTTCCACGCCTTCGACGAGGACGAGCGCCGCCACATGGAATACCTCCGCGACCGCGGCAGCTTCGCCGACGTCCCCACCGCCGAGATCCAGCAGGCGTTCCGCGAGACCTATCCCAGGTTCTACGGCCTCGGCCGCGACGCCGCCAAGGAAACGTTCGCCTGAGCGTTCGCCCTTGATGTCCGCGCGTGAAAAGCCTCGCGCGCGCCGCCGTGGCATTCATCAATGCGAAAAGAGCCCAATAACTTTGATTTTCTCCGGTTGTTCGCCGCCGGCCTGGTTCTGGTGAGCCATCTCAGTACGCTTTCCGGAACCAAGGACAACCGGCTCCTGATTCTCCTGGACTCTCTGAATCTTGGCGGCCTGGGTGTCTCGATATTCTTCGTGATCAGCGGCTATCTGGTGATGCAGAGCTGGCGCAGCGACGCCGTCCTGCACAAGTACGCGGCGCGGCGCGCCCTTCGCATCTTTCCAGGACTAGTCGCGGTTGTTCTCCTGAGCATGCTCGTTCTAGGCCCGCTTGTAAGTAAATTGTCGCTTAGTGAATATTTCCGGCAACCGAGCTTCCTGCGTTACCTCGACGCTCTTCTTCTTTACCCTATGCCCTTCTCCCTCCCGGGCGTGTTCTACGACAATCCTTACCCGATAGTCGTCAACGGCTCGCTCTGGACGCTCCCATACGAAGCGGCCATGTACCTGCTGCTTCCTTTGTTTGCCAGGCCGAGGTTGGGAGATAGCGCGCTTTATTGGGTCTCAATAGCCGCACTCCTAATCGTCGCGTCCGCCGTTTCCGGCGCGCCTTCGTTCGAAGCGCCGAAAGTCTGGTTCATGAGCACGACGTGGCTGTACTACTTCGGAGCTTTCTTCTTCTACGGCGTTGCCCTGTCAGCGCTGCAAAAAAGATTGGGCGCGCCGAACTTCGCCCTGGCGGGTGTATTTCTCCTGATCTTGATTCTTGGGTGGCAAAGCCAATGGTCCGGGTTGACCCGCCTTTTGTTTCTTGGCTACGTAGTAATCGCAATCGGCGCGCGGAGCACTCCCATCCTGGAATCGGCTGGCCGATATGGCGATTTCTCCTATGGTATCTACATCTATGCTTTTCCGGTACAGCAAACACTCGTTCATTTCGGACTTGCACGGAACGTCTTTTTGAATGCCTTCTATCTCACCACCATTACACTTCTGCTCGCGGTCTTATCCTGGCTTTTTGTTGAAAAGCCGGCGCTTCTCATGAAGCCGTCCAAGCCGTTGAAGGACACGCCGTAACGAGCTGTAGGACTAGCGGCTAGAATCGCCGCTCCTCTATAAGGCCCGCACCCGCGATGCAAGCGTTGCTCGAGGACAGCTTCAAGGCCGCCGTGGCGGCGGCCGATCCGCTGGAAATCCTCGGCGCGCATTTACCGAAACCGCCGCGCGGCCGCACGTTCGTCGCCGCGGCGGGGAAGGCGGCGGCCTCGATGGCGCTCGCGGTGGAGAATGCCTGGGATCCTGCAGCGCCCCTCGATGGCATCGCGATCACCCGCTACGGGCACGGCGTGCCGACGACGCGCATCCGCGTCGTCGAGGCGGGGCATCCGGTGCCCGACGAGGCGGGCGAAGCGGCCGCGCGCGAAATGCTGCAGCAGGCGAGGAAGCTGAAGGAGGACGATCTCCTGCTCGCGCTCGTCTCCGGCGGCGGCTCGAGCCTGCTTTCGCTGCCCGCCGAGGGCATCTCGATGGCGGACCTGAAGAGCGTCACGGCCGCGCTTCTGAAGAGCGGCGCGACGATCCAGGAGATCAATATCGTGCGCAAGCACCTGTCCGCGATCGCCGGCGGGCGGCTTGCCGCGGCGTGCAAGGCGCCCGTGCTCGCGCTGATCATCTCCGATGTCACCGGCGACGATCCGACCCACATCGCCTCCGGTCCGTGCGCGCCCGATCCCACGACCTGCCGCGACGCGCTCGACGTCCTGCGCAAGTTCCGCATCTCCGCGCCGGCCGCCGTCACGGCCCGGCTGGAGAAATGCGCCGACGAAACGCCGAAGCCCGGCGAGCCGGTGTTCGCGCGGGTCGAGAACCGCGTGATCGCCACCGCGCATGGCTCGCTCGAATCGGCGGCGCGCAGTTTCCGGGCGAAGGGCATCGAGCCCGTGGTGCTGGGCGACACCATTACGGGCGAAGCTTCAGAGGTCGCCAAGGTGATGGCGGCGCTGGTGCGCCAGATCCGCCGCTACGACAAGCCGTTTCGCCGGCCGGTGGCGCTGATCTCCGGCGGCGAGTGCACGGTTACCCTCCGCGACGAGCGCAACGAGGGCGGGCGCGGCGGACGCTGCGCCGAATTCCTGCTCTCGCTCGCGATCGAGCTCGACGGCATGGAGAACGTCTGGGCCCTCGCCGCCGACACCGACGGCATCGACGGCTCCGAGGACAACGCGGGCGCCGTCATGGCGCCGGACAGCCTCGCGAAAGCACGCGCAAAAGGCCTCGACGCGAAGGCAATGCTCCTGCGGCACGACAGCTACGGCTTCTTCTCGGGCCTTGGCAGCCTCGTCGTCACGGGTCCCACGCGCACGAACGTCAACGACTACCGGGCGGTTCTCGTCCTGTAAGCCGGCGCGGCGATTTCTACGCGCCGCAGTCGTGAAACCGTACGAGCAGATAAAACAGATCCGCGCCGTCGTAGGGATATCCCTACTCCGCTGACACGCTTTGACACGAAATCGGGGATTTCCCTATACAAATCAGGGTGGTCCCCCGTACTCCTACGTTTGATTCACAGGTATTCTGCGCAAATGAAAGCTTCAGGCCAACTTCGCTCAGCGGCCGTAAACGGCAACGCGGCCGACGCGGCGTGGCGCAAGCTATTGTTTCCGGCGCTGATCGTGATTGTTGGCGCGGCGATCTCGGCCGCCTCGTTCCTCTTCATCCGCTCCAACATCGAGACCGAAGCAAAGCTGCGCTTCGAGCGCAACGCAAGCGACGCACAGCATGTGATCGCGGCGCGGATCAACTCCTACGCCGATGTCATGTATGGGCTCAGATCGCTGTACAGCGCCTCCTATCCGGTGACGCGTATGGAGTTCCACAACTACGTGAAGGGCCTCGACGTCCGATACCCCGGATTCTGGACCTTCAACTACGCGGAGTACGTACCCCACAAGACCAAAGCGCAATTCGTGGCGCGCGTTCGAAAGGACACAAGCCTCGATCCGCGCGGATATCCGGAATTCGCCGTCAAGCCGCCCGGCGACCGGCCGGAGTACTACGTATTGAGTTTTGTCGAGCCGATGATCGGGAACGAATCAGTCTTCGGCCTGGACATCTCCAACAATCCGTCTGCGGCCAATCGGCAGGCCCTGGCGGATGCCCTGGCCTCCGCCCGCGACAGCGGCAACCTGACCTCTTCGGGTCAGCTGCTTCGCCGCCTCGACGACAAGAACAAAGAGGGCAAAACGGGCCTCTCCATGCGGCTGCCGGTATACCGGTCCGGCATGCCCGTGGAAACCGTCGAGCAGCGGCGCGCGGCCTATCTCGGTTCGGTCGGCGCTGGATTCTTCCCCAAGGAGCTGATGCGGGGCGTAATGGACGATCAGGCCCTGGAAATCATGCGCTTCAAGCTCTACGAGTCGGGCCCTGCGGAGAAGTACGCGGCGGCAACACATTCCGTCGGCGCCGATCGGCTCCTGTTCGATAGCAGGGAGCTGTCCAGATCCGCGAGCGCCATTGCCGACCCGGGCGGCGAAAATTCTTCTTTCAATACGGTGCTGCCTATCGAAGTGGCCGGGCGGGTCTGGGAGGTTCATTTCAGCACCCCGCGCAAAGCCGTGAGCGGCAATCTCGACGCAGCTCTGCCGTGGCTAGTGCTCGGGGGCGGACTGATAACGACCGCTCTGCTCTTCGGCCTGTTCAACTCGTTCGCCAATTCCCGGCGCCGCGCCGAGATGATCGCGGTGATGATCACCAGCGATCTGCGCGAGAGCAAGACCTCGCTCGCGGAAGCGCAGCGCATGGCGAAGCTCGGGAACTGGTCGCTCGATCTGCGCGACGGCCGCCTGCGCTGGTCCGACGAAGCGCTGCGTCTGCTCGGTCTGCCGCCGGAAAAGGCGCCCACCGATCTGCAGGAGTTCTTCGACCACGTGCACGCCGAGGACCGCGAGCGGGTCCGCCAGGCGATCGGCGATTGCCGCCACCACGCCAAAGGCTTCGACATCGAGCATCGCATCATCGTCGGCGGCGCCGAGCGCTGGGTGCACGGCCTGGGCGAGTCGCGGGTGGCGAAGGATGGCCGCGTCGAGATCATCCGCGGCACGATGATGGACATAAGCGAGCGCAAGCTCGGCACTCGGCGCAAGGAGCTCGAGTCGCAGCTCGCGCGGCTCTTCGCGATCGCGCGACCCACGGCCGAAACCATGAACGACGTCCTTGGCGCGATATGCGCCGAGTGCGCCTTCGCGTCGGGGCGCTACTGGGAAGCGGAGCCCGACGCCGCCGAGGCGGCGGGCGCGGTCGTGCTGCCGCTGGTGGCCGATCAGACCAGGCTGGGGACGATCGGCCTCTTCGGCCGGGACCCGGCCTCGATGCACTCCGATCTTCTCAAGCTTCTGGAAGGCGTCGTCGCGCAAGTCGCCCAGTACCTCATGCGACGCCGCGCCGAGGACGACTTCAAGCATCTGGCGACCCATGATGCGCTGACCGGCCTTCCCAACCGCCTGCTCTTCGGCGAGCGCGCCTCCGCGGCGATCGCGCGCTCGGAGATCAGCAAGCGCGGGCTGGCGGTCCTTCTCATCGACCTCGATCGCTTCAAGAACGTGAACGACACGCTGGGCCACGGCGCAGGCGATGCGGTTCTGAAGGCCTGCTCGGAGCGCCTGGCGCGCTGCCTGCGCGACACCGACCTGATCGCGCGCATATCGGGCGACGAATTTGCGGTGCTGGTGGAGCCTTGCGCCCAGCCGGCGGCGGCAATCGCGGTGGCGCGCAAGATCCTGGGGGCGATCGAGCGCCCTCTGATCATCCAGGGACACGAGATCGTGCTTACCGGCAGTATCGGCATCAGCGTCTATCACGAGGACGGCCGCGACGTGGAGACGCTGCTGAAGCACGCCGACATCGCCATGTTCCGGGCCAAGGAAAGCGGCCGCAACAACTATCAGTTCTACTCGGCGCAGATGAACCCGCACAGCCTGCAGCGCCTCTCGCTCGAGAGCGCGCTGCGTCGCGCGCTGGAGCGCAGGGAATTCGAGCTGCACTATCAGCCTAAATTCGACATGAAAAGCGGCGAGATCACCGGCGTGGAAGCCTTGCTGCGCTGGCGCCACGCGGAGCTCGGAAACGTTCCCCCCGTGCAGTTCATCCCCATCGCCGAGGAGACGGGCCTGATCGAGCCGATCGGCGCCTGGGTGCTCCAGGAAGCCTGCGCGCAGGCGTTCCGCTGGCACGAGCAGGGCCTGCGCGGCATACGCATGGCGGTGAACCTGTCGGCGCGCCAGTTCCGCAATCAGAAGCTCGGCCGCGACATCCGCAAATACCTCGTGGAAAGCGGCCTCGATCCGCGCCTGCTCGAGCTGGAGCTCACCGAAAGCATGGTCATGCAGGATCCGGAGCAGGCGGCGGCGATGCTGAACGAGCTGAAGGCGCTGGGCCTGACGCTCTCGATCGACGATTTCGGCACGGGCTATTCGTCGCTCGCGTATCTCAAGCGCTTCCCCATCGACAGCGTCAAGGTGGACCGCTCGTTCGTGAAGGACATCCCGGGCGACGCCGAGGACCTCGCGATCGTCGAGGCGATCATCGCGCTCGCCCACAGCCTGCACCTGCGCGTGGTCGCCGAAGGCGTCGAGACCTCCGAGCAGCATGCGCACCTGCAAAGGCTGGACTGCGACGAGATGCAGGGCTATCTCAAGAGCAAGCCGCTGCCCTCCGACGACGCCACCCGCTTCCTCGAAGCGAACGTCCGCCGGGACGACGATGGCAAGCCAGGCCGCAAGCCGCTGACCATCGTGACCTGACGCAGGGCAGGCGGCCTGGAACCCTTAGGCCGCGTTTTTTATTATCTGACTGTCGTGTTTTCTACTCTCCCGCAGGGAACAAGAAGATAAATTTCGTAAAAGTTTGTCGTAAGGGAATTCCTTAGGCGCGGCATTCAGTTTGTCGGGGATCGCCCGATGCCCGGCAAGTAAACCCTCCGATACGCCGAAGCGACGCGCGTCAGTAACGTCGCTACATGGCTTCAGCGCATCCCAAGTCCCAAAAAACCAGCATCTCCACCAGTTCCGCAAGGAAGACCCGCGGCCAGTCGCCGCGTCCCCGTTTGGCTATCGCACTTCCAATAAACGCTGCTCATAACTCTAACGAAGGAAAAATCATGGCCGATGTGAACGTCCTAACAATCCGCCCCACAGAGCGGGTCCTCGCCGCAATACAAGCCCTCGATGTCGAATCCGTCAAAGTCAGAATGATGGATCCCGAGCGCGGAGAAGGCTGGACGCAAGAGCGCGCGGACGCCGCCGCGGTCACGTACAAGAACTTCCTCAGCATGCTGGTGAAGCACCCCGAAGACGCCGAGGAAATCGCGATGAGCGAGGACACCGACGAGTTCTGGCATACCCACATCCTGCAGACCCGCAAGTACGCGGATGACTGCGAGGCGGTGTTCGGCGGCTTCCTGCACCATTCGCCGCATCTCGAGGACATCACCCCCGCGTACCTGGAAGAAAAGAATGCGTCCGTGGAGAAAACCCGACGCCTGTATGAAAAGGAGTTCGGCGCGGGAATGAATGCGGCCTGGTCCAGCGGCATCGAGACCGTGACCGTAGCAGCGTCGGCCGCCAGCATCCAGATCGGACAGGCCGCAGCTTCCGCCGCCAGCATCCGGGCCGAGAACACCGCCGCCTCCGCTGCCAGCATCCGTTCCACGAACGCAGCGGCTTCGGCAGCGAGCATTCGGGTCGGCAAGACTGCGGCTTCCGCTGCGAGCATCCGGGCTGCGAACACCGCCGCCTCCGCCGCCAGCATCCGCGTCACGAACGCAGCGGCTTCTGCGGCCAGCATCCAGGTCGGCAAGGCCGCAGCTTCCGCAGCCAGCATCCGCACAGGAAACGCCGCCGCCTCTGCAGCGAGCATCCGCACCACGAACGCTGCGGCTTCGGCAGCGAGCATTCGGGTCGGCAAAGCTGCGGCTTCCGCTGCGAGCATCCGGGCTGCGAACACCGCCGCCTCCGCTGCCAGCATCCGGGTCGGCAAGGCTGCAGCTTCCGCCGCTAGCATCCGGACTGGGAACGCCGCCGCCTCTGCGGCGAGCATCCGCGCCACAAACGCCGCGGCTTCGGCAGCGAGCATTCGGGTCGGCAAAGCTGCGGCTTCCGCTGCGAGCATCCGGGCTGCGAACACCGCCGCCTCCGCCGCCAGCATCCGGGCGACGAAGACGCGTTCTTCCGCCATGATGTTGATGGCAGCCTAGCTCGGACAGCCCTCCGCACCGTATTTGCGGAGACTAGACGTGAGTAAAAAGGCCGGGGAAACCCGGCCTTTTCTTTTCTACACCGCGATCGCCTCGATGACCGAGGTCGGGCCCAGCGTCGGAATGATCGCCGACAGCTCGAAGGATGCCTCGCGCACCAGCTTGTCGAACTCCTTCTTCGTGCGCTCGCGGCCGCCACCGAACAGCGTCATCATCACGACGTCCAGCAGCTTGCTCACGTGCGGCTTCCCGTCCTGGGGGACCAGCATCTCGAGAATCAGCAGACGCGCCTTGCCCGGCATCGACTTACGGACCGTGCGCAGGATCTTCAGGGCTTTCTCGTCGTCCCAGTCGTGAAGAATCCTGGATAGGACATAGGTATCGCCCTCGGCAACGACGCCCTCGAAGAAATTCCCGGCCACGATCCGGCAGCGCTCCGACAAGCCCGCCGCCTGAACGAACGCGCGCGCCGATTCGACGACGTGCGGCAGCTCGACCAGGATTCCCGAAAGATGAGGATGCGTCTGCAGCAGCCCGGCGAGAAACTGCCCGGTGCCCCCTCCCACGTCGACCACGATCCGGGAACGGCTCCAGTCGTATGCCTCCACCGCGCTTATCGCCAGCGGCCGCGCCTGCGCCTGCATGTGAAGATTGAACCAGTCGTTCTCCTCAGGATGCGCCGCCAGATAGTCCCATAGCTGCGCGCCGAACATCTTCTCGAACGCCGACGTGCCGCCGCGCACACTGTGCACGATCTCGGATGACGCGCGCCCCATCAGATCATGCGCCAGCTGCCAGCGCGCGCTGTTCCTTACATCAGACCGCAGACATTCCGCGCGCGGAGTCAGCGCGAACGCCTGCGGGGACGACTCAATGAAGATGTCCTGGGATGCAAGGAACCGGAGAACGCGATAGAGAAACTTTGGGTCGGCGCCACAACGCTGCGCGATTACCTCAACGGCCAACGGCCCATTGATCAGCGCATCCGCGACACCAAGGCTCGCGGCCGCATGCAGACAACGATGCGTGAAGAAAGCCTCCTGGATTCCCTCCAGCCAGCGAGTATTCGACGGCACCCCGATATTCTAGGGGCCGTCGCCCTGCATCCCTAGCTGAGTCTCACCAGTCCTTCCTGCAATCCATCGAAGGGCCGCAGCGTTTGAGCCTCGGAGCCAAAACCGGGCGCTCCGATCGTCTGTTGCGCCGCCTGCACGCTGATGCCGTTGAGGGTGCCATTCTTGCCATACCAATATGCAAGATCTCCGCCAACCGCCGCATCGTCCGCACCTGAGAGGTGGAACTGCAGAAGTGCATTGGTGACCGCCCAGCTCGATAGCCCCGGGCTCTGCGTTCGCGCCTCATCGAAGGCACTTACCAGCCCGCGGAAATCGAAGGTCTGAATCCTTGCATTGTGAAGCGGGTCGGAAGAGGTGGCGTCGAACGCCGCGGTGGCGTCGATGATCACTTGCAGGCTGGCGACGTTGTCCTTCCCGTCGTACCAGTCCTTGAGTCGCAAGCGGTCATTTTCTCCTGTGTTGACGATGAGATCGTCGCCGTCTTTCGCCAGCGAAAGATGTTCGTAGTCGATGCCGCCACCCATGGAAAGCGTGTTCACTGCGCCGGACGCCGATTGCACAATGTCGGCGCCACCGCCGGCGTTGAAGGCAACGACGTTGGTGCCCGCGCCGGTATCGATCACGTCATCGCCGGTATCTCCCGCGAAGAAGTCGTTACCATCGCCGCCAACGAGGCTGTCGTTACCGGCACCGCCGGAGAGCAGGCTGTTAGACGAACCCGCATGAAAGCTGTCGTTACTATCACCGCCCTCGAACACCTGGGTGATTGCCTGCGCCGAAGCGCCGAATTCGATCGCGCCCAGGGTTTGCCGAGCCGCGTCAAGCCCGACGCCCGCAAACGTGCCATTCATTCCATATGTGTATGCGAGATAGCCGCCGACCGCATGGGTGTCGCTTGCAGCAAGCTGGTTTGCACTTAGCGCGTTTGTTAGCGCCCAAGTCGTGAGCTTGGAATTCGCCGCGCGCGCCGCGTCAAAGGCATTTACCAGACCGAGAAAATTGAAGCTTTCGATCTTCTCGGCAAATAACGTGTTAGTCGATGCCGGATCGAAGCCCGTCATGGCCTCGGTTATTACTTGCAGTCGCGCAATGCTGCGATTGTCGGCGGTAGCGGAGTACCACCCGTTGAACGTGATCTGTTCGGATAACCCGGTCTGCGTATTGATGCCTACCTGGAGAATCAACGCGGAGCCCGACTTCTTGAAGGCCAGATCCTCGTAGCGGATGCCGCCGCCGAGCGAAAGCGTGTTGTCCGCTCCCTGGCTCGCCGCCACGCTGTCCTGGCCATCGCCCCTGTTGAATGCGATGAGATCGGCCCCGGTTCCGGTATTCACCGTATCGTTGCCGCTACCGCCTGCGAACATCTCATTTCCGGCGTTACCGACCAGAGCGTCGTTTCCGGACCCGCCGTCCAGCAGATTGCTGCCGCCGTTGTCGCGCAGGGTATCGGTGCCCGCGCCGCCTTGCAGCACGTCGTTCGCAAGGTTCCCGGAGAGCGTGTCGCTGCCGGCCATGCCTTCGAGCAGATTCGAGCCGCTGTTGCCGACGATCACGTTGTCCAAAGCGTTGCCGAATCCGTTGAGATTCGCCGAACCCGTCAGAGTCAGCTTCTCGAGATTGTCGCCGAGCGTGTAATCGACCGTGCTCTTGACGAGGTCGATTCCTTCATTGGCGTTCTCGATGATGGAATCGGACGTATCGGAAATGACGTAGGTGTCGTCGCCGCCGCGGCCGGAGAGAATGTTCGTCCCTGCGTTGCCGGTCAGGACGTTGTTCATCGCATTGCCGGTACCGGAGATTGCATCAGTGCCCGTGAGCGTGAGATTTTCGATGCTCTCGGCAAGCGCGTAGCTCACCGAGGCTTTTACGAGATCGGTGCCTTCCCCGGCGTTCTCCAGCACCGAAACACCGGCGTAGTCGATGATGTAAGTATCGTTGCCGGCACCTCCAGCAAGCGTGCTCGCGGCGGCATTCCCGGTCAGCATGTTGTTCGACGCGTTACCGGTGCCCGTAATCGCCGCGGTACCGGTGAGGACCAGATTCTCGATGCCCTCGCCCAGCGCGTAGGTGACCGACGTCTTTACGGTATCGGTCCCTTCGCCTGCGTTCTCAATCACCACGTCACCCGCGTCATCGACCACGTAAGTGTCGTTGCCGAGCCCGCCGATCAGGATATCGGCGCCTGCGCCGCCGTCCAGCACGTTGGCTCCCGAATTACCGGTGACCCCATTGGCCAGCTCGTTGCCGGTCCCGCGGATGTTCGCAGTGCCAGTCAGAACCAGGTTCTCGACGTTCCCCGGGAGCGTGTAGGTAACGGAGCTGCGCACCTCATCGAGCCCTTCACCGGGATTTTCTACAACGGTGTCCGCCGTGGCGTTCACGACATAAACATCATCGCCTGCTCCGCCGATCATCGTATCGGCGCCGCCTCCCCGTTACCGACGATCGTGTTACGGGAGGAATTGCCCGTGCCATCGATGTCGGCGTCCCCGGTGAGAGTCAGATTTTCGACGTTGGCGGAGAGCCCAAAGCTCGAAGAGCTTTCGACCGTGTCGGTCCCTTCGCTGGGGTTCTCGATCACTTGATCGGCAGGATTGTCGACCACATACACGTCGTTGCCCCGGCCCGCCGTCATCGTGTCGGCCCCCAGGCCACCGTCGAGCCGGTCGTTCCCGGAATGCGAGACCAGCACGTCGTCGCCGTCGGTGCCGATGAGTGTCTGATCAGGAGTCGCCGCAACTACGAGCCTGAAAGTATTGGATGCGCTCAATCCCCCGGTATCGGTCGCCGTGACTCGTATGCGATAGGTACCCAGGTTCGCGGCCTCGGGCATGCCGCTGAATGTCTGTGTCGTCTCGTCGAAAGCGAGCCAGGCGGGCAATGGAGCGCCGCTCGAGAGCACCGCGGAATAAGCCAGCGAATCGCCGGGATCCGCGTCCGAGAGCGCGTTCGCCACGCTCAGGCTGAACGGCAGGTATTCGGTCGTGGTTCGGTTGCCCACCGCATGCGCGAGCACCGGCGCGTGGTTGTTGACCGGGCCAAGCGAGATCGGCTGCGGAGCCAAGCCGAAATCCGGATCGGCGAGCAGCGCCTGGATCTGCGCGGTGCTCAGGCCGGCCGTGCTCCCGGTCGTGGCGTACTTCCACGCAAGCGCGCCGCCGAGCGCGTCGGTCTGGCTGACGCTAGTCTCGTGCGCCGGCAGGACGCCGCCGAGAGTGAATTCGGTCAGCGACGGATCGGCCGCCAGGGCCGCGGCGAAGTCGGCGATGACAGCGTTGAAGTCGTACGTGTGCATCGAGCCGAACATCTGCAGCGTGATCGCCGGCCAGGACTGCGGGTCGGTGCCGAATCCACCGGCAAGACGGATCGAGTCGGAAGGACCCGCTGTCAGGAATAGATCGTAGCCGTCCGTGCCCAGCTTCAAAGCCGCCGGCGTCAGACCGCCGCCGAGCGACAGGGTAAGCGGTCCACCGACGTAGAGGGTGTCGTTGCCGTCTCCGGGATTGAACGCGACCACGTCAGCGGCACCGATGCTGTAGATCAAATCGTCGCCGGGTCCGCCTATGACGAACGCGTGCCCTTCGTCCTCGATGTCGTCGCTGCCGGCCCCGCCCTCGAGAAGGTCGTTGCCCTCGGCGGCGAGCAGCAGGTCGTCGCCTTCGCCACCTTCCAGAACGTCGTTCCCTTCGTTGCCGCGCAACTCGTCGTGACCCGCTCCGCCTCGCAGGAAATCGTCGCCGCCGAGCCCGGAAAGGATGTCATCCCCCGCGAGGCCATCGATCGAATCGGCGCCTTCGGTTCCCTGCAGATAGTCGTCACCGGCGGTAGGAATATTGGACAGCTGCGCTTCGACGGTGTCGGCGTCCCAGACCGTGGCGTCCGCGAATTCGATCGCGCCTATCCGGCGGTCGCTGGAATCGAACCAGCCGGAAATTCGAACCGAATCCGCGCCGGCGTGAAGCGTGAGGTCGTGCGCGCCGCGCGTGACCGTGACATCCGAGGCGACGACGGAGCCGGTGAACCTGATGCGGCTGGATCCATCGCCGTCGAAAAGCGTGTCGTGCCCGAAACCGTCGGCGAACAGATAGAGGTCGTCGCCGGCACCGCCGTTAAGAGAATCGTCGCCCGCACCTCCGTCCAACACGTCGTTTCCGTCGCCGCCGTCCAGATAGTCGTCACCTACGCCGCCATCGAGCGAGTCATCGCCCCTTCCGGCATAGAGGCTGTCGTCACCGCCGAGGCCGAACATCAGGTCCGCGAACGAGGTGCCGACGAGCACATCATCGCCGTCGGTGCCACCCATGGGATGCGGCGGCACGAGATTGATCAGCTCCTCAAGGCCGAGGACTGTGCCATCGCCCAGTCGGATCTGCTCGACACCATTGCCGTCGCTATCGTCCGCGCCCTGCACCACGAGCCGGACAACCGTATCGGTGCCCCACGACACGTCGAGGGTAGAGCGCTCTCCCAGTGTCCGGCCAAGCTCGGAGCTCGAATCCAGCGTGGACCAGGACGCCGACAGCGAGCTGGCCAACGCGGCCGATGGCAGCTCGACTATGTCGTTATCGCGAACGACCTGCGGATCTTCTTCATCTCCGCCGACAAAGCGATCGTCGCCTGAATCCCAGATCAGCTTGACGCCGCTGTCAAAAGCGCCGATGCGGAAGACATTGACGAAGTTGCCGCCGACCATAAGGTCGTTGCCGCTGCCCGGCTGCATGACCTTGCCGTTGCGCAACACATCGTCGCCGGCTCCGCCGTCGAGCAGATCCCCGTTGGCGAGCCGGTCGTTGCCCGCTTCTCCGTACTGGTTAGCGGCGTCCTCGATCCGATCATCGCCATCGCCGCCCAGCGCAAGCCTTCCGCCGACGATGAAATCGTTACCCGCGCCGCCATCGGCGATGAGCGCGCCGCGAATGATGTTGTCGCTCCGGCCCCCGAGCACTTCCCACGGACCGTCGGTGTAAACAGTAATGTCGTCCGTGACCAGTCCATAGCGCGGAAAAAAAGCGTCCGGCAGCGGCGCGGGGGACGGCGCAAAACCGTCCGGCAAGTCGGAGACCAGGCCGAGCGCCGAGCCGGACAGGCTCGTCCCGACCGTATCGATGACGAGGAAGTGATTCGGGTCATCGAGGATGTGATTCGGGTCATGGACTACGAATTCGTTATGGCTTTGAAAGTCCGTGGTGCTCGCCTGGATCGAGGTCCATTTGAATTCCACCCAGCGATCGGACTGCGTTCGCTCGACGCTAGGCGCAGGATCCACAAAAATGAACGAGTCGTCGCTTGCAAACACGCCTGGGTCGAAATTCACGATCGTGGTCGTGGTGTGTGCCCCGTGATAGGTGAAGCCCGACCTGTCGTCGTGCAGAGTTGCCTTCGAGGTGATTTCAGCGTCGTTGAATTGCGTGATCGTGGTGGTGAAGGAGCTCTGGAAGAAGCCGGCGCTGGCGAAATGGAATTCGCGCTTTAAAAGAGTATGGTCATCGATCAGCCGATACCCATCGCTCAGCACCGCGGCGAGAGACCCGGCCCGTATCCCGAGCCGGAAATCTTCCTTCAGCGCTTCGCGCGAGCCCTGCTGCCCTTGCGTCACGGCAATCAGATCTTCGGCGCTGGCGCTCGTGCCGTCGGCCTGCGCCACAGTCACATGTTGCGCGTTGCCGAAATAGCCCTGGAAGGTGAGCGCATTCTCGGTGCCGCGTATCGTGACCGTCAGATCGTCGCCGCGGCGCTGTACGCTGACGCCGTCCAGGGAAAGGCCGCTCTGCAGCTCGACAGTGCTTGCCTCGCCAAAGCCCTCGATGACCGTGTCGTGCGCGGTGAGGACTCCGAGCTTGTAGCGATCATTCCCCGCGCCGCCGATCAGCGTATCGGTGTCTTCCGCGCCGTCGAGCACGTCGTCGCCGCCGCGCCCGTCGAGCGTGTCGTGCCCGCCGGTGCCGATGAGGACGTCGGGGCCATCGGTACCGGTGACCAGGCCTTCGGGCAGCGCGTCGAGCGCCGCCTGATCGATCACCGTGCCGTCGGCGAACCGGATGCGCTCGACGTGGTTGGCGCCGTCTCCGTACATCAGGCGAACGGTAACGACGCTGCCGTCGGCCAACCGCGCCTCGAGGTCGTTGGCGTGGGTATGCGAGAGCGCTACGTCGGCCGCGCTGATCCCCGGACCGAATGAGAGCGTATCGACCTCGCCCGGATCGCCGCCCAGGTCGGTGATGAGATCGTTTCCATCGCCCAGGTTGTAGACGTAGGTGTCGGACCCGGCCCCGCCCACGAGCACGTCGTCTCCCGTCCCACCGTTGAGCGTGTCATCTCCCGCGCCGCCGGTCAGAGTGTCATTGCCCGGATCGCCCGCGAGCTGGTCGTTGCCCGCGCCGACCTCGATTGCGTCATCGCCCGCGCCCCCGCTCACGATGTTGTTTCCATCGCCCGCCTGGATCGCGTCGTTGCCCGCGCCGCCGGCGA
>WNFL01125712.1_pt2 | contig 24406 bp, 18 predicted proteins | sample 5400361 | NCBI WGS metagenome assembly WNFL01 (sample SAMN13153351, study PRJNA577476) | soil metagenome | isolation source: 40 cm soil on Douglas fir-dominated hillslope | place: USA:California | collected 2013-09-17
CGCCCACGGGCACGGCGTGCGCATCGTCGCGAGCGCCGACGATCATTTGCCAGAGCCCCCGGAGATCTCGGATCAGCCCGACTGGAAGACCACCTTCCCCCCGCACTGCCTGCGGGGCACGCCGGGTCAGAAGAAGATCCCCGAGACCGCCCTGCGTGACCCCTTGGTGATCGAGCCCGACCTTCAGGATGCCAAGGCTCCCCGGGGCGACATCCTGTTCCACAAGCACCGATTCGACGTGTTTACAAACCCGAATGTCCTTCCCGTGCTGGATGTCCTCGATCCCCAGGACATCGTGCTATACGGTGTTGCGCTCGATGTATGCGTTCGGTACGCCATCGAAGGCTTGCTCGAGCATCGCCCCCACATCCGTGTCTTCGCCGTCGCCGATGCGATGAAGCCGATCGACCGCGACGTCGCGGAGCATCTGCTGCGCGAGTGGGGTGACGAGGGCGTGCGTCTCGTGAAGACGAGCGAGGTCGTCGTCGGCGGGCTGGTGGAGGAATTGGCGCGGGCAACGGCATGACGGTGCCGTTCGGCAAGTTCTTTCTTCCCGGTCCCACCGACGTTCATCCCGAGGTCCTGGCCGCGATGGCGCGGCCGATGATCGGCCATCGTTCGTCGGGGATGGAGAAGCTCCTCCAGGGCGTCGCCCCGCGCCTCGGCGCGCTGGCTCGGACCAAGCGTCCCGTGCTGATCGGCACCACCTCCGCTACCGGCTTCATGGAGATGGCGGTGCGCAACGGCGTGCGCCGCCGGGCACTGTCGCTCGTCAACGGGGCCTTCAGCGAGCGCTTCGCCGCCCTGGTCGGCGCTTGCGGCAAAGAGGGCATCCGCCTCGACGTCCCCCTCGGGGGCGCTGTCGAGCCCGACATGCTGCGCGACGCGCTGCGTCGCACCCCGGTCGACGCCGTCACCTGCGTGCATTCAGAGACTTCCACGGGCGTGTTGCAGGACGTCGCCGGCTACGCCGAAGTCGTGCGCGAATTCGACGACGTGCTGCTGCTCGTGGACGCGGTGACCTCGATGGCGGGCTCCCCGGTCGAGACAGACCAATGGAACCTGGACTTCGTGTTCACGGGCTCCCAGAAAGCGCTCGCCCTGCCGCCCGGCCTGGCGCTGGGCGTCGCCTCCGACCGCATGCTCGAGCGCGCCAAGACGCTGGAGGGCCGCGGCGCCTACTTCGATCTCGTCACGTTCGCGGCGGCGATGGCGAAGTTCCAGCCCACCAACACGCCGGCGATCTCGCTGCTCTATGCCCTCGAAACCCAACTGGCGCGCATCGAGCGCGATGGCGGCATCGAGGCGCGGTGGCAGCGGCACGACGCGATGCGCCGGCGGGTCGAGACGTGGAGCGCCGAGACGGGCGTCGCGGTTGTCCCGGCCCTGGGCCGGCGCAGCTGGACGGTCTCCTGCCTCAAGCTCCCCGACGGGAAACACGCCAAGGACGTGATGGGCGCGCTGAAGCCGCAGGGGTGGACGATCGGCGCCGGGTATGGAGCGCTCAAGGACTCGACCATCCGGATCGGCCACATGGGCGATCACACGGTCGAGGCGCTCGATGAGCTGCTGGCGCTCATTCGCGGGACCCTCGATTGACCTGGCGCGTCGTCGTCGCCGATCGGGTCGCGGAGAGCGGCCTGAAGCTCCTCGCGGCAACTCCGGACATCGAAGTTCTCGCGATGGCGGGGAAGCCCAAGGAGGAGCTCGAGCGGGCGCTCGCGGGCGCGCACGCCCTGATCGTGCGCAGCGAGACGCGCGTCACGGCCGATCTCCTGGCGCGCGCTCCGAACCTGCGAGTCGTGGCCCGGGCGGGCACGGGCGTCGACACCATCGATGTGCACGCCGCGACGCGGCGCGGCATTGCCGTGATGAACGCCCCCGGGGCGAATACAGTCAGCGCGGGCGAACACGCGCTCGGCCTGCTGCTGGCGCTGGTGCGGCGCATCCCGGACGCCGCCGCGGCGATGCGCGGCGGGGGGTGGGACCGCAAGAAGTTCGAGGGCACGGAGCTGCGCGGCAAAACGATGGGCGTCGTGGGTCTCGGCCGGATCGGCGCGCACGTCGCGCAGCTGGCGCGGGCCTTCGGCATGAGCGTCGTCGCGCACGACCCGTATCTCCTCCCCGAGCGGGCGGCCGAGATGGGGGTGCCGCTGCTGTCGCTCGATGAGCTGCTGCGCGGGGCCGACGTCGTCACCCTGCACGTGGCCCTCACCGACCAGACGCACCACCTGATCAATGCGGACCGCCTGCGCCTCATGAAGCCGACGGCGGTGCTGATCAACACGGCGCGAGGTGAGCTGGTGGACGAGACGGCCCTCGCCGAGGCGGTCCGCGAAAAGCGCATCGGCGGCGCCGCGATCGACGTCTTCTCGGTCGAGCCGCTTCCGGCCGACTCGCCGCTGCGCGCACTCGACCGCGTGCTCTTGACGCCGCATCTCGCCGCCTCGACCGCCGAAGCGCAGGAGCGCGTGGCCGTCGAGATCTGCACCGCCGTGCGTGACTCGCTCGTGAGCGGAGACCTATCGTTCGCGATCAACGTCCCCGGCATCGCTGGAGGCGCGGCGCTCCAGCGCCTCGCGCCGCTACTTGATCTGGCGCGGCGACTGGGCCGCCTCGCGCTCGCCCTCGCCGACGGGCCCGTCAAGGTGCTCGAGGTGGCATACGGCGGCAAGGATGAGGCGGCGCCCAAGCCCGCGTTGATGTCGGCGCTCGAAGGCGTGTTGTCGGCGATGAACGCCGGCCCCGTCAGCCTCGTCAACGTGCAGGTGGTCGCCGAGGAGCAGGGCATCCAGCTCGCCCGCAAGACCGGCGCGCCGGAGCCTGGCTTCGAGACCTCCATCGGCGTCAAGGTCGACACCGCTCGCGGCCGCGTACGGGTGGCGGGGGCGCTCGTCGGCAACAGTCACGGCCGCGTCGTGCGCATCGACGACTACCACGTGGACGTCGCGCCCGAGGGGTGGATGCTCGTGATGCGAAACCGCGACGTGCCGGGGGTGATCGGCCGGGTGGGGACGGTGCTGGGCGGCGCGGGGATCAACATCGCGAGCTACCACCAGGCCCGGCGGGCGACCCCCGGCCAGGACGCGCTCGCGGCGATCAACGTGGACCAGGCGCTCACGAATGGCGTGTTGGGGGAGCTGCAGCGGCTTCCGGACGTACTGGACGTCCGGCTGGCACACTTCGGAGACTAGTCCTCCGCTCGGCAGACCGTGCATGGCCTTCCAGCCCTTCCGCTCGCGCGAACCACGCCGCATCCTCAGCGAGCTCACCCGCCGGGCCCGCGTCGTCAATGCGCAGCCAAGTCCGCAGCCTGAGAAACGCCAGGACCGACAACCCTCCGCTCCGTCGCGCGGCCCCACCAGTCGGCAGAACGTGGTTTGGTCCGGCGCCGTAGTCTCCCAACACCTCACCCGCCTTCGATCCAACAAACATCGTTCCGTAGTTGTGCAACCGTGGGGTGACGGTCGCCAGCGTCGCCGCCGTGAGGTGCAGCTCCAAGTGCTCGGGCGCGATCGCCTCACACGTCGCCACAGCTTCCTCGACGCTGCTTACGCAAATGACGCCCCCGTTGATCAGTGCCACGCCCGCCACCGGCGACGTCGGGAGGTCGGCGATCTGCCGCCGCAGCTCGTCATTCACGCGCACGGGCAGCGTGGCATCCGTTGTGACGAGCAGCGGGACGGCATCGGTGTCATGCTCGGCCTGTGCCAGGAGGTCCGCGGCGATGAGTTGCGGATCGGCGCTCGCGTCGGCGAACACGACGAGCTCCGAAGGACCGGCGAGGGTGTCGATGCCGACGGTCCGCGAAACCAGATGCTTGGCGGCGGTGACATAGCGATTGCCCGGGCCAACCACGACATCACACGCGGGCACGGGTCCTGCACCGTAGGCCAGCGCCGCGATCGCGTGGGCGCCGCCGGCGGCGAGCACGGCATCGGCACCTGCTACGGCGGCCGCCGCGAGCACCAGGCGCGACGGTTTCGGGCTCGCGACAATCACGTGCGCGACACCGGCGACCCGCGCCGTGATCGCGGTCATCAGCACCGTGGAGGGCAACGGATAGCGGCCGCCGGGAGCGTAGCAACCGGCACGCATGACGGGCATGACGCGGTGACCGGCAAAGCCGCCGGGGACGGGCACCACCACATCACGGATAGCGCCGCGCTGCGCCTCCGCGAATGCGCGGATCCGGCCGGCAACCCGTTCCAGGCGCTCCCGCGTGGGGCCGTCGAGCGCTCCCAGGGCTTGCTCCAATCCCGGTCGCTCAACGACGGTGGGGTCATCCGGCCGCAGCTCGGCGAATCGCTCCGCCTGCCGCCGCAGCGCGAGCTCGCCGCCTCGGCGCACGTCCTCGACGATATCTGCCGCCACGGCGAGGACCTCTGCCGGCAGCCCCGCGCCACGCTGCCGCACGACATCCTCGACGGTGCGATCCCGCAGCAAGGATGTCATTTCGCCACCATGGGCCGGCGGCTCGTGGCGCCGTGGCGCCGCTCGAGCTCCGCCAGCACATCGGCGAGCGACCCGCTGTGGCGCGCCAGCGCGACCATGCCCATATAGAACAGATCCGCCGTTTCGTGCACCGCCTCGTCCTCGCTAGTCGCCGCGGCCAGCTCCTCCGCCTCTTCCCGCAGTTTTGCGCCTAACAAGGCCGCGTTCGTCAACAGGCGTGCCGTGCCGGACTCCGGCACCGGTTCGTCGCGCCGTGACTGGATCACCCGCTCGAGCACGCCGAGGTCGAACCGGTCCGGCCAGCACGAGGGACGTTCTTGGTGGCAGAATCCCACGCCGTGCTGACGGACCGTGAAGCGCAAGGCATCGCGGTCGCAGTCGAGATCGACGCGGAGCAATTCCTGTGTATTCCCGGACGTCTCTCCCTTCACCCACAGCGCCGCGCGCGAGCGCGACCAGTAGACTCCGCGCCGCTCCGCCACAGCGCGGCACAGTGATTCGCGTGTGCTCCACACGAGCCCCAGGGTGCGGCCCAGCTCGTCGCACACCACGGTGGGCCACACGCCGCCGTTCAGGGGTTTCGTGAGTGGCGCCGCGACCGCCTCACCCAGGGGCAGGCGATCGGTGTACAGCGCCATCCCGATCTGGGCATCGGCTTGGGCGGTGATTCCGCCCGCGGCGGTGACGCGCGCCGCCCCCGCTGCCAGGACGGCGTCGTGAACCGCCCCGAGGTCGAATCCGGCCATCGTTCCTTCGTGCTCGACCTGGGTGAAGAGAAAACCGCCTACCCAGGGCGCCAGCTCAGCGATGCGTTCGGTCACCTTCGCGCCGGTCTTGGCGCGCCAGCCGTCCACGACGACGTCGCCGCGCTCCGCGTCCACCGCCGCGATCACACGGTCGCGCGGCAGCTGGCCGCACAGCTCCGGGCTGGCGGCCGTTCCCAGAACGACCTTTCTCGCCCCGGCGTCGAGCCACGCTCGGGCCGCGTCGAGCGACCGGATGCCGCCGCCGACGCGGCAAGGCGCCCGCCGCACCATCTCCCGGATCAGCTGTGCATTCGAGCCGTGGCCCAGCGCGGCGTCGAGGTCCACGACCGCTACTTCACCGGCCACCGCGAACTGCTCGAGGCGTGCGAGCGGGTCTCCGCCATCGAGCACGAATTCGCGTCCGTGCCGCAGCTGGACGGCTCGGCCGTTCATGAGATCGATGCTGGGGATGATCATCGCCGCACTCCGATCCCGCACGCGGCGACGTGCGCCTTGATGCCATCGACCGTCTCGGCACCGTCGTGCAGCACCGAGGCCGCAAGCACGGCATCCGCCCCGGCCGCCAACGCCTCGACGACGTGGGCGGGCGTGCCGATTCCGCCCGACGCGATCACGGGCACGTGAACCGCGTCGACGACGGCGCGCAGCAAGCCGAGGTCGTGCCCGCCGCGCGTCCCGTCTGCGTCCCAGCTCGTGAGCAGGATCTCTCCCGCGCCGCGGCCCTCTCCTTCGACGGCCCACGCGACCGCGTCTGGTCGGCCCGTGGAGCGTCCGCCTACGACCAGTGCCTCCCATTCGTCGCTGCGGCGGCGCGCATCGATCGCCAGCACGACGCACTGTCGTCCGAACGCGTCGGCGAGCTCACTCAGCAGGTCGGGTCGCCGGACGGCGGCGGTGTTGACGCTGACCTTGTCGGCGCCGGCGCCGAGCAGGCGCCGGGCGTCGGCGACGCCGCGGACCCCGCCGCCCACGGTGAGCGGGATGCGGATCGCCGCGCGAACTCGCCGCACGGTGTCCACCTGCGTGTCGCGCCCCACCGGTGCCGCGGCGATGTCGAGCATGACGATCTCATCGGCGCCTTGCGCTTCGTAGCAGGCCGCGCGCTCGGCCGGATCGCCGGCATCCCGGAGGGTCTGAAAGTTCACGCCCTTCACGACTCGCCCGCCCTGGACGTCGAGGCACGGGACGATGCGGCGCAGCAGGCCCCCCCCGGCCGCGCGCGCCGCCGGCGCGGTCTCTGGCGACCGGTCCCCGCGGCCCAGCCAGCGCGCCAGCACTGCTTCGCCGTACGCGCCGGACAGCTCGGGGTGGAACTGGCAGGCGAGGGTGTCGCCGCGCTCCAGCGCCGCGACGAACGGTGTCCCATGCGTCGTCCACGAGACGTGCCAACCCGACGGCGCCTCGCACAGGGCGTACGAGTTGGCGAACGCCGCGTCGGCGCTGGTGACGAAGCGATGACCGGGACTGGCGACCACGCGGTTCCAGCCGAGGTGTGGCACCCGCACGCCGCCGGACAGCCGGCGGCAGGTCCCCTTCACGATGCCGAGCCCCCGCACCTGCGGCGCCTCCTCGCTGCTATCGCACAGCAGCTGTAAGCCGAGGCACACGGCGAGGAGGGGTGTGCCGCGCGCGACGCTCTCGCGCACGGCCACGTCGAGGCCGCGTGCGCGCAATTCGGCTGCGGCGGGCCCGAACGCGCCGACGCCGGGCAATACCAGGCGCGCCGCCCGGCGCACGACCGCGGGATCGTGTGTCGGCGTGGCTTGCTCGCCGAGTCGCGCGAAGGCATTCGCGATCGACGCGAGGTTCGCCACGCCCGTCTCCACGACCGTGATCACAAGACGCCCTTCGTTGAGGGGATGTCATCGCCGCCGGAGGAGGCCACGGCCTGGCGCAGAGCGAGCGCCACGGCCTTGAATGCCGCTTCGGCGCGGTGGTGATCGTTCTCCCCCCGCAGCACGTCGACGTGCAGGGTGAGGCGAGCGGCGACTGCCAGGGAGCGGAGCACGTGAGAGACATTCTCACAGGCGAGGCCGCCGATCGATTCTCGACGGAGCCCCAGTTCGATCGCCGAGAATGGACGACCCGAGAGATCTACGACGGCCCGTGCCAGCGCCTCGTCGAGGGGCGCGAACGCCGACCCGAATCGCACGATCCCGCGGCGCTCGCCGAGGGCACGATCCAGCGCTTCTCCCAGCACCAGCGCGCAATCCTCGGCGCTGTGGTGGTCGTCGACTCGCAGGTCGCCCTTACATGCCAGGGTCACGTCGAACCCAGCGTGCCGCGCCAGCGCCTCGATGAGATGATTGAGAAACCCGATGCCCGTACTCACCTCGGCCGTGCCCGTCCCGTCGAGCGTGAGGGTGACGTTGACGGTGGTCTCTTTGGTGATCCGCTCAACGGCGGCAGTCCGTTTCATGGCAGGAGCTCGAGGAGGTCGGTGAGTTGTCCCAAGACCCAGGCGCCACCCGCCGGAGCCTCGTCCCCGGGGGCGGCGACGGCGAGGGGAAGCACGCCCGCCTGCGCGGCGGCGTGCATGTCGTCGGGCGTATCGCCGATCATCCAAGCCCGGCGGACGCCGAGGCGCTCGAGCGCGAGGCGCACGGGGGCCGGGTTTGGCTTCGATGGCGCGTCCTCCATCGCCACGACGGTGGCAAAGAGCCGCGCGACGCCCGCGCGCTCCAGGAACCACTCGGCCTCGGCGCGCGGTCGGCCCGTCACGATCGCCAGGGGCCGGCGCGCGGCCAGCCGCTCCAACAACAACGTGGTGGGAATGAGCACTTCACGCTTACGAAGACTCATGTACAGCGACTGATAGCGCGCGATGACGTCGTCGAGCGACGCACACTGGCCACCCGCTTCGATCAGGCGCCCGGTGACGAGCCAGTCGTTCGCCGCGTCGCCCGTCCGGATCGCGGCCGCGACCTGAGCGGACGTGACGGCCACGCCGAACGATCGAGCCGTTGCGGCGATCGCCGCACGCTGCGAGTGCTGCACGTCCGCGAGCACACCGTCCATGTCGAATACGAGCGCCTCAGGCGCCAGCGCCGTGTCGAGTGCCGCCATGAGCCGCTCGAACTCAGGGGTGCTTCCCGGCAGCGTGATGCGCAGCGCGTTGCCGAGGCCCGGACGGTTGGGGAAGGTCCGCACCACGACGCCGAGCGCCGCGAGGGCGGCGGTAAGGAACGGGGCGCGAAGGCCGCACTCCGCCAGAATGAAGTTTGCCTGAGAGGGAAGCGGCTCGAGTCCCAGATGCCGCAGTCGGGCGCCCAATGCGGTCCGCTCAGCTCGTACGCAGGCGACGTGCGCGCGTAGCGCGGCTTCGCCATCGGTCAGCTGCCTGAGGGCGAGCGCGACCGACGGAGCGGCCACCGGATAGGGTGCGCCCGCCGCGCGCAGCGTCGCCACGACATCTGGAGCCCCGATCGCGTACCCAATCCGGCAGCCCGCGAGCCCCCAGGCTTTGGAGAGCGTGCGCAGGACCACGACGTTGGGGAGATCGATCACCCCGGCAGTGAGGTCCGCGTCCGCGTACTCCCCATACACGTGGTCGAGCAGCAGCAGAGCGGAGGGCGCCGCTTGGGCGAGGCTCCGCACGTCGTCGGCGGATGCTGTGGCGCCCGTCGGATTGTTGGGCGAGACGATGGCGATCACCGCCGGCTCTTCGTCGAGCCGGTCGAGGAACGCCGCGAGAGGGAACTCGCCACAGCCCCACGCAACGCGAGCCAGCGTGCCGCCCGCGAGCTTCGCAAAATGATGGAGCATCTCGAACGTCGGCTCGGGGAGCAGCATCGTCCGACCAACACCGAGATAGGCCCGGCACACGCGATCGATCGCGTCGTCCGCCCCGGCGGTGACGATCACGCGCTCGGCACCGACGCCGACTCGGGCGGCCAGCATGGCCTCGAGGGCCGACGTGTCGGGATAGCGCCGCAGCGTGTCCGGGTCTAGGCCCGCCAACGCCTCGAGCAGGGCGGCCGGCGGCAACGGGCCCTCGTTGCTGTCGAGCTTCAGCGTAGGGTTCACGGGACGATCTGGGCGAGGCGGGAGACGACGACGTCCGTCCCCCCCGCCGCCTTCACGGCGGGAATGACGAGCGGCAGGACGTCCCGCGGCACGGCGGCCTTCACCGCGTAGCCGTGGTTGCCGAACAGCGGGGACACGGTGGCCCGGCGCATGGCTGGCAGGGCGGCGACGACCGCGTCGAGGCACTCGGCCGACGCATTCACCTCCAGCATCACGCGTCGCCGCGCGTCGAGCACGGAGCGGAGCAGCAGCACCAGGTCCTCGATGCGGCGGCGCCGGGTCGGGTCGTCCAGCGTGCGCGGGTTGGCGTACAGCCGGGTCGAGGATTGCATCAGGACTTCGATCACGCGGAGGCCGTTGGCCTCGAGCGTCGCGCCCGTGGCGGTGTTGTCGATGATCACATCGGCGTCCTCGGGCGGGAACACTTCGGTGGCACCGTAGGAGCGGACGAAGTCGGCGGCGATACGGCGGTCGGCGATCCACGCGCGTGCCAGCCGCTCGTATTCCGACGCGACAACGAGGCGCCGGTCGGGCAGAGGGCCGGGTGCGGCGGCGACGATCTGCACCTGGTCGAGCTCCGTGTCGAGCAGCTCGACCACGTCCGCCTGGAGCTCCGTCACCCAGTCCGCTCCCGCAAAGCCCGCGTCTCGACTTCCCGCGGCCAGCATCTCCACGACGTTCTGGGGCTTGAGCAGCTTGGCCTCGGTCTCGGGGAGGGAGACGTCGGGGCGGTATCCGCGCGCCCCCGGACGCACGTGGATGCCCGCGTCACCGAGCAGCGACAACACGCCGCCTTCCATGCGGCCCTTCGGGAGGCCAAGTCGCAACGTCATCTCGTACGCTCCAGGGTGATCGAATACCCAAAAACAAAAACGCCGGCCTAGAGGGGCCGGCGTCGGCGATGAACTCAAGTGCTCGGATTACTCGAGACTAGCTTGCGTGCACCTCCGGCGGCCCCCCGTTCGGGTGGCGATGGTGGTGCCGGTGATGGCGCGCGACGAGTCTCATGGCCAGTACGTAATCCCGGTGCGGTGCAGATGTCAAGACTAGTCCGCAGCCTCCCGCTCGGGGGGGTGTTCCTCGTCGGACAGGAGCCGGAACGACTTCACGGCGCCGGTGAGCTTGTCCGCTGCCTCCGCAAGTCGGTTCGCCGACGCGGCGATCTCTTCGGTCGACGCGCTCTGCTCCTGGCCCGATGCCGCAAGCTCCTCGGCGGAGGCGAGCAGGCCGTCGGTTTGCTGCGTCACGGCGGCCAACCGGTTGGCGATCTCCTCCACCAGCGTCTTCATCTCGGCCGCCGACTGGGCGATCTCCCCGCTCCAGGTGGCGTTGGCGTCGGCCTCCCCGGCCACGGAGCCGAGGCCCTGTGCGGCGGTCTGCGCCGCCTCGCGCACCGACGCCGCCACCTGCGCGAGGCGCACCAGGCGGTCACGGGTGCCCTGCACCCGCGTCAACACGCCCCGCACGGTGTCGGCGGTGTCGCCCGCGGCGGCGGCGGCGAGCGAAGCGAGCTTGCGTACCTCGTCGGCCACGACGGCGAAGCCGCGACCCTGCGGTCCCGCGCGCGCGGCTTCGATCGCGGCGTTCAGCGCCAGCATGTTCGTCTGCGTGGCGACGGATTTGGTCTGTACGACGAAGCGCTGGATCTCGGCAGACGCGGCCGCCAGCGCTTCCGCCTCCGCGGCTCCTTTCGCGACCTCGTCGGCGAGCTGGGCGAGTTGCACGGTGCTCTGGTCCAGCACGTCCTTGTGCTTGCGCGCCAACTGCGACAGCCCGGTGTTGCGGCGCACCGCTTCATCCGCGCCTTGCGCCAGGCTCGCGGCGATCTGGAGTATGCGCGCGGCGTCGTCGGCCGCGGCGCGCACGAGCTGGGCCTGCTCGCTGGCGCGCCGCGACAGGTCCTGTGACGTCGCTGCCATCTCTTGCGTCGACGCGCTCATTTCCTCGGTCGAGGCCGAGATCTCCGACGCCATGGCCGCGGCTTCGTCGGCCGCCGAGCGGATCGCCCCAACCAAGCGCCGCAACGCCACGACCATCGAGTGCACCGACGACAGCAGCTCCCCCACCTCCGTCGCCTCGGCGCGGTGGGTGGACACCGTCACCGACAGGTCGCCCCCGGCCACGCGGCTGGCGATCGCCCCCGCCGCCTTGACCGGCTCCGTCACGAGCCGGCTGAGGCGCCGCGACAGCCAGTACAGCGCCCCGACGACGAGCGCCGCGACGAGCACGGCCCCAAACCACACGCTGCGCTGTGTGCTGTAGGCGGCGGCGAACGCGGTGGCCGCGGGCTGGCGGAACAGGACCCACCATTCGCCCTGGTTCGTGGGCACCGTGACCACCAGCTCCTCCCCCCGCTGCGCCGTCTTGACTCGCACGCTCGTCGCCGAGCCCGCGAGCGGGATCTGGGCCTTGTCGCGCAGCGGCTGGAGCAGCATGCCCGGGTCGCTCGACACGAGCACCCGGCCGCCGTTATCGACCAGCTCGATGTAGGCGCTGCCGGTGAGCTCGTCGGAACCCACCAGTTTGGCCAGCTTGTCCAGGGCGAACACGGCCTTCAGGACGCCGACCGGACGCGCGTATCCCGTCGCCCGGACGGCGACGTCGAACTCGAGGGAAACGGCTCCTGCCGACGAGTCGAGCTTTGCGTCGCCTTCGTACACGCCGTCTTCCACGGCCCGCTGCCACCACGCTTCGTCGCGCTGCACGAAGTCCGACGGCCGGTCGGACGTGAGCACGTTGAACCCGTGGCTCTCGGNNNNGACAGCGTGGTGTAGGCGCGGAGGTAGTTACGCAGCTCGGGGTCACCGCCCATTTGGCGGGAGCCGTCGAACATACGCTCGAGCGTGGGGATGTCGATCTTGTCGAGGCCGCGGGCGGCCGCGTCCTGGGATGCCGTGCGCACCGCGGCGATCAGCTGCGGCATGCTCGCCAGGGAGACCACCTCGCGGCGGCGCTCGTTCAAATAATGCGTCACCATGGCCGCTTCCCGGGCGGCCACGTCACGGCCGCGCGCGTCGGCCTGCTCCTCCAGGATGTGCTCGGCCCGGTTACCTGTGAACCAGGCGACCAGGGCGATGAGCAGGACGGCGGTACCGGCCCCCGACGCGAGAAAGCTTTGGCGGAGTTGCTGGGATTTCGTGGCCATTCGGGTGGTCGGGCCCAAGCTACCGAGGGTGACACCGTGCAGCAAGTCCGTTTAATTTCAGGCACTTATGAGTGATGCCGTCACGCCGATGTACGATCCGGCCGCCGTCGAGGCCAAGTGGCAAGCCCGGTGGGCGGAACGCCGTATTAACGAGCCCGACTTGGACGGCGCCGCGAAGCCGTTCTATAACTTGATGATGTTCCCGTACCCCTCGGCCGAGGGCCTGCACGTCGGCAACATGTTCGCGTTCACGGGCGCGGACATCTACGGCCGCTTCAAGCGCCTCCAGGGGTACGACGTGTTCGAGCCGATGGGGTTCGACGCATTCGGCATTCACTCCGAGAATTACGCCCTGTCGATCGGGATCAACCCGGCGCAGCTGATCCCGCAGAACATCACCAACTTCCGGCGCCAGCTGAAGCGGTTCGGCGGGATGTTCGACTGGCGCCACGAGCTGTCGACCACCGATCCCGCCTACTACAAGTGGACCCAGTGGATCTTCTTGCAGCTGTTCCGCGCGGGGCTCGCGTACAAGAAGCGCGCCGCGGTGAACTGGTGCCCGAAGGATAAGACCGTGCTCGCCAATGAGCAGGTCATCAATGGGCGCTGCGAGCGGTGCGACACGCCGGTAGAGCAACGCTTCCTCGATCAGTGGTTCTTCCGGATCACGGACTTTGCCGAGCGCCTCCTCGACAACCTCCAGAACCTCGACTGGTCCTCGTCGACCGTTGCATTGCAACGCAACTGGATCGGTCGGAGCGAGGGGGCGGAGCTGGTGTTCGAGACGCCGGGAGGCAAGAAGATCACCGTGTTCACCACGCGGCCCGACACGGTGTTCGGCGCGACCTACCTGGTGCTCGCGCCGGAGCACCCGATCGTCGAGGACTTGATCGCGGTCGAGCAACGCAACGCCGTCAAGGTCTACCAGCGCGAGGTGCAGGCGAAGGACGTGGTGTCGCGCCGCGTGGGCGACAAGACCAAGACGGGAGTCTTCTTGGGCTCCTATGCGCGCAACCCCGCCACCGGGGAAGCCATCCCGATCTGGATCGCCGACTACGTCCTGATGGACTACGGGACCGGCGCCATCATGGCCGTGCCGGCGCACGACAAACGCGACTTCGAGTTCGCCACGCAATTCGCGCTCCCGATCCGCCAAGTCGTCAAAGGCGACGGTGAGCCCCTCCCCAGCGTCTCGGAAGAGGGAGCCCTGATGAACTCCGGAGCCTTCGATGGCCTCCAGTGCCGGGAGGGCGGTCGGAAGATCGTCGCCTGGCTCGCCGGACGCGGGATGGCGACGCCGCGCGTGCAGTATCGCCTGCACGACTGGTGTATCTCGCGCCAACGCTATTGGGGGCCGCCGATCCCGATCATCTACTGCGACCGCTGCGGGCCGGTCGGGGTTCCGGAGAGCGACCTCCCCGTCGAGCTCCCATTCATCGAGGACTTCCGACCCGACGATACCGGCGTCAGCCCGCTCGCGCGCCACAAGGAGTGGTACTTCGTTAAATGTCCCGACTGCGGCGGTGAGGGCCGCCGGGAGACCGACGTCTCCGACACGTTCCTCGATTCCGCGTGGTACCACCTCCGCTATCCGTCGACCGAGTTCGCCGACCGGCCCTTCGACCCGGCGCGGACCAAGAAGTGGTTGCCCGTTTCCACGTACATCGGCGGCAACGAGCACGCCGTACTGCACCTGCTCTACTCGCGGTTCATCAGCATGGTGCTCGAGGATCTCGGCCACATTCACTTCGAGGAGCCGTACCCCAAGTTGCGCGCCCACGGCTTGATCGTGAAGGACGGCGCCAAGATGTCCAAGTCGCGGGGCAACGTCGTCATCCCCGACGCCTACATCCGACAGTGGGGCGCCGACACGTTCCGCATGTACCTGATGTTCCTCGGCGCCTTCCAGGAGGGCGGGGACTTCCGGGAGACTGGGATTGTCGGGATCCGGCGCTTCCTCGACAAGGTGTGGCAGCTCGTCCATGAGGAGCCCGCTGGAATGCTCACACCTGCGATCGAGCGCAAGCTCCATCAGACGATCAAGAAGGTCGGCGCCGACACCGAGAGCCTCGACTACAACACCGCGATCGCCGCGATGATGGAGTACGTCAACGAGCTGCGGGAGCAGGGAGCACGGAGCAGGGAGCAGGTGGAGCCGCTCGTGATCATGCTTGCGCCCTACGCACCCCACTTTGCCGAAGAGCTCTGGGAGCTGCTCGGCCACGACAGGTCGGTGTTCGAGGCCCGGTGGCCCGCCCATGACGAGCGCTTGGCTACTGCCGGCGACGTGGAGATCGCCGTGCAGGTCAACGGGAAGCTGCGCTCGCGCCTCACCGTGCCGCGCGGCATGGAGCAGGCCGACGTCGTCGCCAGGGTGCTCGCCGACGAGGCGGTGAAGAAGTTCGTGGACGGGGACCCGGTGAAGAAGGTGATCTACGTACAAGACCGGCTGGTGAACCTGGTGGTCTAACAAGAGCGGGAGATGGGAGACAGGAGAAGTAACGCCGCGGCGCACCGTCGAGTCCTTCTCCCTTCTCCCCTCCCCCTCTTAGAGCAGTCGCGCCGCCAGATCTCCCATTAGATACCCCACAAGCGCGACTCCCAGGCCCACCACGAACATGTCGACCCCGCTGCGGATGACGCCGCGGCCGGTGAACACACTGCGCGCGCCGCCGACGGCGAAGTGGGACAGCATCGACACGGCGAACGAGGCCCACACGGCGATCTGCGTGTTGAAGATCAGGAATGGCGCGACGGGGATCAACGCTCCGACCGCCGTGGCCGTGCCCGTGACCCAACCCTCCTTGAGCGGCGTCGAGTGCGCCGCGCCGATCTTCAGCTCCTCGCGCACCTGCTCGTCGAGGGCCCGCTGCGGATCGCGCATCACTTCCTCCGCCATGCGGCGGGCGGTGCGGGGATCCACGCCCTTCACCTGATACATCAGCGCCAGCTCTTCTTCCTCCACCTCGGGCATCAGGCGAATCTCTTCCCTCTCCATCGCGATCTCGTGCGCGTACACCTCCTGCTCACTCTTGGCGGCGAGGTAGCCGGAGGCGCCCATCGACAGCGCGTCGGCGATCATTCCTGCGACGCCCGAGATCATGATCACATGCGGCTGCACCGCCGCGCCGATCACTCCCGCCACCAACCCGAAGTTCGCCGTGAGGCCGTCGTTGAATCCATACACGACGTTGCGCAGGAATCCGCCCGACTCGGCGCGGTGCCAAGGCTCGCTCTTGGACCCCGCCAGTCCCGCCAGCGTTTCCGCGTGCGCCGCCGACTCCTTAGCCAGGGTGAGCGACACCGCCTTCGCGGCACCGGCCGGAGAAGCGCGATGCAGGTCCATATAGCCCTTCACCTCGCGGCCTTCTTCCCGCAAGAGCAATGGCAACAGGTAGCGCGGCCCAAAGCGCCGGCCGAGCCAGGCCATCACGCGCGCGTTGACGGTGGGCGCGGGGCCGCCGGCAGGTACGGGGTGGCCGTGGTCGCCGAGCAGCTTGGCCCACATCTGCGTGTGCCGCTCCTCAACCCCCGCCAGCTTTTCGTAGATCTCACGCTTCTTGGCGTCGGGCTCCTTGGAGGCGAGCACGCCGTAAAGAAACGCGGCGTCCCCCTCGTCCTGCCAATGGTGGAGCCAGTTGTGGAGATCAGCGCTGGTCATGGGGGGAAGATACGGCAAGCAATGGCAAGTTCCTAGATGCCAACGCATTACGGAGTCCGGAGGACGGAGCATATGCCGCCTGCTCCGTGCTCCGTGCGACGCCGCGGCTCCCCACCGCATCTAACTTGTGGACAATGACCGTGGCCCTCGCCGTTCCGGACGTCCTCGTCGCCCGCGCGCAAGCCGGAGATGAAGCAGCCCTCGAGGCGTTGTTTCGCGCGTTCGAGACGCCGGTGTACAACCTGGCGAGGCGGATGCTGCGGAATGCCGAGGACGCCGAGGACGTGCTGCAGGAGACCTTTCTGGAAGTCGTCAGAAGCATTCGTGACTACCGCGGCGAAGGGTATCTGTGGGGTTGGATCCGCAGGATCGCGGCGACCAAGGCCCTGATGCGGATCCGCCGAGAACAGCTTCGCGCGACGGAGCCCCTGGATGACGAACATGGAAAGACAGGAATGCACGTTGGGGCGAACATCGATCTGGAGCGGGCGTTCGAGCAGCTGACGGACACGTCCCGCGCGGTGGTGTGGCTACACGACGTCGAAGGCTATACGCACGAGGAAATCGGTGAGCTGATGGGCAAGACGGTGAGCTTTTCGAAATCGCAGCTGGCGCGCGCCCACGCGCGGTTGCGGGGAATGTTGGGAGCAGGCGAAGGAGCACAAGCATGATGCACTGCACGATGGAGGATTTGCTGGCGCTGCGGGCCGGCGAAGCGTCGGTCTGGGCGCGGCGCCACGTGGAGGACTGCGCGGCCTGCCGGGCGGAGCTCGACGGGCTGTACCAGCGCGTGGCGCAGCTCAAGGCACTGCCCGCACTGCGGCCCCCGCGCGACCGCTGGTCGAGCGTGCGGGATGCCGCGCGGGCGGAGCGAGGGCGTCGCCGCCGGACGTGGGGAGGGTGGGGACTTGCCGCCGCCGCCGCGCTCGTCGGTCTGCTCCTCGTGCCGCGCGCCGGTGGTGGCAGTAAGCTCCACGCCGAGCTCTCCCAGGCCAAGGACCAGTCCGCGACGCTCGAGGATCAGCTCCAGAACTACGACGTCGATGGCCGGGTGCTGACCGGTCGCATGGCCGCGCGCGTGGCGGAGCTGGAAGATCGGATTGCCGTCATCGATGGCGACCTGGCACGCTGGGGTACAGTGAAGCCCCAGACGCAGGACGCCGAACTCGTGAAACTTTGGCAGCAGCGGGTGGACCTGATGCGCCAGTTGGTGAACGTGCGCCTCAGCAACGCTCGCTACGTGGGCCTCTAGACCAGGCCGGAAGGACACACCATGACTCGCACTTGGATCGTCGCGGCGCTCGCCGCGCTCACCCTCTCGCCGGTCGTCGCGGCTGCGCAGGAACCCGCCCCAGCGCCGCGCGCCAGGACGCGTCCGCGCGTGCGCACGCGCGTCGAGACCGGGCCGTTCGCTTTCGCGTTCAGCGACAACCGCGGTCGCATCGGCGTGGTCGTCAAGACGGACTCGGACGCCGCCAACGACAAGCTCGGCGCCCGGATCGAGGCGGTGACCCCGGGAGGCCCTGCGGACAAGGCGGGGCTCAAGGCAGGAGACATCATCACGCGCTTCAACGGCACCACTCTGGGCGGCGTCGGCTCCGAGGATGATGAGGAGTCGGGCCCCGGCATGAAGCTGATTTCGCTGGCGCGCGAGCTCGACCCCGGCGACACCGTGCAGGTCGAGTACCACCGCGGCAGCGCGAACAGCAAGGCGTCGATCGTCGCGGAGGACCTGGGTCGGGGCGGCGATATGCACCTCGACATGCCCGGGATGCCGGACATGGGGGAGATGCCGCACAGCTGGAACTTCCTGCGAGAGCCGGGAGAGGGGGGCGGCGACATCGCATTGACCATCGGTGGTGCATTTGACGCGTGGGGCGGCATCGAGCTGGTGAGCCTGAACCCCGACCTGGGCGAGTACTTCGGCGCGCGCGAGGGCGTGTTGGTGGTGCGGGCGTCGGAAGACTCGACGCTGCCGGTCAAGGGAGGCGACGTGATCCTCGGGATCGGCGGCCGCAAACCCACTTCGCCGATGCACGCGATGCGGATCCTGCGGTCGTACGAGGTGGGTGAGACGGTATCGATCGATGTGTTGCGTAAGCAGAAGCGCACGACGCTCACGTGGAAGGTGCCGGAGTCGAACGAGCACTTCAAGTACATGGTCCCCCGCGCCCGCACTCGGATGCGCGAGGAGCCGAGCCGCTTCAGGGTCTCCCCCAAGATCCGGCTTGCTCCGGTGATAGCCAAGGTACGCGCCTACCGGGCGATCTGATGTAACGGGGTGTCGACGCACGACGGCCGCGGAGGATGCGCTCCGCGGCCGTTTGTGTTCTTAGCGGTTGGGCCCGACCAGGATCGCGTTGGTGACGAGCCGGGCCGGGCCGCGCCAGAAGGCCCGGAACAAGGGATCACTCAGGAACAGCACCACCCGCCCGCTGCCCTGATTCTCCACTACCGCCCACGCAGTTCCCTTCAGTAGGCGTTCCGTATTCCCCGGCCAGGTGAATCCCGACAAAGCGAGTGAGTCGCCGGTGAAGACCACCGGGTTGGCACCGCCCTTGGACGGGCGCCAGAACACGTCGCCGTCGATGAAAACGGGGAGGCGCTCCCCCGTGTATCCCAGGGTGAGCCAGTGGGTCGGGTCGAGCGTGGCGCGGAAGATCGCTCCCGGGATCCACTCTGGCCGATCCTTGGGCGCCGCCGTAGCCGACACGAGGGGCGGCACCGCGCCCGGCGCCGTCGAGTCGCCTTTCAAGCTGCTGTCCGCGCCGACCGTCGCCACCGTCGAAAGCTCGAGATCCTTGTTGGCAGCCAGCTCGCCCGCTCCGCCGAAGCCGATCAGCACGCCGCCCGAGCGCACCCAGCTCTTGAGGGCCGTCGTTCCCGCGTCGCCCAACTCACGGCGCATCCTGCCGCTGTTCCCGTCGGGCACGATGATGACGTTATAGGTGCTCAAGTCGTCCATGCGACCGATGTTGCGCAGCGCCACCGGCGTGAACGGCGTGCCGAGGTCACGGGCGAGGAAGTGCCAGAGCGAGCCGTAGCTCGTCTCGTACACGCCGTCGCCCGCGGCGACGAGGATTTTCGCACCGTGGAGGGCCCACACGTCGCCCGATCCCGTGCCCACGTCGCCCGTGTCGGCGAAGGCGCTCTGTACGGGAGTCACGGGGACGCCGAGCGCCGGCGCCAGGGCCGCGATCCGCTCGGGGAGCGCCGGCGAGTTGCGCTGCACCCGGGCCACGAACGTGCCGCGCGGGTAGGTCCGGCCGTCGGCCCGTAGCGGCTGCGTCGCTACGGCGAGACGGAACCCCTCGTTCTCGAGCGCCAGCGCGAGGCGCGCCGCGCCGAGATTGTCGTTCGTGAACGCGTAGGCCGACGCCGCTTTGGACGGAGCGGCGGGCGCCGGGAGGGTCGTGTCGGTCACCGCGGTCCCGGTTCCGGGAGCCGCGTCCTCCGTCCAATACGCATCGAGATTGAAGGACAAGGGCAGAGACCAGGCGGTGATGTCGTAGAAACCGTACTCGTCCTTGTCCGCGTTCTCCCCGCGGCGCCGGTTCCGCTGGAACTTGGCGACCTCCCGTTCCACGAAGCCGCGGTCGAACTCGGCGTCGGGCTCGAGCATTCCCTTCGCGAGCCGGCGCTGAGGCTGATTGAGGTCGATCACGTAGCTGCCCGCAGGGAATGTGCGCGCTGCCGCCGGCCCACCGAGATACCCATGGGCCGCGCGCGAGCTGCCCGCCTGCGCGAGCCGCGTGACCTCGATCCCATTCGACAGCAGCAGGCCGATCACGTGCGCGGCCGCGCGGGGGTCCGTCCCCGGCACGATCACCACGCGTTTCATGCGATCCAGGGCCGCCTCGGCGAGAGCGGAGCGGCGGAACTCGTAGTAATCGAGCAGGCGGCTCTGCCGGTTCTTGGCCGTCGTCTCGAGCGTGGCGAGTGACGCCACGAAGTGGTGCGCGATCCCGTCCCGGAAGGTCGTGATCGAGCCGTCGTCACGCCGCTTGTTGAACTCGGGGCCGCCGTCGGTCTCGTACGTCATGCCGGTCGCGCCCTGGAAGGTGCTCCATTCGTCCCAGTAGCCGACGTAGAAGAAGTCGAAGACGCCGCGCACGAAGTACTGCCAGCCGAAACGATCGAACGCAGCCGCGTTGCCGCGCCCATACGTGTCGAACCACTTCGTCGTCTGCGGCGGCAGGTTGCGGTTGACCGCCTGCGCGACCGGGGGGAAAAAGAAGGTGGGCGTCGTGGAGTGGTGGTCGACGAACACCTGGGGCCTCCACCGCAGCACCCCCGCCATCATCGCCCGGACTTCGGGCTGGCTCTGCGCCAGCAAATCGCGGTTCATATCGAAGCGGAAATGATTGTACCGGCCGGTCACGCTCCACGGCTCGGTCTGCTCGAAGGCGTAGGGATTCTCGGCGCCGACGGCGACCGAGTTGTACCACGCAGCGAACCGCTCGTGACCGTCGGGGTTGGCTGAGGGGTTCAGCACCAGAACCACGGACTTGAGGAGCTCGAGCGTCTGCGGCTCGTCCGACGCGAGGAGCTGATAGGCGACCTGCATCGCGGCCTCGAAGCCTGCGGGCTCGTCCCCGTGCACCGAGTATTGGAACACGGCCACGGCAGGGTCCTTCGCCGAGATCTCGGCCGCGCGGGCGGGCGACGTGCGCCGCGGGTCTGCCAGGTCGGCCAAGTCGGCGCGGATCTGGTCCAGGCGGGCGAGGTTCGCGGGGTCGGAGATGATCAGCGCCCGGATCGGTCGATGCTCGAATGTCTCGCCCCAGCGCTCGATACGTACGCGCTCGCCGGCGGTGGCGACCAAGGTGTCGAGATAGTGTTGCATTACTGCGTACATCGTGTGCTGCTCGCCCGCCGCGTAGCCGGTGACCGCCTCAGGCCGGGGCACCGCAGGCCGATAGGGGCCGCGCGCGTAGAAGTCAAAACTCTGCGCGGCGCCGGCCGCTGGGCAGACGAGGAGCAGCAGCGTGGTGACGATTGGGCGCATGAGTCTGAGGCAGGGGGTTGAGGGTTGTCGGGGCGAGGTAGGGGCGCAGCATTGCTGCGCCCCTACGCACGTCGCCGCGCCGCTGGCAAGACCTGGTCGAATGACGAGAACTCGAACGGCTTGGGGACGCAAGGCCGGCCCGAGCCGTCCAGGAAGCGCCGCATCTGCTCGCTCACCAGGTCGCCGGTCGTAAAGATCACCCGCTCCGCGTGCTCGCGATCGGCGGAGCGTAGCTCCTCGAACAGCTGCTCGCCGGACAGGTCGGGCATCCGCATGTCGACGATGACGGCGTCGTACTCACCGGCGCGGAGCAGCCCGAGGGCGTCCTGCCCGCTGGCGGTTGTTTCCACGTCGTGGCCGCGGGCGGCGAGGTAGCGCTGCAGCGCCACCCGCACCGACGCCTCGTCGTCGACGACCAGGATGTGCAGGCTGTCGCCCACGGGATGGGCCGCGAGCGCGGCGGGGAACTCCCCCGAGGCGCGCGGCACGATGACCGGGAGCTCGACTACGAAGCGGGCGCCTCCCTGGGCGGCGTTTTCGGCCCAGATGCGGCCCTCGTGCTCCCGCACGATGCCCAGGGAAATGGAGAGGCCCAGCCCGGTCCCGTGTCCCGTGGGCTTGGTGGTGAAGAACGGATTGAAGATGCGCTCCAGCAGGTTCGGCGGGACGCCGCCGCCCGTGTCCTCGATCTCGATCCGGATGGCCTCGCCGGCGCGCCGCGTGCGGACGGTCAGCCGGTGGTGGCGGCCCTCGGCGCGCTCCATCGCCTGTTCCGCGTTGGTGATCAGGTTCAGGAATACCTGCTGCAGCTGGTGCGCGTCACCCATCGTGTCGGGGAGCGCTTCGTCGTACTCGCGACGCACGTCGATGCCGCGGACCCGCAGCTCGTAGCCCCGCAGCTCCAGCGTGTCATCGAGCACCTGATTGATGGCGGCCGGGCCCTTCTCCGCCTTGTGCTGGCGCGCGAAGGTGAGGAGGTTCTGCACGATGCGGCTGGCGCGGCGGGCTTCGCTGTAGATCGTCTCCGCGGCGGTGCGCTGATCGGGGGGGAAGCGCTTCTCGGCGAGCAGCAGCTGCGCGAACGCCGAAATGCCCGCGAGGGGGTTGTTGAGCTCGTGCGCCACGCCCGAAACGAGCTGCCCGATCGCCGACATCTTCTCCGACTGGATGAGCTGCTCCTGCAGCATCTTTTGGTCGGTCACGTCACGGATGAGACAGAGTACCTCCTCGTCCCGCTGCGGGGTCGAGTACGTGACCGAGATCGTGCGGCCTTCCCCGTCCTTGCGGTAGAACTGCGTTTCGAACAAGCCCGTCTCGCCGGCCAGCGCCTTCTGGAAGTGGGCCAAGGCCTTCGGGAGCTCGTCGTCGGAGAGCATCGGCGCGAACCACTGGCCGACCAGCTCCTCCCGCCGGTACCCGGAGATGATTTCGGCGGCGTGGTTCACCGTGGTGAATCGGCCATTGGCGTCGAGGGTCACGATCGCGTCCGAGGCCGACTCGACGAGGTTACGGTATCGGGCTTCGGAGCGGGACAGCGTGTCCTGCGCTCGCTTGGGCTCGGTGATGTCGCGCAACGTGGCGACGGTGCCGATGAGCTCGTCGTCCACGCGGAAGGGACCGCTCGAGACCGCGACGTCCCGCTCTTCGCCGGTCTCGTGGTTCAGGACCTTAGTCTCGTAGCGCTGCGCCTCGCCGGCAAAGACGCGGTCCTCCTGCTCCGCCACATGTTGCCGCTCCGCCGCCGCGACGTGGTCGGCGGTCAGCTGGCCAACGAGGTCCGTCACCTGCCACCCCAGGAGGTCGGCCGCCGCCTGGTTCACGGCCAGCACCCGCCGGTCGAGGCCCGTCACGATCACGGCGTCCGGCAGGGCGGTCACAATGTCGGCCGCCGCCTGCAGGAGATCGAGCCGCGGTCGCTTGAGCGTCCCCCCAGGCGAGGCCCGTCGAGCCTTACTCACGCGCGGTAGGTGGCTTCCATCGCTTCACGCATCATGGCGAGGCTCTTGAGCGCGGAGTCGGTCACCGCGCGGGGGTTATCGGGTCCGCGCTTCACGCAGTCCTTGATGATCTCGAGCGCGTGAATCGGGTGCTCATCATCGTACTTCGCGTGCTCCTCGAGCCACCAGCGCCCGCGTGGGCCGATCTTCTCGTTCTTCGCGAGGCCACGCAACGCCTTCTCGGAGATCTTCTGCGCCACGCCCTCGACGGCGTAGTTGGTCGCCGAGACGGCCGTGCCAAACTCCGCGGTGCGGCACATCTCCGTCAGGTAGCCGTGGAATTCCTTGACTTGCGGCGCCATCGGCTCTGGCGTCTGGAACCGCTTCTTGGGAACGGTAAAACCGTCCCCCATGGCCCGCCACATGGCGTCGTGGCGTCGCTCCACGCGAATGTTGTCGGTGAAGAACTCGCGCCCCATCGGCGGGGAGCGGTCCAGCAGCATCTGGAGCCATTGGGGGAAGTCACGGATGATCGGGTAGAAGCCGACCAGAAAATTCTGGATCTGGCCGTCCACCAGCTGGTTCTCCGACGCATCCACGATCACGGGCGTGTCGAGAATCGCCTGCCGCCTCGGTTCGAGCGCGGTATCGAGTTCCGCCACCCAAGCCGGGTGCGGCGTCACCTGCACAGCCATCTGGGACTCCTCTCCAAGGGCGCTGGGACGGTAGGGGACGTAGAATGTACGGCTACGGGCCAAACGTGCAAGCTCAAGTGTCACGATGACTTGTGATGAGCGGCCTTGACACGACCGTTTGCCATGTCTTGACGCGATACATCGTACGATATATCGTCGCAACGTATCGTAACGCAGTATCGCCACGACGTATCAAGGAGGCCAGGATGAGACGCGGATGGAGCTGGCAGGGCTTCGGGCCGGGGTTTGTGGGCTTCGGCCGCGGGGGACGCCGCCGCCAGTGGTTCGGTTCGGGTGACATGAAGTACGTGATCCTCAAACTCCTCAAGGACAAGCCGCGCCACGGCTACGAGGTGATGAAGGATCTCGAGGAGCACATGCACGGCTGTTACTCGGCCTCACCGGGTACCGTGTATCCCACGCTGCAATGGCTCGAAGACGAAGGACTGGTACGGGCCAAGGACGTCGAGGGCAAGAAGGTCTACGAGATCACCGACTTGGGACTCAAGTTCCTCGAAGAGCACCGCGATGTGGTGGAGGACATCTTCGATCGCGTGAAGGACGCGGTGGAGGAGGTCCTGGGCGGCGGCATGGGCGATCTGAATCGCGCGATGGGCGCCCTGATGCGCAGCGCCTATCGGGCGGGGTGGCGCTCGCGGGACGATGCCGTGCGCCGGAAGATCAGCGAGATCCTGAAGCGTGCGGCCCAGGA
>WNFL01238728.1_pt1 | contig 24397 bp, 20 predicted proteins | sample 5400361 | NCBI WGS metagenome assembly WNFL01 (sample SAMN13153351, study PRJNA577476) | soil metagenome | isolation source: 40 cm soil on Douglas fir-dominated hillslope | place: USA:California | collected 2013-09-17
CTGTCCGCCACGCCTTGGGGAATCGGGGCGAATCTGGTGCAGCCGATTCTGAATTTCGGCCGCATCGAATCGCAGATCGATGCCGCCGATGCGAGGCAAAGACAGAGCTTCCTCAATTATCAGCAGACCGTGCTGGAAGCTTTGGGTAATATGGAGGACGCGCTGTCGGGCTATGTGCGCGAAACCACCCGCAATGCTTCGGTGACTGCTGCCGTGGCGCAAGACCGCCGCGCCGCGGATCTTGCACGGCAGCAATATACCAATGGCTTTACCAGCCTGCTCGATGTGCTGGTGGCAGACCGCGATCTGCTCCAGGCAGAGGCAAGCCAGGCGGCTTCCGACGCGAGTTTGAGAAAAAACCTGGTGGCGATCTATACGGCCGCCGGCGGCGGATGGCAGGACTGATGTTTTGCGGGAAGAGCCTGCAACTCACCTTCACCTCCCCGGTCAGGCATCGCGGGTGATCGACGGCGGATCGCTGGCCGGGAAACTTTCTTCGAGCGCTTCATCCAGCGCCCGATCGAGCCGGACTTTTGTCGCATCCAGCTCATCGAGATCCCGACCGCCAAGCCAGAGCGCAAGATTCCCGACGTAGCGCGCGAGCGATCCGCGCGCCCTCCCGGATTTTCCAAGCGCCCCTCCGGGCGGCTCGGAGACAAAACTGGGCGCTCCCTTTCGCGGGTTCCAATTGTAGTCGGCAAAATGATGGAAGGTCGATTGCGCGATGGCAGGACCCGCCTCGTCCGTCGGTTCGAACGCTACCGCAATGTTGAAGGGGATGCCGCTGACTTTGCTGCGGCCGGTCGCGATAACTCTGGCGGTGTGATCATTTGCGGGTTTCCCGACCGCGCCTTCATGCGGATGCGCCGGAAGAAATCGCACGAATCCGCCAGGATCGTCCGGATCGCGCAAAACGGGATGAATCGGCTCGACCGGCGCAATCTCCTGAAAGTCGCCATTGCTGCCGGAGTGATAATTCGGCCATGAGATATCGGCAGTGTAGATATCATCGATGCGCCGGCGGCGCTGGTCGGGATCGGGGTTCTTCGAGTGGAAATAATGCGCCGCGCCCACCCCTCCCAGCGTGCAGACGGAGCAGCCGAGATCCATATGGTCACGCGTCACCATTATGCCGCCGCCTCGATTTCGGAATTTCGATATTCCCGTGCAATCCTCCGTCGTCAGCCCGTCTCCGACATCCACCGCGAACAGCCACAATTCGTCAAAGTCCGTGCGATCGAGTCCGGAGAGAACCGAATCCGGCTTGCCGGGCGCATCGCGATCGCGCGCAACAAGCTCAAACAGTGGTTGGTCGTCACGGTCTTTGAGGCCAGCAAGATAATCCCGCAGAAGGCCGAAACGCCCAATGTGCCAGTCGTTCTCGGTATAAGGAATCGTGGTTTGCAGCAGAATCTTGGTCGGTTTGGCCATCATGGTTCCTCGCCGGCGGTGTGGGCTGCCGCGAGAGATGGCGCCCCGAGTTCCCGGATTCAAGATAGCGCAGCATCAATTCGCGCTCGCCGCGGCCCTAAGCCCGTGGTTTGCTTTAGACATCCGCAAGGGCAGGCCCGAGCTTCATAAAGGCGTCATATGAGCCTCTTTATTCACGCGACATGCGATGCCGCCGTCGCCCGAACCATGTCGCCCCGGCCAAAGGCGGAGCATCCAAAACTTGTTTTGGCGACAACGATTCTTGCCTCCAGTCTCGCATTCGTCGACGGATCGGTTGTCAATGTTGGCCTGCCTGCGATTGGCGCATCCTTGGGTGCCCAGGCCGACACGCTGCAATGGGTGATCAACGCCTATCTCCTGCCGGTCAGCGCTCTTTTGCTGTTGGGCGGCGCAGCGGGTGACCGTTTCGGGCGAAAACCGCTGCTGATTTTCGGCATCGCAATCTTTGCGCTGGCTTCCGTCCTCTGTGCGATGGCGATGAGTCCGTTGTGGCTGCTCTCAGGCCGCACGGCCCAGGGCATAGGCGCCGCTATCCTGCTGCCGAACAGTCTGGCAATCCTGGGTGAGGCTTTCACCGGCGAAGAGCGCGGGCGCGCCATCGGAACCTGGGCTGCGATGGGCGCGGTGGTGGGCGCCGTGGGACCCGTGCTTGGCGGATGGTTGATCGACACGGTGGGATGGCAGGCGATCTTCCTTTTGAACCTGCCATTGGCGGCTGCGGCAATCCTGCTTGCCGTTTTCTTCGTTCAAGAAGCCAAACCGAGCGCGAAGCGCGCACCGTTGGACCTGGTGGGAGGTGTGCTGGCAACGGTTGGACTTGGGGCGCTGACATGGGGACTGACGATCGGCGCGGGGCGCGCCGGTTTGACGGCTGAAGCCATTATTGGCGTCGCGGCCGGCGGCGCGCTGCTGTTGGCATTTGTTTGCTTCGAAGGCGTTCGCGGAGAACGCGCCATGATGCCGTTGACGCTATTTGGTTCGCGAACCTTCATCGGCCTTACGCTGCTGACCTTTTTCTTGTATGGCGCGTTGGGCGGATTGTTGGTCCTGCTGCCCTATGTATTGATCACAGCCGCGCATTATTCCGGAACTGCCGCGGGTGCCGCTTTGTTGCCGTTTCCCTTGGTTATCGCCTTGGCATCGCCTTTGATGGGCGGTTTGGCGGGGCGCATCGGTCCGCATTGGCCGCTCGCCATCGGACCACTTCTGGTTGCCGCCGCATTTCTTCTCATGCTGCGGATCGACAACGGCGGCAATTATTGGACGGTCATCTTGCCCGCCGTCTTCGTCATGGCGATCGGCATGGCCGGAGCGGTGGCTCCGCTGACGACGGCCGTGTTGGCATCGGTCGATAAGGCCCACACCGGTTCCGCATCGGGGTTCAACAGCGCGGTGTCGCGCACCGGAGGTCTTTTCGCCACAGCGCTGCTCGGCTCGGCACTCGCTGCGAGCGGGGATGAATTGCTCGTCCAAGTTCATGCCGCTGCGCTCGCGGGAGCCGCAATTTGCATTGCCGCTTCCGCAAGCGCATTCGCATTGGTGCGAAGTCCACGACGCTAGACCCGCAGGCTCGACCGCGCCATAATCCCGCCGCACGTGCTTACGTCGGACAGCGGCCGGTGAGACGTTGCGGTCAAAGCGTTCGATACTCGTTTGCGCGCGTGACGAAAATCGACCTGAGGGGGGTTGAACACATTTCGCAACCCAAGGAGGTCATTTCATGAGCACATTCAAGACGAAAGACGGCACGGAGATCTATTACAAGGACTGGGGCGCAGGTCAGGCGATCGTTTTCAGTCATGGCTGGCCGCTCAGCGGAGATGCGTTCGAGGACCAGATGTTCTTTCTGGCCTCGCGCGGATATCGCTGCATCGCACATGATCGACGCGGCCACGGTCGGTCAAGTCAGCCTTGGACGGGAAACGACCTCGACACCTATGCCGACGATTTGGCGNNNNGCCATTCGACGGGAGGGGGCGAGGTTGCACGCTACATCGGCCGTCACGGAACAAAACGCGTGGCCAAGGCGGTTCTGATCGGCGCAATTCCGCCGCTGATGCTCAAAACGAAGGCCAATCCTGGCGGTACGCCGATCGAGGCGTTCGACCAGCTGCGCGCAGCGGTTCAGGCCGACCGGTCGAAGTTCTGGATGGATCTCAGCATGCCGTTCTATGGCTACAATCGGCCCGATGCCAAGATTTCGGAAGGCGTACGCCAGTCTTTCTGGCTGCAGAGCATGATGTGCGGGTTCCCCGGCTCCTATTTCTGCATCAAGGCATTCTCCGAAACCGACCTGACCGAAGACCTCAAGAAGATCGATGTACCAACTCTCATTCTGCATGGCGATGACGACCAGATCGTCCCCATCGCCGATTCTGCGCTTCTATCCGCCGAGATTGTCAGGGGCGCGAAGCTCGTTGTGTACAAAGGGGCGCCGCACGGGATGTGCACCACGCTCAAGGATCGGGTGAACGAAGAGCTGCTGACCTTTATCAAAGCATGACGCGGAAATCCTGCGCCTTTTCTGCGGGTCGTCCTGCTCGGAAATTCCGATGGGCCGACCCGCGGAGGTTGCGATATCATGCTGCAGACAAGGCACCCAAGAATAGGAGACCAATCATGGATCTGAAAGACGCCAGAAATCGCCGCTCCGCTTCACTCCAGACGCCGAGCGACCTTGCACAGGATGCGACCAGGGACATCGCGGGCGCCCTGAACGTGCTGCTCGCCGACACATTCGCGCTTTACGTGAAGACCAAGAATTTTCACTGGCATGTTTCGGGGCCGCATTATCGTGACTACCACCTGCTGCTGGACGAGCAGGCGGACCAAATCTTCGCCATCACCGATGCGATTGCCGAGCGCGTTCGCAAGATCGGACGGCCGACCCTACATTCCATTGGGCAAATCGCGCGGCTGCAACGCGTGCTCGACAACGATGCGGATTATGTCACGCCCCTGGACATGCTTGCGGAGCTGCGCGAAGACAACAAGGATCTCACAGCACGCATGCGCGAGGTTCATGGTCTTTGTGACGAATTTGGCGACGTTGCGACCGCGAGTCTTCTGGAGGTCTGGATTGACGAGGCAGAGCGCCGGACTTGGTTCCTGTTCGAGACCGGCCGGAGTGGAGAAGAACCTGGCCGTCCGTGAACGGCCCGCACCACCCGCCCGGACGTAGCGAAGGTTCACAAACGGCTTGGGTGCCTTCTCGCCCGGCCCCGGTGCGCCCATTGCGCGCTAGCCTCATTCCTTGTTCGCGCCAAGGCAAGCCGCTAAGCTGATTGGGAGCTGGGCCCCAGCACCCAATGGGCGAATTCATGCCGCAGTCCGAAGAGAATCTAGGCGACCGGACGACCATCCTTCGCCGAGAAGACACCGTTCCTGTCGGTGTTCAGGAGGAGTTCGGCCATTATTTGGTCGTCATCGGCGGGGCCGGCCTCGGCCGGCGCTTACGGGTGGATGCCGCGCCGCTGATTATCGGACGCGACAGTCAATGCGGGCTCGTGCTGGCCAACGCGGACGTCTCGCGGCGTCACTGCCGGGTTGAGCTCAAGGGCGGCGAGGTGGTCGCCGCGGATCTCAACTCGACGAACGGAACCTATGTGGACGGCAAGCGGATCGGCGAGCCGACCGTCTTGCCCGACGGCAGCATTCTAGAGCTCGGGCAGCAGGTGATAAAACACGAACGGCGCAGTACGCGCGAAGTGCAAGAGGCACAGGAGCTCGATCGCGACCTCGAAAAGGCACGCAACTATGTGCTCTCGCTGCTGCCCGCGCCCATTGCCGTGTCATCGCCGCAGGCGGAATGGTTCATCGTTCCGTCGGCACGAGTCGGCGGCGACGCCTTCGGCTATGGCGAGCTCGACAACGACAAATTTGTGGGCTTCCTCTTTGACGTATCGGGACATGGCATTGGCGCGGCCATGCTCTCGGTCTCAATCCTGAACGTATTGCGTCAACGCGCGCTGCCCGGTTGTGACTTCAAGAGCCCGACGCAAGTGCTGGGCCGGTTGAACGCCATGTTCCAGATGGAAAATCACAACGGAATGTTTTTCACGATCTGGTATGGCGTCTATGACAGGCGGCAGCAGAAATTGGTCTACGCGTCGGCCGGACATCATCCGGCCTATCTCGTTTCGGCGGATCGAAAGGAAGTGACACCCTTGAAGACCGACGGACCGCTGATAGGAGTCATGGAGGAATTCAATCTTCAGGAAGGCAGCACAAAAATCCCCGAAGGTTCTTCGCTGCATCTCTTCAGCGACGGCGTATTCGAGGTCGATGACGAGAAGGGCAAGCAATTGGGCCTGAAGAATCTGCTGCCTTTGCTCCGGCAGTCACCGGTGGAAGGACGCAGCGAGCCGCAACGGATCTACCAAAGCGTCCGCGAATTCGCGCGCCCTGGACCGCTGGAAGATGATTTTTCCTACCTGGTCCTGAACTTCCATAGAACAGCAGGCAGAGATTAGGTATGGAAATCGAAATTTTCCTCACGGAAAACATCGCACGCGTGAAGCTGCGGGGACGCCTCGATACTCTGGGCGTGGACAAGATCGAATCAAAATTCACCGGATCGGTCGTTCCGGACGGCAAGAATACCGTCGTCGATCTCAGGGAGGTCAGCTTTATCGCATCAATGGGACTCAGGATGTTCATCGCCGTCGCCAAGCAATTGCGGCGCCGAAACGCCCGGATGGTGCTGTTCGCGCCCCAGGCCCAGGTCAACGAGGTGTTTCAGACGGTACTCTTGCGCGACATCGTACCGATTGTCGCGGACGAGGCAGAAGCAGTGCGCTATGCCGCGAGTTAGCTCACCCGTCCGGCCTGCGATCACGAACGCCGCGTTCGCGCCGGCGCTTCACTGATGCGAGGTCCAACCCATGTACGACCCTCGCGGCGATAGCAGTAAACCAGACGATGATTGGTGCATCGCAATGTCCAACGACCTTGCGGGTCTGAAGAGCGGTTTGAACGGGTTGGGCGCATGGCTCGAACACCACAAGATTGGCGCCGAGACGGAGAACCGGGCGCGTCTGGTTTTCGAGGAGATTGTGACGAACGTGATGCGGTACGGATTCCAGGACGGCGGCGGACACGTCATTCATGCCGCCGCGCGAGTCGGCGGCAGCGATTTGACGCTCAGCTTCCGCGATGACGGCCGGCCGTTTGATCCGACGACGGCGAGCGAGCTGGCGCCTGCCTATTCGCTCGCGCAGGCCAGCATCGGCGGACGTGGCCTGATGCTCGTTCGCGCCGCCGCAAGCCGGGTCGACTATGAGCGCACGAGCGAAGGGCACAACCATCTGACGGGGACCCTGCCCCGGCGATAGCGCCGTCCGGCACGGTTTTGGGCGGCATTGCGCGCATTCCGGGCAAGCAGATATCATCCCCCGGGGGGCCGCCGTGGGGCGTGCTCTAGCCTAAGCTGGAACGACTCATGGCGGATGCGGAACGCGAGCCCACGAAGATCGGCCGTTACGAAATCGAGTGCATGGTCGGCGAGGGCGCGATGGCGAAGGTCTATCGCGCGCGCGATCCCGAAATTGATCGCGTCGTTGCCGTCAAGGTCTTAAAGGACGAGCTTTGCGTCGACGAGGACTATGTCAACCGTTTCCTGCGCGAAGCGAAGGCAGCCGGCGCCATCTCTCACCCGAATATCGTCACGGTCTTCGATGTCGGCCGCGTTGGCAACGCGCCTTACATCACGATGGAGTTTCTTGCCGAGAAATCCTTGGCCGATGCGCTCGCCGAACATGAGAAACTGCCCATCAAGCGTGTCGTTTCGATCGGCATACAATTGGCGCGCGCGCTCGATCTTGCCCACCGTCGAGGCATCGTTCATCGCGACGTGAAGCCGGGAAACATTCTCCTCATGGAGAAGGGTGAGACCGTCAAGATCACCGATTTCGGGATCGCGCGTCTTGATCGATCGGAGGACTTGCAGAAGACTTACGCCGGCACCGTGATCGGCACTCCGCGTTATATGTCGCCCGAACAAGCTGCCGGACGGGCCGTCGATGGCCGGTCCGATCTCTTTTCGCTCGGGGTCATCCTCTACGAATTGCTGACCGGCAAGAAAGCGTTCGACAGCAACAATGTCGCGACGCTGATGTTGCAGATCATGCAAAAGGAACCCGAGCCGTGCCGTGTCGTCGCGCCTGACGTGCCCGCGAGCCTGCAGCGGATTGTTTCGCGATTGCTTCAGAAGCGGCCCGAACAGCGTTTCCGGACCGGGGCGCAATTGGCCGAGGCGCTCGAACGCGAGCTCGCTGCTATCACCGCTCGGGAAGAAGAAGCCAGCCGGAACAAATTCATTCCGTTGCGCGTGCGTTGGGCGATCTCTGCGGGCGCCGCGCTGGCAGTGCTGTTTCTTATCAGTCTCGGCATAGTTTATTACGTCGAGCTGCGGGTGGTTCGCGCACAAGTCATCGATTCGGGCGCGGCAATCGCGAAATTCATCGCCACCGAGACGGCCGTTCCCGTGCTCAGCCAGAACTGGGTTCCGCTCGAATTGTTCGTCAAGGATGCCAGCGAGCGCGGCAGTTTCGACTATCTTGCCGTTACCGATCACGATCACATTGTAAAGGCGGCGACCGGTCAGGACATCGTCGGCAAGCCGTTCGCACCGCCGCCCAATGCACGCCTCATCGTCAAGGCTGCCGATTTCACAGCGTCCGAGGTCAATTTGCCCGGCGGCAAGGCCGCGTTTCTTTTCGATACGCCAATTCTGTTCCAGAAGACCGAGATCGGCCGCATCTATGTGGGCATCAGCCGCGCCGGCATGGATAGCGTGCTGCGTTCGACGCTTCTTTTGATGTCGAACATCGGGATCCTGACGGTCCTTTCGGCGGTCGGCATGTTGTATGTGTTCGGCGGTCTTCTTGGCCGGCCGATGCGGCTGTTGAGCAACGCGATGCGCGATCTCGGACAAGGCGATCTCGACCGCCGCATCGCCGAAACCCGGAACGATGAATTCGGCCAGCTATTCACGGCTTACAATCACATGGCAGAAGGGGTTCAGGCCCGGTTTGCGAAAGAGAAGGGTGTCGCCGTGGCCAAAGAAGAGATCGATATGGATCCGGATCAGCTCAAACGGATCGTCGAATCCGACGGGGATACCGAAGCAACGCTTCTGACCACGTCGGTTCGCGGACGACCGTCCCCCGAAACGGCGTCCTAAGCGTTCCGGCTTCATGGCTCCTTTCTTCCTCCGCTCGGTCCCTGCGCTCGCCTTCCTCGCCGCGGGATGTGCGTCAATGAATGTGCCGCCGCCGGACACGATCACGACGGCCGTTCCCGCGGTGCCCTCATCGGCTACGTTGGCGAAGGAGCAGGATTTCCTCATCGTGCGCGCGGCCGCGGGCGACACCTACGCCTCTCTCGCGCAAACCTATCTCAGGGACGCATCCCTTGCGGACCTGTTGTCCGATGCCAATGGCGCGCGAGCGGTGCAAACCGGGCGCCCGGTGATCGTGCCGCTGAAGACGAGCAACGCTTCGGGCGTTTTTATCGACGGCTATCAGATGGTGCCGATACTTTGTTACCATCAATTCACCGCTGGGCGCTCGACAGACCTCATGGTGATGCCGCGCGATTCCTTCGCGCAGCAGATGGAGTACCTGAAAAACAACAATTACCACGTCATCTCGCTCGCAGATTTGCAGAGCTTCCTCGCCGCATCGACCCCCATCCCGCCGCGCTCTGTCGTGATCACCGTCGACGATGGCTTTCGTTCGGGCTACGACATCGCCTATCCCATTTTGAAGAGTTACGGCTTTAAGGCCACGTTCTTTGTCTATACCGACTTCGTCGGTGCCGGCCGCGCGCTCTCCTGGGCGCAGCTCAACGAGCTTCGCGCCAGCGGCCTTGTCGACATTCAGTCCCATTCCAAGACGCATACGAGTTTTTCACTTCGTCCGGGCGAGAGCCCCGCCTATGGCGCGCGGTTGGCTGCCGAAATCGACCAGCCGCAAGCGCTTCTCCAGCGTCAGCTCAATGAACGTGTGCGTGTGTTTGCCTATCCCTATGGCGACGCCAGTCGTCTCGCGGCGAAGATGCTGCGCGATCGCGGCTATGTGCTCGCCCTTACGGTGACGCGTGGCGGCAACGCATCCTTCAGCGATCCATTCATGCTCAAGCGCGATATGGTCTACAGCAACGCGACAATGCGGGATTTTCAGAACTATCTCCGTGTCTATTCACGCGCGAACCTCAAATGAGCGTTTTGCTCCGCGTCTTCATTCCTGTGTTCGCGCTCGCCTTGCTCGCCGCATGTGCGCAGATGCGGGTGCCGGTTGCGGTGCGAACGCTGCAAATGCCGGCCCCGCCTGTGGTCATCGATGGGATCGCGCAATTCATTGCCGACGAGCGCGCAGAAGCCCGGCGTCTGGATGCCGGGGCAAGTTTGTCCGAAGCCCGCCTGCATTGGCGTTATGTCGCCGCGCTTCTGCCCAACGATGTGGAAGCAAAGTCGCAGATAGCGCGCCTTGATGCCGCAATCCGCGCGCGTCTTGATGCGCTCATTGCGCAAGGCGAGGCCGCCGTCATGCGCAGTCGTTTGCCCGACGCCCAATTGGATTTCCTCAAGGCGCTGGCCATCGACGGTACGAACGAGCGCGCGCGCACGCGCTTGCGCGAGCTAGATGCTGGTGCCGCCTTTCTCGCTCAGGACCGCAAAGATCAACGCGCTCGCGCCGCTGCACGGGACGCGGGCACGGAAGGCCCCGAGGACGAAAAGTAAGCTCGGCTAGCGCAGTCTTTGCAGATTCTGCTTCAGCTCAAGCGCCTGCGCGCGATTCAATTGGGCGTTCTTGTGCTCGGGATCGATCGCCAGCGTCTTGTCCCAGGCCGCGATAGCGCGGTCGAGATCCTGTTTTTGAAAAGCGGCGACGCCAATTCGGTAATTGATGTCGGCCGCCTTGTTTTTGGCCGAAGCCAAAAGCAGCTGCGCACGCGCGTCACCGGGATTGATGGCGACCGCAAGTCGAAGCGGTTCAAGCGCCTCCTCGGGCCGGTTCGCGGTCTCGAGATAGAGCTGCCCGGCCCGCACCGCTTGGGCCCCGGCTTGCGCCGCATTGGTGGTCCTAAGGGCTTTGGCGCTGCCGGCATAAGCGGCTGCGAGCACGACGGCTTGCGCCGCATCCGGATTGACCCGGGCGGTTTCCGCTTGCTTGATGGCGTCGTCGAAACGCCCGGCGCCGACGGCTTGGCGAATGGTCGCCCATGGGTCCCGTGGTATGGCTGCACGTGGTGGCGTGCCGGCCGGTGGTGCCGCAGGTGGGGCAGGCGGCGTAGGCATGACGCTCGCTTGCTGCATGGAAACGCGCATTGCCTGCGCGGCCAGAGTTTGCGGTGTTCTCGGAATACGGATGTTCTGCCCGACGACGACCCGCGATGGGTTCTCGATATTGTTGTAGCGTGCCAAACCATAGAACCCGAGGACATCGCCGAGATACACAGCTGCGAGCGAGGACATCGTCTCATCGCGGCCGAGCTGCACCGTGAAATTGTCCGCTGGATAGAGGGTCTCGATCGGAGTTTCGATTTGCGCGAGCAAATTCTTGGCCGGGGTGCTGTTGGGCACTTCGACAAGATAGGCTTTGAGTTCGACGGCTGCGCGAGCCGAATCGCCTTGCTGCAATTGATTGATCGCGAGTTGGAAACGCTCGCGTGCTCCGAGGCCGGCGGTCGGCTGCAGGACAGGCGCGGCGGGCGGGGCGACCTGGGGTGGCACCATCGGCATGGGCGCTGGCGCCGACATTTGCATAGCCATGCACCCGGCCAAAAACCCCATCGCCGACAGCAGTGCAAGCAGGGTGGGCAACCGGCGGAGACTTTCGCTCCGGTTCGAGCCCCGCCGACCTGGCCGATGCTGCAGCATTTGTCTGTCCCCCGGGCGACAAGCCCGCCAATTTGCTATGATTCCGCCGCATTGCCCCAAACGTCAAGCGCATCGCGGTATCGCGGCCGAAAACCTTCGGATATGGTAAGGCGGCGATAACCAAAATGGATCATCGCCGCATACGAATGGCGACGGTAACGCTCCTCTTTATGCGCCAGCGCTTCTCATGCACGATGCGAAGATGAGTTTCCAATCGGTAGCCCGAACCCATCCTGGTGCCGTTCGTCCGCACAACGAAGACGCTGTGCTGGAACGCGGCGAAGCAGGTATTTGGGCGGTTTCCGATGGCATGGGGGGCCACGCAGCCGGCGATGTGGCGAGTGCCGTCGTTATCGCCTCGCTTGAAGATCTTGCGCCCACTGGCAACAATTTCACGTCGATCGATGCCGTGCGCGATGCGCTGCTCGGGGCAAACGGCGAACTGTATCGCCGCGGCTCCTTGCTCTCGCCGGATCGAACAATGGGCGCAACCGTCACGGTCCTCGGGCTTGATGCAAAGAATTTCTTCTGCTTGTGGGCGGGTGATTCGCGGCTCTATCGGTTTCGCGGCGATCGGCTTACGCAGCTGACGCGCGACCACCGCTATGTCCAGGCGCTCATCGATTCGGGCTTGCTTGACGAGGCGGACGTAGAAAACCATCCGCGCCGCAGCGTTATCACGCGCGCGGTCGGGGTTGAGGCCGACCTGAAACTCGATCAGTGCGTGGGCTTGTTCGAGCCAGGCGACGTGTTTCTGCTGGTGACGGACGGCGTGAGCGGCGTCTGCAAGGACGTCGACATCGCTGACATTCTTTCGCGACACAAGCTTGAGGACGCTGCCGACAGGATCGTCGAGGAGTGCCTCCGGCACGGCGCGCCCGACAATCTGTCTTTGATTCTCGTCGCGGCGAAAAGCTAAAGCGAGATTGCTCGAGCGGGCGGCGTAGACGAGGCGCTGTCAGCCGGAGGCGAAGCAAATCCGATCGTCTCCTCCATCAGCGAGATGGGTGCGATCTCAAGCTTCGATAAAGCCGTCCGATCCTCGCCGCCGAAACTGTAGCGGTGAACGAGCGTTGCGGTTTCGGGCTCATACCTGACATTGTTGGGAAGGAACGTCTTGGCTCGCGCGATGTCATTTTCGTAGAAAGCCGGGAACGCCCTGAACTCCTCGTAAAACAGGTCGCGGCAAATCTTGAACGCGGTCCGTTCGCTTGATTCAACCTTTGCCGCATAGGGACCGATCACGGCGAGCGCCTGGCGCGACAGGGGCGAATACCAGCCCTCCATGTTTTCGTGCGTCTTCTCGATCAACTTCAGCACGAAGCGCTGTTGCAGCGGGTCCATGCCCGGCGCTTGCGCACCGAAACGCGGAAGCACGCTGTCCCAGATCTCGCGCGCCATGTTCCAGAACTTGTCGTCGAAGCCGCTGAATTCGTAGGACGTGTTCTCGAGGACGGAAATGAGCATTTCGGCGATCGAGTCGAGTGCGTTGTCGTCGCCGTCGCCATCGGCGTGTGCGTACAGGCGCCGTCGTTCCCCGGCCGATGCGGAGCGGCAGTAATTGCGTGTCGTTTCCACGATATATTTGACCGAGCGTTCGAGAATGTTCGAGAATTGCGATACGTCCGCTTCCGCCTTCTTCATTTGATAGATGCGCCGGCTCAGAACCTCGTAGCTCTCCTGCAGCTTCGCGATGTTGTAGGATTGATACGAGAATCCACCGGCGGCGTATTCGTTGATCGTGAGCTGCGCGGCGCGCGCAATGCGCTCCAGCATAGGTGCATCGGCGGCGTTCAAATCCTCCGCCGTCAAGCCGTCCCACGGCAGGTAATAACGATTGAGGTAGGAATTGCCGAAGGCCGCGTGGGACAACGCCGGCGCATCCGAAAACCCCATCCATTCGTCTTCCTTGGCGCCCATGGTCTCGGCCGCGATCAAAGTGTAACGCGTCAGCTGATGGACGAAGGTGCGGCCCACTTGGCCGGCGGGCTTTTCGTCCGAGAACGCGCTCAGGATGCGCGCGGCGTCCCAAGGAAGGCGCGACACCAGCGTCCGGCAAAATACCGGATCGGCGAGCAGCCCGAGAAAGGATTCGCCGTAAGCGGCGATATCGGACGTGCTGCGGCGATGAAAATGCAGCATGAGGGAGGTCATCCGCCGTGGCCGCGAGCCCGTCAGGTCGGCGATCCGGATCAGCTTCTTGATGTTTGCCAGCACGTCCGCCGCGAACTCCACGCGGTCTTCCTCCGACGCGCTCGCCAGCAGGCGCGCTCCGGCCCGCACATATTTGGTGATGGACCCCAGACCGGCCCGCGCCGGAAAGATGTAGACGAGGCCAAGTGCGCTGTAGGCTCCGGCATACAGCAACCCGCCGGCCAATTCCCATCCGAGAGGATTGCGCAGGAAGGGAGGGAACGAATCATTGTAGTGGACGCAGATTGCGCCCGTCAGAACACACAGGAACCCCAGACCCGACATGGCATAGAGCGTGCGAAGCCCGATGCCGATGACTCTCAGGCGAAAGATGTAAATGGGCTTCAGGAATTGCGGGATCAGAAGGAATATGCCGAGGCCCGCGACGGCATCGCCGATCGAGAAATAGGGATTATAGTTCAGCAATCGTCGGCTCCGCCCCTTCCGCCCGGCTGTAACCCTAGCGGACTTCGCTCGCCAGGTCACAGCCGGCGATATCACCGCGCGAATATTGCGAAAAAAGCGCCTGAGGAAGGGCGCAACTCCGCGGGGATAGCGGGGCGGGCAATCCGGGGGCAGCCAGGGTCCGGCTGAGACATTGTGGAGGGTTTCGCCTTCGGCAACGATCGGGAACCCATCGGCTCCGCTAGCGGCGAAGGGGTTAAGCCGCCGAGGTCCATTGCTCAATTGCCGGAATCACCGACCTAATATTGCTGCCTTTCGCCGCCGCAGAAACGCGAGCGCGGCAAGGCCACTGCCCAGCAGGGCAAGCGTGCCGGGTTCGGGCACCTGGAGACTGCCAAAAAGACCGTCCTGCTCGTCGTTGATCCCGGCGGTGAAATACACGCGATTGGCAAGGCCACCATTGCCGCCATTGCCGTTGATCAGCGCCCACAGGCCATCGATCATGAGCGGGGTGCCCGCAGCATTGCTGAGCTGCCCGAGAAACAGGTTCGAAACAGGGTCAAAGGCATTGATCGTGCCGTCGCCGAAATTGCCGACCAGAAGGTCATTGGCGAAACTGCCGAATCCCGCCGGAGCGATGTCGAGGCCCCAAGGCGAATTCAAGGTTCCGCCTGACGCGACGCGCATGAGGAAATTTCCATTGAGATCGAACACGCTGACGAAGCCATTGCCCGGGCCGGCAACGTCATCATGCTTCGTCGCGTCCTGCAAAGCGTAAGTCACATAAAGCTTGCCGTTGAGAGTTTGCACGTTGAAGGGGGCGTAACCCGCCGGCAGGGCGGCATCCGTGAACGAACCCGACAGCGAAACCGGATTGAAGTTGTTGTCGAAGACGTCGATCTTTCCGCTGTGGAAATTTGCCGCGTAAAGAAAGAAGCCCGACCCGTTATTCCCGATCGCCAAGCCTTTGTAGACGGCTCCAGTGGTGGTGGCCATCGTCGACGCGGTCGTGCCGACGGCCCGCGCCGCGATAGTTCCATCTTCGGTGGCGAAAATGAAATTGGACTTGGTGCCGGCGACTTTGAAGTCGTTCGCGCCGCCGATATTGTTCACTTGGCCGGTAGGCGGGCCCGCAATCGTCACCACCAAGCCTTGCTTTACTCCGGTGGTATTGTAGAGCGTCGACTGATTGGTTCCATTGTCCGAAACCCAGAACGGACTGGTCGCGCTATGCGAGATTCCCCACGGATTGATGAGGCTGGTATCAAGATGCGCCGCGGGCGCAAGCGCCTGATTGCTCGTGACGAGATTCTGCTGGATGAAGAACGATGGAACCGCGTGCGCCTGAAGAGGCGCGAGCGTAAAGCCTGCCGCGACGGCGCAGGCTTTCAGCGCTTTCCTGACGCTGGGCTTGCGCTGAACGAATCTCGGCAACGTTCCAATGTTGGGGAGGATTTGGAGTTTCATTTGTTTCACCGGTTTGTGCCTAACCAACGGACCGCGTGAGAAAGCTTTATGCCCCGCCGCAGGGGGGTGCCGGCGGCGGGGCGGGAGGAGACGGAGAGACTGACTCCTCCTTGGTGTTCTGTAGCAATGACGCAGCGATGGCCTCTGTTATTCCCGTCGCTGCGAAGAATCGTGCGGTGACGTTTTTTGATGAAAAAATCCTTCCATCCGGGACGCGCGATGCAGCGTTCAGTAACCGTGGCGCGCGATCATTTCCGTCGCCCAGGAATAAACTGATCCAAGCTCACGTCTTATCCTTGTATGCAAAGCAGATGCGCACCACTAAATGCGGGTTGTCTGAATGAGACATTTGCTGGGCATATTGGGACAGGTGGAATAAGGCGTATGGGCGGGCAGGGATGGGTGAGGCCGGCGCATAGGAAAGGGGATCAGCGAAAGCGGTGCGACGGTGACAGGTAACCATCAGGACCTATTTTCGACGGCCCTCATCGCTTATCTCCCCCGTCTGCGGCGCTATGCGACCGCGTTGGCGGGAAGCGTCAGCGTCGCCGACGATCTCGTTCAAGATTGCATGGAGCGCGCGCTCAGACGCGCCGACACCCTGCAGGACACGGAACGCATGGCGGGCTGGCTTCGATCCATCCTGCTTCACCTTTATATGGATATGGTGCGTCTTCAGCGCAGTCGGGGCACCGGAGTCGACATCACGCTCGTCGACAATGATCTCGCGCTCAGCGTGCCGCCTGCGGATCGCGGCGCGACCATTGATTTCATTCGGGCCCTCAACGGGCTGAGCGTCGAGCATCGGCAGATCCTTTTGCTCGTTGGTCTCGAAGGGCTCAATTATCGGGAGATTGCTGGAGAGCTCGGCATCCCGATGGGCACGGTCATGTCCCGTTTGGCGCGGGCCCGCGAGCGGCTCCGCAATGCCCTGGAAAGAGAAAAGAACTTGAATTCCGCCGAGCAGCAGCCATCGGGACGGAGATGAGGAAGATGAACAACGATACCGAGATCAACAAGGAGGAGTTGCACGCGTTCATCGACGGGGAACTCGATCCAGTCCGCGCCGCCCAGTTCGCCAAATTGATGGCAGGCGATCCGGCTCTCGCGGCCCGGGTCGCCGCGTTTCGGTCCGACAAGAAGCAGCTCGATCAGATCTATGGAACATTGCGCGATCTCCCGGTGCCCCCCGAATGGCTGCAGCTCGTCAGAGAGGCGCCGGCGCCGCGTCGGCAATCATTTTCAAGCGTCCTTTTTTCGCGGCAGGGTGTCGCCGCTCTTGCTGCGGGTCTTCTATTGATATTGACGGTTAACCTCTGGTTTGTTTACCAGCGTTTTACCGTCGCAAACGAAGACGCCATTATCAGCGAGGCGTTCGCAGCGCGCGGGGATTCGGCGCGTCCGGAACAGTCCTTTGCCATGACATCTGCGGCGCCCGAAGAGCGCAATCAGGTCCTTACTGCGGCCCTCTCGATGATGCTGAAAGCGCCGGACTTGACCAAGCTGGGATATCGGCTGTCGGACATTCGCGTCTATTCGGGCGTGCCCGGGGGCAAGGCGGCCGAGCTCGCCTACCGCGATGCACAGAATCACCTTTTCACGCTGTATCTGCGTCATCCCTCAAGCCCGCCCCGCGTGGATTTGGTCGAGCGCGACGGCAAGCGCATCTGCATCTGGCAGGATGATGTGTTGGGCACCGTCATGGTGGGCGAGATGTCGGCCGGCGAAATGGCCAGGATCGCCAGCCTCGCCTATTCCGGACTCACGCTTTAGCCGTTTGGCGGTTTTGCGTTTCAGCGCACGGCTTGCGCGGCGAAGGCTGCAGGCGTGAATGCCGATTCAGAATGCGAAGGCGTGACCTTGTACTGGGCGGATTCACCGTTGAAGGCGAAGCCGTAGACATAGCCGCCCAGGACCAGATCATAGACAAATTGGCTGCCCAACACGGAGGCCGGCAGGTCGGGGACGAGATACATGGTGCCATGCCCGAACTTCCACAGCCGCCCGTCTTGATCCCAGCTGTCGCTGAACACTGCGAACCAAGTGTCCTCATCGACGTAGAGACGCCGACGAGGCGCGACGTGATGCTGGCCATCGGCTAGCCTTCCCTCCACGACCCAGACGCGGTGAAGCTCATAGCGCAGCGCATCGGGGTTGGCGTGAGTGGGCCCAGCGACCTCTTTCACCGGCTTCGTATAGAACCGATTGTTGTTATACGGAATGTACATCTCCTGTTTGCCCAGAATCTTGAAGTCGTAGCGATCTGGTCCCCCAAAGAAGACGTAATATTCGTCCAGGTTTTGATAGCCCGATGCATCCGGGTCCGGGGTGTCATAGGACAATGACGGGCCTTTGCGGACCCGGTGCTCGCCAGGCAGGATGCGCCAGGCCGCGAATTTGTAGCGCTTGGTGTCGATCGGTTGCCAGGTGAGATATCCCTGGCCGACCTTGGTCGGCGGGCCGTCTTGGAGATGACGTGTCTTGAAATAATAGCCGCCGAACGATGTCGGCGTCGCGTTGGGGTAATAATATGGAAAATCGGCGATCTCCCGATAGGCCGAAGTGAGCTCCAAATTGCCGTCGGAGGATATGACGTAAGTACTGAGGTGCGCTTCGCGCGCCGGTCCCCAGAACGCCAGAAGATGATTCCACACCACTTCGGAGCCATTCTTCGGGATCGGAAAGGGAATCCCGCCGGCGGCGCCCTCAACGCCATAGGCGATGCCTCCCGAAGCGGCGCGCGCTCGCGTCGCGTTGCGGAAAATATTGTCGTAAACCCATTGAGGCGCGGCCGCTGTCCGGTGCGTGGGATAGACGTCCATGCGGTAGTCGGGAAATTTGACGAGCAGGGCCTTCGCGCCCTCGGGCAGCTTGGCCGCATAGGCGCCCAGATTCGCCGATGTGATCGAGAAAAGCGGTTTTTCTGCGGAAAACGGGTCCGGGCGCGGCGCGCCTTGCTGGTAGCCGGGCACGGGCGTCGTGTATCCACCGGTCCAAGCCGGGATGGTTCCCTGTAGGTTTCCGGCGCGGTCCGCGCCCATTGGCGTCAAATTGGTGTTGAGCTGCTGGGCTTCCTCCGTCGACACGGCTGCTCGAGCGCAAGGAGCCAGACCTATTGAGGCCCCTAGCGCAGCCACCGCTATGATTGAGCAAACCCGCACCGGCCCCTCGCCCTATCCGAAGGGAAAATGATAACACGCCCCTATGATTAACGGCCAGACGATGCCTGAAAGGCCGGGCATGATAGGGTGGCGGCGCTCGCAACTCACCTATGCTTGGTTTCTTGTTCGATTCACCCATGACGAGATCAGGCTGGGGCTGCTGTCAGCGGGCGCAGCGCGCCGTCGTAAGTCTATGCCTGGCGCTGGCGCTCAGTCATGCGGTCCCCCTTTCCGCAGCGGAACTCTACGGCAACGGCGATGCCGAGTTCCGGTGGGACAATACGATCAGCTACAGCAACGCCTTTCGGCTCCGCGAGCCTGACCCCGCTTTGTTGGCAAATCGCAACGCCGACGATGGCGACCGCAATTTCGCCCCCGGCATCGTCTCGAACCGCTTCGATCTATTTTCACAGTTGGATTTTTCCAAAGCCTGGTTCGGATTCCATGCCAGCGCGGCCGCTTGGTACGACACGGTCTATCATCAGAAGAACGACAACGATTCACCGGCGACATTCAACCCGGTCTCCGTCCCGCACAATGAATTTACGCATGCCGTTCAGACGCTGCATGGAGCAAAGGCGGAGCTCGTCGATGCTTTCTTGTACGGCAATACCGAACTGGCCGGCCTGCCATTATCCGTCCGCATCGGCCGTCACACGCTGCTCTGGGGCGAAAGCCTGTTCTTTCCTGAGAACGGCATTGCGGCCGGACAGGCTCCGGTCGACGACATCAAGCTGCTGGGTCGTCCGACCACCTATGCGAAAGATGTCTTCATGCCGGTGGCTCAGGTCTCGGCCAGCCTTCAGCTGCCGGAAGGCTTCGCACTCGAAGGGTATTATCAGTTCGAATGGCGCAGGACGCGGGTGCCCGGCTCCGGCAGCTATCTTAGCAACTCGGACTATTATGATGTCGGGGGCGAGCGGTACATCCTGCGCTCCGGGCGATACTTGCTTCGGGACCCTGACCAGACCCCATCGAGTTCCGGGCAATACGGAGCTGCCCTTCGCTGGAGCACCGATGAGGTCGACTACGGCCTCTATGTGCTGCGGTTCAACGCAAAGGACGCGAAAGCCTATTACCGCTCCGATTTGGGGACCTACAATCTCGTCTACCCAAGAGGCATTGAAATATACGGCGCCAGTGCGAGCGGCTACATCGGCAACAGCAATATTGCCGCCGAATTGTCCGGCCGGCGCAATATGCCGTTGGTGAGCTCGCTGCTCTTCCTTTCCCCCGGCCAAATCGCGGACGCATACCAGAGCGTGCGCTACCCCGTGGGCGACACGCTGCATGCCCAGCTATCGACGATCACCACATTTGCCCGCACTTCCATATGGGACAGCGCCAACCTGAATGCGGAATTCGCCGCAACCCAACGACTGCAGGTAACGAAAAATGCCGCAGAGCTCGATCCGTCGGACAGCAAATTGGCGGTCGCTTTTCGCGGCAGCTTCGAGCCGACCTATTTCGAAGTCCTGCCCAATCTCGACCTCACTTTGAGCTTAGGCCTGGGTTACAATCTCGCAGGAAATTCGAGCACGGATTCCTATCAGCGCGAGGGCGCGGGCGATCTCGATTTCGGGGTAACCGCGACCTACCGCGTGGTGTGGAGCGGAAGCATCACCCTCACCCATTTCCTGGGCAACCCCAGCCGGCAAGTCCTCGCCGACCGCGATTTTATACGGTTCGGAATTCAAAGAACCTTCTGAGGACGCCACCTGACTGGTAACCCAGGATTGCACATTCCCCGTTATTCGGCCCATGCGGGAATAATTGAGATCTCTCTCGAAAACTGTCTCGTTTTGCACAACGTGGTGCGGCCATCCTTGATTTCATATCGTGTGATTCGATCGCGCTGGCGTAATTCCTCCTGAGCGTACGGACCCGTCGGAATATGGCTGTTTCTGATCCGCGCGATGATGCGCTTTTTCGAATCCTGATCGCTACCGCGATGGACGGCATCATCGTCACAAACGAAAGCGGCATGATTGCGATTTACAATTCCGCTTGCGAACGCTTGTTCGGCTATCCGCCGGAGATGGTCATTGGACGCAACGTCAAGATGCTGATGCCCGCGCCATATCAGGGCGAGCATGACGGCTATTTGACGAACTATCGCAAGACGGGTGAGCGTCACTTGATCGGTATGGGCCGAGAAGTCGTCGGGCTGCGGCAAGATGGCTCGACCTTTCCTATGTACCTTTCCATCGGCGAGGGCGTGCTCGATGCGGAAAAAATCTATGTGGGAATCATCCATGACCTGACCGAGGAGCAAGGCGCGAAGCGGCAGTTGCAAGAGCTGCAGTCCGAGCTGCTCCACGTCTCTCGCCTAAGCGCGATGGGACAAATGGCCTCCACCTTGGCGCATGAGCTGAACCAACCGCTGAGTGCGATCGCAAATTATGTGAAAGCTTCACATCGTATGCTCGAGGCCATTGATGATCCGCAGAAAGAGCGCATTCAAGACACGATGACCAAAGTGTCCGAGCAAACAATTCGCGCGGGCGAGATCATACGGCACCTGCGGCAGTTCATGGAGAAGCGCCAAACGCCGCGCACATGGGAAAGTTTGAATAAGGTTGTCGAGGAGGCTCTCGCCCTCGGTTTGATCGGAGCAGCCGAAACGGGAGTCAAGGTTCGGGTGATGCTTGAGCCTGCTCTTCCGCCGGTCGCGATCGACAAGGTTCAAATCCAACAAGTGCTGATCAACTTGATCCGAAATGCTGTCGAAGCGATGCAGACCTCGCCTACGCGAATCCTGTCCATCACGACTGGTCCGGGGGAAGATGAATTCCTTCAGGTCTCCATTGCCGATACCGGCCCCGGGCTTTCCGATGAGGTGGCCGCCAAGCTGTTTCAGCCGTTCGTGACGACGAAGAAATCCGGGATGGGCGTCGGGCTGACGATCTGCCAATCCATTATCGAGGGGCACGGGGGCCGCATTTGGGCGAGCGCCAATGAATCCGGCGGGGTGACGTTTCGGTTCCGTCTGTCCGCACGAAAGCCCGCGTAAACCATATCTTCTCAGAAACTGCGGCCGTGGCGGTCGATTTTGACGACGTTCAGCGCCTCGCCCGACAACCACCTATGCGTACAATTACGCAGGGACAACTGCCCATTGCTTTGTTTTCACCGGCCCGTATCGTTGGCATCCATCGTGCTACCGCGGTCGCCAATGACCTGTGATGTTCCGACGATTTATCTTGTGGATGATGATCCTGCTGTTCGGGATTCGTTGCGGACATTGTTGGAAGCGTTTGGCATGGACGTCCGCGACTATTCTTCGGCCAAAGCCTTTCTCGCCGATCCCTATAGGAACAAGCGCGGCTGTCTGGTCCTGGACCTTCATATGCCCGAGATGAGCGGGCTCGAATTGCTCGAAAGTCTTCGCGCGCAAGGTTCATCCTTGCCGGTCATCGTGTTCACAGACCGGGGTGACGCCAATCTGCGCGAGCATGTTGAGCGCTGCGGAGCCGTTGCTCTGCTTGCCAAGCCCATGGATACCGATTTGCTCTTGGAAACCATCCAACGGGTCGCATCGGTGCAGTAGCAACCGCCCGCTAGCCACGACGAAGATTTTGCATTGCAAAATATTATGCTGCAGTGCAACATCATAGGCGAAGTCGCCAAATTGCGGCCACCCATGGTTGAACGAAATCTTTGGCTGGTAGCCAAGCCGGCCTCTGGCACGGCGAGCCGTAAAATGGTCCGCCTCCTGGGGCGACACCTCGGTGAAGTGATCCGCGATCAGCACGGGCAAGGCGCGCTTGATCGCGTGGAAGGCTTGAGGCGTCACGTCGTCGCCGAACACCGCGAGGGCCGCTCGGTCATCGCGCTGGTCAAGCAGCTCAGCCACCTTCCCAATCGGGATTTGGTCCTCCTCATCCGCGCCTTTTCCATTTTCTCCCAGCTCGCCAATATCGCAGACGATTATTTGGCCCGCTGCGAGGCCGAACCGGAGGACGAGGATCCGCTGCAACAATTGAAGGCTCGTCCGGATATGACACCGGAACGTGTCTACGGATTTCTTGCCGGCGCTCTGATATCGCCGGTCATCACGGCGCATCCCACCGAAGTGCGGCGCACCAGTGTGCTCGATCGCGAATCGGCGATTGCCGATCTTCTGCCGGCATACAATCATCACGCCTCGAGCGAACGGCGCCGTCACGACATCGAAACGCAACTCAAGCGCGAAATCCGCACGCTATGGCAGACGCGGATGCTTCGTCCAATGCGCATCCACGTGACGGACGAGATCGACAATGCCTCGGCGATCTTCGCGCGTACGTTCATCTCGCAATTGCCGATTGTTAAGCGTCGGCTCGCATCGACTTTCGGACTGGAAGGGCCGCTCCCTCCTTTTATCCGGGTCGGCTCTTGGGTTGGGGGGGACCGCGATGGCAACCCGTTCGTTACCGCAGCCACGCTCGACTACTCGGTTCGAAGTCTCGCCGAGATCGCGTTGGATCATTATCTCGATGAGCTCCAGGCGCTCGGCGGCGAATTGTCCCTTTCCGATGAATTGGTGCCGGTAAGCAAGGAGTTGGCGGCGTTGGCGATGAAAAGCTCCCACGCTTCGGAGCACAAGGCCGACGAACCCTATCGGCGTGCGCTGACACGCAGCTATGCGCGCCTCGCGGCGACGCGAAAGTCTCTTCTTGGAAGGCTGCCGGCGCGTCCCCCGCGCGGTGACGAGACGCCCTATGTGTCGGCGCGCGAGTTGGCCGACGACCTTGCGGTCATAGGGAACTCGCTCGTTCGCAATGGCAGCACCGACTTGGCGGAAGGACGGCTCGCCAATTTGCGCGAGGCTGTACAGAGCTTCGGTTTTCATCTTGCCGTTATGGATGTTCGACAGAACTCCGACGTGCACGAACGCGTGGTTGCCGAATTGCTGCGCGAAGCGGCGGTCTGCGAGCGATATGGAGCCTTGCCGGAGTCGGAACGGATCGCCCTGTTGGTGCGCGAACTCGGAAGTCCGCGCTTGCTGCGAACACCCTACCGCGCCTACTCCCAGGAAACCACAAAGGAGCTGGAGATTATCGACAAGGCCGCGCAATTGCGCAGCCAATTCGGCGACGGCGCGGTGGCAAACTACGTGATCTCCAAAGCAGCAAGCGTCTCGGACATATTCGAAGTCGCGATGCTCTTGAAGGAAGCCGGTCTTTTTGCACCAGGCAACCAGCCTCGCTGCGCGCTGCGCATCATTCCGCTGTTTGAGACCATCGAGGATTTGCGAGCGAGCCCGCAAATCATGGAAGGGTTTTTCGATTCCGCGCTCGGCCGCGCTGTCTTGGCCGCCCAGGGCGACTTGCAAGAAGTGATGATCGGGTATTCCGACAGCAACAAGGATGGCGGCTATGTAACCTCGAACTGGGAAATCCGCTCCGCCATTGTGCATCTGATTGCTTTGGCGAAATCGCGGGGCATCCAGTTGCGCTTCTTCCATGGGCGCGGTGGAACGGTCGGGCGTGGTGGCGGGCCCAGCTTTGAGGCGACGCGCGCGCTTCCTGCCGGTGCCGTTGGCGGCGGCATGCGAGTCACCGAGCAAGGCGAGGTAGTGGCGAGCAAATATGGCCACCCTGACGTCGGACGGCGAACGCTGGAAATGATCGTGGCTGCCACGCTGCTGACCGATCTCGATCCGGAAGCAGATACGGCCGATGGCGAGCTTGCCGAAACATTTTCGACATTCAGCTCGTACGCGTACCAGGCGTATCGCGCCCTGGTTTACGAGACGCCCGGGTTCGAATTCTATTTCCGCCAGTCCACCCCCTTGCCGGAAATATCGGACTTGAAGATCGGCAGCCGCCCACCCTCGCGCAGCAACTCCACG
>WNFL01449681.1_pt2 | contig 24397 bp, 32 predicted proteins | sample 5400361 | NCBI WGS metagenome assembly WNFL01 (sample SAMN13153351, study PRJNA577476) | soil metagenome | isolation source: 40 cm soil on Douglas fir-dominated hillslope | place: USA:California | collected 2013-09-17
GATACGGCTCAATTGCTGTCTAATGCGAAAATTTCGAACTTTACCATGGAGAACTGGGTGCACAACCAGTTGGTGCAGAACCAGCCTTGGGCATAAACTTGGGGAGATTCTTTGTCGCACGCACTGCACGTTCGCATTACTATACAACCGTGTGAGCTTTGGCGACCTCCAAGCCATTTCTGAATCAGAGGCATGCCGGGTGTAGATTCGGAGTGCACCCTAGGGACCGATACTGGGGTCTGCAGGTTCGCAATGGTATAACCGATTTCACCTATGGTCGAAGGCAGGCTCTCCCCCACGGGAGGTCGTCGAAGCCACCATGGGACGCCCTGTTCCGCCACCCATTCGAAGAGGAATCTCCATCGCACGAACAACGGTACCCCATCTATCCCGACCTTCCCGGGTTCGTACTCGGACCAATAGGATTTCACTCGATACCATCCCAGCACCGCGTACGAGCTGTCATCTTCGTCTGCTTCGCCATCTGCGTCTTGCGATGGTGGTCGATACCCGGGGGACCAAGGAAATGGACCATACTTCTTCCCGACTGTCACCACAAAGCGGGTTTTGTTCCTCCAAGCATTTTGGAGTGATTTGACCCCTAGATCGTCTGGTGTCTGGTCTCTTCCGAGGTACATCGTCATATCTTTCAACCGAGACTTCGCACGTGCACTCGACGTGGGCACGCTGTTGGGCGAAACATGGGGGTCCAGTGTATTTCGAGGTGCTGCGATGTTCTCCGCAGGGACGAAACGAGTTGGATTCATAGCTTTCTTCTTCCCGGTTTTCGGGGCAACTTTTTCACCTTCCCGGGCCTTTGCACCTCCACTGTGGGTTTCCGTTAGTTGTGGGTATATTTGAAAGGAGATGACTCACCCGTGAGATATAAACATTAATCCACCATCAATCCAGCAATCACCACTTCCAAAAGATCAGCAATTGAAGCGCACATTGGGTGGTGGAAATACTTACGATGTGGCAAAGCCGTCCAGAAGGTATCCCAGAAGTTGGTTCTTACCACCCTTACTCGTGCTGGTAGTGTAGATGCCACTCTGGTAACTTCGGAAATACTCCGTTGATTCGCAGAGTTCTTGGCGGGTCTGGCGCAAAAATCCAGTCAACGTTCGTCGTCCCAGTTGCGTAGAGTGAAATTATATACCTTTGACCACACATGCCAGACAGAACACCGCTCCTTCTTGCCTGGTCCACCGCCAATCGTAAATCTAGATGCTGGCGCAGGTTCAAGAGCTTGGTCTTGCGGGGAGTAGCCTCCAGCATTCATGACGGGTGGGACCCAGGGTGGTGGTGAACCCACAGGTGGAGAGGGTGCCAACGTGTAGCTGGGGAGCGGTTTGCCAACACTAGATCGAACCAAGTCCTGATACGGTTCATTGAGGATATTTCCATCTACGGCTAATGAGCCGCCATTCATTGCGTCGCACTGAATATTATCCACTTTCTTTCGCTTCCTCGTGCGTCCTGCCTCAACGCCTTTATCTTCACGCCTTCGTTTCTTTGCGGACGGACGTGAAACATCGGGAACACCCTGGGGGTGGTTGTACTGATCGAACATAATTGTATCGCACTCGCGTTCAACCCGGCTCAAAGCAGCATGCTTCGACGGAGCTGGTGGAGGGACTGGGAGACCGCCGGAAACGATATCTGGAGGGTGCTGCTGGGAAATATACGGTTCTATTAGCGTATAATCCTTCGTACCAACAAGTCTGGACTCCGCAGCAGATCGACCGTTGTGAGGACACGGGACAACCTTGGTAAGAGTCGGCGTCAGAATGCTATTCGCGTCTTGGATTGGAGATAAAGTTTGGGGAATCGCCCTGGTTTGGGGTTGAACATTTTTGAAAGATGTAGGGGCCGCCTGCGCTTCTACAGGTGAATACGCAGGTTCTATATGGTATGACTGTCCCGAGGTCGGACAATGAGAGGAAGGCGGAATGTGAGACCCCTTCGCTCGGATAACAGTCGGAGGGGCCGTTGGGTACTTTGGCTTGAGTATTGCTGAAGGCTTGGGACCGCGGCAGGACCACGGGCTCTGGATTGAGAAGGGAGAGTCCATTAGTAGCTCTGCAAAAGGGAGGGTGTCTTACTTACGCCATACCATATCCAACCCTCCGTGCCAACGGACCATTTCTTCTCATACCAAGCAGGCTCCACGTATCCGCCTTGCATTTTAATAAAATCCATTGCAGATGGATAGTCATTGCGACATAACCGAAGAACAAATTCGAGATACCATGCTGCATGCGTCAGAGTCGGGGGGCCGGGCAGTTCGAAATGGAAACGACGGAGGAAGTCGACGAGAGGAGTATCTCCCTTCCTTGGGGGGCCCTTATATACATCGTCGGTTCTATGCTACAAAGAAAGAGTATAAGTATGGCGGCGAAGGACACGAGGAATAGAAGAGCGCGCACATTAAGATTGCGCCGATGGAGATGGATGCCATAATCATACTGCCAAAAACGGTCGAGAATGTTTTCCATTGCTGGTGAAGTTGCTGGAGTCTTTGTGTAATCCCTTAGAATAGGGCCGAACGCAAGGCGCGAGACATCCAATCCCAGTCGAGACGAGAGGTGACTATGGCTGGACGGATAGTGAGTGCGTTGATATCCTCCTGTGTATTGTCGTTGATGTTGCCATTCTGCTTGCCACTGTGTCCGGCGCATCTTGGTTCTTGGTTGGGTTGGATTGGAGACGGACAAAGTTCGGCTTGCCTGGATTCTGCTTGCTCTTTGCCGCTGTAGCTCATTACCGCCTCCGTTCTCTCTATATTGATATTAATATTTGTTGTAAAACTGTGCTTGCTGGCGCCCCGCTACAAACACGTAAGGATACGTACCCAAAACAAAAACAAACAAAAAGTGGGGGAGGGGAGGGGGGTATCAAGACCTTATGTACTTATGTACCCGAGAAGTTGTTGTGTTGATAACCCCGGACCGGTGGTCATGGTCCCGTTACAATCAGAGCAAGTACAGGTGCTCACGAATAGTGTGTATGCACGCCTACACAATAGCGACCTTATACTAGCTGAAACTCTGGGTAGTCCTCGGTGAAGTGAAATGACTGAAGATGAACTAAGTCCACTCGACTTGGCCCCCCAGCGGATTTGACGTTACACAACGAGAAGAAAATCCAAGCAGCGCAAGAAGCCCAATGAGTCTCTCAAAAAATGTTACCGATTCACGAGCTTGTTCTATTCCTAGGCTGGCGTGAGTTTTAGGCGCGCTCATCGCGATATATTGGCACCATGAAACATCCCAAGGCCGCGGATGCACTCAGCTCACGTTCTCCGGAGTAGGTCAGTCAGTGGAGTCACGCCAGATGAGATGAACCGCAAAACTCGACATTATTGGACCCAAATTGGCTGTAAACCCGACGGAACTGTTAGTGCTACACTTGGGATTAATCTCCAGGGGCCTCCATGCGGAAAATGGATCAACTAGAAACGGTCAAGGACAACCTTGAGCCGCCTTGCTTCTCGTACGACCTCGTCATGCGTGTCATCCGCGCAGTCGTGAACAAACGGTAGCGCCTCGGTTTGCAAGCCTGCTAACCGTTCACCATGATCCTCCCAAATACGGTGCGCACAGCCCAGTGCGTAGAGTGTGGTCCGGACCTCGTCCTCTCTTGTCTGCATCAATATGTCGAGATTGATCTGCTTGAGCAAACCGTCGTCAAGTACGATACCCACCATGCTGGACACACAGCACGAAATGTCATCCTTGGCACTGAGGTCATCGAGAGTGGCCGCAACGGAAATTTGTTGAATCAGTGGTTTCGATAACTTGCGTATGAGATCCTCCCTCCAGAATGCTGTCGGTTGTCAGTATCCAATAGGCTTCAACGATAGGTTCCCCGACTCACCTCCTTCGTCGACTTCAAAAGACAGCGTGAGGAACCGAATCAAATACGCCCATAGTTCAGAATCCACATGACCTTGCTTTGACCAAACATCCAATAGCTCCATCATCGGATCAACAAGTGGCGCAAGATAGGGAGTAATCAGGCCCTGTAGAAGTTGGAGCAGAGATAAAGGTTTAGTGCAGAACGACTTGCCTTCAAGACCGTCAAGAGCGTGGTCATACTTGTAAAATAAGCGAATTTCCGGTGTACGGCACTCTTTTTTTCTGCCTGCGACCCCCACGCCCAGTCAAACATCTTTCGATGGAACGGTCTGAAAGTAATGTCGCTGAGCTTGGCAGTCATAGTGACGAATGCACGGACGCTCGAGCTCTCGGGAGCTACAGCCTAGTACCGCTCGTCAGACCTACAGCGAGGAACCATTGGGAAGTGCTCACGACGATATCCCAGGCTTCGAGCAGCATTTTAAACAAATCTCTTGCTGCGCCTTCCACTTGCGGCCGCTGGTGAGACTTGATCCATTCACGTACGACAACGAACAGACGGTCAGATCGCCGCTCCCTGTCATCATCACCCTCCTTGAGTTCGGCCCAATGTTGTTTGATTGCCTTGAGCATCGTCTCAGCTGGGAGCTGTCGAGCGAGCCGTTTTGCGAATGGATGAAGATGGCTCGCAGCAAGTGGAGAATCGTGTTGACGCCCACAGAGAGAAAGAAGCGGGACCACGTCGGCACTCGACCAGAAGTTGGAGTGCGTTTCCAAGAGCTGATTCAATAGGCCGACTGCATCTCCCACTTTTCCCTCATCCATTGCTGGTGGGGGTAAATGAGAGGGGCATGTGGATTTGTGGATAAAACAACTCACGAGATCGTTGGATCACACTCCTTAGAGCGGACAAGATCTTCTTCAAGTCTGGGATGACTCTTGTCCCTAATGTTTTGCTATGGAGACAGTCAGAAGTCGAAGGCCCATCATGCACTATGGACGACTACATACCAAAGGGTGATCAGCGCTGCTAATCCTGTCAGGGTATTCCAATTGTGGTTGAGGTAGTGAGCAACCACAGAGACCGTCTTTGAAAGTGTAGGTAATTCATCTGGCAAGGCGGTAGCAGAGATGGTAACAAGTGCTCCAAGGGCCGACTCTCTCAGAAGGTGGCCTTCGTTGTCAGTCGGAGAAGACATGAGAAGTTTCTCGATGAATATTATGACGGAGATGATAGAGCTATTGACCTCCTTGCGAGCCGCCGTGGATGCCCTCCCAAGTCGACGGGCGACCAGGTCCAGCGACCCATTTTGTAGGCTTTGGTCATCCCATTCAATACGAGTCACTGTCAATTCCATCATCCCGCGAACAGGCATGAGGTCCAACGCGTCTTCGATCGCATCGCTTATAGACGCTTTGATGACATGGGGTTCCGGCGGCGCGTGGTGGCCCAGTTTGAGTAAGAGATCCAGGACGCCTTGGGTCATCAATTCATCAACTGCTGATGCACGCAGCCGGCGTAGCCCCCTTTGGACGAAAGTGAGCAAAACGCCGATTCGTTCAAGTTGGCCTTCGTTGCTCTGGTCGCCTTCAGCCCTGGGTACAATGACATCAGAGTCCAAACCTAGCTCCACAAATGGTCAGATCCCACGTACCCGGAAGAGGCCACGAAATTATCCTCCATATCGGCTGTTTTGCTTAAGATTTGAAGACACTCCGACAAGATACTAATATATGCCTACAAGCAATATATCATTATACAATGGAGTTCAAAGGGTATGGACATACCAGGAGCTGGGAGTCGGAAGTTTCGCTTTTCGCGATGGCCAACGCGAGGTTCATCAACGGCTCGCCAGATGATCCGAAATCCCGATGTGGTTGCAACAAGAGGACACATATTGGAGCAAGGAATTCACGAGAACCAAAGGCATGCAGCAGGTGTAGGAAGAACCTTTAACAACATCAGTTGGCATTGGAAGAGGAGGTAGAATTTACAGACGGTCGGCGCCGATGGAGCGGTATGTCTGGAGCAATGTCGACAAATATGTTGAGAAACGGCTTTGCCGCTGGGGAGAGGTTTCTTTAGTTACGGTCGAAGCAGATATTTTGAGATTACTGGCCACTTACCGATTTGCAGAGCCGAAGGCTGATGCCTAGAGCGGAGGTCTTCAACGAGTACAGGTATGATACTGTCTAGCGTCTAATATTCAAATATTAGCGGGTAACCACACAGCGCAAATATATCTTCCGCACTTTTTCTACCACCTTCGAGCTATATGCGTCGTCCCTTGGACAAATATGCGTCCCTGTAGAGTTCAGGATCGGCATAACGTGGTGGAGCACCGAGAGTGGAGACATCGCGGCTAGGGCTGCGATAAGGAGGAGCGCTTGGTGAATAGCCTGAGGGTTTTCTGAATCTACATTCCTGTGTCAAATTAAGCAGATACAATAAAATTCAACTGGCCTTGTGCGAGTTTGACAAGAACATCAATTCGCAGCTGGCTGCCACCAGGAGCCTGAGACTGCGGGGCATCAGTGAAAAGACTCGCGAGATCGGGTAACATACCGGAACCCTCATTGCAAGATTATCGACTGTCTTCATGATAGTACACTGTAAGAAGACAGTTTCGCCTTTCTCTAAGTGGCCGTCGAGGGTGAGATTGAGGGCGTCGAGGAGCGCAGCCAGAATACCCATTGGTCGAGAGACCTCGGATGCGACGAGAGCCTCACAAATGAGCGGAAGCGCGGTCAATGAGGGTGGTTCTCTGATCGGGCTATGAGCAAGATGTTAATAAACAATAAGACTGCATACCTGTCGAGCCGCGCGCGTTTCGCTGGTCTTTCCGCTGCACCGTTAGCCGACCCGAGTACCCAAGCAAGAATAGAGGATGCTACAGAGGAGTCCTCGGTCATTTTTACGAGCACCTCACGGATTGCAGTCTGAGGAACCATATAAGAACCTCAATTCTGTACGGCTGCATTGCGTGGTAACATACCGTCGTATCCGCTTCTTCACCAATACTGATGAGATGCTGGCAGAGTTCAACACGGCGAGACTGTTTCAAGACATCATACACAGAGAGGATCGCCGCAGGGAGGAGGTGCGACATTTCCGTGGAATCTATCATTATATCATAAGTGAGATTTAGACTCGCGACTGGTGAAACCCCGCTTACTATCCTTAAGTCCTATGCGTGCCAGTTCCTTGAGCGTCTCCCACTCTTCACTAGAGTCCGCGTTCATGTAAGAGCCAACTTCCTTTCCATGGAAACTGGACAGAAGACCGACTACATACGACTCCCGGTGATTGAAGGAGAGACGCCCCAAGACGTTTGAAGGCGATTTTGCTAAGGCGTCCAAAAGCGGGAGAAGAACTCGCAATTTCATCGAATCGGTGACATCATGAATTTCTTGCAAGATCTTGACGGGAAGCAAGGGGCACGAATCAAACCAAGCAACGACGTGAGAAAGGAGGTAGGACAAGAGTCGGCGCTTGTATTTGGCGTTTTTTCCGGATTCACCAGGTCGTACTTGTAATGTGCTCTCGAGAAGGTCGGTCAAGTACACTGCGTCAACGGTCAGGTGCTCCGCCCAAGCCGCCACTGTCGCGACGAGCTTGACAAAATCTGGCCACTCGAGGAATTTGAGGCTATCTTTAGAGGAATGGTGAGCCACTGGATATGAGAAGGGCGTAGATACCAACTTTTGACTTCCACTGGCAGCCGATCTAGTCCATAGATATCAGGACTGGCGACCTTTTTGTTGCCCTCATCAATTTTCACCCCCGCGTACAAAATCTCGACAAAACTCGAGGCCGCGCCACGTATCTCCTGATTTTCTTCGGTCAACACAGCAAGGATGAATGGCCAAACGATTTGGAAGTCCTTCGTAGCTCGCTTGCTCTGCGAGTCGACGTGAGCCTGCACAAACGCTTGCCCGTGGCGAAGCGCGACGAATCTAAGGTTACCAAAGGTGGGGTCTGACCAGACGCCGGCGAAGAAGAGTAAACAATCTTCGCCGATTGAAAGCAGGAGAGAACGGAGGATGAAAGGTGCAAAGGGGTTGGTCATAGATGCGGACGAGTTGAGGAGCTTGTACAGCCTCCGAGAGAATTGGACGATGTCCAGTCCGTGGGCATCCTCTGGCGGGTCAGAAGCGAGCCAGTTTCGGGATGACAAGACGCGCGAGGGGACACCCGTGAGGACTGAAAGAACTGCCGCTTTAATGGTACGTAATGTGGACTTGCTACCAGATTTGGAAGCGTGCACAACCACCCTTTAGTCCAGATAATAAATTGTAGGGAAAGTCCTCCTTACCTCTTTGAAATTGGTCCCAAGAGCATATCCCAACGCCTCTACGTTCGTATCCTCTAGAGCTTTCAGTACCGTAGTTGCAATCTTCAGTAGATTGACGCCATCAGCACTGGTAACCAAACTATACACCACGAGTAGGCTCAGAGTCTGCGATACACGCGAAGGTGCCCCAAGTTGCTCGACAAGGAAGTCAAGCCCGTCCTCGAGCCGCGAGCCCTCGAGGTAAGCTCCTGTCACGTGTGTTAGTGGGACTAGTAAATAAACAAGGGACGGTATGAAGACTCATACGAGCTAAATGATTGGCAAGGTCCCCGTTAAAATTCGCCATGTCATGTTTCTGCGCCTTCCCTCCTTGGAAGTGTTCCGTCCAGAGTTTCTTTAACTCTGGAGCAAGCGATACAGTGAGTTGCGAGAGACCCACCCATACAACTTCAGCGTGTTTGATTGTAGACTTCGAAGCGAGCATGTAGGGGAAGAGGAGCTTGAGTACGTCCATTGAACCGTTTGGCAGGCAGGATAGGAACTTGACATGTTGCTCGAGCGAATCCGCCTTCAGATCGCCAGACTGAAGAACAGTCATCATAGCTGAGATACAATCGCCAGTAGGAATAAGATCAAGCAGTCGTGTCGGTGGCTCATAAAGGGCGACGAGAACGATCACCTCTGGATCCGAGAAGCGTGCTGTGAGAGTGGACTTGACCGATTCCTGTACGTCGCGAGTAAATTACCTGGAAATAACCATATTGATTACTCACTCTTTCTTCCAAGGCGGCAGGCGAAGCTGAGAGTAACCCTCGTACACCTTGAGCACGAACACTCGGTTCATGATGCGTAGACATAACGATGAAATCTTGAACCGAATCGCCAAGAGAAAGCTTCGACTGAGAAGAAGGGTCAGGCGAGTATATAGGAATTCAAACGACCAACTCACGAGAGACAGAGAGGCGATTAAATCATCCTCATCACTGCCGTCGTCTTCGTTTTCTTCGGCATACTCCCTGATGGCAGTTCGAACTTCCACGGGATGACGTTGGTAAAGCTCGGATAAGAGTTCTTGTAGCGGTCCATCTTCATTGCCGCCAAAGATTGATGCAACTAAGGCAGAACACCCGTGCTCAAGGAGTTCGCTTGATAGATTTGGGGAGATCAGCAGTTGCCGAAGGGCCGCTGGGTCACTGCTTGTAGGACCCCTATTCCGCGACTGATCAATAAGGGCAAATCCATGAATTAGGGATGGTACGCACCTTTCAGTGAGGCTGGAAATGAGGGGTTGAAGTAATTTTTCAACGTGAGGCCAGGACGAAGAGAGCAAAGTATCAACTAAATCTCTACGTCGGGTCAGAAGCTACATACATACAAGGTCAAACAGTACTCACGGGATTAAAAGCAACCGTACAAGGACGGGTTCTGGCAGGGTGGACAGAGGGTCTTGTGGGCTAAGGATGCTGCTGATGGACAAAAGGAACTGCCTGCGTTCTAGTTTCACCATCATTTCAGTAATCGAACACAGTATTGCTTCGATCGCATCGCTCGAAAGGTTGGTCTGCTGAGAAATGCTTGCGAGCAGAAGAACATTCGCTAGCTGCGCAAGGGATCAGTGCTGTGGCGAACAACCATGATACCGCCAATCACGACGCACTACACAGTCTTTGATTCTCGTTTTGGTTACACCTTCGATCAGACAAGGTAAGATGAAGGCGAGATGGACATCGGTTAACTTGATGCGGCGTAGATAGCCAGCCGTCACGGACATATGGAAACCAATGGCAACTCTGTGAACAGAGTTTGCTTGAATGTGACGTTGGAGGATTGAAATAACAATACGAGCGAGTCGTTGATTGGCCGCCATCTCAGTAACGAGGTCATGGATGTACAGCGGCGTCAGAGCCTCCTTCAAGACTAACAAGAAGCTCCAAGGGCTCGATGGACTGAAAAGGGTAAGGATGTCAGGTATCGTGGCCCTGAAAAAGGGCTTGAACGAGCGTACTCGAGGTGAACGATGGCAAGCATTTTGATGAAGTTTGGCGTCTCATGGTATGGCATAAATGCATCAAGTATTTGGTCTACGTTAAATTCGTGAATCCTACCAAGCCTCGTGAGACCTGGCTCGTCGGTAGAAAATTCGAGGCGCCCACCGAAAGTGTCTCACAAGCCACTCGATTAGTTTGGAGGCCGATGACTCCAATAGGTCCTGAGAAAGGACGAGAAGACAGCGTCCGATCACTTCGTCCAGCCTTTTATTCTCCGCCACTGTCAGCTGCGTCCTGTTGATCGCCTTTGCGGCTTGCGAAAAGAGGGGCTCTTCAAAAGCCTGTATACTCCGTCTTATGGCTGCATGAACTGCGAACGCGGCCTTTGCAAGGTGGAAGATCGCATCGGCATCGAGTGTGTTCGCGTCCTTTGCAGAAAACAAGTACGAAGATGTCGTTGATGACTTTTTGGTGGTTCCTCTACTTAACAGGGCTGCATTGAGCGATGCGCTAGCTGTCAGTTGGGCCTGCAGCATCGCACCGAGTTGGTTGTGTCCAAATTTTCGAAGCTGGAATATACCACGAATGCCGCGTCGACTGCCCGCTGCTGTGCTGCCACAAGTCCGCCAACGGCAGCTTGCTTCACCGTATGGGAAGACACACGTTACAACTTTGAAGCCGCGCAGGCTCCCGCCGCCCGTTGTCCCACTCTTTCCCCAACAAGTCACGCTTTCGGATGGGAGTACCTTCACACACTACACGACATCACCAAGGTCATCTATTCGACTTACAAAAGATATCTCCAACTCTCCATTGTGGACTCTCAGCTCACAGCGAGCAGCCGAGGAGAATTTGACAGGACGAGTTGGCCGCTTCAAGCAGAGGTTCGAAAGTGTTGGAACCTTCGGTGCGCCAGAGTTTGCCCAACTCGAGGAATATGCCCAGGAGCCCACCAACATACCTAAGAAGTTCAAGAAGTAGAGTAAGTCAACTGTCCCTTCTGCCCATTCAGGTAATACTAACCCTATTTCAAGTGGTTCATTACCGGTTATTCTATTGTATTATTACGCTCCGTCGTATCGACTCCATATTAGATAAACCTGGTTTGCAATGACTGTTGGCGGGCGGCCAAATTCATACCCTAATGCATTTCACTTGCTAGAATTTCACTTACCATACGAAGCACATCGTGATGCACCCTCCCCGCAATGACCGCAGAAGCACCACCCGGAGTCTCTACTACTCTACTACACCACGAACAAGAGATGCTCTAGAGAACATTAAGCATGAGAGTCAGTGAGAAAGAAATTCGGATATCTGATGACTAGACTTTGTGACTTTAATGCAAGTAGCTTTCGAGATGGACCGTCCTGGCATTATGTATGTCCGAGCAAGAGAAAACTCGCTCTGGTAAGGAACCTATTTACCAGCAAAGGAGTACGATGGGAAACAATTAAGAATGAGTGGCAGTGGAGAGGCGGGGGAGGTTTCCCATCTCGCAAACCCCAACCAAATTCGAAATGTTGGCGGAATCGTTGCCACGGTACCATTGATGTTGCCCCTGCATAAAATCTTATTCCTGTATCCAGGCGTGCAACGAAAGATAATGCTTTCTCGAGCCAACCGAACCTTAGCCAGCCTATGCTGGTACATCAGTGGTTGCCAGCAGCCTCACAGAGACCACTACAACTATGATATGTTGGACCCGCCCCAAGGGTGTGACTACATTTCGTCTCCTCAATCAATCGAAGCGCTTGCTTCGGTACAACAGGATGTACGCAGCGGTGTCCTCACCCCCACCTTGAAGCCCCTCAATTTTGTCGACGGTGAGAATGCTCACCTGGGCACAAGTCATGAATACTAGTCCAAAGCCCTACAGTAGACAACGCACCTTGTCATCATCGAACTTAACCCATTGATCCGTAGCGGGATCGTCGTAGTTCCTCTTGTCCACTTCTTCGAAGACGTCCCGCCTCACGTAGCCAATATAGTGTCCTCCATCCGCGCTCGACCCGCGATGACCAACGATGCCTAGGCACGCTGTGAGCAATTTATTATTGTCCAGCCCATAGATACCACTTACCAACTAGCTCATACAACCCAGTGTAGTTAGAGCCAACGTCCGCTCTCAAGTCGTCCGGCAGTAAGTCAAAAAGCTCGGTAGCCTCCCGCTGTCGAATGGATGCCTCATCCTCTATCGTCCCCGAGTGCACTACGACGTCGGTCGATTCAGAAGCAACGACAGGACCAGTGTCAGCACCATCTGACATGGTCACGTCGCTGACTGAACCGCCAGCTGCAATCATTGGGGGTGCTATTGGGGCACTGCCAGTCGGAGCAGGTGCTCCAGAAGATACGGCTGACTTAGTCTTCTTTCGTATATTGCGTCGTTCCGTACGACCTTTCTCAATTTCCTTCAGGCGAACATTGATTGGCAAGAGCTTTGCCTTCAAGTCGTCCGTCAACCAGTTGAGCAGGTCGAGCTCGTAAGGGAACACGACGCGTCGCTGGAAAGAGATATAAGCATGTCACATAGGAAAAGTGTGGGAAGGTATACCATGATCTTCGCTTTCTTATTGATATCCCGCCGCCAATAAAAGCGGACCATATGAACAAGTAATGTAGAGGGAAGCCTCGATATTCTAGATTTTTGCGAATAAACGGCAGATCGACCCAATGAAGGACTGTCCTTCTCAATCTTTTGATCTAGATTCTGCAAGCGTGGGTCAATAAAGGAAACAGACGTCGAGAACAGGAGACATGCCTCCTTGATACTACTCTCCATATAGTTAGTTCCCTGAACGATGTTGCACTCGATCTTGAGGAAAGGCTCATGAGAGACAATCGGTTCCTCCTCAGGGGCCTCGTCACATTTCAATCTGCGCCACGAAGTGAGACGAATAATAGAGGAGTGAATATCATACTCACTCTTTGGTCATCTCTCCCATCACGTACTTCTCAAAAGGAATATTTCCACCAGTCGCTGGGACGTTGACATGGGAATCCCTTAGACTTTGGAATATCGCACCAAGACACTCTTCGGCATCTAAAGAAGACGTCAGAGAAGCCATTGGGCTGTAAGGGGCTGTAAATTCTCCCACCCTGTTGGGCGTAGCCTTGACCAAGCCGGAATTCAGCGAACTGGGGAGCGAATTGCCGTAGGCGTTCAAGGAAAATAGCCGGCATAAACTTCTCCGTTGTTTGGTTCATCCCTTCGTAGAGCTTCCGCATTTCGGCCGTTAAGCCACCCGCTGGACCGGGTGCGGATGTGAAGGAGTTCAAGGCAGGTTGTAATTCCGGGATAGCCCGCAACGCTTGGCTAAAACAGGAGATGAATATGAGTTCGTGTTGCAATCCCATGGGTTCGCTTACACAGTCGCGTTCATATAGCAAGTGTTGCCGAGGCTAGAGAGATTGATCAGGAAGGCGCTATCGAGTCGGGGGATCGGAAAACATACTTGACAAGACCAATAGGCATTCGCAACTTGAGGCAAAATCAGATATCGCCTGTCCACTTGTTGAGGTTGCTTACCGCCGTCGCAAGGGCCGCGTCATCCATATCTGTAGAATTCGGACAAAGTCAGTCACAAGCGCCTTATAGAAGTGAGAGATGGCCATACCTTCCAAGAAGACAACAGGATTTGATGGCGGTTTTGGTAAATCACCCGCGGCTGATTGATGATTGCAACGCACGACGCGTCAGTCACACGCAAAGGCGCGAGAACCGATGAGCACATGCCTCCAATGACCATAAATTGAGAACCCTTTGGTGAGAGACGCGTCAAAATGGTTTTCCAGGCAGACTAAAACCGACAGCCGACCTGCTTAAGGCCGATCTTCGACCAATCCGTGTCGTCCTAGAGCAATCGGATGCACCCTGAGAACACAATATATCCCAAAAGCTAGCTGATATACCTTCAAGACTCCGCCCTTAACCATGACCTTCTGACGATCTGGAGGCACGCCGCACGCCTCGTAAATGGACTGCTTGAAGGCGGCGGGGGGTTGTGAAGGGTCAAGAGTGAGCTGGTAGACTTTACCAGCATGCTTGATAGAGACCGCATAGGACATTTGGAAAATTGGAAACGAGACGTGGAATGCCAAGGAGCGGACAAAGAAGAGCCCCAGACGTCATCCAGTTTGAACTCGACCACAACTGTCAACGAAAGACAATGGCAATCTAGTGCGTCTTTCAGGCCACGATCGAGCTGGACACTAATTTCTGACGCGCCTTCGCCCTCAGCTATTCCCTCACGTTTTTCCTGCTCGCCGCAGAGGTCAGCGCTCGCCACGCACCCTCCTCGCGCGACCACGTATTCACTGCGCGCTTGCTCCCCACAGATGGTGGCATTCGTGCTGCTTCTAATGCCTATGCCTCTGAAGATGAGACGAAGTATCTTCACTTTTATAACGACTTCCTCGTTGGTCGCCAAAATCGCCTATGGGCTCAAAATATCTTTCATGTATGTACATGATCTGACATGTATGGTATTGATCCATAAACCCTTCTTAGTTTCATTGGGGTGTTGTTTGTTGACGCTGTACAACGGATGCTGCGGATCACAGCAGAGTCGGAAGCGGCTAAGCAGCAGCAAGGAGGAGTCAAAGACGTCCGTGTGGAAACCAACTTTGCCGCTCGAAAATTCTACGCGCAACGCAATACCTACTTGACCGGTTCGTCACTCTTTGCAATACCTTGAAGAATGATTGACGGGCGATACTTTAGGCTTCTGTCTCTTCCTTTCCCTCGTCCTTGCTCGCACTATCTCAATACTCGGAAACCTCGTCACTGCCGAGGAGCAACTCGCTGCGTTGAAGTCCAAGGTGAGGCTCTCAATTCATTGGTCGACTTTCTTTTAAACATTCCATATCAGACCGCTTCTAGATCAAGAGACCAAGGACAGGTTGATGCGCTCAAGAAGAGAGTGGCCGAGCTGGAGAAGGTCGATCGCGACTTTGGTACGTATGGAGGCCTTAAGGGTTTCATGGTGGAACTCACCTGTCCTACAGAAACCCTGAAGAAGCAAGCCAAGCAACAAGGATTTGAGTACGATCGTCTTACTGGGGAGCTCCAAAAGCTTAGCGGCTCGAGTGACAAGCGAAAGGACTAAACACTCTTAACGGACATTATCCTCTATTGGTGACCGTCTTGAGGTTACGAAGACTCGTTGCATGATATGCGTACTCGCTGCCTGGCTCTGTCTCAAAACCTATAACTCGTGAGATATTAGGACTTATGGCCGTATGTTTTGAATAATACTGCTCGCCAGAGTCTTTCCGAAGATGTAGTGGTGGTAGGTATTTATCAACATGGGCGAGAGGTATGCTTCATAAACCCAGACCTGGCAGAGGCACTATCGTCGCTCATACCCACGACCACTGGCTTCACAAATTCTGTTGGGCCTTACCTGTGAGTGGATCGTGCGACCTTCACGTGGGGACACTCACCAGAAAGCCACTCCTTTGATGCTGTCAGCCCCTGCCAACTCGCACATCCTCCAGTACGATTCGTACTGTGCCCTTCCCAATCAGCGTGATTAAGTTCTGGACATGCCTTGATCAAACCTGTAAGAGCAACCATCCACCTGGCCTGTTGTCCTGAGTCATTTTAATGCACCCCGAATGGACGAATCCGCAAACTGCGTAACGATGAAGTAAGCAGACGTTGCTTTACAACTTCATTGAAGAACCGGGAATAATCAGTATCATTGAAGAGCCCTCAAGAAATGCGCCTACTCGTTCGGGGAAGAATAGACTGAGTTATTAAGATAAAAAGCGGACTTCATGATTGCACAGAGCCTGTTTATGATTTGACTCACTGAGCCATAGATTAAGGTCGGTGATAAGGGCAGGTAGCGGAATATCTATAGTTCGGATCTGGGATGAATCGAGGCGAGCGGGCAGCCAGGGACCTTGAAATGAGGGAATGCGACAATTTGAGGTCGTGGGCGGTCGCAATGAGCAAGGTTGCCTTCCACCACATCCACCGCGCTTCCCCCCTCTTCCCTCCTACCGCGTTCATCGCGAAGCAGCGACACCAACATGCACATTCAAAACAATAGCAACAACAATGGTGAATCCAGTCCATCTTTGGTGGTCTGTCTACTTATGGTTTCGACCAGGAAACATGGCGGTACCTCATTCCAACATTTCTCCTATTCAACGAATCCCTCCAGAACTCCTTCAAGAAATATTCTCGCTCGCCATCTCTAGAAAACCGTCAGGAATCGCTACTTCGGGACCGGAACCTCTCCTCCTCGTCTGTCGCCGGTTCTTCAAAGCCGCTATGCTCTTTCCCGGCCTATGGTCTTCGATCGTCATCGATCACGATAGAAAGCCTCTGCAAGGTAGAGAGCGACCTACCCTTCTCGCAAAGACTTTAGCCTATTTGGAGCGATCTCGTTGCTATCCCTTATCGATTTATTTGGGGCTGGCCGCTGACGCGACTATGGATGCGATGGACGACTTCTATGACTGCGGTGCTGCAATTATTGGCGACAGTGGCCGTCATATGGCTCGCTGGAGATCACTCGAAATGTACCTCGACAATGCCTGGGTTGAGCATGTCTTGAACGATTTCGGGTGGCCGACACCAGCACTCTCGAATATCACAATACTAAAACTTCCTTCATTTAGTCAAGAACTCCGGATCGACTTGACTTTTGCCTTCGCCGATGCGAAAATAGAAACACTCGACATCTCGCTTTCCAATGACTGCCAATTTTCAGAAGCTTTCTCTTCTTCCATACGTATCCTCACTATTCTAGAGAGCAATGACCACTGGTCTATGTTTGCATTGTCCCGGTTCTGTAACCTGCAGGCCCTCACGTTCGGTCGGTTCATCGACCCCGAATTCAAGATCAACCCTAGAGAGTGGCCACAGGTGGTACTGCCTAGACTAGTTGTTCTCGACATTCGCACACCAGGCTGGAGTGGAGTTCTCAGCCACGCTCAACTCCCCTCACTTCGCCTCCTCATCCTTGCAGCCGATCCAAGCCTTTACCAATGGGATGAAAATACGACGGCTGCGCTTCTTTCCGATCTCACCCGTCACACTGAGTATATTCGGGCACTTTTCCTAACTGGCCTCGAATCCCCAGAGGCGGAGGAATGGCAATGCTTCTTTAGCAGTCTTTCTAGCCTTGCCTTTTGTAGAATGGAGGAGTGCGAGGTCGACTTTGCATCTCTTCTTGCCCGAGACTGGCTCTGCCCCGTACTCTATCGTTTCGAGGTCGATGACGAAATCTGGGAGCGACCAATGGCAGTGGAGGCCTGGAACTCGACTCGTGGTACATGCTTGAAGGAAGTGGACGGGATACGTTCTTTGATGCGGGATCTGGGTTTCCTGGTGAGCCACTTCCATTAAATGTTTCCTTCGAACGCCTCATCCCAAGTGTACCCCTTCCAGGGCTTTTAAAGCTGCACCATTGAAATAACCTCCGATGCACACTGTTATTCTACTTTTGGAGTTCTCTCCGCTGCTGGTTTCAGCTCGGAATCGTGACCAACCTCAACCAAACAATCCGTACACATATCGGTATCTCCCGATTTATCGATCATAACAAATTATCGACTATTGCACCAGCTCCGTGACCACCACGTTTGTAGCGTTTGAAGAAGTTCCGCAATCATTATCGACCTTGATCACTTTCGTTCGGTCCCACATTAGGGCCTCCGTCCTATTCATTACATTCGCACGACGCCGAGTTGTATTCTAGACATATTCCGACAGTATCAATCCATCACTTTGTGCCCACAGTTCCGTTTTGGAGTTCCCGTCTATCCCATTGTAAGACCCTCCCCTCCTATACCAGTACGTTCCAACCCAACTTCTGAACTGGGAGAGAAAATGATTTACAATCACTCCACTCAACGGCCTCGATAATACTCACCACTGAGTGGAGTTCCCGGAGATTGGAGCCCTTTACACTATTCTACGAACCCAGTCATTTATATATATAAGATAGAATCATAGAGGGGGTTTCAGCCGAACGAAAATGTACCCATTATCAGATGCTACGACGACCCTAAACGTTTACTACTTCCCATCGGCTATAGCACTGCGCGTAGCTGGGTTTCCATCTTCCTCCATGCGAGAGGAAGGCGGCATTATTGAAATGGCCTCCCAGCAGACTTCCAAGGGGTGCAAACCAGGCCTAGGATTGCTGGGATATTGGTGTTCTCGTCACATGGAGCACACCGCATGGTTATTATCACGGAATTGATACGACGCGACTGTTATGGCTTCGATCTTTTTTTCCGAACGGTCTGGGCTTTCGTCTGTTTGTATATACAACCTCCTATTCTCATGTCCCTCTCGTGTCGAAAATCAAAGAACAACTACTTATGTATGAATGTGGAAGAACCCGATTCACCCCGGTTTTTTGTGGCATCGTGAGTGGCGAACGGTACAAAAACATCAGAGACGACCTTTTTGGTCTTTTACCGTTTAAACCCAATAATGATATACCTTGAACATGATAGAGTAGGCCACCGTATGGATATTTGCTTTACGAGGCCAATGGCGATATTCACAATATGTTTGTCCTTACCCTAAACTTGGCAACATCAGTGATCGGGTGTGCGTATGATTCGTGATTGGAAAGTGAGTCCAAGTACGGACTGCGGATAATTTCCCAAATATTACATACATATGGCACCCGACCTCGCCGACTCTCGGCTGGCCGGAACATACCCTATACCCAAAAATGCGCGGACAAGAATCAGAAGGTATTTTTCTAACAAGCTCCTGAAACAAAATCCCTCGTACAGCGGAACACCTTTTACGTTCCACGCAGGCGCTCTGCCTACCTTTGCTGATGCGAAATGCGGAACGCCGTTGTTCACACTCGAGCTCTTTCCACACCGCATGCTCGTCCTCACAATCACACAATGCACGTATCCCACACACAAAGACACAAAGACACAAGGATCATTTCGATTTTCATTTACATTCTAGGTAATTGCCAGTCTAGGTCTTTCTCAACCTATAGCGTGTACCGTTCGCTATAGAAATCAGAGTCTGGGGATTCAGTAGCCACCCTTGTGGTCCACTTCGGCCATGTGCACAACAAGCTCGACGACACGACGCGAGTAACCCCACTCGTTGTCGTACCACGAGACGAGCTTGACAAAGTTGGGGTTGAGGGAGATGCCAGCAGCGGCGTCAAAGATGGACGAGTGCGAGTCTCCCACAAAGTCAGTCGAGACAACGGCGTCGTCAGTGTAGCCGAGGATGCCCTGTGCAATTCGAAGGATTTAGAGTACGCACGACTAAGGAAGACAGAGTGAGAAGGAAGACAGACCTTCAAACGTGGCTCCTGCGACGCCTCTTTGATCGCCTTTTTAATCTCATCGTAGGACGCTCCCTTCTCGAGACGGACGACGAGGTCGACGACGGACACGTCGCTCGTAGGAACACGGAACGACATACCGGTGAGTTTACCATTCAAGCTGGGAATGACCTTGCCGACGGCCTTGGCCGCACCAGTGGACGAAGGAATAATGTTAGCAGCAGCACCACGCCCACCGCGCCAGTCCTTTGCGGAAGGGCCGTCGACGGTCTTCTGGGTGGCGGTCGTGGCGTGCACGGTCGTCATCAAACCTTCGATGATGCCGAACCTATCGTGGATGACCTTGGCGAGAGGCGCAAGGCAGTTTGTCGTGCACGAGGCGTTGGAGACGATGTCGATATCCGAGGTATATTTTTCTTCATTGACGCCCAAAACAAACATGGGTGCATCGGCAGAGGGAGCACTGATGATGACCTTCTTTGCGCCGCCCTTGATGTGTGCCGAGGCGTTTTCTTTTGTGGTGAAGACACCCTAGATAAGGAACGTGTGTATCAGTATCAGAGTATACGTAATAAAGCGGAGCGGAGGACGGGTTCAATCGAAAGTCAAGTTGGGCTCACAGTCGACTCGACGACGTATTCGACGCCCTCTCGACCCCAAGGAATGTTCGAGGGGTCCCTCTCGGCAAAGACACAGATCGCCTTGCCGTTGATAACGAGCTTGCCATCCTTGGTCTCGACGGTACCCTTGAAGCGACCGTGGGTCGAATCGTACTTGAACATGTATGCCTATATGTGGAAAAAAAGAGTGACTTGATGAGTTTCCTTCTTGTACGGTCGAGCGAAGACAAGAAGCCCACCATATACTCAAGGTCGATGAACGGGCTGTCGAGGCGATCGGTCAGCACGACAAGGCTCGTAGACGTCTCTACAGGTAGTTCAGAGGAGGACGTGTACCCACTCGTTGATGGCGACGATGTCGACGGCATTGTCGATGATGGCATTCCTGAAAACGATACGTCCGATACGTCCTACCGTATCGTCAGCATGAATTCGGTGCTTGTTTGCTTGCTTAGGGTACTACCCATTACTCACCGAACCTAGACGCGGGCCGATCGCTCAGTGGACGCGACGGGAGAGCTGACGGCGAAGGGGACGTACCCGTTAATACCGACTTTGATGGTCATATTGGATGTGGGTAGTGGATAGTGGTAGTTGGTAGTGGTAGTGGCAGTAGTGGTGGTGAAAAAAAAGGTCTGGGTCAGAGATCAAGTTACGTCCTGGTTGGCGTAAAGAGCCATCGCTTCTTTTGTACCTGGCTCACTAAGCTCACCGCCTGCGCAGGCAGTCAAGTAGGGCTGAGGGCTGAGAACATTCCATCATGCATGCTGATAGCTGATAGCTGATAGCTGATACCCGTATTATACATCATCCCCGTTCCCATCCCCGGTCCCGAATCCGACCATCTGTTTTATCCTACCCTACCCGAACATGCTCGTCCGCATCTCTACATCACTCCCGTTGGCCGCGAACTCGCCCCGTGGCAGCACAGACCCCGGCCCATTCGCGTACGCCGTCGGCCCATTGGGCGATTGCACCTGCTGCGACTGCTGGTTTTGGTCCCTGTGTGCAATATGGAAAAGGACTCATGAGTAAAGTACACGAAGCGAGAGATAGACTGGGCCGCACTCCGAACCCGAAATGAAATATGAGAGACGGAACACCGAAGAGAAATCACTGGAGTAGTGCGGCCGAATCGGGTAGCCAAATTGCATATCACATAAACGAACCGCGCGAATCGGCGAACCAAATCACCCATTGAGCAGCATGATCCGGACGCCCTGCCTCAATTTACCGGGTCTTGGACCGTCCGCATTACCGTCGGCAGTGGTTGGAGGTGGTGGGCATGAAAACGTTCACCCATCCATTCTCCGTTCGCACTCCTTGCGCCCATCAGAAAATTTAGACAGTCTCTGACTCACCACCGAATGTTAAACCTAGTGACCCTAGGCTTATCCGCCGCCAACTCCCGTACCAACCGTCCGTACTCGATCCGTTCTGGCGGGTTCGCTTTGAGCTCCTCGTCGTCGTACTCGGTGTTCTGGTAATACCCCACGCGTACAAACTCCGCATCCTTATATGCGCCGCTCAAAATGATCGCTGCCACGCCCAGCAGGTCCTCTTGGGGGATCAAGGTTGGCTCGGGTGCAGGTGCCATGAATTCGAAAGAGTTGGTTCCTACGGGTATTGGGCCAACTAGACACGAGTCGAGCTCTTGGTCGAGGTCTGGATGACCCGGCGAGGAGAGGAAGACGAGTTTCCATTCGACGTCTGTCACGTGGAGATTAGCACGATAGATCTGAGCCTAGGTATGAAGCTCGACATCAAAGTGAAGAAACGAATTCCCACTATGGAAAGAACCAATGTGTGCCGAATTGATCTGGTTTTGGGAAAACACGTATGGACCCTTAGGGAGATGGGGAATATGGTTGAATCATACGTTTCAGGTATGATACCGTCGATCTGCCTGGCGCATGTATCGAACTTCTGGCTAACAGAAATGCAGCCTCTTTATCCTCTTTATGAGCACAGATTCCACAACCATACCATGGGCAATAACGTTGAGAAGGTAAAGAGATGCATCTGTACGTCATCGAAGGTTTCAAGTCGACGGGGCGCTTTGTATTGCACGCCTGTATGGAAGGCCAATGGGACCCCGAATAGAAAGAGTATTGGCGCAAACACCCAGGGCTTTCGATGCTCTCGGCGTCCGATGGCCGCGAGAGAGGCAGTCGTGCACTGTCGGGACGTCGTGTGGTGTGCGTTCCTCAACAACGCGTCAAGCAACCACCCTTGGATTTAATTGAATCCAAATATTGTAATTTAGCACGTTGTACAAACCTTCGCAGCGACGGTGTCTCTGTGTCGCGTGGGAGATAGGCTGAGCATGAAACCTGAGCCAGACTTACCATCTTCCAATGGAGAGACACACTCGAACGTTATCCTAAACCTGTACTCTTCATTGAAGGGTGAACGAATGGGGCTGAGAATTTCGACGTTGCGAATTGCGATCATCGTCCCCGTTCTCGATTCTTGGAGCGTGTTCTACGCGTCAATTTTTTAATTTTTGAAACCCCGCTGATGGATCGTTTTTGGTATGACCGTTCAGGATGGTGCTGGACGTATCCTGGGAAACGCGTGGGAGGGGAAGGAGGTGAGCTGGTGAACAAAGCAATCTACCCTAAGCCTTGACCACATTTTCTAAAGGAGGATGAACCCGCTTAGGAGTACCGTGTGTATTGCCTCATAAATGTCACAGCTCGCAATGGGCTGATTTCAGGTTCTGTTGTCTCAGGTCCGAAGACGATTTGTCCTCGGAGGAGCAGCTGGGGCTGTCGTTTCCTCGCATGCATCTTCGGATACTCCACAACAACAAGTATGGCTCAAGGTTGTATTACTCGCGCGTTCCGGGGCTGATTTCGGTTCTCTGGTGTCGTGCAGCTTTCGATATACCCTAATGAAACATCTCGTTGGAAAGTCGTCGACGCTCCCTCTGAACTGGAACACCAGATTAGGAGAGTCCGAGAACGGGCTACACATAGCTACCTCACTGGTCACGCACACCTACAAATGGTCATCGACCGCTGGATTGGCATTGAGCAAGGAATCGAAGGTGCGTCGTTGAAACTCAAACAACCTTTCAAATATACTCTCCTTATTTACGATGCACCATATACGAGTATCAAATAGACTGATATTACGCCCTCATTCACAGCCCGCCTAAAATCCCTTGCTCCACCACCAGAAACCGAACCAATCTTCCCCGGGGTACTCTACATTGGCATTTCAACGCTATTTGGGTCTATTCTCGCTCGTCCCCGCCCCCTCCCTATACGGATTCTAACACCGCCCTCTTTTGCATTCGCGGCCATGTTGTACTTCCTCCCCAATACCTCGCGCAACGTGGGCGACTATCTCTGGCACGTCGAGAAGAAATATGTCCCCGGCGTGGAGAAGCGCCAAAGTACGCTCGTTGGCCACATGGGAGGGATGTGGAGGGATGCCGTTGCGGGCGTGAACGAGGCGAGAGGTGGCGTTGGACGGGGCGTAGACAGTGCGCTTGGGTGGGTACAGGATAATACTGGTTTGAAAGTGAAGGATGTTGTGCAGGAAGGGAAGAAGAAGTCGGGGTAGAGGTAGACTAACTCTTTCTGACAATAGATGGAGTTGAAAGAAGATGATCATTACAATGCATATTAGCGGAGCGACGATACGGCGACTCACTCTCAGCCCCTGTGCCACATAAACCAACCACAAGAGTCTACGAACCGGAAAGGTTTCAATGCGTCTACACCATCAACCCGAAGGCTAACTGTCTTCCAAATGCATTAATGCGACTGAAGGTCGTGGATTCCTTTTACCACGCACAATTACTTTGCCCTTTGCTCAAAACCGCACGCACTCCGAATTTTCAGGCTATGAAACAACCAAATACAACCTCCTCGAAACCACAATCAGTGGCTAGTACTGCATCTTCCTCGAGCATGACTGCGTCCTGGATGCTGAACAAGGAGAGTGTCATCATAAGTGGGAAGTTCCGGGCCTAATAAGGGCTCTTGTAAGATATGCACAATGCAGAGTTAAGGTCGGAAGATGACGGGACGATTTACAAATCAGGCGGCTATTTAGGTGCACACTGGTGTCGCAAGGTATGAAGGCATTGGACTCGATTCGTTGGGTACGTTCTCCTTTCGCCTTATACCTTCCCCTTGAATTGTTTTCTTAGGCTCCTTTCCCGACTCGTGCCCGTGACTTATCTAATAACCCCTGTGGTGAAGAAGCGAAGGTTGGCGTGATCAAACAACCCCTTGGAACTAATTTTTTAACTCAATGTCGTTTAGGTTGGGTCTACGTTGGTTCATATTTGGGAATTTCGATGGTGGATGTCAACAAATCCCAGGC
>WNFL01188995.1_pt1 | contig 24378 bp, 20 predicted proteins | sample 5400361 | NCBI WGS metagenome assembly WNFL01 (sample SAMN13153351, study PRJNA577476) | soil metagenome | isolation source: 40 cm soil on Douglas fir-dominated hillslope | place: USA:California | collected 2013-09-17
TGCGTACGTCTGTCCAGCCACGCTAAATCCCTGAAATAACTATTGCCCAGTCAAATTTTTTTGCCAAAATAGGAGTTTCGCGACAGAAACTAGTCTAGGAGAGTCGCCGTAGGGGGGATAAATCTTCAGTTTGTAGGTCTTGCTCACCTGGTTCATCTCTGCGGAGAGTGTCTTGCTTGGCGACAGGTCAAAATCGTTAGCGGCCTGAAAAAAGAAGATTGGCGCTTTTGCATTTCGCACTGCACGAGTCATAAGCGACTGTAACTCAGGAGCCTGCGCCCAACTCTGAGCGCCCCCCGCGGAATCGATCCCCGCACAATATCCTCCTCGTTCTACTCCCAGCACCGTTTCGATGCCGCCAAACGAGTTTCCCGCCACGGCGAGGCGACTCGGTTGAACGAAACTCTGTTTTCGCAACCACGCCAGGGCCGCGAACTGATCGTCCAAATGATCCGTCTCCAATAACCGCACCATCGTTGCGGCAGCTGCAGAGACGCCTCCGGTTTTCTCGGCAGCAGCGATCTGGTCGCCAATATACGGACCTGCGGAGGCACTCAATCCCTGCCCCCGCCGGTAAGGTCCAAAGAATACCCATCCACGGCTTGCGAACACTGGACCGAGCGCTGCGAATGCCTCCTTACTCATCATGCCCGGCGCGCTTCCGTGGTTATAAATAACGGCGGGAAGGTTTAGTTATTCTTGTATCAACCTAGCTCAAACCATCATTCATTGTAATCAATGCGGCTTGAATGTCTTCCCGGTCTCAAGCAGCGTCTTCAGGCGGGAAAGAATACGTGGCCATCCATCGGCGCAGGCAGCGTAAGTGGGGTCATCCTCGGCCCACTCGTCATGCGTCACCGTTACTTTGGTGGCTTCGGTCTCGGGCACCAGTTCGATCGTTGCGCGTGACGCCTTATCATTTTGGCCCATTGCGAAGGTGTACTGAAAGACTTTTGGCGGCTCAAACCGCAGCACCTTTCCTCGGACATAGGTCATGGGCTTGCCATCGGATCCCGCGCCCACCCATGCGAGCAAGCCACCAGGCTTAAAGTCCGCTTGAAGCTCAGCGCCCGAGAAGATGGTGCGGTTCGACTCCCGCGACACGAAGCCTTCCCACACCTTCTCCGGGGTGCCGGCAATGTAGAAGATATATTTCAGTGGTGCTTGATGGGCCATGATTGCTCCTGACTCTCCTGCGCCATCTTATATCCACAGGCAAAAACCCAACAAGGCAGTAGTGCCATCGGCCCTGCCTGATTGCTCGCATTACCTGAGATTCTAGAACCCTTTGTCCGATGAGCGCGTTTATCGCGAGTTTGCGGGCAAACGCTGCCAAATCAATTCGAAAGTTTGGATTTTTCCGTCAACGGATGTCGGTGGCGTAACCAATACGATCCGGTCACCTTCAAACTTGATACTGCGAATCAAGTCCGTGTCTACCCAGTTTTGTATGGAGGAGATTTCGACGTGATGGATTACTTTGTCACCGTTGAGCGTGTATCGTCCGGCATAAGCAACAAATGTCTTGAAAGCCTCGGCTTGCTCTTCCGCAGGCGCTGAACGGGAGTCACTCGACGAGAGGCGCTTTCGTCCGCCGTAGCTGATCATCGCGGTCATTCTGTCTTGAGTATAAGTGAGAAAACCTGCGGGACTTGGGCCGAACGGGCTGTCGTTTCGTTCTCCGCTAGCCGTTGAACTTGAGACTGATACCAGTTTCCATGTGCCGACGAGTCTGTCGTGCGTCTGCGCCCACGCTGGGAAAACTAGAAGCGACGCGATAGCTAGAAGTGCAGCTCTCATCTTGAATCTCCTCTTTATCTATCGGCCAAGATTACGATAATCGTGGAAGCTCTGAACGGCATCCTAACAGCCCTATTACAATTTTGCTTCTGAATGTTTGACGACTTCTTCTTTTAGGAGGACACGACTTCAGTTCACCCTGACGAAGGAAGGGTCGTGCCGCAAAGTCCAAAGATCTATCGGGGCCTTAGCCCCTGAGGAAAGCATTCCTGCTATTTTCCCGCGCGCGCCACAACACTACGCACCCCGCCTTCTTCGGGGACGTGGCACTCATGCTGTGGCTCGTCATCAAGGGCGCCACGCCGCCAGCGCTGGACCCCACAGCCGCATCGCCGGCCGCTGGTTAGACGCAGGACAAAAACCGAATCTCAAAACTACCAACTATAGTGGACCTTGTAATTTACGATTTTCTCCCCGTCGGCTGGAACCTGCACTACGAACTCCATCGTCTGGCTGTCGACTCTCTTAAAAGGGTGGGAATTCTTTACGATGTCCCAGCTCGTCCAGCGATACAGATGCTCCACGATGCGAACTTCCGCGGGCGCGGTCTTGTGATTCCGAACTTTGATCTCAAACGATTCGTCGATCCACCGCCCATTGAAGTCGAACCGGTATTCCGTGCGGCTGCGCTCCCCGGTCATATCAAATGCACTGCCGGTATACAAGCGAATCGTCTCGTCCTTGGGAGTGTGGTCAATATCGTTCTCGCCGGTGAACTCGAGCTGCCCATCGTCATCGCGGCGATAGAACCGCACTCGCCCTTTTGGAAGCGGCATACCTAAATGATTCGCGGTACTGTTTTTGAACTCCTGCATCACCCAAACCTTCGGATTGGAGAGCGTGCCGTAACTCTCCTGCTGGCGGATATTCTCGTACGTCCAATTCCGGTAATTCGGGTCAATCTTTAATCCGTCGTAAACATAGACGGTTTGCGACTGAATGCCTGCGGCGCGGACAAATTCCACTTGCTTCGTTTCACGGTCGTGAAGAGTTGTGGCGTGCTCTAGCGTGTAGAGATGATACTCGTCGAAGGTCTTTTCAGTGACGGGTGGACCAAGTTGCCCTCCAGCCACTCCCGCGCCCGAGAACACCATGGCTCTCCCGAAATTCTGAGGAGGCTGGACCTTATTTACGTCACCGGCCATCAGCTTGACGTGCGCGTCACGAAATGTCCTGCCACTTTGATTGTCCAGTGTCACCCAGCCCACGATCTCCAGCGCATTGCCTTTTGGCGGCGCGACTGCGTTGTAGCTGGCTTCCCAATTCATGCCACCCGTCACGTAGCTGAATTCCGCTGTTGTGGCGCCCGGTTTATCCGTTTGCAGCTCCCAGGCCAGCGTGGGCTTGAGCACCGTGTCGTCGGTCAGCGCCGGAAAGAGCGGTTGGCCCGGAAGTGAAAACTGCAGCTTCCCGTTTACTTCAATGACTGGCTGTTCTCCGCCGCCTTGCGCATTCGAAGCTTGTTGCTGGGAATACTGCTGCCCGTACGCTCGAAGAGCGGCGTAATGGGGCACGTATCCGCTGCGGATGATTTTGCCCTGCACTAGTCGCGGGTTGGCGTCCTTGTCCGTTTGCAGGAAATCAATCGTCTTGCCCTCGTAGAGGGACAGCAGCAATTGCTGAGAGACGGGATCATTGCGGTAGTTTTGCTCGAGAATCTGGAGACGGCGGCCCGTATCGAGTGGGCGCAGGATCACGGAATCCGGCTCAAGGTGCGCCGTGATGTCCGTGACTTGCACGTGGTTCACGCCCAACTTCAAATCCAGCGGCACCTTCTGCCGCACTACCGCAAACTGTTGGTTGTAAATGGTCAATGCGGGAGCTTCGCCCTTCGGTTCGTCGTCTGCGCCCGCGGCCCACGCTTGGTTGGTTGGATCGAGCACTCCCCAAAGAAGGACTACACACAAACTCAAACTGCTGATCTGCTGCATGTTTTTCATGATAGCCTCCTGAGCAAGACAATTGCCCCGGTTAGACGCCAATCGGTTCCCTGCTGTTGCCACCCCACCAAACGATCCTTTGGCAAAGCCAGGTCTCGCCTGACATATCACGTGGCACTTTTCGTTTGAATTTCTCTATCATTCTGGTATATTAGATGCTAGGTAAACCTGTGTTGCGTCGTGGAGTCGGTACTTTCTGGCATCTGTCAGGTGCCCTCCAACTTCTCTGATAACCCATTTAGAATCAACACTTATAGAAATGTCCGTAAGTGTTTATTTTGAAGCACTTATGCGGACCATAAATCCTTTAGATGCAACACTTATAAAAAAACAGGGGGAGGGGGCCAGTTGTTAACCAGCCTATCCGATGAGGATAAGCTGTCCCGAGGAGCATCGGGGCGACCGAAGGTTCCGACCCTGTCGGAAGGGACCTCTCCCAGACACTGCTCCTCAAGAACTGAGCCGCCGCGCGCAATCTCCCAGGATCTCGGCCTCCCACCTCGGGCGCGTTGGGTTTTTAGGATGCGGTCGATCGGAAGGGATTCGGCCGGCCAGGCGTAGGAACACCGCGGCGGAATGTTTGTACGCTGGAACGGGGTCGCGAAACGCCACGTTCCCCAGGTACTGCAGCGCATCCGACAACGCGTAATATGCGGGATCGCCCGTCTCCCACAACTGGTCGCGCTCTGCAAATTTCTCTGGAGCAAACGTCGCCAGCCCCAGCAGATAGTCGGAGCCGTATTCAATCATGTTGATGCCCAGGTCGTTTCCCGTGTAAACGCGGAAATCCGGCCGGTGCGCGTCGCGAAGAGCGAGCCGTTGCAGTTCGATCATGCGGTCGAGCGAAGAATGCTTGATGCCTTTGATTTCTGGGATGTCCATCAATCGCCGGAAAGTCTCTTCTTCAAAAATTTCTCCGTTCGGCGCGAAAATCGGTCCCAGCTCAAACGCCAGCGTGCCCGGATATCCCCGGCACACCGCTTCGTAAGCCGCCGCCTTCTCCGCCGGAGATTTTCGGTGCAGCCGGCTTGTCTGGAACACAATCGGGATTCCTCCATGTACGACAATAGCGGCCATCTGCTTTCGGTACAGCGCAACAATGTCTCCCTGCTGCCCTTCAATGTACGCTCCGGCCACAAATGGCACATCTTTGCCCAGCGCCTCCCGAGTCCAGCGCAGCACGTCGAGTTTTTCTTTTTCGTTCAAATAATTGACGTACCCCGTGTCCATATTCACGGCATTCATCAACCCCGCGCGATGCGTGGCGCGCAGATGATTCTGAAAAGCTTCGACCGCGATTTTCCCATTCGCATCAAACGGCAGGAGCGCCGCCGCGATGCCCTGCACTTTGCGGCCAAGTCTTTGTCGCGGAACGATGGAGTTGATTTTCATCTCGCTGCCTTCGCCGATTTCAACTGCCCAGCCAGTTCGGAACTCTTGTAGTAGCTGTCCAGCGGATAGCAGCCCGAAGGTAATCCTTTGCGCGGCGCCGTGGTGCAATCGCTGAACGTTCTGCAAATCCGCTTATGCTGGATCTCATTCCCTTCCGCCGCGTCCCACAAAATCTCCGGATAGGTCAATACCATGCGCCCGAGCCCGACCAAATCCGTCCAACCCTCCCCCACCGCCGCTTGGGCCACGTACGGTAGGAAATCCTGCAAGTAGCTGTACGCTGTTCCCACAAAAATCAAATTCGGAAATCGTCGCTTCAATTCCCGCGTGACGTTCATCTGCTGCGCCACGCCATTCAGCGGATCCTCCGGCGGCTGGTATCCATCCGATGGCGGATACAGCGCCGGCCGTTGAATGTGCGGATTGTAATACGGACTCCCCGCCGTGATATTCACCAGGCGAATTTTCAGTTCATCGAGAAGCGACAAAAACTGAATCGTCTCCGCCAAATCAATTTGAGTGGGTTCGCTCTGTTTCACGCCGAACCCCCAGCGATACGGAATCAAGTTCTCTTGAGATTCAGGAATTCCGGGACCCAGTTTTCCGCCGACTGACAGTGCCGGATCAGGACGAAACGGCACCGAGTCAAACGCAGAGAACCGCACGCCGATGTGTAATCCCGGTGCCATCGAACGAATCCCCTGCACCACCTCCAGCAAAAAACGCGTGCGATTCTCGAAACTTCCGCCATACTTCCCTTCTCGCTTATGCGCGCTCAGAAATTCGTGTCCCAGATAGCCGTGGCAATGTTTGATGTCCACAAAATCGAAGCCCAGTTCCCGCGCCATTTTCGCCGCGCGATGAAAATCTTGAATGATCGCGCCAATTTCTCCATCGGTCAGAACGGGATCGTCGCGAGTCAATCCCAGCCTCCGATCCAGGATCGGGTGATGATAAAGGATGCGCGGCTCCGGCTTGTTGTGCGCGTTCGGCCGGCAAAATCTTCCGGAATGCGTTAATTGCAGTCGGATGAGCAGGCCTTCACCGGATCCGGTTGTTCGTCGATGTTCTTCGATCAGAACTTCGCGCAATGTCGCGAGTCCCTTCCGCGTGTGCTCCGCCGCCACGAGTTGATTCGGATTCGCACGTGCTCCGGGCGAAACCGCGGCCGCTTCCCCGCCCCAGATCAACTTCCCGCCACTCTGCCCGAATCGCTTCCAACGCCGGATGGTATGCTCGCTCGGATTTCCATCCGCAGTTCCGTCCCAACCCTCCATGGGGTGGACGGCAATGCGATTACCGATTTTAATTTCTCCGCCCACCAGCGGTTCTCGCAACGGTGATTCCGAGCCACTCACGATTTCGCCGTCGCAGGGAATTTTCAATCCAAGCGTTTGCAAGTGCTCTTGAAATTGCGCTACGCCCTTCAATGTTCCAAGACGCAGTATTGGAGGCCCGCTCATTTCGATCGTTTTCCTCTCAACTGCATCCGTCCGGCCACATTGCTCCTATCCGCATTTCACATATTGAACGTGAAGACGGGCCCCTTGACAAACGAGGGCATGCTAAAGATTCTTTGTCTCGAAGTCGAGAAGCTTCTCAACTGAGTTTATTCGAAACGCCTAGACGATGATTTGAAAGCAGCCAAAGGAGATAGCAATGCCCGTGACGCGACGTGATTTGTGCTCGATGCTTCCTGCGGTGCTGATTCCAGCGATTCTTCCATCCGGGGCCTCCGAAGCACAAGAAGATTCAATGCCTTCGGCAGTGTATCCATTCGAAAAGTTGCCAGTGCGAACGCCGAACGGCGCGGAGATTCGCGCCGTGCTGAAGGGCAAGCTCGCCACCGGCGAATCGCTGGAAGTGCACGAAACGACGCTGCCGCCCGGGGGCATGCCGCATCCGGCACACCATCACGTGCATTCCGAAATGTGGCTCGTTCGAGAAGGAACCGTGGAACTCACCATCAACGGAAACAGCCACCGATTTGGGCCAGGCTCGGTCGGGTTCGTGCATTCGAATGATGAACACGGAATCAAGAATGTGGGTACAACACCGGCAACCTATTTTGTCGTGGCCGTGGGCCCCGGAGCAGTGTAAGAAAAGAGAAGGTTGCATCGTAGAGAAAATCGGGGCGCCCTCCTCGAGCAGGCGCCCCGGTGCTTCCTCTTTCATGTTTGGGGGTCAGAAGAAGATTTTCGCCGCCAACTGAGCGACGCGCGGATCACCCACCTGTCCGGCCCTAAAGGTGCCAAATGCCGCATTGCCATTGATCTTGTCGAAAGCGCTGATTTGGTCCGTGCCATTTACGGGGCCTGTGCTGGTGCTCTCTGGAGCGAAGTTCGGGTGGTTGAGGACGTTGAAGTATTCGGCACGAATCTGGAGCTTCCAGCGCTCCGAGAAGTTGAAGTACTTCGAGACCTGGACGTCCCAGTTGGAGGTCCTTGGGAGCCGAAGAGCGTTCTTGCCGACGTTGCCGAACGTGGGCAGGGCACAGTTCGGCGTAAACGTCGCGCCGCAATTGGTTTTGAGCGCCGCAGTGGTCATAAAGGCCGCGGGAGCGAGCCAACTGACGCACTTGGCAGTGACGCCGGCGCAGGAGTTAGAGCTATAGGGATCGACACCCGAAATGAAGGTGCCACGATCCTGGCCGATGCCTGTGCTCGAGAGTTCTGTTCCCTGCAGGACAGTGATTGGGCGGCCGCTGGCGGCGGAAACGATCCCGCCGATTTCGTAGTCATCCAGCAGATAGCGAAGAAACGCGCCGGAACTCTTGACTCTGGGAGAGTGCCAGACATAAGAGCCAGTAAAGACGTGCGTGTGGTCGAAGCTCGACGGTCCGTAGTCCATCTTGTGGCGGTTCGGATCGTTGAACGGCAGCGTTGAGTACCCCGTGTCGAAACCGGAAACGCCTTCGCCGAACGGAAGGTCGTCAAGGCTCTTCGAGTACGTGTAGTTGGCCAAGAAAGTGAACCCATGCGACATCCGCTTCTCGATCGAGGTCTGCAGCGCGTGGTAGCTCGCATTGATGTCAGTAATATCGGCCTGCACGGTGGAGGAGAAGGTGTTCTTCAGGAACGCGCCACCACTGCCGATGAACACCGTGCAATTTGCCAAGCCGGTGCCTGCTTTGCCTGGAGCGCCAACTGAGGACAGACCGCATCCGGTAATGCCTAAGGGGGTTGAAGGATTGTAGTACTCGGTTTCCAGAATGTGCAGCGTGCGGGAGCCAACGTAGCCAACGCGGAACAAGGTATTCGACGGCAGTTGCCGCTCGATCGTCAGGTTCCACTCGTACGTCGTCGGGACGTGATAGTTGCCGCTTGGGTCGTAGCTCACAGCAATTTCGTTGAACGGCGGAATGTACGCGAAATTGGTGGGAGCAGGGAAAGGGCTCGGGAATTTGGGATAGTTGGCCGCCTGCCCGCCGTCGCAATGCAGAGTTGCCTGTGTCGCAGCCTGCTTGCAGAGTGGATCGCTAAACGAGCCAGGACTCGAGGAAGCGCTCGGCGAGCTGCTGCCTGCCGTGGAGAGAATGAACTGGGGACTGAAGGGCCACTCGTCCACAAAGCGATTGCTGAGCATGCCCATGACGCGCGTGTCGTAGAAAATCCCCGCGCCGCCACGGAGACTGGTTTTGCCATCCCCGAACACGTCATAGGCGAAACCCAGACGAGGAGCGAGGCCAGTCCAATTCGTATTCAACGCATTCTTTGGCATGCTAGGATCGCTGGCAATGCCGTTTTGCGCGGAGAAGAAGATGCCTGGAGGCGCGTTAGGGTAGACCCTAGAAACGGTACCGGCGGCCATGGCGGCGAGATTGACCTGAGCCCAACGGTTTCCGGTGTCACTCCAGGGAAATGCGGGCTCGTACCGTAAGCCGAGATTGAGGGTCAAGCGGCGGGTGACTCGATAGTTGTCCTGGACATAAAAGCCGATAAAGGTCGCCCGATTGTTTTTGAATTCTCCAGCGCCTTGCTGGAGAGCGAAACCGTTGCCGACGCTGGCGCCGTCCGAGAGAATGCCCGCGAGGAAAAGCTGATACGTCCCCGGAATGCTACCTGTTGGCACTGCCTTGATCAAAGGCTGAGACAAGTAGTCATCCGAATTACCGAAGCCGAAGATTCCCGGCTGGTTGAACTGGTTGTTCAGGTCGACCAAGCTGCGCTCCACGGACACGCCGAAGTGAAAATCGTGCTTGCCCTTTTCCCAACTGAGGTCGTTGGCCCACGTATAGTTATTACGAGTGAAGAAAGCGGCGGGGTTGTCGCCGAAAGAAAAGCCCCCTTGAACGCCGACGCCCTGAATGGCATTGGGAGTAGGTTGGAACGGGAGCGAAACGCCAAAGGCTGTGGCGTTCACAACATTGGATCCAGGGCCTCGGTGGGAGACTTCGCGCGAGTAGCTGAAACGGAAATCGTTGAGGAGACGCGGAGAGAAAACATGGGTTTCGTGCGCCAAAAAGTTTTGCGCGGTGATCGCAAAAGTGGCGTCCGTGTAAGAGACAAGCTGCTTGGGGTTAAAAACGGCCGCCTTTGTAAAACGATCGAATTCGTAACGACCGCTCAGTTTGTCGCTCTGCCTGAAAGAATGATCGATGCGGCCAATGGCGGAATCGAAGTTCTCGGTGTCAGGCTTTGAGAAAGGCACGGTGGGGTTTAAGCCTGCCGGGATTGCGCCGACTAACGAGAACTTGGCGTTGGGATCAGGCTGACCGGCACTGGCATTGAACGCCGCGCCACAGCCAGCGACATTGCAGCCTGGGATGATGCCCAGCAAAGTAGCAACGGCCGGATCAATCGTTCCGGGGAAGTGCGCAGGGGGATTGGTAGTGCTACTTGGGTCTATGAACGGTCCGGACGCGAGAAAATTAGCAATGTCGGTCTGGCCGACAACCTTTTGGCTGCCGAGGACAAGATTACGGAATGCAGTGCGCTGATACCCTCCAAAGAAAAAAGTCTTGTCGTGGATGATGGGGCCGCCGAGAGTGCCGCCGTACTGATTGCGCTTGACGCGATCGGGAGTGGTGGGCGTGGCAAAGAAATTCTGGGCGTTGAACGCGGGATTGCGATTGAATTCGAAGGCGTCTCCGTGGAAATTATTTGTGCCGGACTTGGTGATGACATTGACGACGCCGCCCGCGTTAGATCCGTATTCCGCGCTGTAGTTGCTGGTCTGCACGCTGAATTCCTGGAGCGCATCGGGGAACGGAAAAGGCTGATTGACGTTGGTGTATTCGTCAACGTAGTTGCCGCCGTCGAGCTGGTAGCTAATCGAATTCTGCCGAGCGCCATTTGCGGAGAAGGTGACGGCGCCCGGGAAGGTCTTCGTCGCGCCTTGGTCTGCGCCTCCGTTGGGAGAATTGACGGCTCCGGCGACGAGCAGCGTGAGCTGGGCGGCATTGCGGCCATTGAGCGGCAATTCGGAGATGCGCTGCTGCTCAATGACTTGCTTTAGCGTAGACGTGGACGTATCAACTTGCATGGCATTAGTCGTTACCGTAACGACTTCGGTCGTCATACCCAGCTTCAAGCCGACGTTGACGGTAAGGGCTTGATCGGCGAGCAGGACGATTGCGGATTGCTTGGCAGTGCTAAACCCGTTCGCCTCGACCGACAGGTCATACGTCGCGGGCTGCAGAGAGGGAATGACGTAGAGGCCCTCGGGATCCGACAAAGCTGCGCGGGAGAACCCCGTGCCCACCTGGACGGCAGTCACTTTGGCATTCGGGACGGAAGCGCCTTCGGGGTCGGTGATCCTGCCAGCAATGCTGCCCAGGCCCTGCGCCTGCGAAATCACCGGAACGAACAGGAGAGCGAGAACGACAAACAAGACCTGCTTCTTCATTTCTGCCTACCCTTTCGAGGCGTGCCGGAGGGAGAGTCCGGCACGCCCCACGATCGACCATGGCGTAGCGGCAAGCCTCGACGAAATAGCTGCGCACAAAGCACCTGAGCTGAACAGGACGAAGAACCCACCCGACGATTACGTTGGCCGATAGTCACAATCAGCCTTTTGAATACTGCATTGGCAGGGACATTAGGAGCGCGGGCATCGTTTAGTCAATCTTGAATTTTTAAAGCAGTGGTTTAGCTGAACTAAAGCCGTGCCGCCGAGCGAACATGGCGTAGCGACTCGACAGGCGAAGCGAAATGATCTCGAGCAGAAGGCGTGAAAAGGACACACGTGAAGATTTCGGTTGTGGGATACTCGGCAGGGCTTTGGGATGGAATTGGCTTGTGCGGCTTCCTCCGGAGAGCCTCGCGCTGAATTTTTCGATGACCATAGACGACAAGGCGACAGCAGTCGTGCGCGACGTGCCGCGGAGAAGATGGGCGATCTCCCTACTCCTTGGATTCGGGGTGCTGGTCAATTATTTTGATCGCGTGAATCTTTCTGTTTCGCGGGACGCGCTGCAAGACTCATTTGGAATTTCCGCGGTGATGTTCGGTTACCTGTCAAGCGCCTACAACTGGCCTTACGCGTTGCTGCAACTGCCTTCGGGGCTGCTCCTGGATCGCTTTGGCGTCCGGCGCGTCGGCATCATCAGCACCATGATTTGGAGTGTGGCTTCCTTTGCCGCCGCCATTTCCACGGGAATCGCGGCGTTGTTTGGTGCGCGATTCCTTCTGGGGATCGGCGAGGCACCGACATTCCCCGCGAATGCAAAAGCCACCGGCTACTGGTTTCCCAAAGACGAACGCAGCCTGGCCACTGCCATGTTTGATGCGGCGGCGAAATTTTCTTCGGCGATTGGAATACCACTGTTGGGTCTCCTGCTGTTCCATTTCGGCTGGCGATGGAATTTCGCGGCGACCGGCCTCATCAGTCTTGTCTACTTGGCGCTGTTTTATCGCTTCTACCGAAATCCGAGCGAGGACAAATTACTGACGTCGGCGGAGCGCGACTTCATCGTCCGCGGGGGAGCGCAGCCGGAGGATCGCGCGCGCGCGGCCAAAGGCGCTCCTCTCATCTACTTGCTCCGGCGGCGTAAAGTGTGGGGCTTGGCGCTGGGTTTCGCTTCCTATAATTACACTTTCTATCTGCTCTTGACCTGGCTGCCGTCTTATCTTTCCACTGCGCTCGGCGTGGATTTGCTTCATTCGGCGCTGTATACCAGTGTGCCTTGGCTGTTCGCCACGTTCACCGATCTCGTCGTCGGTGGCTGGCTGGTGGATGCACTGATACAACGCGGTTGGAACCCCATTCGTGTTCGCCAAGTTGTGCTTATTGGCGGAACCGCGTTCGGCCTTGGCATTCTGGGCGCGGCTCGCGCGCATACTCCTGTCACGGCGCTTTTGTGGATCAGTGTATCTATCGGTGGATTGTCCGCCGCCTCGCCCGTAGGATGGTCGATCCCATCGCTGATTGCCCCGCGAGAAAGTGTCGGCACACTCGGGGGAATTCTGAATTTTTGCAATCAGCTTGCCGGGATTGCCGCGCCGATTGTCACGGGCTACGTCGTGCAAGCAACGCATTCCTTTTCGTGGGCGTTCGTTGCGGCGACGGTATTTCTGTTCGTGGGCATCGCCGGGTATGTATTTCTGCTCGGGCGAATAGAACCCATCCCGGAACCGGCTTGACTTTCAGATCATCGTGGTAGTCCCGTTCGACGTTGAGAAAAAAAAGCGGCGGCTCGTAGATGCGGTATCGGGCTAAAATGCTGGGCGTTTCAGGAGGAAGAATAATGAAGTGTGCAGCTATCTGCTCTTTGCTCGTAGCTCTCGTCGTTGCTTGTTCCACTCATGCGCAAACCAAACTCTCCGCGAAATGGGAAGAGTTGACCGCCGGCGATTTTCGCGAGGCCATTCAGCAATCCAAGGGCACGTGCCTGCTTCCATTCGGCATCCTGGAAAAACATGGGCCACATTTGCCGCTGGGCACGGACCTTCTCAACGTGCGCCATGCCTCCTTGCACGCGGCGCAGCAGGAGTTCGCTGTCGTCTTTCCACAGTATTATTTCGGACAAATTTTTGAAGCCAAGCACGAACCGGGAACTGTCGCCTACAGCATGGAGCTGCAATTAAAGCTGCTCCAGGAGACCACTGATGAAATGGCGCGCAACGGCTGCAAGAAGATTGTCATCGTCAACGGCCACGGCGGACGACTACGTGGTCTACGTTCTCGACGGCGGGCGAAGCCGCCCCGGCGGGCCGCCCAAGAAATCGACGGGCATCGATTATCACGCCGGTGAGAACGAAACCTCGAACACCATGGTCTCGCGGCCGGACCTTGTTCACGTCGAACGCGCCGCCACCGAATCCGGCACTGACCAGAAACGGCTGCACCTGCCGGAAGACGTATACACCGGTATCTGGTGGTACGCCCGCTTTCCAAACCACTACTCTGGAGACGGTTCGGCCGCCACGCGCGAACTCGGCGAATGGAACATGAACAATTGGATTGCCACCGTCGTCGAAGCCATTCGCGCTGCAAAGGCCGACGACCAGAGCCTCAGGCTGCAAAACGAATTCTATGAAAAGAGCAAGCATCCGCTTGATACGCGGCCGTAATATCAGACCGCGACCCACGCGTGCGGCATCGTTCAAATCGAGATGATCGTAATTAAGATGGGATAATTCGAAATTATTAGCGGGACTTGCTGACTTGTTCCACCCAGCGGCGCAGCACTTCGAGGTGTCGCGATTCCAGATCGATAAACTCAATGCCCATGCCGATGCGCGGCTTGACGATCCGAATCACGCCCAGCGCTTCCACCTTTTGGTCCTTCCGCGTCATCGTAACGCGAACGCGAGCGTTCGAGACGAACGGCCGGCTCGTGCAGATGAACGCTCCACCCATGGAAATGTCGGATGTAACGCCTTCGGCCTTTGCACCGCTTTCGAGGTCCAGCAATTCGGCGTCTGCCGCAAACGGATAGCGGATACAATACCGCCGGTCGCGAACACCGCTGCCTCGCGTGTCGCCTTTCGATGTTCGGTCGTCCATGGAAATGACGTTACTCACACTCATCTTCGCAGAGCCACAAGAGGCTCTTGCTTATCGTGACTACGTCCAGCACGTTTTAGTTTGCACGATAAATCCTGCCACGGAAGTCTTTCCAGCCCACCTGCTCGCCAAAAAGACAACACCACGGCCGCCTGGCCAGCGCCCCGCCTTTTGCCAGCACGTTATTACTTGGAACGACAAAACCGCCCTTTCTCCCACCGGCCCTCCCCCCTATGACGTGTTAGCCTGATTGCAGGATCCTTACTTATCGCGCCATGACCACAGAATCTGACGGACTCCGGCAGAGTGACCGCGTGCGATTCCGCATGCCCGTTGAGGCATCGTGGGTTTCGCCCGCAGGTCACCCTCTCACGCAAAACGCCGAAACTCTGCTCGTTAGCCGTAATGGCGGTGTCATCCGTCTAACGGAAAAGCTTTCCATGGGCCAGGAGCTCCCCCTCCGCCGTAATCTCGACCAGGACCCGCCTAATCACTTCCTCTATGCCGTTCACATTCTTGACCCGCGCGCGGACTTCTGGGACATCGACTTCCCCTCCCCTCACAAGGGCGAAGAAGCTCTTGCGCGTCTGCTAATGGAGTGCAGCTTCTGCCAGCGCCGCGAAGTCGTCTACCTCAATGAGCTCCAGTTGAAATCCTTCGAAGTCCGCAAATGCGTGGCGCGTGTCTGCAAGCATTGCGATTCGCCTTCCATCTGGATCGAATCCCAATCTGAAATGCGCGATCCGGAGAACGGCGCGTCCAGCCCTTCCGTCGAGGAACGCGTCATTCCACGCCGCAACCGCACGCGAATCAAGGCCCGCGTCCTTGCGTGCATCCGCCACCGCGGCTTCCAGGAAGAAATCGCCGTTTGCGAAGATCTCTCGAAAGGCGGTCTCAGCTTTCGCAGCCGCAATCAATATCCCGAAGGCACGCGCGTTGAAGTGGCCGTTCCCTTCACTCCCGGCACCGGCGCCATCTTCGTCCCCATCCGCATCGTCTTCTCCCAATCCATCGCCACGGCCGGCCTCTACCGGCACGGCGCCGCCTACATCAAGCCCCCTCTCGACGCCTGATCTTTCTGCCTCCCCCGTTTCGATCCTTCCAATGCTTCAACAAACGGTACGTGCGGAGTGGACTTCTCGAAGATTCCGCCCGTTCCCACCAACTCCAACGACTACTGGCCGAATGTCCTCTTCGACACGCGAGAAGGACTTGCGCGCGACGTTGCGCCTCTCAATGGAGCTGTCACGCTCGGCGGGGTAATTCATTATGTAGAGCTCGACGCCAAGAATTTGGGGCGCTGGCTGACGGGGCAGATCGGCAAGAGTGGCCCTGGAGCCTTTGACCCCCAGAACCAACCGTACGACTATGTGCTGTACTTCTCCGATCGGCGAGGAAGCTATCTTCCAACCGGTGGCTTGAAGAGCGCGTGGCCCCCCCGTATCTCCCTCGGGAAATGAAACCGGCGAATACGGCTTCAACGACTTCATCAATTCCAATGACCCAGTTAACGGCTGCCCCGACGGATTGGCCGAAAAACCGGGCGAAGACCTCGATGAGAACGGCGTCCTTTACACTTACGGCATGACGCCGTCACCTTTGGTAGCGAACGCAATGTTCGGGGATACTTTGCGTAAGGCACTGTCGCCCTCACTCTGCGCAGGTGTAGGCGGAGTGTGGCCGGGCTCCTATGTGACGAATGCGCAGGACGCGCGCATGAATCCTCCACTCCTTTTCCGGAGAGCTTTAAAAGTCGTCAACGGCAGTAATCTCAAACAGTATTTGAGCTCTGTTCCCTGCCCGGGGACCACTGTCTGCGGTCTGACGGTCGTTTTGGAGAACCCGGTCTACGTGCAAGGCGATTACAACGCCAATTCAGGCGGCTTGGGGTTCACTGATCCCCACGTCGGTTCCGCTGTTATCGCGGATGCCGTAGCGCTCCTTTCCAACAAGTACAATGATTTGAACACGTTTTCTGCTCCGTACAATTTGGGACAAAGAAACGCTACGACGACGTGGTACCGCGTGGCCATCCTTTCGGGCAAGGGCCCCGGTTTCCCTTGGGTAGCCGGCACGAGCACGGACTTCGGCAGCGATGGCGGTATGCATAACTTCCTCCGATACATTGAGAACTGGGGCGGTCAGACCCTGAACCTAGAGGTTCGATTGTCAGTATGTTTTACAACCGCCAGGCAGTGGGCACCTTCAAGTGTTGCAGGACGGTCTACTCACCGCCGACGCGCGGCTATAACTTCGACACCGATTTCCTGGACCCCTCCCTGTTGCCGCCGCGGACACCCATGTTCCGTGACATCAACACCACAGGGTTTGCTCAGATCCTGTACGCCGATCAAAAATAGAGGCCCGGGCTCAGCCCCGGAGAACTTGCCATTCTTTCTAAATGAAAACTCCTCTGGCCCGGCAATAGCGAACGATGTCGAGCCGGTCTTCCGTGCCTATCTTCTGGTTCATTCTGTAGAGATGGTTCTTGACCGTCTGTTCAGACAGGCAGTATTGGTGCGCGATTTCTTTGTTGGTCATTCCTTGCGCCACCAGACGTAGAATCTGCTGCTCTTTGGATGTCAACCCGACCTGCACCCGCACACTCGAAGAGGGGAACGCTCCCATCTCTTGTTGAAAGTACTGGAATAGCATCAGGCAGAGTTGCGGGGGGCATGCGGCTCCTCCTTCTCGTACGACTCGGATGGCCTCAATGACCTCGGCGGCAGAAGCATCGACAAGAAGATAACCCTTGACCGCGGCGCGGACACATTCAAGGAAGTCGCTCCCGTCTGCTCGCATTCCCATGATCACGATCCGGATAGTGTCACCCAGTCGCCGAACGGCATGGACCAATGGCATATCCTCCTCGTGGGAGCCGGTGGAATTCAGAAGGAGAATCTCCGTTTCGTTTCCCGCAGTAGCTCAGCTATCTCTGGAAATGTCGAGCTCTGCCCAACAATTTCGAACTCTCTGTGGCGCGTGAGGCTTCGGGACAATGCCTCGCGCAGCAGGCGATTTTGCACCGCGACGAAAGTCCGCGCCTGGGGCCGATCATCGGCACGCGAAGCGGAAGCTGCCGCACGACCACACAGCGTGTCTTTTCCAGCAGGGGGGTCTCGCGTAGGACGAACTGCAAGAGTCGGTTTTTCGGACCTGGGGTTCATGGGGACACCGAAAAATGAAACTGTGGCCGACTACCTCTTTGAACACTTAGAACTGCCTGAAGCCTACGGAGCCTGCTGCGGCTCCGCAAGCGACAAGTGTCGTGGTATGACGCACTTCGGCATGCTGGCAAGGCCCTGCGCCAGACCTGCGGATGGTTCCCTTGACCCTTCTTCGTGGCGGTGTATAGCTCTATAATCTCTGGGCATGGACAACAAGCAGATTGCCCGCATACTTCGCGAAACGGCACAGCTTCTGGAGATTGACGGGGCCATCATCGGCCGGTACCGAAGCTACGAGAAGGCCGCCGAACTGATCGACGCGCTGCCCGAATCCATCGAACAACTGGTCAAGGAACCGGAGAAGCTCAAGGAACTTCCGGGAATCGGCGACCGCATGGTCGAGCACTTGCAGGAAATCGTGAAGACCGGCGACTACGCGTTGCGCAAAAAACTTCTGAAGAAATATCCGGCGACGATTCTGGATTTGCTGCAGCTTCAGTCGCTCGGCCCGAAGAAGGTGGCATTTTTGTGGTCGCACTTCAAGGCCGGCACCGTGGCAGACGTGGAAAAGCTTGCGCGGGAAGGAAAACTCCGCGACTTGTCGGGATTCGGTGAAAAAAGCGAACAAAATATTCTCAAGGCGGTGGAAGTTTTCAAGAAATCCACGGGGCGATTTCTTCTTAGTACCGCCGAAGACGCCGCGACTGCGCTTGTGGCGCACATTGAAAATGCGGGAAAGGGGGTCGAGTCGGTCACGCCCGCAGGCTCGCTGCGACGAGGCAAGGAGACGGTTGGCGATCTGGACCTGCTGGTTACGCTCGCGGATGGGCACACGTCGCAGAAACAGGTGGACGCGCTGGCCAAGCACATCCTTACGTTTCACGGGATCGATCAGACGCTGGCGCATGGGGAAAACAAAGTCAGCTTCACGCTGGAGAACGGATTGCAGGTAGACGTGCGCCTGCTCGAAAAAGAGAACTTCGGCGCTGCCTTGCTCTATTTTACCGGCTCGAAAGAGCATAACGTGGCGCTGCGGGGCCGCGCTAACGACATGGGGCTGACGCTCAATGAATATGCCCTGGCTACCTTGAAGGGTGAAAGGCGCGTCGCCGGACGCACCGAAGAAGAGATTTATTCGAAACTGAAGTTGGATTACATTCCGCCGGAATTGCGCGAAAACACGGGCGAAATCGCCGCGGCGGAACAGCACAAGCTGCCGCATCTGGTCACCATGAAAGATGTGAAGGGCGACCTGCAGATGCACAGCACGGCGAGCGACGGAAAAAACTCGATTGAAGAGATGGCGGAGGCCGCGCGGGAACTGGGGCACCAGTACATCGCCATCACCGACCATTCGAAGGCCGTCACGGTGGCGAACGGCTTGGACGAAAAGCGCATGGCCGCGCACATCAAGAAAATCCAAGCCGCCAATGAAAAGGGGCTGGGCATTCGCGTTCTGGCAGGGGCGGAAGTCGACATCCTCAAGGACGGTTCGCTCGACTATTCTGACGAAATCCTTGGGCAACTCGAGGTTGTAGTTTGCTCGATCCACTCCTACTTCAATCTCGACCGCGCAGCCATGGCCGAGCGCATGCTGGCGGCCATCGAAAACCCGTATACGCAGATCATCGCGCACCCCACGGGGCGCCTGCTACTGCGCCGGGATCCCCTCGACTACGACATGGAAAAAGTACTGGAGGCTTGCGCCAAACACGGCGTGGCCATGGAGTGCAACTCCTATCCCGACCGGCTCGACTTGAAGGATGTTTATCTTCGAATGTGCAAAGAACGCGGGGTCAAAGTGGCCATCTCGACCGACTCCCACAACACCGGCAATCTTGCGTTCATTCGCTACGGCGTCACCATGGCGCGCCGCGGCTGGCTCGAGAAAAAAGATGTGATCAACACGCTGCCGGTGGCCGAGTTCCTGGCGGCGTTGCGGGCCAAACCCGGCGCGGCCCACAAAAAGGGCGCGGCCAGAGCGAACCGCTAGCGGATTTCTCAAGCCTTTGCCAGGGCACGGTCCGATTCAGCAGTTCCGATAGCAGTACTCGCGCAGAAGCGCGCGCCGGAATGTCGCAACGTCCTTGAACCCCAATTGCCGGCAATACGCAGAGACGCGGGGCGTTACGGGAAGCCCCAGACATCTTTCGAAATACCAACGGAGCAACTCGTCATCACTTATGCCCGCATCTGCTAGGCTGGGGTTCTGCAATCCTCGGGCGTTGAGCTTGTTCTGTTTGTCAGCGGCTCGGGCGGCAAGGCGCGCATATTCGCCAGAGGCTCGCAAATGATCAGGCAGGTGCTGCTCCACCTCCGCGCTGAAGGTGGCCTCGACCCATTGCAGCCGCGCCTCCTCTTCCAGGAAACGCGAGAGCTCCTCCTCGCTCAGCTGGTTTTGTTGCAGCCAGCGCTGCCAACGTGCGACTTAGGACTCGCGTTTTCGGTCCCAGGCCGCTGTTCCAACTCTCTTGAATTGCAAAATAACGCGCCAGCGCGCCGCGCTGAGCCTGCGCATAGGCAGGGCCTTCCAGTCGCAACTCCTCAACAATGCTTCCTGGGCGCAGGTCTTGTTCGTCGTGCACAGCGTTGCGGCGGGCGTGCTCCCAACGGTCGGAATACTCGAAGTTATAGCTGACCTGCTTCGGCTTCATACCTGCAGCAGAGCGCTCCTGTATGACACGAAGCATGTGCAACGCATCGTCGCGCTTTTGGTGACGTTCGCCATGAGGGAGCCATTCGGCAAGGGATTTCAGTTCGCCCGCATCCAAGCCGTTTTGCTCGGCGACTTGCAGCAAGCGGCCATAGTTCCGCTCGTCGTAGAAGAGGACTTTGGCGAAATGCTCGAGACTAACTCGGGCTGTTGCAGAGATCACACCTTCAGCCTGCGCGGCCACAAGCGTAGCGCGAATATCTACCATCGCTGTCGATGTGCACTTGTATCCATATGCCGCGGGCATGTGAGCCACAGCGACCTCGTCATCATCCTCGAGTTGACCCTCGCGATAAGCCTCGTAGATGCTGCCAACTCCCTCCATACCAAAGGCAGCGAGCTCAGCTGCACGTAACGCGCCCATGCTCGCGCTGCCGAAGACGTGAATGCCTTGGCTCATCGCCCACAGGATTTCCTTGTGCCAAACTGCGGGTACCACGTTGAAGTATCCGTCGATGATGGCGATCGCTTTGGGGCGCTGACAGACCGCACGATAGACGTCGCCTTCACTTACTGGCGGAAGGAAGCTGGCATCAATTTGGACACGAGCCTCTTCGGCGGAGAGCGTCGGCCCGGTGAACACCACAACTTTCACGAGTGCTTCTCCATCACTGCGCGGGCGCGCGGTCCGGGAAGGTAGGTTGCTCTGGGCAGCTTCGGCTCCAAACCGGGAATCACGACCCGTACCACGGGAATCTGCAGCTCATGTTTTGTCAGGTCAATGACTATGACCTGGTCAATCCCTGCGTTCCGCAATTGCTTTAATTCCCAGGCAAGGTCTTCCTCGAAAGTGGCGCCGTCAAACGTGGGGACCTTCTGAAAGTCCATCATCGGTGCATCGACTTGGAACAGCTGGCGCTCGCGGTCCTGCACGTCGCGAGAAAAGACATATTCATACTCGCCGCGGTGAATGTCGTCGCGCGATCCAGCGATAAACGTCAGGCGGCTCTGCGCAGCCTCAGCCAGAGCACGCGCCAAGGCGATGTGGCGCGCCGGATGACAACCATATCCGACGACCGTTGGCAGGGGCCGAAGTGGATTCGGCGCCCGCTCGGCAATTACGGCGAGAAAGACCGGGATAGCAACATCGCTGGTTATATTCCAGACGCCGACTTCCACTCCGGCCTGCTCGAATTTATTCAGCATTTCGCAGCAGCCTGGATCGTCCACTGTTCCCAAGTCCACGCGCGAGCCACGTCGCGTCTGTGCATCGCGGAGATACCACAAAACTGTCGCGTCACGCTCGACGACTTCGCAGACAGCGTGGCTGATCGCCTCTAGCACATGGTTACCCGAGGCCAAACCATTGGAGCTTGCGGCGAAGCATCCGGTTCCCGGAGGCAGCGGCAAGGTGTAATTGAGATGGACCATCTCGTACGGCAGCCATATCCCCCGGTCACTTATGAGGTCATGGCCCTCGATCCACAGGATTTGCAAGTTGGGATGAAAGAGACTGTCGGCGCGCCTCACCATCCCGGTCACTTCCGTTATTCGATGCGTGTAGCGCAGGTCCTCGTAGGTACCCAGCTTCAATGGCAGAGTGATGCGTTCGGCATGGTAGCCTTCGATGGACTCCATCACGCCGGAAGCCTTGGCGGCATCCAGGTCGATTCCCTTTCCCTGCGACACGGCGATGGAACGGGAATTCGGGCGGCATACCATGACGACAGGTATGCCGACCTTGTCCAGCCCGGTAACATTGGCGATTCTCGTGATGCCCATGACCGGCAGCAATCCACGCACGCGCTCCAGTGTCTGTTGGGGAGCAATCAGACGATGCGTGCCGCGACAGAACGTCTTTCTGGCCGCCGCTGGAAAGCTGCCGGCAAGTTCCGCCCTAGTGCTCACGCGCCCTCTATTTGCGGCGGCGCTTAGCGAACGCGGGAAGCTTGATCATGTTCACCTCCACACAAAAGAAAAACTCGCCTCCATTTTCGAGAAACGCCAAGTCGTCTCCATAAAAAGCGGGGAGGATGTCACCTTCCGGGATTTCTTCTTCCACTATCCCCAGGTCGTCGCACTTTTTGATTGCTTCAGCCGTTTTTTTTGCATCCAGACGAAAACCCTGCAGAATCTTTTCCGGGACGAAGTATAATGCGCCATCGGCACCGCGAATCAAAGCCCCCTTGCCAAGCCCTTTGGGGTTCGCCATCGTCGGCCTCCTTCGACTGTTACGGGACAATTTTGGTGGGCCCTACCCGGGAAGAGCTTACCTCAATTTCAGATCGATTCCGCAATCACCCGCCACAAGCATTGGCGGGAAACGCTAATTCGGCAAGCCGACCTCGCGCAGCAGCCGCGCAAACCTCGGGTCGGAACGCAGACCGTCCAATACCGGCTCAGACTTGAGGAAAGCACTCCAGATTGAACCCTCCTCATAAGCTGTTTTCAGCCATTGGAAGGCACGGTCTTTCTCTCCCAGCTGAGCGTAGATCAAAGCAATTTCCCCAGGATTGAGATAGCCCTCGTGCGCTGACCCGGCAAGTTGAACTGCCATCTGCTGCGCCTCGGTGCGCTTTCCCGCAGCCGCGGTTACCACCGCTAACATTACTTTCAGGTTGGCAGCGCCCCCGGACAACTCAACTCCCTTGCGAGCTTCCTCGAGAGCAAGTTCGTAGGCCCCTTTTTGCGCATAGGCCAAGGCCAGATAGCTGTGCGCGACCGCGAAATTGGGATCCAGTTCCAGAGTTTTTTTGCACTGGTCAGCAGCGCTGTCGTAATTGCGCGATTCGTAGTAAGCGAATCCTAAATAAGCATTGATGATCAGGGACAGGGGATCAAGTTCCTGAGCTCGGCGGGCCATGTTCACACCCTCTTCGACACGGCCCGTGGACGCCAGCGACAGAGCACGCCACTGATAGGCGGAGGCGTAGCCTGGATTCAACTCGATCGCCGTCGATAATTCGCGGTCGGCTTGACGCCAATCGAAATGGTCCATGAGGCTGACCATGCCCAGCGAGGCGTGCGCCTCGGCTAGATCTTTGTCCAGCTTCAAGGCGGTTTGAGCAGCGGCTTTCGCCTTGTCAGTCGACACGCGGAGTGGCAAGACAGCGAACTGGCCCAGTAGGCGATAGGTATCCGCCAATCCCGCATAGGCGGGTGCGTACTGCGGATCTTTGCTAACGGCTTGCTGAAAATACTCCAACGACTTATTCAGCGCGTCCGGGTTACGTTTGTTCCAGTGGTAGCGGCCTTTCAAGTAAAGCTGGTACGCCTCCTCGTTAACGGGGCTCGTGCTCTCGAGGCGGCCGGCTTCCATAGGCGTCACCTGGATTCGAATACTGTTGGCGACGTTTCTCGCGACTTCGCTCTGCAAGGCGAGAACGTCACGCAGATCTCGTTCGTAACTCTCGGTCCAGAGGTGTTGGTCAGAGCGCGCGCGGATTAGCTGAGCGGAGATTCGCACGCGATTCCCTGAGCGCAGAACCGAACCTTCCACGACCGCGTCTACGTTTAACTCGCGAGCGATTTCCGGAAGGGTTTTCTTAGCGTCCCTGTAGTGCATAACTGACGTGCGCGAGATGACCCGCAGCGCGCTGATCTTTCCCAAATCCGTGATGAGTGCGTCTGTCATCCCATCCGCGAAGAATTCTTCCGTCGGATCACCGGAAAGGTTGGCGAGGGGCAGCACGGCCAGCGAACGAATTTGCGGAGTGCGGGGGTGGCCGAGCAGGCGGTCGCGCCAACGGCCGACGTTTATGGCCGTCAGTCCCGCAGCAAGCACTAGCAACGCGGGCACGCCGTAGCCAACCAGCTTCGCGACTCTGCCCCAAACCGGGGATGGGTGCGGGGGCGATGCGTATCTGGAAGAGGATGGCTCGAGCCTACGAAGATCAACGAGAACTTCCTTCGCGGATTGGTAGCGCTGGTCAGGGTCTTTATCCAGGCACTTCAGGATGATGCTTTCAAGTTCTAAGGATATGCGCGAGTTCAATGGGCGCGGGGCGACCGGCGGTTGGTGAAGGATCGCATCGATGAGCCGCGAAGTTTGGTTTTCCGGGAATGCCCTCCGGCCCGTGGCCATCTCGTAGAGCACAGCACCAATTGTATAAATGTCTGCGCGGGCATCGATGGGCTCGCCCTTGAGCTGTTCGGGAGACATATAGGGTAGCGTGCCCGCAGCAACGTGGGAGTCGGTGAGGGCTTCGGTTGTGCCTTCATCGACCGGGTGCAGTAGTTTGGCCAACCCGAAATCCAGAACTTTGGCGACACCCTTGGCGGTGATGGCGATGTTGGCCGGCTTCAGGTCTCGATGCACGATGCCGCGTTCGTGTGCCTCTTCCAAAGCCGCCGCTATCTGCATTCCGAGTGCGACCACTTCTTTCTCTGGAAGCGTCCCTCCGGTAAGCCGATCCGCAAGCGTTTTCCCCGGGACGAACTCCATCACAAGAAAGTCCAGCCCGTCTTGCGTGCCGAA
>WNFL01438610.1_pt1 | contig 24348 bp, 26 predicted proteins | sample 5400361 | NCBI WGS metagenome assembly WNFL01 (sample SAMN13153351, study PRJNA577476) | soil metagenome | isolation source: 40 cm soil on Douglas fir-dominated hillslope | place: USA:California | collected 2013-09-17
ACGATGGCTCAGAGCTCCGTACTCCCCGGAGGCGGTCCGGACTGTGACTCCCTCGGGTCGCACGTCCACGTCGGGGAAGTGGCCCACAACCTCCGCAACGTCGGCGATCGCGGCCATGAACCTTGCTGCTTCCGCGAACGATCCGACCTGGAAGTAGGCGTGGGCGCCCGAGAAGAGGACCCGCCAGTCCTCGACTCCGACGGCGTCGTGGAACGCGCGAGCAGTCGTTCGCTTCTCTTTCATGGGGCAATAATCGCAGGATGTCGCCAATAGATGTTTTTGTCATCGGTGGACGTGACGGGCCTCGGTCGATGTTGGCAAGGCGATGTCGAGCTGCGCGAAACGGCCGTCGTCGCGTCGTTCGCCGGTGCGCCAAGGAACCGGTGACGCGAAGAACGGACCCTGGAACGCGTACGAGTGGTACTCGCCGTTCTCTCCGCACACATCGACGCCCTTAGCGGAGATGTCGCGGATGAACTGTTCGTCGATCACTCGACCGAGCCATGACACGTCGAGCTTCGCCGTCTCGACGCAAGTGAGCACGGCGCGCCCGCCGATCGCGACGAATTCCTCGAGCAACGCCGCCGGCGACTCGCCCCACAGCGGTTCAACGTGCTCGAAGCCGGCGGCTTGGGTGCGCTCCTCGTACCAGCTACGAACGTCGGCGAGATGGATGTCGCCAAAGACGATGCCGCGACATCCCTGCGCCGCCAGCGCGGCGTACGTCTCGCGCAGGGACGCATCGAAAGAGTCCCAATCCGTAGGGACGCTCACCAGCGGCACGCCGGCGGCCTTCGCCTGAAGTTCGATGGCATGCACCGGAGTGGCGTGGAACCGCACGCGTCCGGTCGCGCGGTCGTAGACGTTCACGAGCCAGTCCACGTGGAGCCCGCGTTGCCGCGCACGCCAGAGCGCCAGGGCGCTGTCCTTGCCGCCCGACCACATCAGCGCGTAGCGCTTCAATCGACGATGCCATAGCGCGGGTCAACGACGCCGGCGCGGACCGCGTGCACGCACAGACCCGCGATGCAGCCATTCGAGGTGCAGCGATCGGTGCAGAGGTGTTTCCGCGCGCAGTCCATACAGAAGCGAGCGCCCTTACAGACATCGCAGCGCGCGTAACGCGCGAGATCCAGCGGCCGCTCGCACGCAGCGCAACGATCATCAGCCGGCGCGCGCGTGACGCTCCTCCAGTGAGCCGGGCTCGGGGATCACGAAGGGCCGCCCGTCGTATGCGACGACGCGCAGCCCCGGTCCGAAGACGCGACCGATGAGCTCGGGCGTGATGACGTCGCCGACCTGTCCGTCGCGCACCACCGCGCCGTCCGCGAGCAGGACGACGCGTGACGCGAACGCGGCAGCGAGATTGAGATCGTGCAGCACAGCGACGACGGCGAGGCCACGAACGCGAGCGAGCGTCGCGACGCGATCGAGCGTCGCCCGCTGGTGCGTCGGGTCGAGATGGGCGGTCGGCTCGTCGAGCAGCAGCACGCCTGCCTCCTGCGCGAGTGCCATTGCAAGCACGGCGCGCTGGCGCTCGCCACCGGAGACTCGGTCGATCCGACGTTCGGCCAAGTCGGTGGCGCCGATGTCGTCGAGTGCCCGAGCGACGGCTCGCGCATCGTCCGAGCCGAGCGTCCCGAGCGGTCCGAGCCTCGAGGTACGACCGAGCGCGACGATCTCTCGGACGGTGAACGGGAAGAGCGTCTCGAAGACCTGCGGAACCACCGCGATGTGGCGCGCGATGGAGCGACGGTCCAGGCTGGCGACGTCGACGCCGTCGATGGTCACGCTGCCCGACGCCGGACGCAGCAGGCCGCCGAGAACGCGCAGCAGCGTGGACTTGCCGGCGCCATTCGGACCGACAAGCGCGACGAGCTCGCCGGCACGAGCGACGAGATCGGCGCCACGAAGCACCTCGCGATCCTGGTACCCCGCGCGGATCGCGCGGGCAACGACGCTGCTCAAACGATGACCCGTCTCGAGCGAACGAGCAGCGCAAGGAAGAACGGCGCGCCGACGAGTCCGGTGATGACGCCGACCGGCAGCTCCGCGGGCGCGAGCGCGGTCCGCGCGCCGAGGTCGGCGAGCACCAGCGCGATCGCACCCGCGGGGATGCTCGCGACGATCAGACGGCGGTGGGTCGCTCCGAGCAGGAAGCGAAGCGCGTGCGGGATCACAAGACCGACGAACCCGATGAGCCCGGCGATCGCGACCGCGGCGCCGGTGAGGAGAGCCGTCGTGGCGAGCACGAGCGCGGTCGTGCGATCGAGGTCGATGCCGAGCGCGGCCGCGGTCTCTTCGCCGAACGCGTACGCGTCGATGCGCGGAGCGAGCAGGAGCGCGCCGACGACGCCGATGGCCACGACGATCGCGACGACGGCGAGCTCGTTCCAGCTGATCACCGAGATGCCTCCCTGCAACCAGCCGAGGACGGCGCGCAAACGGAGCGAAAGCCGATCGCTCGACACGAGGATGAACGTGACGAGCGCGCCGGCGAATGACGTGAGCACGACTCCGGCGAGAAGGACGGTGAGGATCGTCGTTCGGCCACCGAGCCGCGCGAGACGCCACACCAGCGCGATCGCGGCCATCGCACCGCCGAACGCGGCGAGCGGCACGAGGGCGGGCTCCAACCCGAGCGCGACGGCGAGCACCGCGCCGAGCGACGCGCCGGCGGACGTCCCGGTGACGAACGGATCCGCGAGGGGGTTTCGCAACATTCCTTGGAGCAGTGCGCCCGCCGCCGCGAGCGCGGCGCCGACGAGCGCCGCACCGAGGACGCGCGGGAGGCGAAGCTCGCGGATGATCGTGCCGTTCGTCCCGTCAGCGCCGAGGAGCGCCGCGAGCACGTCTCCGGGCGCGATGGCGACCGCGCCGACGAGGACGCCCGCGGCCGCGCTCACGACGAGCGCAGCCGCGAGCAACGCGAAGACGCTGACGGTCCGCACTAGCGGAAGAGCTCGGGATGGACGAGCTTCGCGTAGGCCTCCGCCGCCTCGCCGACGCGTGGGCCGGGCCGGTTGATGAGGTTCGGCGCGATGGTGAAGATTCGTTTGTTCTTCACCGCGCTGATGGCCGACCAGCCCGCCCGCGCGGCCACCTGATCGGGCTTCGCCGAATAGTCCGCCGCGGCGAGAACGATGATCTCCGGATCGCTCCGCAGTATCTCTTCGGCGGAGAGCTGCGGGTACGCGCTCGTTGCGCGGGCCGCGATGTTCACGCCGCCCGCGATATCGATGAGGTCGTGGATGTACGACCCGGGGCCGACGGTGAAGATCTTGGTGGGATCGGACGCGTCGATCTCGTGGTAGATGCGCGGCTTGGTCGTCGCGGACGAGGTCTTGGTCCGCACGTCGTCGACGCGCTTCTGGATGTCGCGCGCCATCGTCTCGCCGTCGCTCCCGACGGCGCGGCCCAGCAGGATCGCGGTGCGGGCGACATCGCCGGCGCTCTGCGGATCGACGACGAGCACGAGCAGTCCAGCGCTCGCGAGCTTCTCGATCGTCCCGTCGGAGAACTTCACGATGAGGACAAGGTCCGGCTTCAGCGAGACGACCTTCTCGAAATTGACCTTGATGCCGCCGACCTTCTCGAGCTTGCTCGCCTCGGCCGGCTCATCCGAGAAGTCGTCCACGCCGACAACGCGCGGTCCGGCGCCGAGCGCGAACAGGAACTCGGTGATCGACGGACCGATGGAAACGACGCGCTCGGGGCGCTTGGGGACGGTGACGGAGCGGTTCTGAAAGTCCGTGACGCTGGCCGGGAACGCGGCTGCGGTCGCCGCGGCGGACGCGGTGGCTTGCGGGCTCTGGGCGGGTGGGGTCGCGGCGCCACAGGCGGAGGCGACGAAGAGGAGAACAGCGAGGAGACGCGGGAACGAAACGCGCATTTCTGGCTCCACTCCTTTTTCGCGAAGGTGTGTCGGCCGCGAGCAGGAGTACCAGGCGACCCGAGTTAGGACGGACGTCCATCACGGTTGCGCGACACCGCCGGAATCTCACCGGCTTCGCTGGGACCCTGCCTATTCAGTTGTGGGCACGCGAGGCACTAGGCGGGAACGTGCTCGGTCGTGTACTTCACCGCGTCGGTGAGGTGGGTCGCGAAGAGACGCTGAAGGGTCATGACGTGTGCGCACAGGCCCGAGGTATGGAAGTGCTCGCACTCGCACGACCATTCATCTCCGTGGAGCGAAACGCTGTGGGAGCCATTGTCGCCGCGGAAGTTGACCTCGAATTCGTTGAAGGTGATCCGCTGGGGCTCTTCGGCGTACCGCTTTGCCTTCTCGATCTTGGAGATGAGGCTCGAGTACATCCACCGACCTCCACCAACTCCGTCGTTCCGGGCATCGCCGGACGCAGCGATTCTAGGCCGGGTGGATAACGGTCGATTTCCTTAGGAGAAGGCGCGGGTGCTAGCTCGCGACCACCCGCGGGTGCGTGTGTGGCGCGTCGTCCGCGATCGCGGCGAGGCGTGCCACCGGGATGCTGAGGAAGGCGGTGACGACGGCTGGATCGAACTGCGAATTGGCGCAGCGGCGGATCTCCTCGCGCGCGGCGTCGATGAGCAGGCCTCTGCGATACGGGCGGTCGCTTGTCATGGCATCGAAGGAGTCACCGACCGCGAAGATGCGCGCCCCGAGCGGGATGCGGTCGCCCTTGAGTCCGTCCGGGTAGCCCATGCCGTCCCAGCGCTCGTGGTGGTGTCGAACGATCCGCGCGACGTCCTCGAGGAATGGGATGCCGGCGATGATCCGCGCGCCGAACTCGGGATGGCGCTTCATCACCGCCCACTCCGCTTCGCTGAGCGCCGTCGGCTTGCGGAGGACGTTGTCCGGGACGCCGATCTTGCCGATGTCGTGGAGCAGGGCGCCGCGACGCAATGTCGCCAGCTCACCGGCGCGAATGTTCATGTGTTCCAGCAGCAGCTCCATATACGCAACGACGCGGTCGGAGTGGCCACCGGTCTCGTTGTCGCGGAAGTCGAGCGCACTGGTCAGTGCCGTGAGCGTCGCGTCGTAGGTACGCTCGCGTAGCGCCAGAGCGTCCTCGAGCGCGCCGGCCTGCGCGACGATCCGCTTCGAGGATCGCGCGTATACGCCGCGGAGCACGAGCCAGAGGACCGCCGCGGCCAGGGCCATGATCGAGGCGATCGTGACCTGGATCCGCCACAGCGCCGCGTCGATCGGCGCGATGTCACGCCAGACCACGACGGCGCCAACGACCTGACCGTTCTGCTTCACCGGGACCCACGCCTCGAGCGCGCGGATCTCGCGCGTGCCCGGGCCGGGAGTCGCACCTGTCGCGGCGCTCGAGTCCATGACCATGTGGTGCGTGTTGAAGCTGCCGTAGCCCACGGCGGATCCGGGCACACCGAGCTTGGGGTCGGCGATGATCGTGGTCCGCTCGGCGTCGCGCATCCCACTCAGCGCGCGAGCGAGCTCGGGATACGTTGCCGGGTCCAGCCGGCGACCGATCTCATCGGAGTCGTAGGAGAAGACGATGGTGCCGGTGCGGTCGAAGAACTCGGTGCCGACGACGTTGTAGATCGAGAAGTGGAACGTCACGACGGTCAGGAGCTCCTGTCGCTCGTCGGCGGAGAGACCTCGCTGGAACACGTCGTCGCTGAAAACAGATCCGAAGTGACTGGCGACCGCATCCTGCGTGAATGAGGTCGTCTCGTCGTCGACATAGCGACCGACGAGGAAGGCGGTGCCGCCGCCCATGACCAGCGCGGTGACCGCAAGCACGGCAGCGAGGGCCAACGAGAAGCGCGCGACCGGGCTGATCCCGCCACGCCCCAAGTCCCCCATGCCATCGCTGATACGCACGCGGCTCACGCCCTGGATGCTCCCTCTGACCTATTTGCTCCCGCGTGAGCATCGGGGCGGCCTAACAAACCTGGATAACTCGCGTGGGGGATGCCAAGTGACTGGGGGGTATCGGTGTTTAGGGACGGGGTGGCTCGTATGCCCGCCAGGCATCGAGACCGTGCGCAGTAGACGGCCAGGCCAGCTCCTCCAGAGCGGGTAGCTCTGCGCGCGGGAAGAAACGCGCCTCCGAAGCCTCGTCCGGTGCGACGCGGAGCTCGCCGCTTTCGATCTGTGCGCGGTAGACGACGACCAGGATCGGGAAGCCCGGCCGCATCCAGCTCGCGATCAGACCGTGGAGGCTCACCGCGAAGCCGGTCTCCTCAGCCGTTTCACGGACCGCGGCCTCTTCCGGCGTCTCGTCGTCCTCGACCATTCCACCGGGAAGTGCCCAGTGACCATCTCTCGGTCCGTAATTCAGACGCACGAGGAGCACACCGCCGTCGCGCTCGACGATCGTGTTCGCCCCGATCTGCACATGCATGAAGTCGGCGAAGCCGCACACCGGACACGTTGGCCGATCGCGTCCGTCGATGCGAGTGGGGATGAGCGCGGTGCCGTCGCGCGGGCAGAACGCGAAGCGCGCCGCGCGGTGGATCACCCCTTGGCGAGTCGCTCCTTCAGGTAGTCGATCGATTTCACGGGCGACGGGTCGACGCCGTTCAGGAGCGCGACATAGAAGGAGACGTAGTCCGTGAACAACGTGAGCTGCAGCACCTCCGAGAGCATGCTGGCCCCGCTGAACTGCAGCGTCTTGTGCGGGATGCTCGCGCGATCGAGGAGCTCGCGCGTGACGTCGAACCGCAGCTTGTGCCGCGGGTTGTCTCGGTCGCTGCGCAGCAGCAGCACGGTCAACGCATCGCGGGCGATGTCGGGATGCGGGAAGCCGACGACGCCGTTGTGGTTCAGCTCGGGCAGCACGTCGAAAGCGCCCCAGTTCTTCGCGTTCTCGTTCCACTGGCCCTTCACGCGCCTGGCCATCACGCCGAGCACGCCGCCGCCGTACGCGAAGATGACCCGGCCGTAGAGCTCGATCGCCAGCTTCTTCGCGTCGTTGGTTCGCGCGCCCTCGTGCACGCGCTCCTCGAGCTTCGCGACATCGGCGAGCGCCGACTCGATGTCAGCGCTGAGGTCGCGAACGAACCCGAGCCGCGTGAGCGCGCCCAGCACCAGTCCCAGCGAGTAGCCCAGGGCGGCACGCGGCTGCGCCGGGTAGGAGAACGTGATGACCGGATACTTCGCGGCTCGCGCGAGGTCCGCGATCTTCCCGCCGGTGGTGAGCACGAGCACGCGCGCGCCGCGGCGCTGCGCTTCCTCGAAGCTCGAGAGTGACTCCTCGGTGTTCCCCGAGTACGACGAAGCGATCACCAGCGAGTCGCGCCCGACGTACGCGGGAAGACCGTAGTCGCGATGCACGCTCATGGGGACCTTGAGCTCGCCGGCGAGCAGCGCCGCCGCGAGGTCGCCACCGATCGCCGAGCCGCCCATGCCGGCGACCGTGATGTTGCGCACGTCTCCGTGCGCCGGCGGGAGCTGTGCGGCGCGCGCGATCGTCCACGCGTCGCGCACCTGCTTCGGGAGATCCTTGATGCGATCGAGCATGTTCCCGGGATCCGCTGCCCGGATGCGCCATCTTGACCCCGATGTCGAGCATCGGCGCGAGCTCGTTCTCCGCACGCGTCTCCGCGTAGACACGCACGAGCGGCTCGGTGCCCGAGAGACGCATGAGCAGCCACGAGCCGTCGTCGACGAAGAACTTCACGCCGTCGCCGGTGTCGAGGTCGACGACCTTCTTCACGGTGTGCCCCGCGAGCTCGCGTGGCCTGGCGGCGCGCAGCCGCTCCATGATCTTCGGCTTCTCCGCGCCGTAAGTCGCGGCGTCGAGGCGCAGGTCGCGCCGCAGATAGAAGGAGGGTCCCGCGAGGTCCATCAGCTCCGCGATGAGCTGCGACGGCTTCTTCTTCGTCTTGAGCATGAAGTCGAGGAAGAAGAGGTCCGCGACGATGCCGTCGCGCTCGGGGAGGTGCATCGCGAAGCCGAACCCGCCGGACTCCTCGCCGCCCATCATCGCCCCGGTCTCCTGCATCTTCGGCCCGATGTACTTGAATCCGACGGGCACCTCGTAGACGGGAACGCCGTACTTCTCGCCAAGGCGATCGACCATCGACGTCATGTTCACCGTCTTCACGACCGGTTGGCGCAGCTTGCGGACCTCGATGAGGTACCACATGAGGAGGGCGTACGTCGTCAGCGTCGTGACGAAGCGCCCCTTCTCATCACCAAGGCCGGCGCGATCGGCGTCACCATCGACCGCGAGCCCGACATCCGCCTTCTCGGCGGTGATGCGCGCGAGGAACTCGTCGGTGTTCGGCGGGATCGGCTCGGGGTTGAGGCCACCGAAATATGGGTTGCGCTCTCCGTGGAGCTCGACGATCTGCGTCTTCCCGCCGCCAAGCAGGCGCGGGAAATAGCCGCTCGCGCTTCCGTAAAGCGGCTCGCACACGATGCGATAGCCCGCGCCGCGGAACGCGTCGAGGTCGAACAGCTCCGCGACACGCGCGAGGTAATCGGGCGCTGGATCGAACAGCTCGATGCGCCCGGCGGTCTTCGCCTCGTCGAACGGCATCCGGAGCACGTCCTTCGGCCGCGATTCGAGCGGGCGGATGACGGCCTCGAGCTCCTTGAGCATGTCCGGCGCCGCCGCGGCACCGGTCTCCGACTTGACCTTGAAGCCGTTGTCGGGCCACGGGTTGTGGCTCGCAGTGATGACGATCCCGGCCTTGGCCTTCTTCCGCATCGTCGCGTACGAGAACGACTGCGTCGGCGCGGCGGCCGTGGAGAGGAACACGTGGATGCCGTGGGCGGCAACGACCTCCGCGGCGGCGGCGGCGAAATGCTCGGACGCGAAGCGGCGGTCGTAACCGATGACCACGCCGCGGCCGGCCTCGCCGCTCTTTTGGACCCACTCCGCGACGGACTGCGCGCACACGCGTACGGCGTCGAACGTGTACTCCTCCGCGATGCGCGCTCGCCAGCCATCGGTACCGAACACGATGTTCACGCCGTCGCTCCGCGCCCAGGGGCCCCTACCCCCGCCTCCGCCCTCACCTGTCCACGCCAGTACTCGAGCGTGTCCCTGAGCGACGTGCGCAGATCGACACTCGCAGCCCAGCCGGTGCGCCTGCGGAAGCGGCGCGCGTCGAGCGCGAACGCCGTGGGCTCGCCGGACCGCACGCGCTCCGGATCGAGCTCCGCGCGAACCGGCACGCGGGCGAGCCCGATGAGCGTCTCGAGGATCTCGGCGATCGCGACGGCGCTGCCACTCCCGACGTTGTACACGGACGTGCCGGCCTCCGAGATGTCGGCCGCGAGCGCGTACGCCGCCGCCATGTCGCGCACATCGATGAAGTCGCGTCGTGCGTCGAGCAGGCCGTGCCGGACGACCGGTTCCGCGAGGCCTGCTTCTGCCTCGGCGATCTGCTTCGCGAAGGCCGACGCCGCGAGGCCGGGGTGCTGCCGCGGGCCGATCTGGTTCGCGGGACGAAGCACGGTCGTCGCGGCGCGGCGCCGGTCGCCGAACTCGCGGACCAGGGCCTCGGACGCGACCTTCGTCGCGGCGTAGACGTTCCCGGGTCGCAGCGGCGCGGTCTCGTCGACGAGCTCGCGGTCGGGAGCGCCGTACACATCAGCACTCGATGCCATGACCAGGTGCACGCTCGGATGCGCGTCGAGCCCCGAGAGCAGCGTCGCGGTGCCAAGTACGTTGACGCGCACCGCGGAGATCGGGTCGGCCGCGGCGAGCGTCGGCACTGCCTGTGCCGCCAGATGCACGACGACATCGGGGCGAGCAGCGTCGAGCGCCGAGGTCACCGCCGCGACGTCGAGGATGTTCCCGCGGTGAACATGCACGCGGTCTGCGACGGCGGCGAGATGTGCGAACGGAGGATCCTCGTGCGCGATGCCGTGCACGACCGCGCCCGAAGACACGAAGCGCTCGGCGAGATGGCTGCCCGCGAATCCGGTGATGCCGGTAATGAGTACGGTGCGGGGCACCTCGGAAGAGTATTAGTTCGCGGCGGTGAGCGCCGCCGGCACGGATGTGAGCGGAAGCCAGATCGTGAATGTGCTTCCCCGCCCGACCGCGCTCGACACGCTGATCGACCCTCCATGCTGCTCGACGATCTGTCGCACGATCGTCAGTCCGATGCCGCTCCCAGTGATGCGTCCTGCGACGTTCGACCCACGCGAGAACCGATCGAAGATCCGCGCCAGATCCTCTTCCGGTATGCCGATGCCCTCGTCGGTCACCGCACAGAATGCTTGGCGTCCCTGCGTGGACTCCTCGGTACCGATGCGCACGATCACGCGGCCGCTGGCGGAGTTGTATTTGAACGCGTTGCCGAGGACGTTCGCGACAGCGCGCTCAAGGCGCACGGCGTCCCACTCGCCGACGACGTCCCCGTCCGTTTCGATGTCGACGACCTGCCCGCGCGACAGCTCGGTGAGCTCGGAGGTGACGCGGCGCACCAGCTCGGCCAGATCCGTCGGCGCGCGGTTGACCTCGAGCGAGGGGTCTGCCTGCCGGCGCACGAGCTCGAGCAGCTCCTCGATGAATGCGGTCATACGACCGACCGCGCTCATGATCCGATCGATGCTCGGTGCGTTCGTCGTGAGCTCATCGCCGTGCATCCGCCGTCGGAGGAGCTGCGTGGTCCCACTGATCACCGTTAGCGGCGTCTTCAGCTCGTGGGCGACGGCGGACAGGAAGTCGTCCCGCGTGCGGACCGACTGGCGCACTTCGTAGTAGAGCCGTGCGTTCTCGATGCCCACCGCCACGCGGCGCGCGAGCTCTCGCGCGAGGGCGAGGTGCTCGTTACCGTAGACGCGCCCCGATTCAGCGGTAAAGAACATGATCGTGCCGCGCACGCGTCCGCCGAGGACGAGGGGCTCGCAGATGTACGAGCGGGGCGCCAGCTCGCGATAGAGCGTGAGCTCATCGGATCCACGCGACGCCTTCTGGAGAGAGTCATCGGAGACGGCGCTCCTCAGCTCTTCACGGCCGGACGTCACGACGCGTCCTACCGGACCGCGTGAGCTCGCGACGTCCGGCGGATACGCCTCGTGCAGGCGCTGCGCGAGCGCCTGCTTCGCGGGATCGGCGTGCGCGACGGCGGCGCGCGTGACGCGTCCCTCGTCCACGATGTCGACGATGCACCAGTCCGCGAAGTCGGGGACCGCGACATCCGCGGCCGTGCGAAGTGTCTCCGTGTATTCGAGCGACTCGGTGAGACGCTCGCTCGACGTCGCGAGCAGCCGCAGGTCGTCCTCGCGATGCGCCACCGCCGCTTGCATGGCCCGCATCGCCGCCGACAGCTGCTCTACCTCCGCGCCGCCCGCGAGCTGCGGGATGATCGGGCGCTCGCCGCGGCCGATCGCGGCCGCGCTGCGCGAGAGCTCCCGCAGGGGCCGCGCCAGGCGATTGGCGACGTACGCGGCAAGCAGGGCCGCGACGAGCAGCGTGCCGAGGACGGCCGCCGCGTCGCCGACCAGTCGCGTGAGGAGCTCGGCCTCGAGCGCCGCGAGCGGCCGGGTCATCGCGAGGACCCAGCCGGTGCGGGCGATCGGCACGAGCGCGCCGTAGCGACGGTCGCTGCTGAGCGGCGTCGCGACTCCGTCGATGGGTACGACCTTCCCCTGTAACGCGTCGCGAACGCCCGGCTGATCGACAAGGCTGATCTCGTTCGCCGCCGGCTCGGTCCGATCGGACGCGTAGACGAGGCTTCCACGCTCATCGATGAGCGCGAGCTGCGCGTCTGGCGGGAAGTCCACGCGCAGTGTCTGCAGGACGCGCTCCGGGTAGAAGGCGAGGATCACGAAGCCGCGCACCGTCCCATCGGTCGCGCGGATCGGCCTGCCGAAGGCGACCGTGATGTCCCCGCTTTGCAGACCGCTGATCGAACCGCTCCAGACGCGATCCGCGCCTGCCTTGAGCGGCGGTAGATACGGCCGGGTGGACAGGTCGACGCCAATGCCCTCGCCGCTCGCCGACGCGAGCACCTTCCCATTCGTGTCGGTGATGAAGAACGCGCGCAGCTCCGGATACGCCTTCGTGAGGGAAGCGAGATACGCGCCGAAGGTCGCCTGGTCGTAGGGCTGCGTGCTGCTCGCGAGGACGCCGGCCATCGCGAATGTCGTGTTCTCGAGATCACGGAGGAAGCCATCAACGATCGACGCACCGTTGCGCGCCGAACGCGTCGCCGTGTCGAGCTCGCTCGCGCGCCGTTCGCGCACCTGGTCCGCGTACGAGAGCGAGATGATGAGCAGCACCGGGATCGCGAGGATGGCTACGAGCAGCGTCAGTCGAGTCGACAGTGACCACGGACCACGTAGACGCTGCATCAACCTGACCTTAGTGGCCGCGCAACCAATAGGCCACCCTCGCGCGCGACGGGAAGCGCGAAGTCGAAGCGATCGAACTGGCAGGCAAGCTCCGCGTCACGACGGGGGAACCACTCGGGCCAGTTGCGGTCCTCATCCGCCCAGAGCGAGGTCATGATCGCGGCGACATCAGTGGGCTCGCCATTCAGCCGCGCCGCGAGGTAATGGGCGCAGGCCTCATCCTCTTCGGAGGCCGAAGTACCACCTTCGCCCATCGCCACCACCGTGACCTCGTCGGCAATGCGCCGCAGATGACGCACCGTCGCTTCAGCGATGACGAAACTGCCGAGGACGATGTCGCGCGCCGCTGTGGCCGCGTTCACGCCCTGGGTGCCGGCGCCGGTGCGCTGCACAACGCGACGACCGGTGAGGTCGAGGTGCTCGATCGCTGAGGGCGAGTTCCCGACGTCGAAGCCGGGGATCGGCCGCCCGCCGATCTCGCCGGTAAGGAACAGCGACGGATCGTCGCGCTTCATCGCCAGCGCCTGTTCATGGTCAGCGACGAGCACGATCTCGCGCGCTCCGGCGGCGACGCAGAACGCGGCGGTCGTGAACGCGCGGAAGACGTCCACGATGACCGCGTGGCCCGTCGCTTCGCGCGCGCCGGCGATGAAGCGCGTGACGCGGACGTTCACGGCGTGCGCTCCACCCGACCGCTCGCGAGGTCATAGCGGAACGTCGCCTGTCGCGACGGTGGCGCGCCGTAGGAGACGCGAACGAACGAGGTCGCGCCGTCGAGGCCGACGTCGGCGGTGGCGGACCACTGCGACGCACCATCGCTCGACCACTGTTCGCGGAGCGCACGGCCCCCTCCCGCCTCGACAGCGGCGAATACGGTCCCGAGATCGATGGGGACTCCGATCGGCGTCGCTCGCACGTTGCTCGCCCCGACACTCGCCGAGACGCCGGCCTGCGCGAACGTGCCGAACCCAACGAAAGCCGTGCGCCGATCCACGGGCAGGTCCGAACGGATGAAGGAGTAGAAGACGCCCACCGGCTTCTCGGCATCGAAGCCGCCACCCTGAGCGCCCTGCGGTCTGCGCGCGCTCCATCTGCCGCTCGCCTGCACGAGGGCGACCGGCCCACCGAGCGCGTTCTCGGCGCGCATCGTGGCCTCGGCGAAGCGAAGCTCCCGCGTATCGAACGCGCCGGTCACGCCGTCGATGAGGACGTCCACGCTCGGGCTGCTCGCGGCGGACGGTGCCGAACACGCCACGCGGTAGGTCGGCACGGGGAAAGCGGTCTGGTGCGTGAGAACGACCCGGACGAGCCACCCACGCGAGCTGTTGCGGAACACGCGGCAACCCTCGTCCTCGCCGGTCGCAAGCGCCCGGTCGAGCGTTACCGACCAGTCGGCGAGTGGCGCGAGCACGTTGAACTTCAGACCATCCTGGTCGTCGTGCAGCACTTCCATCGCGTTCTGGTCGGCATCCGGGAAGCCGACGCGAAGGATCTCGAAGATCCCACGCGACCGGAAGTAGAAGTTCATCTTCTCCGGCTTCGCGAGCGCGTGTGAGTCCGATCGATACCGGACCACAGCCGCGAGAAGCTCATCGCCCGGCTCGACTCGATCGGCCGCCTCGCGCGCGAGTCGCAGCGCGTCGTCGAAGGACAGTTCCGTCGAGCGCGCCTCGGCGACGCCGAAGAAGACGCCACCGAGGACCGCGGTCGCGAGGAGTGCGCGTCCAAGCGATCCGACGGCGCGGGGCGAAAGCGAGAGCGTCGAGAACGGATCGGTCGCGGCGCGCGCTCCCTCGCCGAGCAGGTTGAAGGCGAAGACGGCCGCCGCGACGACGACGCCGGGAACGAATGCGACGAACTGGTTGCTGAACGCGTACTGCGTGGCACCCGCGAGCATCTGACCCCACTCGGGCGCGCGGTCGCGGACCGGAAGGATGGGCCGGTTGTTGTTGTCGACGAGCACGATGGACCCCGACATGAAGACGCCGAGGAAGCCGAGCTCGGCGAGCAGCAGCAGCGTCGCGCCGGCCTCGAGCGCGAAGAGCCCGAAGAGCTGTGGCGCCAGCGAGCGCAGCAGGTGGCGCGTGATGATGCCGCCGGTCCTGCTACCAAGAGCAGCGGCTGCCTCGACGTAGGTCTCCCGGCGGATACGCATCACCTCGGCGCGGATGAACTGCGCGCCCTCCGCCCAACCGACGCTGCCGAGCGCGACAACGAAGCCGAGGATGGCGTACTCGCGCAGCGCGACCGCCACGAGCAGCGCGAGGAGCAGCTGCGGCACGCCGGCGATCGCGTTGGTCGCGAGCATCACGAGCGCGTCGGCGCTGCCGCCGCGCCAACCCGCGAGCACACCGAGGCAGACCGCCAGGAGCCCGCGCAGCAGCAGCGCGAGGAGCACGACCGTGAACGTGAGCCGCGCGCCCCACAGGATGCGCGCGAGCTGATCGCGACCGAGGGGATCGGTCCCGAGCGGGTTGTACTGATCCGGCGGCGTGGGCGGCACCTTGGGAAACGTTCCGTCCGGATAGAACACGACGAGGCGCTGCGCCTGCGGGTCGGCCGCGCTCAGCTGCGGACCGAACAGCGCGACGGCGCCGAGCGCGATCACGCCGGCCAGGCCGAGGATCAACGCGAGGTTGCGGAGCAGCCGGCCGGCGTCGCCACGTCTCATCGCGCGCTCACATTCACCGCACGCGTCGCGAGCGCGACGAGGCCGCCCATGCCGGCGAGTGCCACCGCGAAAACGAGCGCGATCGCCGACGCGAACGCGACATTGCCCGTCGCGACGGAGAGGATGAACGCATAGCCCGCGCCGTTCCAGGTGAAAACGAACTCGACGATCGCGAGGCTCGAGAGCGCGGTCTTCGCACCGAGCGCCATGCCGGCGAGCACCGCCGGCGCGGCGTTGCGCGCGACATGGCGGCGCGCGACGAGCGACGGTGCCAGGCCCTTCGCCCAGCGGCCGGTCGCATCGCGAGCGCGATCGCAGGAAGGATCAGGTGCTGGTCAACGCCGAAGCCGCCGGAGACCGGCGCGAGGAGGCGCTGGGTGCGCAGGTATACGAGGATGACGACGAGCTGCAGGAGCATCGCCCAGAAGAACGACGGCAGCGACGCGCCGACGGTCCCGACGGCCCATGCGGCGGCGCGCACGACGCCGAGGCGCGAGAACGAGAACGCGGCTCCGGCGAGAACGCCGATCGCGATCGCGGCCACGAGCGCGGCGCCGAGCAGGATCGCGCTGCGGCTCACCGCGGTCCAGAGCGCTTCGCCGAGCGACAATCCCTGGAACGGCGCGCGACCGGCGAGCAGCAGTCCGAGCGTCAGGTCGCCGAGCGGGGCCGCATTGATGGCGAAGTCGGTGATCCACACCACCAGCAGCGCGGTCGCGACGAGCGAGGCGAGACCCCACAGGAAGGGCCGACGGCCGGAGGAAGGCACTCCTCTAATACATCCGCCGCCGCGAAACGGGTCCGGTCAGAGCACCGACGCGGTGAAGGGCCGGCGACCGTTCACGAACCGCGCCAGCGAGAGATCGGCGATGTCGAGCGTATGCGCGCGGCCGTCGAGCATCTCCTCGACCACGAGCTGCGCCGGCGCGGGCGTGTGCATGAACCCATGTCCGGAGAATCCCGCCGCGATGTAGAGACCCGCGACCTCGGGCACGGCGCCGACGATGGGGTGATCGTCCGGCGTCATCTCGTAGTAGCAGGACCACGACGACGTGACGCGCAGGTCCGCGAAGAGCGGATGACGCCATGCCGCGCGCGCACGGAGCCAGGGCTCGAGCGACGGTGGAACGACGAGCGGCGTGAACTCCCCGGGTACGAAGGACGCGGGCGGCGAGCTCGGACCCTTCTCGACCCGCCCATCGCCGGTGAGGTTCGGCATCGCGAAGCGCTGCGCCGCACCCTTCGGCCGGAAGTGGAAACCGGACTCCCATTCGATCGTCAGCGGGACACGCGACAGCGCCGGGTATGGGCGCGACTCCATGATCGTTCTCGCGTACGGCCAGATCGGCACCGCGACGCCTGCGGTCGCGGCGAGCGGGGCGGTCCAGCAGCCGGTCGCGAGCAGGACGCGCTCACAGGCGATGACGCCATCGGAGGTGCGCACGCCGGTCACGCGATCGCCGTCGCACACGACCTCGAGCGCGGCAACGCCCTCACGGATCTTCACGCCACCGAGCTGTGCCGACGCCGCGAATCCCGCCAGCGCCTCGATGGGGTCGCCGTACCCATCCTCCGCACCGAAGCGGCCACCCGCGAGGTCGTCGGTGCGGATGCCCGGCACGAGTCGCTCGATCTCGGCCCGATCGACCATCTCGACATTGACGCCGACGCGTTCATACAACGGGATGGGCTCGCGCAGCTGCGCGAGACCCTCGCGCGTTTCGGTGATGAAGAGATAGCCGCGCTGCTGGAAGTCGTGGCGCGAGCCGGTCCGCTCCTCGAACGAGCGCCAGAACGCGACGGCCAGCTTGGAGAGGCGCACGTCGAGCTCGTCGACGAATTGATGGCGGATGCCGCCGAGGCCGCCCTTGCTGGTCCCCTGCCCGAGCTGATCCCGTTCGAGCAGAACGACATCGTGCTCGCCGCGCTCGGCGAGAAAGAACGCCGCGGCGCAGCCGACGACCCCGCCTCCAACGATCACGGTCGACGCGCCGGCTATTCGGCCACCTCTTCGTACCGCAGCTTCCCGTCCTGCTCGCTGATGCGTCCGAAGCGCGGCAGGTCGTGCGTGAACGCGACAAGCCACTTCTCCGAGACGGCGCGCGGCAGGATCACCTTCTTCGCGGCGAGCGTCTCGAGCGGAAAGAGATCGAACGCCGGGATCCATGGCAGCCGGAGGTGATGACGGTCGGGCATGAAATCAGACGAGAAGAACATCGTCGCGCCCGCGTCGCTCACGCGCACCGTCTGCGTGCCGCGGGTGTGTCCCGGCACGCGGTCGAGGCGTATGCCGGGCACGATCTCGACACTCTCGTCGATGAGCTCGAGCTTGCCCGCGGCTTCGAGCGGCGCGTAGTCGTCCGAAGAGTACGAGGCGCGGGTGCGCTCGTTCGGCGTGATCGCGTCGACCCACTCGAGCCGCTGGAACACGTAGGACGCTCGCGGAAATGTCGCGACGATCTTGTCGCCGTCGCGGTAGGTGTTGCCGCCGGCGTGATCGAAATGCAGATGCGTGTTCACGACGAGAGTGACCTCGTCCGGCCGCACGCCGCGGCGCGCGAGCTCGTCCAGGAGGCGCGGCGGGTCGTCGATCCCGTATATCTCTCTCGAGCGCTCCGTGAGCTTCCGTCCCGCGCCGGTCTCGACCACCACGACGTTACCCGCACCGTCGCGGATAAGCAGACAGGTCATGTCCATCGCGACGCGATTGCGCTCGTCGGCGGGCTTTTCCTTCTCCCACAGGGCTTTCGGGACGATGCCGAACATCGCGCCGCCATCGATCCGGAAGATGCCGTCGCTGAAGATCTCGACCTGGAAGCGACCGACGCGCACGACAAGGCAGTATGAGAGACGTGGACGTGCGCGAGTTTCGCGTGGAGGACGGTGCCGCGGTGCGCGCGTTCCGGGAGGCATCGGGCATCCGTATACGTCCGAGGGGGGTTGCAGGGGGTTCTCCCCCTGCGATGAGCAGCAACCGCAATCCGGCGCTGTTCCTACTCGCGCTCGATGAACGCGGGCTCGCCGCGACGGCGCTCGGCGGCTGGGCTGGCCGGCGCGGCTGGCTCTACCACGTGGCCGTTCTGCGCGCACCCCGCAGACGCGGACTCGGCGCGCGCCTGGTGCGCACCATCGAGGAACGTCTGCACGAGCGCGGGTGCCCGAAGGTGAATCTCGTCGAGAAGAACTTATGAAGGACGTCCGCGCGCAGTTCGGCAAGACGGCCGCCGCGTACGTGTCGAGCACGACGCACGCCTCTGGCGAGGATCTCGAGCGGCTCATCGCGGTCGCCGCGCCGCAGCTCGGCGAGCGTGCGCTCGACGTCGGTTGCGGCGTCGGCCACACGCTCCGGCGCATCGCGCCGCTCGTGGCCTTCGCCGTCGGAGCCGACGCGACGCTCGAGATGATGCAGGCACCGCACCCAACGCGGCCTTCGCGCAATCTGACGCGACCGCGCTGCCGTTCGCGGATGCCTCGTTCGATCTCGCGACGTGCCGCCTCGCGGCGCATCACTTCACGGACGCTGCAGCGGCATTCCGCGACGTGCGGCGGGTGCTCCGGCCCGGCGGACGCTTCGTGCTCGTCGACAACTACGCGCCGGACGATCCCACGCTCGATACGTTCATCAACGAGGTCGAAAAGCTGCGCGACGCCTCGCACGTGCGAAACCACACCGTCGCCGGATGGCGGAAGCTGCTCGACGACGCCGGCTTACGCGCGAGCGTCGAGTCAGACCTGCTGACGACGAAGATCACCACCGAAGGCTGGCTCGAGCGGTCGCAGACGCCGGCGGATCGCGCCGCCGACGTTCGGCGCCGGCTACGCGAGGCTTCGAGCGAGGCGCGCGAGGCGTTTCACATCACGGACACGACCTTCGCAGTTCCGAAGGTCGTCTTCCTCGCGAGGAGGTCGGTGTGATCGCGAACCGCTCGGTGCCCTCGGCCACCGTCATGCCGGAGCTGCCGTACGACGACATTGCCGCAGCGAGCGAATGGATCTGCCGCGCGTTCGGTTTGAATGAACGCCTTCGCATCGGGGATCACCGCGCGCAGCTCGTCTTCGGCGACGGCGCTGCCATCCTGACCTCGCGGGGCGCAAAGGGACAGGGCGCGGTCCTCATGCGAGTTCCGGACGCGGATCGTCACCACGAACAGGCCAAGCGCAGCGGAGCCAAGATCCTGCAACCGCCTACTGACCACCCATACGGCGAGCGGCAGTACAGCGCCGAAGACATCGGCGGTCACGTGTGGACGTTCTCCGAATCCATCGCAGACGTCGATCCGGCGTCGTGGGGTGGCACCCTTCGATAGCCTCCCCTCACTCCGCGACGTCCCGTCCGCGACCGCCGCGCAGATGGCCGAGGTCGACCGGATCGCGTCGGAGGAGCTCGGCATCCCGCTCGAGACGCTCATGGAGAACGCATCGCGCCAGATCGCCGTCGCGGCGCGTCTCTTCCTTGGCGGCGTCGCGGGCAAGCGGATCGTCGCGTTCGCCGGCACCGGGAACAACGGCGGTGATGCGCTTGGCGCGCTGCGTCACCTCGGCGGTTGGGGCGCGAATGTTGGCGTCGTGCTCTCGAGTCCGCCGGAGCGTCTCCGCCCGCTCGCGCGGCGGCAGCGCGACATGCTCGCGAAGCTCGGCTTGGTTCGAGAAGGACCCGCCGAAGAGGCGGATCTCCTGATCGACGGGCTCCTGGGCTACAGCGTGTCCGGTCCGCCGCGCGGCGCGGTCGTGGACATGATCCGCGCGGCAAACGCCTCGCGGCTTCCGATCCTCGCGGTCGATCTGCCGTCGGGGCTGCATCCGGACACCGGCGAGCCGCTTGGTGTCACGACCCGCGCCGCGCTGACCGTCACGCTCGCGCTGCCAAAGCGCGGACTCATCGCGACGCGGTCGCGCGCCCTCGTCGGTGATCTGCTCCTCGCCGACATCGGGATCCCGCCCGAGGCTTTCGACCGTCTCACGATCGAGACGCGCGGCCTGTTCATGAGCGGCGACCTCGTCCGTATCATCCGCTGATGCCCCTTCAAGGAAAGCGCCTCGCGTTCATCGGCGGCGGGACCATGGCCGAGGCGATGATCCGCGGCGTGCTCGACAAGCGCCTCGTGCCGCCGTCGCATGTCTTCGTCACCGGGCCGCGACGAGAACGACGCGCGGAGCTGACGAAGCAGTTCGGCGTGAAGGCGCTCGCGTCAAATGTCGACGCCGCGGAGGGCGCGCACGTCGTCGTGCTCTCGGTGAAGCCGCAGATCCTGCCCACGGTGCTGCGCGAGCTGCACGGGAAGCTGCGCGCCGAACAGCTCGTCGTCTCCATCGTCGCGGGCGCTCCGCTGGCGGTGCTGCGGGAAGGTCTCGACCACGCGACGATCGTGCGCGCGATGCCCAACACGCCGGCGCAGATCGGGATGGGCATCACCGCGTGGTGCGCGACCGCGAACGTGGACCGGGATCAGCGCGACCGCGCGAAAGCGATCCTCGGCGCGCTCGGTGAGGAGATCGAGGTCGAGGAGGAGGGCATGGTCGACATGGCGACCGCGCTCTCCGGCACAGGTCCGACGTACGTCTTCCTGTTGATGGAGGCTCTCGTCGACGCGGGCGTACACCTCGGATTCTCGCGGCGTGTCGCGGAGGAGCTCGTGCTTCGCACCGTCGAGGGCTCCGCGGCCTTCGCGCGGCGCAGCGGACGGCATCTCGCCGAGCTGCGCAACATGGTCACGTCGCCGGGCGGCACGAGCGCCGCGGCGATCTACGAGCTCGAGAAGGGCACCATGCGCACCGTGCTGTCGCGGGCGGTGTACGCCGCGTTCGTGCGCACGCGCGAGCTCGGCGCCGAGGCTCAGCAGAAGATGCAGAAGGCAAAGCAGTGAAGGACGCCGCGGTCCTGGCGGTCGCCGTCGCGGTCGGCTTCTTCCTGCTGTCGTACGACCAACGTACCGACGACACGGGAGTCGAGGTCGCCTTGCTCGTCGCGCTCTCTCTTGCGCTCGCGGTGGCCGCGCCGCGCCGCGCGCTGGCGGTGGGACTGGCCGTGGGCCTGCCGATCGCGGCCTGGAGCGTCATCAACGGGAACGGCGCCGCGGTCGCCGCGCTCGCGTTCGCACTCTTTGGAGCGGGCCTCGGGTGGATGATGCGTCGGGGAGTGGCGGCCGCTCGCTAGGGCTCGATCTGCTCCACTTCGAAGCGCTCGCCCTTATTCGCGATCTTCGCGTGCGCGTCGATCGTCTTCATCCACCCGTTGCCGCCGGCGCTCAGGGCCTCGAACGTCTTCGCCTCGGAGATGCTCGGCCACAGGAGCTCGGTGTGCTCGTGGGGCGCGCCCTCGGAGAGGAAGCGTTCGAGGTCCGCTCGTTCGCTCAGGAGGACCGCGGCTCCGCGCTTCGAACCTTCGTGGGCCGCGTCGATCTTGCGCGGTGACCATGTGGAGAGCCAGCTCGGAGCGGCGCCGTCGTAGCCGACGACCGCCAGAAGCGGTGTTGGCCCGAACTCCCAGAGCCACGCGGCCGTCTCGGCCAGGGTCTCCGGGTCGGCGAGCGGGCGGTAGTCCGCGTCGGCCGGCGGGAGGTCCACGACGAAACGGTCGTATGCGACCTGGCTCACCTGCATGTCGCGCTAGGAGTAGCACCGAGCGGTCTGCCGAGCAGCCGCTGTTGGGTATCGGTGGGTCCTAGGACTCCAGTACTAGTTCCCTGAGCGACGCAAGCGCGGGTCGAGCGCATCTCGCAGCGCATCGCCCAGGAAGTTGAACGCGAAGACGGCGGTGAAGATCGCGACGCCCGGGCCGACGCTCATCCACCACTTCAGGTTGGGGAGATAGCGCTGGGAGTACGCGATGTCCTGCCCCCAGGACGGGTACGGGGGCTGCGGGCCGAGGCCGAGGAATGACAGCGCCGCCTCGGCGAGGATCGCGAAGGCTGTCGATAGCGTCGCCTGCACGATCAGGGCGTTGACGACGTTCGGGAAGATGTGGCGGAGGACGATCCGCAGCGGCGATGCTCCGATCGTGCGCGCCGCGACGATGAAATCGCGTGTGCGGACCGTCAGGACCTGTCCGCGAGTGAGCCGCGCGTACGCCGGGATCGCGACTATGCCGATGGCGATCATCGCGTTCTGTATCTGCGGGCCGAGCGCCGACGTGATCGCGATCGCGAGGATGAGCGCGGGGAACGCGAGCAGGGCATCGATGCCGCGCATGGCGATCAGGTCGAACGTCCCGCCGAGGTAGCCCGCGGCCAGACCGATCGTGACGCCGACGAAGAGACCGATCGACACGGAGATGAGGCCGACGGAGAGGCTCACGCGGCTGCCCCACATCACACGCGAAAGGACGTCGCGTCCGAGGTCGTCGGTGCCGAGCCAGTGCGTGCCGCCAGGAGGTATGAGCGAGTCCGACGGTACGACCTTGATCGGATCGAACGGCGCGATGGCGGGAGCGAACACCGCGATGAGAAGCCAGGCGATCACCAGCGTTCCGCCGATGACCATCCGGGGGTTGCGGCGCGCGAACGCGCGGACCGTGGAGACGCGACCCGTCCGTTGCCCACCGATCGCGAGCGGGACGGTCGTTCCGCTCATACCGCGGCGCTCTCGAACGAGATGCGCGGATCGAGCCAGGCGTAGAGCAGGTCGACGAACAGCGTGCTGAGCATGAACGAGATCGCCGAGACCAGCACCACTCCCTGCACGACGGGGTAGTCCTGCGATGGGATCGCCTGCACCGCCAGTCGTCCGATCCCGGGCCACGAGAAGATCGTCTCGGTGATGAAGGCGCCCTCGATGATCGCGCCGACCTGGATACCAACGAGGGTCACGATCGGGATGAGCGCGTTCTTCAGAGCGTGGCGCGCGATGACCGTGCGCTCCCGCAAGCCTTTGGCACGCGCGGTGCGCATGTACTCGTGCCCGAAGACGTCGAGCAGGCTCGACCGCACCTGTCGCAGATTCACGGCGAGGCTCGCGGTCGCGAGGGTCGCGGCCGGCAGAACCAGACGCCGCAGATTCTCGAAGGGGTCGTCGACGAGCGGAACGTAACCACCGGGCGGGAAGATGCGTCCGGGCACGACGTAGGCGAAGAGAAGGATCAGCACGATGCCGAGGAAGAAGCTCGGAAAGGACACGCCCATCAGGGTCACGCTCGTCGCCAAGAGATCGACGACGGAGTTGCGTTTGATCGCCGAGAGGATGCCGATGGACAAGGCGAAGGTCACCGAGATCAGGATCGCGGCGGCACCCAGCTCGATCGTCGCGGGGAGCCGTTCGGTGATCGCCTCGAGGACGCGCTGCCGCGTCTGGAACGAACGGCCGAGATCGCCCTGCACGACGTGCGAGAGCCAGGCCACGTACTGGACCGGAAGCGGCTTGTCGAGCCCGAGCTGCTCGCGGATCGCGGCCAGCACGGCCGGGTCGGCCTGCTCCCCGGCGATGACGACGGCCGGATCCGCAGGGGACAGTCGGGCGAGCGCGAAGACGATGACGGTGACGAGAAGCGCAACGGGGATCATGAGCAGAAGGCGACGGAGGATGTATGTGATCACTCCGTCGCCTCTGCTCTCACGCGCCTATAGCGCTATTTCTGCAATTGGGCAGTCTGGAAACGTGGAATGCGGTCCGGGTACGACTCCATGCCGATGAGCTTCTTGATGCTGACGATGGGCGACACACCGAATCCGTACCAAACGCGGGACGGGTCGTCCACGACGTAGATCTGCTGCGCCTTGAGCAGGGCGTCCTTGCGCTTTGCGGGGTCCGATTCCGCGCGCTGCTGCTTCATCAGGGTGTCCACCTGGGCGTTCGAATACGACGAGTCGTTGTTCGGCGAGCCGGTCACGACGAAGTCGTAGGTGTTGCCGTCGGGGTCGAGCCGCCCGCTCCAGCCGACGAGGGTCATGCCCAGATGCTTGTGGGCCTGCTGGAGCGTGACGATGTCGTTGAAGAGCTGCAGCTTGATGTCCGCGGTAATGTCGGCCTTCGCGAGCTCTGCCTGGATCAGCTGTGCCAGCTGAAGGATCGCGGCGTCGCCGGACGACACGAGGAATTCGAACTTGAGCGGGCCCTTGCCCACCTCGGCGACGAGCTTCTTCGCGCCCTCTGGGTCGGCCTTCGGCCAGGGCTTGAAATTCGCGTCGAACGCGAAATGCGCCGGCGAGATGGGACCCCAGCCGACGAGACCGATGCCTTGCGCCGGGCCTTTGGTGAGGATCTCGTCCCGGTCAAGTGCCATCGAGACGGCTTTCACGTAACGCTTCTCGTTGAAGAGGAAACCAGCGGCCTCGTTCGGGACCAGGCTGTTCCAGCTGAACGACCCGACCTCGAGGTACGTGAGCGTCGGATCGGTCTTTACGGCAGGTACGTCCTTGCCGTTGATGTTGTTGATGAGCTGCACGTTGCCGGTGCGGAGGTTCGTGAGCCGCACGTC
>WNFL01338176.1_pt1 | contig 24344 bp, 25 predicted proteins | sample 5400361 | NCBI WGS metagenome assembly WNFL01 (sample SAMN13153351, study PRJNA577476) | soil metagenome | isolation source: 40 cm soil on Douglas fir-dominated hillslope | place: USA:California | collected 2013-09-17
GGGTGAACAGGCGGGCCTCTGGTAACTTGCCAGAAATGGGGATGCGATCCCCGGCCGACCTGCTAGCCCACACCAGAGTGCAATGCTACGTTAGCGAACAGACCACAGGGGGAATGGAGTGACTAGCGCAGGTCAGTAGGCCGCATGGAGTCAGTGCACGGTTAGTGGGACGTGAGAGCAACCATACCGAGTGACGCAAATTGTGAGGGATGGACGGCCAGCACTCGGCAGGCTCACGACAGGCGTACAGACCACCACTGGCAGCAAGCAAGGGAATTACTCACTGACGGTCAGAACTACGTGAAAGTTGTGGTCGGGTCCAACCTCCGGGTTGAGGTCCGAATGAAGAGCAGGTATTCAGTTTGAGCAAAGTACCGAGAGGCGACCGAAGTCGTCGACCTTGATAGACCCTCCAGTGATTACTATGAGTTCACCGTTTTGAGTCAGCAGCATGTATCCTCTGATGGATGGACAGAGTCTGTTGTCATTGGAAAGCATAGTGGCTCTCTAGAAGTAACTTTTGACTGTTAGCTTTTGAAGGAACAAACCAGTATGACAAGGTGCCCTCGGTCCTGGTAACTTGCGGTTCAGGCAGAATAGCACAACAATAACTGTTCCAGAGGCACAGTTGTATTACTGTGGCCTTGGGATTACTTGACCCAAAATACCAAGGATTGACTGGCAACCTGCGCCGACTTCCCTCTACCACAATGACCTCACGCAGGCCAATCACTAACACATACCTTTAATTTCCTGAAACGGTTCTCCTTCGGCCCTTCCATAGCCTTTCGCCCGTTTCGAGCCTCTCCCGCTCCATTGCTTTCGGCGCTATTTCGTTTTAATCCCGTGTGCTTTCAAGCAGGGATTCTACTGGGGCCAAGAGTTGCTTCGCTTTCTTGAATCACCTTCCGGATCATCGTTTGTCTATCGGCCTCCTGGAGCATAGTTCTTTCGCAAGCTATTCATGTCGCCTAAGTGTAATTTGAAGTCCGCCATAGGTGTGTTATGATAACGAGAGGAGTACTGATGGCTGTGGTTTGGTGCCGGTGGTAGGATAGTGGTAGGCTCCAAATAAAGTATGCTCGAATATCAGAGTGAGAGCACCCATTGGACCCGACAACGGCCAGTGCGGGAGCTGATCGCTCATCAGAGAGATGGCAGTGAGTACCACTGTCATTTGATATTCAACCTCCTTTAATGGCGTGTGAGATTGCCATCAAAACGGCACCTAGATTGTGCTCAGAATAAATTAAATAAATTAAAAGTATGTAACATTTTCCCTAACATTCTCCATCACGTTGTCCAAATTAAATATTAAGTTGTCCGCTGTGTTCAGGCAACACAGAGGCCTCTGCGTTATGTTGAGGTCCCCCTCAGTGTCATTAACGCCGCTGAGCGCTCCGCGCAACGGCATTGAGGGAAGCATATGGAGACATTAACCGCTCGTGAACACCTGCGTGAGCTTGGAACCGGCAGGTGGGTAGTTTGCACCATTGGCTGGGCTTGTGGATTAACCCGTCTTCTTGTAGACGTTGAGTTTACCAGACGCTCCGCAGAATTCGTACCCTTCGATCACATGTCAGGGGCGCGTACAAATTAGCGAATGTAATAACCTACGGCTTCCTCCGCAAACCGAATCACACTGTCTCTTCTCAACAGTGTTCAAGTTCCCGCCATTGGTATTACCGCAGTAACATATCTTGCCTGGAGAATGGTCAGGCTAAATGCTATTAGAAATATAGGGGTCACTCGCCAGCTTCCAGACCGGCCAGGTTGAAACCTGAGAAACACGGTCAGTTTTATATTTGGAATTTTTGACGAGCCGATCCACCTTTCTTGTTGCAATTGTCGACACAACGCCCCGGGTACATGGAATCCTCAACCAGGTGATCGCCAATCATAACGTTGGGACCAAAATTATCTACGAACCCATGAATGAACACTGATGAAACAAACTCGCGGAAGATGGCACACCTTCGGTAACGCACCCATATTCCACCCAGTTCGAAGGAAGAGTAGTGAAAGGCGATCCATAAGGAGGGTTATCAGAAACTCCAGTGAGCACTTTCGCGACATTCCCGCCCCAAATTGGGTTGTCCCCAGGCAGCTTCTTGAGAGGGCCGTAAAAGCCGACGTCCTCGACAGGTATCTGACTCTCAGGGCGACAAAGACAGCGGTCAAAATTCCTGAGCGGATTGAGGACTGGGCAATTCTGTATATGATTCCCAGTGTCCGTGCAAGTGTTGATAGCTTGTTGGAGAAGCGATTTCTGGGAGGCATCCCAACCGTTCTGGAAGTCGGCATGGGCGGAGTACCCTACGTCGTCACCAGTAGATACGACGAAGCCGCCTTCGTAATATTCGAAGGGCTCGGTACGGAAAATTTGCTCGAACTTGAGCGTCATAAGCCGAACGGGATGGGTGTCCGGGCAGGTGTCTCCTTCCGGCGAACCGACAGGGTACGAGACGTGGTCCTTGGAGTTTGCGCTCGTGACGTCCCTACCATTCCAGCACGACGGGAACAAGATACGCATCATAACGCCTTTCTCGCATTGGCGCTTTGGGAGCTCGTACGTCAATGGGTTGGTCTCCTCCTGATTCAGGCAAGTGAAGAAGGTGGCCCTGTCCGCGGGAGTAGAGCCCATCGCACCTCTGGAGGCCGTGCCGGCGATCATGCGGAAGCCCGCCGGGAATTGCTGAATGTTGGTGCCACGATGAAAGTAGTAGACGCCCGTCTCTGAAGGTACGAGCGAGAACGTGCCGTCGTTCCTGTGCTTGTAGTAGAGAGGTGGAGCCCAGTAGTTGGACTTGTCTTCCTGGATTTCGATGCTCGAGCACTTGCTTTGGCGGAGTGCATTGAAATCGTATGTAGCAGAAAATCTGCTGCCGCCTACGATATTGTGAACATGCTAGCAATGGCGAGAAAATGGTCAGGGGTGGTGTAACGAATGAATGAGACAGAGCTCACTGATGCGATGCCATTAGGGGAGACGAGGGGGTCCATCCGAGCAGTGATCAAATTACAGCCTTCTAGACGCCAGCCGGCATTGGCATTGTGTGTGAACGAGACAAAAAGGAGTGCAAGAGTAGAAAGGAGTGTGGGAGACATGGTGATCTTAGCTGTAGCAAGGAAAAGTAGCCAGTATTGTCAGAGTCGAACTCTGAGTACTTTCCTATAAACATTTGAGAGGCTTACAGGGACGTGTCTGGCAAGGACACTGCTACCGCGCCAAAGGAACGAGGAGCGATATGTAAGAAGACCAAGTCAACGGGATGATCGAGGGGAATGACCCACAATAAAAGCGGTCCGTGGTTAGGAACGAGGCTGAAGGGGATGAGACTCACAGGAGAACCTTTTAGCAACACTACGCTATTGCTTCATGATATAAACCGTATTTACCCGCGCTTTAATGTTCACCAGGAACCCCTTCTCATCCCTGTCTTCATCTTTGTCTTTTTCTCTGATCCTAACAATTCTGATTGATAGCGATATGCATGCTTGCGGGCTTCGGAACATTTCGGCTCCTCGTGCAGTGGTTGCCATAACCACGGGAAAACATGTTAGCGGCACGTGAAATGATCGACACATTGCGCGATGCGGCGGTCCGGCCATGTCTTTCATAAAGCAAGACCCCTCCCTAACTCCTGACCTCTATGCAGTGTCGGTCTCTTAGCCACACTTGTCTCGTTCTCCATTTAGTTCTCACTTGTTCCCCATTTTTTCGTCCCGATACTGTACTGTGTTAAAACGTGAACCGCTGTATATTACGTTCCATACAGAGGTTACTTATACACTAGATGACGCACGAGCCGCATGTGAAGTCAGCAGGAAAAAATATAATACGGAGGCCTATTCTGCAAGCCTGCATATGGTCACCAGGCCCATAAGCGAGAGTCCAAACATACACAGAGACCTCCATAAACCTATTAAGAGATGATCAAGGCATACCGATTAGGACGAGAACACAATAATACTCTCGACCTACTGGACAGGTTTTATGAGGCGTACGGCTTACAACGACTCCTCCATATCATCGTACCACACGGTATACACCCCTGTAGGTTCCCTTAAAAGTTTGTATCCGTTGGTGCATATCCTGTAATCCAAATCTCGACTTTAATTCCCGTTCATCTTCTTTCTATTGTCCGATCTCCTCAGCTTTCAACCTGGGCTCTTGTTTTTTCCTTTCTGTCACCTGAACTCCTCAGTTTCCATCCTGCTCCAACTCGCAACCTTTCCTCTTCGATTTCATTGGGACTAGAGGTAGGAAGCGAAAATCCCGTCTCCGTCCTCACAAGAGCCCATACCCCTGCAGTCAGACAGATAATTTGGTGGTGATGAGAGAGATGCGCGTGATGGAACTGAGGTAAAAGACACTCGGGGAGATTGGATGTGGAATGCCTGTCGCAATATCAGTGTTCTCATCATTTATTAATAATGCTTTCTGGTTCGATAATCGGGCTCAAATTTCGGCGGTGGTTTTGTTAACGACGGTCAGTGTGAGACGCGAGCCAAGTCGTGGGTTCTAGATAGATAGAGAAGGGGTTACCTTGCCAGGGGAGAGTAACGATGGTCGGGCGAGTCTCAGCACTTGCCCTTTATTGGACTAATGCTGTCAAGCGAATCCTCGAGTCTTCAAAAGCACATCTCTCGCTCTTCCGAATACTCAAAAGGATGCACTTGCGTGAAGCATTCGTGTGCTCGATTCGCTCGAATTGTCTCGCAATGGCACGGATCCGTCATCGCGTTGGTGAGGCGAAGGCTTGTATGCAACGATGCAACAATGTGTTCCGGAGCGCCTTAGCAATACAATGCGAGTTGGAAGCTCTGGAGACCATATTCAACGGCCCAATGTCCGAGTCCGATATCTCCGAGGTATTCAACGTCCTTATGGAGCCGAACGCCATGGACGCCACGAGTACTTCGACAACGCGTTCTCAGAGCCATAATCGGGACGCGAGGCGGCGATCACCATTTGGTCCGAGGCTGAATACGCCGATGATCAAATTGGAACACACCTTCGGCACGCTTCGCATCGGTCAACGATTCACAATGCCAAGGAGGGGAAGACACAGGCCCTTGGAATGCTGCCAGTTTTGGTGGGAGCGGGACGAATGAGATGGAACGCCTTCCAGCCTGACAGTGGCGAGTATCCGCTCTTGCTGTGCGTCGTCCTAGAGAGGCTGGTTTATCATCAAGGAAAGAGTCCATTTGTTTCTTGGACAAGGATCGTGGACCTCGCTGGCTCCGCACCGCCAACTTTAAGAGCCTATGGAAGTAAGCCTGGAAAAATGCTCGGTGTATGTACATACAGTTGAGTCGCTCATACTGCAACACCTCGTACCCTTTGCATTATGAGCGATTCAACTGTATTCCCTGGGCTACGAACAGTTCGAGCGAGGTGAATAATACCTCGAACCTCTTTATGCTAGGAGCATAAACCATGACTCACCTTACTGTATTGATTGATAGCCTTCAGTAAGAAATGTGAACATCAGTCTCAAAAAGTGGAGGGTTTAGGTGGATTTCTGAACACAGAAGCCGATGAATTTTAATCACATTCTCAATCAAGGCCTAGAGCCCACTCTAACGGGTTTATATTCCATGATCTACATATAACTCTAGTGTGGGTGGTTCTTGTGGTGCTCTAAGAACCAGGATATGTCAATGTCTGCCTCTTTGTCACATGGGAGGGAAAGCGGCGACTCACTCAGGTGAACTATGGTAGCGATACATGATAGGTGAAGCAGCGATCAGCGTCGAGAATGTGAAAATAAAGAGGCTGAACGCACGGTTGTAGGCAAGGGTGTACCCAAGGAGCAGCATGCCACCAATGAGCGCCACCAGAGGCTTCCCACTAGCATTCCTGCCGTTGAAGTAGCGAGCCTTGACACCATAGCCGTCGGTCAAAGGCTTGGGGCCTTTTGGCAACTTGCCGTAGAATTCGACGAGAGGTTGTAGCGAGGCTCCGCCGCCGCTAGACTAAATTTCCAAGGGGAATAGTCGAGTATGGGTAGAGATTCGAGTCGACATTTAAGCGGGAAACGCGATAGAAATGCGGTGAGCAAAATTGGCGGGGAAATACCCCAAAAATGGAAAGACACACGAGAGAGTTTGGAGTAGCAATTTTTGGGGGGATGAGGGTGCCAAGGTCGCGGCGGATGAACGAAGGGTGCATCGCTGGCAGCCGCTAGTATCGGTCGGGTTCAAGCTTGGAGTTTTCAAGCTTGGACCTCGCCTCTTCCGCACGCGGTGACGAGACAAAGCTTCTGGCTTTTGGACACACCAACCAGTATATAATAGCCCTCTAAGTAGGCAGCCAAGTGGGCAACGCGTTCGATGTCGAAAGTTCCTGACTCTCTTGACCCGCAGAACGGTCCCAATTTTACAGCTGGGAATACTCAGATTGCAACTAAAAAGTCAAAGTTGTATCATCCTTGGCTATGAGTAAACTTACTGCGAAAACTGCCGCTGAGGAACGGCAGCTCAAACCGATATACGGTACGCTTAGTTGTATCACGGACTAAAAACGGGACTAACATTTTGTTTTCTTATATTTTGTACTTTCTATCGATTCCGGTATTTATTGGTGGTTTGTAGATGCCCTCGACAACGGCAATGCAAAAGCCGCTCTTCAGTCTTGCAACAAACACCTAAAGAAGAACCCAAAGTGGCAGCTCATCATTGTAAGGAACACCATCTGCTCGTTCGCTCGTTCGGCCCTGCAATTTGCCAACACTGTCTCCGATCCCTCGTCTTTGCGCCCAGTCCTGAGCTTTTTTTCAGGCTCTAAAGGCTCTTTGTCTCGTTCGTAGTGGCAAGTTCGAGGAAGCGAACCACCTCGTCTCCGGCCTTGTGAACCAAAAACCAACAGACGAGACGACCATCTCGATCCTATCACACTCACTCAAGCCGCTCGATCGCCCGCTCGACCTAATTGGAATTTACCAGCATGCGTGGGACGTAGCTCCCAAAAGCGAAGAAATGGGCGCGCAGACGTTCGTCGCACATGTTCGCACGGGTCGCTGGTCTGGCGCGAGGCTCACGGGGACGAAGCTCTGGAAGGCGTTTAATATCGACAGGTACCTCTGGTGGAGTATCATTGCTGCAGTTATGCAGGCCGAACGACCGTTCCCGCCTAGTCCGATTCCCGTTCTGGTTATGATCCCAACCAGGGCACAGCTCGCTGAGCGGGAAGCGGCACTTGCGAAGGATAAGGTGCTCAGCAAGGAAATGTTATACGGACTTGCGTGGAGGATGGCCGGCACGGCTCCCAAGGAATCCGTCCTTACCCCAGACCGTATATGGTTGCAAGCTAGTGTTGCCATTCGCAGTGCTAAGCACTACGAAGGGCTCGGAAAGGAGAAAGAGGCCAAGGAGATGTGGGTCGAGGCCCTCAAACTCTTGGAGAGCGATGCTGGGCAGCGGGCGTCAGCCACTGCTTTGCATGTCGAAGAGTTGAGAAGAGAAATTGCTGCTAAGTGTGCTCAATGGGATAAGGAGTATGGTCGTATGAAGGAACGCTTGGAGAAAGAGTATGCCTTCTTTTCGCCAATTGTTCAGGATCATACCTGATTTTGAAATTCGCAGCGATCGCAACTGGTTGACGTACATTACCCTCCTCGACTCCCTTTTTGAGCTCGAATCTAAACCTGCTGGAGAACACACCGACGCTGAGAGCAACGAGGCAAACGGTGCGACCGCTAAACCCGGAGTGGAAGACGTCCGAAGGCTCTTGAAGGCACTCTCTCAGATTGACGAGGAAAAGGCACCTGCCGAACGCGCATCTCGTCTTGCCGTCCTCGAACTGGAGTCCCGATTGCGAAAGGTCGGCAAACCTTCAGGAGACTTCATTCGGCTAGTAACGCAATATTGGGAGCGCTTCTCCTTGAAGCCTGTCGTGGTAGAGGACCTCTTGGACTTCGTGAAAGCACTGGAAAGAGAGGAACGTGCTCAGTGGGATGCCTTCGTCGATGCGATTCCAGAAGACGTCGTACGTTGTCGGCTATCGTGTCTTGTCCTCATAATTTAATCACCCCTTTCTTCAGTCTTCTGTGGATCATCTTCAAGCGACTATCAACAAGCTCAAGATGCAACGCCTCACCACGACGATCATCCCGACTCCAGCAGACGAAGAGGCGCTCGCAAAAAAGTACCTTGCCCTTTACACCGCTGCACTACCTTTGGACGCCGGTCTCCCGGCTGAAAGTTTGCACCCAGCGGACGACCTTGGTGTCCTCGCAGGCTCAGTCCTCATCTCGGCATACCACCTCTCGCTATCTCAGTCATACCTCTATACCGCCCTTATCGTACTCGAGAAGGTTACCTTACACTCGAAGTGGTGCTACCCCGCCCGACTCTTGCTCGTCCGCCTGAACCGATTGTTGGCCGCACCGAGTTTGGCGGTGCAGCATTACCATAACGCTAACCTGAAGGGTGTACAGAGCGATACCTTGGGTCATCACATGCTGTCCCGTGCGCATATCTTTGCTCTAGGCAGTGCAGGAGACATCGGGTTGATAAATGAATGTGTCGAAGCCAGTCAGGTGTATACCGTCAATCAGAACGAGGTACGTCATCTGAGACTTGGAACCCTATGAAATTCATGCCCACATGCATATAGACTTCGGAACAGATTGTCAAGGCGTTCCAGTGGGAGAAATACAGCCAGATTCCGGAGATGTGCATCTTGGACGATAGGCTGGACAACTCCTTCCAACGTGAGTTGACCAAGATGGAGCACTTGAGGATGAAGGTTCTCTATGATGGCTTGAGCGTCGAGAGTGTCGAAATTGAACTGGTCGAACTACGGTACATGTTCAACCGAGGTGCGCATTGGCTGAGGGCCATCATCACAGTACTGACAGTGGCATCCTTCGACAGATGTATTCGGTACTGGCAACCACGATAATCGCGACCTTGGGTTGATACCGAACTATCTCCTCGGTGGTGCTGATATCGAGAAGGTTACTAGCGTCTCTGGCCGGACCGTCAGTGTAGGTTCAATCTGTCCATTTAAGTCGAGTAGATTGACCAAGCACCCTGTAGAAAACTTGGTTCAACGTCTGGACGAAGCTCTACTTCCAATGCATACACCTGACGTCCGAACAGCTCTACACCGAGAAAGAGCGCTCCGAACTCCTCCCTCAACTCGCCATTGACGCCGAAACTCTGGCCGGTGATGACCTCACGCCCGCTGAACGCAAGTTGGTCGAATTCGGCCTTGCTCTCGTACAGTGGCTCGAGCCCCACCATATACCCATCAAGCACACCGTGATGACTAACGCCGTGGCTGCGTTGGAGGCTGCCAAATCCGCCCCTTTGAAAAAAGCCGAGACGGCGGGCAAGAAAGGTGGTGCAAAGAAGGCAACAAATGGAGCTGCTGCTACTACTGAGAATGGCACTGGAGAGCAGCTCGATGAGCACGGGTTTGTTATTACCGGTGGACCTAAAGTACCCACTGGCATGTTGACTCTTCAAGAGCCCGTGGATGTACCACCGATTCCGGAGGGGTTGGTAGAGAGAGCGCGCAAAGAGCCTCCAGAGGATATCTCCACTTTCTTTGATGGTGCGGTGACTGGATGAAACACGGACTCTTTGAAGTACTGACCGGAATCTCCGTAGATTTCCAGAAATTGTTCGAAGAAACTGTCGCAAATGCGGATACCCTTCCCTGGGAGGTGTTGCACATCGCTCAGCTCACTCATGAGGTAATTCAATTGCTCGCTTTTCTTTGCTTTCTTATTGACTGATGCGGGCAGGCGGTCTTCTTCGTTCATTTTTTGACCGCGCGATTCGTCATGACTGCAAGCAAGAAGAAAACATTCCCCGTGAGTAGCTAGTACATCGCTATGAGACGCACCTCTGAGCTACATAAGCAGACTTTTAAACCTCTCCGAGCCCGCGCCCTCACGGCGCTGAGTTATGTAGCCGGCGAACTGACAAAGCTCGCAGAGGCTATCGATGCCACAGAGCAGGGACGCAAGGCTTTTATCGCTGAGCAAAAGGCCAGTGCGGTTCTTGCGGAGGTATGTTGTGTATGGTGCTGTTTATGTAGATCCACCTAACCTCGATTGGAAATTAGATACCCGATTCGCACACTTTAACTACGACCAAGGCCCTTTTTGAGGCTCGCAAGAAGCACCTCGAGACACTTGCCAAGGGCCTGAACAAGGCCGTCGCTGTTGTCGCGAAACAGGCAGCTGGTGCCCCACCGTTGTCTCAATAAAAATGCTTCTCCCTGATTTCACCATCTGACGCTTACTGCATATTTCGCTCCCCACTCATTCATCTCTCGCATCTGCACTGCATGTTTGTTACCGCAATTCTCGCTCCTCGTGCTTTTTATTGTTGGATTTGCCAGTCTTATACCCGTCCATGGAAATTTGACGTGAACCGCATATTTCCTTGTCGGGCGTATGTTTTACGATTGGCGCCATACATATATACACCCACGTTCCTAAGAATACCGATTCAAGTGCTACGTCAACGCTCAAGGACATCTTTCCCAGCGGCTAATTAGTCCCAGGACGAATTGGAGAAGCAAACAGTACTATGCCCCTGTCGGCCATTGAACAAGCCACCCTCCCACTCTGTGTAAATAAATTTCTGTTACCGACCACATACTGACTCATGAGAGCCAGAACATGAGACATTCAAGCGGGTACACGACGGAAGTTCCGAAGTGGTAGCGCAACCCGGTACTGAGACTGAGTACTGGGGCAATATGGAAATTTGTGATTTAGTACTCTAGCGTCCGTCCTATAGCTCTGCAGCTCCATAGCTCTACAGCTGAGGAAGAGCCACACCTGGTTCGGTCCTCACTTGGATTTACCATATGGTAAGATTTAGTCACGTTTACTCTACATTTACTGTATTACCGACAACGTATCGTATCGAGTCCTTTTTCCACCCGTCGGATGCAATCTTGGAACCCTCCCTTAGAGTCCTGTCCTTTCCAGGGGCCCCTGAGCGTGCCGTGTTCTGGATCATTTCTACCTAGAAGCTAGAACTTGATCCTGTTTCAGTGCAAATTTCGAAATCAGATGACCTCAAAGACAACTAATCTGGCACTTCAATTTCGCGTTTCGCTTCTTGGCTTCGTCCACATCAAACTTGAATATAACGATGCTTAGCACGCTTCCCGAAGATCTCCTCCTGCTTATAGTTCACTTCATGGATGTCGAATCGGCCCTCTCGTTACTTCACGTAGCTATTCACAACCCCCGCCGTCGTGAAATGCTTTCTCACTTCCAATTGCAGACTTGCAGGCTCCTAAATGCGCTCGCAAACACGAAGTCATTCTGGTTGGAGTTGGTCCAGCGGATGCACCTCACTCGGCCGGTGCCTATTTACGACCCCTGCGACGCAACGCTGGTCGACCTGCGACGGGCTATTCTCCAAGCTCGCGCTCTCGAGTCCAAGTTTCACATCTACGGGGAAGACGTCACTACTATCCAGTGCGAACGATGGCGCAAGTTAGACCCTCTTCCTTTGCCGGACCCCGATATGTACCTTGAGTACAACGACGCTTGGGTAATGCTCCTGAGGGATCGAAAACACATGTTCCAAATGTACACAGGTGCTCTATGCATTAGAAGTGTGTTATCTGGAGACGTCGTCGCCCGGATTCCCTTCGAGGGCGATATTGATATCCTCCGACACAGCGTCTACAAGGGCCAGGCTGTCGTAGGTGTTTTATCCATGGCGAAAAGTCAACTTTTGTACGTTCTGTTCTGGCCAGTGTCACTTTCCTTATTGATCCCTCCATAGGTTGCAAGTGTGGGATATAACCAGGCCGGACGAGGTGCTCTTCTCACAGAATATCGATAGAAGCGCCATGGACCTTGCAGGACGTAAAGATTATATGTACATCCTTATTCAACTGTGGGATGCTCCTCACATGATATTCCTTCAAGTCATCAATTGGGCGACGGGAGACTCCAACCGCTTCCTCGTTTGTTCAACGGTACATATTGGTCCTCCCGTAATACTTGCTTCTTACTTCCGACTCCAGGGCTCGGAACTGAATTCTGCCAAGAGCGCGATCACAGACAATCACTTTCTAATCCACTCCACTTGGAATGACCGCGTAGAGATCGCTTTCTACGACCTAGAGATCATCAACTCTCCTCTCACTCGAACGTCCACCATACCTTTGGAGCCAAAGTATAGCCGTACATTCAGCTTCACAGAAGGCCGTGTCAGCGAGTGGTCGCGAGTTGACACTGTGTGGGATGATCGCATATGCACAGCAGCAATACAGTTTCAGGAGGACTCGAATACTCAGATTCTTACATTGGCGGTGCTCGATGTATCCCCAAACGGAGACGAAAGCCATCGTACACTAAGGCGTCCGGTCCGCCTTATGGAGGACCCATACGGAAACCATATATTTCAATCTGGACGTCACGGAAAGATCCTGATGTGGACAGCATACCCTGACGAGGGCGAAGAACATAGGGATTTTATCATCGAGTTTGCAGGTCGCCCAGGACTTGCTGATGTACAAGATGAGGATTGCAGAGAGATGCGGGTAATGAGGTTTATTCCTCCAGACTTTATCCATGAACATGGCGTCTTGTACGATATGGACTTTGACGATGGATATGGCCGACTGGCACTGTATATGGAAGATGGAACCATATTTGTATTCGAATTCATCTAGTTTGCAAATACCTTAGACCTATCCGTGTGGTGTGTGGGTCAAGCTTTGCCACCGCTTCCTCTCCCAAGCTCAACCTTCCCTTGCCAACGTGACGATGGCGAGCTTGGCGAGCCTCCCGGGAGATGTGGTGCTACATATCCTCAAATTATGTGCTATCGAAGATGCCCTAATCCTCTCCCAAGTTTGTATCTATGCCCGCGCCCATCCATTCGAGGTCATTGATCTCGAGCTATCGCCAGACCTGCAAGGCTATCCACTCCCTTTCCACTACACGAAGCTTCTGGCTTTCCATGGTATCTTCCCTACGGCGTCGACGACCCGTTCCAGTCGATGATCGCACAGTCGACTCTGCTGGCTTGCGCTTGGCCACACTCGAGAGCTTGAGGGTGCATCATAAGCTCTCGGTACGCCATAACGTGGCTCCAATACGGCATACAACCTTCCCCTCAGTTATGGAGAAAGAACCGGACGGACGGGAACACCGAAGTCCGTGGGTTATTCTTCTAAAAGACGGGAAAAGAATACTTCAGATCATTCGGCAGGTCATATTAGTGAGGGATATTAGGACGACTGAGTTGCTCGCCCAGATTCCGTTGCACGGTGACGTTCAGAGTCTTGGACACCAACTTACAGATCAGGGCATCTTCCTCACTCTGTGCTTATGGCACCCATGGGGTAGTACCAATTCCTCGTAAGCACGAACTGGTGATTTTTAAACTTCATCATTCACCCTCAACCAGGGTCGAGGTCTGGCACATTGACACCAAGATTTGCATTATCCAACAGCCACTCGACTTCGTCCCGCTTGACCTAGTAATATATGAGTGCTCTTCATATTATACAGTCGAACCAAATCAAGAAGACACCGTTCTTTTGTATATCTCAGACTGGAAAGCGCTCACAACTTCGGTATACGACATCTCTGCCGCCGTAAGTACACCCTTATATGTTACTTGCTACCCCTTACTCGTCGAAACCTACAGTTTCCAGAGGAAGCTCTCAGTGCAACGGTATCTGTGACGCCAACAAAAATCCTCGTCCACCTCGCCCTGCGAACCGAAACGCGCCTCTCAAGTTTCTCACACACGTACCTCCCATCCCACATACACACCTCCTCTATGCCATCGCCATGCCTGAACTGCCCGGTGCTGAAACCAGAATGGACGCTCCGCAGCCCGTTCGGACCCAAACCGCTCTGGACAATAATGAATACGGTATGGGACGGCCGAATAGGCTTGACAATCTCCGCCCTGCCCTCGACCCACACCTCGGGCATGTCGCAGAAGATATTACTATGCCAATTCGACGCTGAAGCGCCGAGGTCAGAGAAGGCTAATCTAGAGGATGGACTGGTGAGCCGGCGCACGGAGGTTATGGAGGGTCCGGATGGACGGCATGTCCTCAATCCGGGCCGGTACGGCAAGACGGTTGCTTGGTGCTATCAAAAGAATTCCAGGTCGGATACTGAATTGCCTGAGTTTTTCTTCGCTGATCGGAGAGGTACGGATCCGGATGACCCTGCTGAAGCTGAGAGCGTGTTCTCTAAATATTCGACTTGCGATGACGGGTACATATACCGATTTAAACCACCCCCTTGGGTGACGAGACATGGAGGCTTTCTCGATATGGATTTTGATGATGCACGGGGGAGGATAGCACTTGCTATGGAAGACGATACGACAGTGCTCTTTGAGTTCTGACTGTGTTGTTTCATTTTCGATGAGTATGCTTGGGATAATAGTGTTCCTGGAGACACGAAATGGATTGTACGCTCTAGCTGGGAGAGAATACAATAGAATAGCAGAAGCTACGCAATCGTGTATTTTCCGTAGTTCTTTTCTGGGTCGAAAACCTCCCAACGTGATGCTGGGAAGATATGCTTGTTGCGCTGGTACCAGCTCCTCTCCACCACCTTTCCGGCGTGGGACTAGAGGTGGAGGTGGCCATAGTTCGAAGCCATACGATTGCGAGGTGGTGAAATGGGATGACATCAAAAAATGGAAATATGTCAATATTCAAAGAAAAAACATGGAATAGCGGAATGGAATAACGGACTACTTACTTCATCCTTCTCGACTGTGGCGTCTGCGAGCAATCGAACATCGTCGTGCACGTCAAAGTTAAACAGTGGGCCCGATTTCCCGCGCGCCTTGTTCACGATGAAGTCGTAGAACGTATAGTGCTGTAAGGGTGGTCGGTGAGAGAGCATCCGCGTGAATAGAGAACTTACCTGGGGTATTATCAGGTCCTCCTTCGTCAAGGGTCAGAAAGCTCCCGCTGAGAGAGGACAAGAGCCTTACCTTAATATACCTGCTCAAGGTTGTCAGTTGGGTCACTTCGTGAATCGTACTGGGACGTACATCAAGTTGTCTACATTTACCCCACGAAGTTCGGGGAACTGTTGTCGAGCCTTTTCGAGGAAAGTGCTAATCTTGTCGCCTTTCTTGACCTGTTCGTGTGGCCATTAGTATCAAATTCCTCATACAACGAGCGTAGGAAGTACCCTGACGCTCTTCCGGTGACCCGACCCGTCCCAGTATGAATAGGTAACCTCAACCTCTTCTGCCTTGAGCTCCTCTTGCTTCGTGAGCCACTCTTGTCGCAGAATCTCCCGTTCCTTGCGTTCTTGCTCTTCCCGTTCGCGGTCGGGCAGGAACGAAGTGTCGACTGTGGGGTTCTTTCGGGTCTTTGGACGTTTAGCAGGTGGCCCTGAATGAAACGACCTCAAAAGTCAGAAGAAGAGTCTTATGAAGTCATTGTTGCTCGCACCCTCTGCATTATCATCTCCGTCGCCATCTTCGCCGTCCTCTGCGAATGAGAGTTTCGACTTGACGACCTTTTTGCGCTTCCTGACCTTTTTCTCTTCCCTAAGTTTGCAATAATCAAGACAAGCAACTGTCGACGTTAGACTCTTTTCGGGTCTATGAGCAACTCGACATACTTGAGCTCAGCAGTTCTGGCAGCCTCCCTGGCCTTTGCTTCCTCGATTGCCTTGCGTTTTTGGACAAAGTCATCAAGATGTACAAGACCCACGGTCGACTTGGCGAGGCTGTCGTGCATCGTATCGTGCTGCCCAACAAAGCGCGAGGCCGTGGGGCGCGCTTTCTCCGTTTCCTGCACACGAGGGTCACCCAAACGCCAAACCGAGAACTTTGAATAATAGCCTACATTGATAAGAGCCTGCTTCTGCCGCTCAAATTCTTCCTGTGATCTACGCCGTCAGCCAAACGCCGTTGCCGCGTCGCACGTTCCGCCCACGCACGAGCATTTCCTTGCGTTGCTTTTCCAACGCCCTCTGTCGACTGAACTCGCCCTGGTTGTTAGCTCCTGACATCTCTGGAATTTCCGGGAAGTGTACGCCAGGTTCAAGCTGATATTCCGTTTGTGTCTTCAGCCCTTTGCTCCCCTTGCTCCCTGCCATGTCCCGCCCGGAAGAACAAGCCTCAGCAGATATCGTAGGCCCCCTAGCTATAAAGGAAAATATTTTGACTCATACTCATGCAGTATTATGGCGATTCTGAAGCAAAAAAGTATACTTCTAGGTGCGTGCAATTTTGTCTGACATTCAAGGCTTAAGTCGTGGATCGAACTAATACAATAGCTCCTAAATAGCTCCCGAAATCAGCAGATTCAGTCAGAAATGACCCATCGTGCCCTCGAACTCATGGCCATTCCTCCAGACCAGACCCTCTTTTTAATGGATATAGGCTGTGGCTCAGGGTTATCAGGGGAGATCCTCGAAGAGTTGGGTCACATATGGGTAGGGCTCGATATTGCCCCTAGCATGCTTGGTGCGCCGCCCCTATTGCGGCAACGTCCCCCAGATACTCACCAAACGCGCTGGAACAGAGGTGGCACTTGAGCGACAAGTAGAAGGTGACCTATTCCTGCAGGATATTGGGCAGGGTATGGGGTTCCGCCCAGGCAGCGTCGACGGTGCCATTAGGTTTGTCCCGCCCCCAAACCCTCGCCCCCAACCCTCATCCCACCGGCCACTACTGATGTGGGACTGCCCACAGCATATCGGTCCTCCAGTGGCTTTTCACATCACCAACCTCATCACCACTGGACAGTCCCCCAGCACGCCTAAATCGGTTCTTCACCGCCCTCTACGCCTGTCTGCGCAACCCTTCGCGGGCAGTATTCCAGTTCTACCCAGAAACGGATGACCAAATTCAGCTCATAACCTCCATCGCGCGCCGGGCGGGTTTCGGTGGCGGAATCGTCGTTGACTACCCAAACTCCAAAAGGGCGAGGAAGGTGTTTCTGGTGCTCATGGTAGGGAGCGGGCGGTACGCTAGTTCTGGTCCAGGGTCGAATGGGATGGAGGTCGACGGGAAGGAGAACCGAATGCCCTGCGCACTTGAGGACGGGGACGACGCCGAGGGCAAAGTCGAGGCGCGGCGCGTGGCTTTTGAGCGCCGGAGAGAAAAAGCGAATAAAACCAAAGTCCGCAAGGGTCACAAACCACCGAAAGACCGGGATTGGGTCTTGAAGAAGAAAGAGGTGCGCCGACCAACTGGATATTGGCCCATGAATGATCGATGTTCTTACAGCCACTGTAGCTCTATCGACAGCGAGGAAAGGAGGGTGTGCCTCATGACTCGAAGTATACCGGTCGGAAACGACGGCCTGCTTTTTGATACCGCTGGATGCGTTCATGTGTTCTCTCGCGTATGGCTCATGAGTTTAATATATCTTAATATTCTATCGTACTCGACAACTAATACTCCCCAAAAGCGGTATGCCCCGTTTGGCTCGCATGCGCTCGCGCCTCCTTCTCACCCTTTAACCCCTTACCACAAATCTCACACTTGAGATCAAATGTCGCCGTGTTTGTGAACTTCTTTTTGCGCCGCAGTTCGGATGCGAGTTTTTGCGCGGCGTCGAGGATGGAGATGTCCGAGACGGAGAACTTGGTGGTGTGGAACTCGATGTGCGAGAGTAGGTCCGGGTCTGGGGAGAGCGTTACGGCGTCGTAGTGGATTCCGGAGTAGAGGAGGATCACGCGTTGGTCCTGAGATGGGAATGGAGGTTATGTCTGATGTTTGAGCGAGAGGCCGTAGGGGGGCTCACATATTTGCCCTCACCGAAGCGGTCTACTCGACCCGTTTCTATGTCTATGCTGGAGACTTCGATTTCTTCCTTATTTGCGAATATTGCTAGCTCTACGGACACGTGTCAATCCCTCACACTTCACGAATCTTTCCAGTGGACTCACCAATCGCCCCACCCCATGTCGACGACTTGAGGATGGTCTGGATATACTCCTCTCGCGGTCTCCTGCAGAGAGCAGTGAGTGTATGAATATACCTGGGTTGCGCGTCGAGCCCACCCTAGAACCGCTTCAGAGTAGTGATCTACGTCTTCTCTTATGGCATCCGCTACGACTGGGGGGTGAAATGACAGTCATGTATGAAGAATAATAGAGCCAATACTATAACGATACCTTGCCGTAATTTCTGGGCAGCGGCCGTATCCTGATTAAAAACCACCCCGATCGAGGTGAACAAGCAAGAGTTGTCATCTGGTACTACCTGGTGCACCAGAATTCCTGAAGGGGTCGATATGGTCACTGGTCCCGTGCTGGCAGGCTGACGCGGCACCGGGGCCGCGGCTGGAGGGGTCGCGGCTTGTGGGATGGGATCGGGTATAGGTGCAGCGGGCACAGATGGAGGTACAATACTCGTGGGTGTTACGCCTTTCTTCTCGTTTACTGTCAATTGGTCTCCCCGCTTGATTCCTAGTGAGGAGATTGGTAACTCAGGGACTAGGACGAGCGGTTGGGGCGGGTAGCCCAGTTTTACTACCGTATCATCTCAGTACCATATTTCGTACCAATATAAAATATGAAGCAAGACTCACCTTCTTGTTGGGATGGCAGAATCTGGGTAGCCTTCAAGATTGCCTGCTGCAAGTCGAGGACTGTGCCAGCGTCGAGATCCACATCGATGTTGGTAGTACCCTTCGAATATCTGATTCGCAAAGGAGCCATCTCCAGGAGTGGTTTGACGAGATAGCGGGTGAGACGGAATCCAACTAGTCTTGGACCTGGCCACTTTCGCTCACCATGGGTCGTCTCGCGGAAATGCAGCGAAAGCTGCTCGAAGTAAGTGCCATAGTAATACCTACTATTGTAAACGTTTTGAAATGTTACTTTGCAGCAAATGATGGGTCCAGAGGCGATGGGAGTTGCACAACAGCACCTTGAATGGCCAGACGAAAAAGTTTGTAGAAATTTCCTGTGTGGCACATGTCCACATACTCTCTTCACGAACACTGTAAGTCCCCCTCCGAGCCCTTCTGCGGCCATCTATGCTGACGAGCTATTGTTGGACACAGAAAATGGACCTCGGGGCGTGCCCAAAAGCGCATACAGACCGCCTGAAGACAGAATTCGAAGCAGCGAAAGCGAAAGAACCCAACGGCTCAATCTTTGCGCGCTTCCAGGCGGAATACGAGAACAACATTTTCTCATTTGTCGACGAGTGTGATAGAAGAATCAAAGCCGCACATCGTAGGCTTGAGAAGACGCCGGAAGAGAACGCGAAGACGACTAATTTGGTGCGTTGGTGCTCAGACATACCATGTGGAGGTGACGCTGACTTTTGTTGTGCGGTGTGCAGATGAGGGAAATTGGTGAAATTGAATTGGCTATCCAAGGTGGTACAGAGAAGATTGAACAACTAGGTAGGACTCCCCACCTCGCTGCTTAACGCCTATTGCTGACCATGGAATGTTCAACAGGCGAACAAGGAAGAGTCGACGACTCGATGAAGGAACTAGCGGCTGTGGAAGCACTAAAAGCTGAAAAGTCGGAGAAGGAGGTCAGTGTTCAACCGCTTCGTCGAGCTCGGCGCTTATTAACTCCTATCTAGAAAGAACTTCAGCAGTTGACCGAAACTTCCGGTGCTTCAGGGCATCAGAAGCTACGAGTGTGTGACGTATGCGGGGCCTATCTATCCGTGTTGGACTCAGATAGACGTTTGGCGGACCATTTCGGTGGCAAGGTACTTAATCCCCCTCTTCCCGAGATGACCCCTAGATGTATCTGAGATCACATTCATCTAGATGCACCTTGGCTACCACGAACTCCGCCGCATGCTCCAACAGTTCAAGGAGGAGCGCGAAAAGCGCAGGCTTGCCCCACCCTCGCTCACGTCCTCCGGGCCTAGTGCCCCCTCTGGACCCTCTGGCCCTCGCAATATGGGCGGAGGGGCTGGAGATGGGTACCGCGGCGATCGTGAGCGTGACCGGGGCTACGAGAGGGAGCGGGGCTACGACCGTGATCGCGACAGGGATCGGAGACACGGCGATCGTGGGTAGTGAGTTTTATGTTTAAATGATAGCCCTCAGCCCACTGTTACTGACTCTCTATCACGCATTGCTAGTGAACGCCGTCGTTCGCGGTCCCCCGACAGACGCAGGTATTAAACCGTCTCCGCCCCTGTCGCCGTTCCAGTGGCTCTGTGTGCACATTTGTATGCTATAGCTGGATGTATTTCTTTCAGTGGTTTCAGTGAGTTGCACTCGACCGAGGGCATTACACCAACGTGACTGGCTCCTGTGAACTCGGTTCGACCAAAACGTATCAATTACAGCCGTTTATTAGAGACAGCGCTTCGCTGGACCATCTACAACGGCTTTCATGAGGGAACTATGGAGTTCCTGGTCAATCGTCAAATCCACGGAAATAGCCAACGCGATTGTTTGACCTGAATGGGAAGGGTTCAAGCAGAACGTAACCTCGACACATCCAAGCAAGTCATGGTGGTCCTTGTGAGCAACTCATTCAAGCTGCATTAAGAAAATCACCTTTCCGTTTCAGTCTAAACTCACTGAAATGACTAGTGCCCGTTCGAGGCTCTTCAAGGTTGCCCTCATGGGTACCTTTGGTCAGTTCTCCGGCATCTGCCCCGGATGCTACAATCTGTTCATCTTAAGGCTGTCACCCACGACTCGAAAATGCAAACTACCCTCCGTCTGACCAACACCCTCCCCTTCGCTCTTAGTACCCTGTCGGGTCTCTGATCGTTTATCTTGTCGCAAGTTCCTCGTTCTCAGCGTCGTCCTCTTGGCTTGGAATCAACAGTAGCTTTTCAATGGTCTTGGGCGACGACGGAAAGAGGAGCGTCCTTGACCCCCGTAGTCCCCTGCAAAGCTACTTCATAAATAAGATGTTCCTGATGCCACCCGTCATAAGTTAGCCATCGGTGATTTGGTGGGGATGTGTCTCGTCCACCCTTCAAACAGGACGTCTTTACAATTACCTTTTCAACTGGAAAGCGTTTCAGGGTGCACTCATTTCGGTGCAGAGCCCGGAAAGTACGTAAAGTCGAACTTACCAGTTTAACTGTCAGCTCAACTTCTTTCAGGAAGTTTTTGTTGACATCGTATGTGAAACTCACGATTTTTGCACATACGAACCATGCGTCCAACTTCTTGCCTTTGAAGTGAACGATTCCTCCCTCCTGCTCTCCGCTTCTACAGCAAACGTTACTTCATCCCCTCATCCTTACTTAATATCCCATACCCTCTCACCGTAACCACAATGACTCTGGGACAGCCAACTGGCGTTGTGCCCTGGTGCAACTGGAGAATTTGGTCTGGGCCTTCGGTAAAACACAGAGCGAGCTATCTATAGATCGCCCATATTATGGCAAGATCCAGCAACCATCAATCTGATCAATGGGACAAAGCTCCCCAATCGTCCTATCGCACGACAAAACCTAGCACATAGAAAATATAAGAGTGAACAAGAACTTGAGTACACAATCAAAACAATAGATCAATGGTCAGCTGAACGAACAGGAGGCTTTCCGCGAACAAAAGTGGAAGTGTTGGAGGAAGAGCAATTTTTCGTAAGTGGGTGCCTCTATCTACCTCGATAGGAAAATGAGGGATACAATGGGCTAAGGTCGTCAAATGGTGATATATGAGCAAGATATTGCGCTATGCTTCACTATGATACCGGCACAATTTCAAGAACCCGGTGTCCTCGGGATTTGGCGGCAATCAACATCCAGGAGGTTTTGATTCAATGGTGGTTTTGAACGAAATGTAAAGGTTTGCGACCGAAGGGTATATACGGACCTGAGGTGATCGTTGATTGTGTCCTGCCCAATACTTACTACCACCAAAAACGACGGATTTGATCGGCGCCAGTTTTGGACGTTGAGATGGAGGATGAAGATGAATTTCTTGTGTGAGCATTGACTGGAGGCAGAGCCATAGCAAGTGGATAGACGGGCGGGAGGGCTTCGAAGCCTGGAGTAGGTCCGCGGATGCTGCTCTCATGCCCCTTATATGGACGCACTGGGTGTGCTGGGGCTCTCCATGCAATATTGGCTTTGCTAGCTGGATGTGCTCCTGCGCTGAGGTCCTCGTCTAGATGATTTCCTTCAAGCCTAATGCGAAGTGGCGGGGGGAATGAGATTGGCCGGATATGGTAGCTGTAGCTGTCGTCTCGATGTATACCATCGTGGATTTGGAATGGCTCGGTAGGCAAAGTTAAATTTGAGAATGAAGCAGTCGGCCCGCCCTCATCGTACTTGATCGCGACATCCTTATCGACAATAATACTAAGAGTTTTAGACGCTGAGCCTGCACCAATCCTTCTACCAGTCTTGGTAAGACGCCGCCGCATATCCGTAAGGCTGCCGTCACCTGACAAGCTGTACAACGTGGTGTGAATACCAAATTTCTGCTTCCAACTTCCAGGTAGAGCCATGCGCGTTGTGCAAAACAGCACCACATTGACAAATCCACTCAACACGAACACCGCTTCTGTGGAGACGGTGGCCAGGAAAGGAACTGGCGCGTCAGAGGAGGCGCGGAAGGCAGTGGTGCAAAGAGGTAGGACGAGCACAGTGTAGGCTATGGGGTGCGGCAACATTTGTTTCGCTCCCGTGGTCAAATCGTCTGTGTGTGTTGTAGCGGTGCCAAGATCGAATTTGGGGCCGTAACGGAGGTGGACTTTATATCCATTCGAGAGGGTAAAGTCACCGCGAAGTCGGAGGATTACAAGAGAGTAGAGGATGAATGAGAGCGCTGCTGAAACGAGCATGAAGAGGTACTCTGAGACATACCGCTCTCCTGGGTAAGCGGGTGTGATCCCGCACCAGTGGCCGGCGGTTCCATGGTATGAAAGTTGCTCTGGGTTGGCAGCGATGAAATATCCGATGCAGGAATTGAGCAAAACGAGACCCCATGAGGCGAAAAGGACGATGTGGCACGTGAGATCCGACCACTGACAACGAAGAACGAGTTGGCTAAAGGTATGGGTAGCGAGTACAAATGAAAAAACCGCTGTTCCGACCTGTAACCACAAGAGGTGTCAATACTGAGTCTCCTTCGTAAAGAGTCAAGCTTTCATACGTTACCGAGCTGTGAGATAGTCGCTTGAGCAGTGCATGAGGGACCGATTTCTACACCCGTTTGGGCGATCCATGCAAAATTGAAGAGAGCGCCAACGCTCTGAAGGAGGTTGCATATGAGAAGGGAACAGAAGTACCTCGCTACTTGGGTGCGAACGAATAACGTTTTGTCGGAAGAACGATGATTCCGTACCGCTGAGATCTGAAAACGGAAGAAGCCCGAGTCGGCAGAAGGATAAGCTAGACAGTTTCATGCTCCATTTCGAGGGCGAAACCTTACATACCCCCAAGATAGTGGTTATGCCTAAGACAGATATCAACGAGAGCATACCACAAGTAACGAGCCCCTAATAGAGGAGGGAAAACGATCAGCAAGTGGTTGACAAGGTACATTGGAAGAGCGACGAACTATCACTCCTGTGGGCTCCAAACCAAGGTAGGACTGTTGGATCTGAGATGTGGTGGCCATGGACCAGCACTAACACAGATGCCAAGGCGGAGGGTGTAAAACCAGGAGCGATACGACTAGACAAGATGTAACACTGATGGGACGCAGGGGTGAAGGAAACGGGTTGAAGAGATAGGACCCTCGGGTATGAGCGGGTGACCAATCTTATGAGGAATGGAGGTAGTGGAATCACAGAGGAGGATCCTCCTATAATAGCCGATAACCAGCAAACCTTTTGAACTGTTCATTAGACTTTCATCATGAGCAGCCCATTGCTGGCTGAGAGCCTTGCTGCAGATGGGTCGATCTGGCATGCATGACTATTGAAGAGCTCCTGGCGCAGTGTCGAAATGCCCCTATCGAATGCAGAGACGGGGCCTAATTCGGGAGACACCCCGAGAATCCACGAAAAGGTCGTTCGAATGAATTCAGAAGAAGCTCGCTGAGGTGTCGTTTACGACGAATGGGAAGATATGATTACGTACCACTCAGGAAGTGGACTAGGATGCTCCAGGTTTACATGATGGACTAGGGACCTCCTCCACAGGGTGGTCGGAACAGGCCGTAGTGGACCAGATTGGCTAGACAGCGGCTCCCTATCTTGTGACAACCGAAGCAGCAACAAGACCTCACTTCGTATCAACTGGTTTGTCAATGTAAACTCTTGCGAAGGCGACTGCGGGGGTGGTTGTGATGTGGCCAAACACACCACTTGCTTCCCGCTCAATAACCAACGCGCTGTCGACGAAGCACGAGCCATTATTCAGCAATAAGGTGCTTTCTATGTGCGGGTGTCGTCTACATATCTTATCGTGGCCAGCCATCTGCGTCTGGCAAAACCCCCGTTATGTTT
>WNFL01244943.1_pt2 | contig 24334 bp, 16 predicted proteins | sample 5400361 | NCBI WGS metagenome assembly WNFL01 (sample SAMN13153351, study PRJNA577476) | soil metagenome | isolation source: 40 cm soil on Douglas fir-dominated hillslope | place: USA:California | collected 2013-09-17
TGTTCAAGTTCGCGTCAATTACCAACGTCGTTCTCGATCCCGCGACCTCGGGAGGCAGCAAGGTGATCTACGTTTCCGTGTCCAGCGGCGTTACTGCTTCCGCGACCGAATCGACGGTAACGGCACCTCCGCCGCCGCAAGGCTATGGAATCTACAAGTCCACCAATCAAGGTTCCGGCTGGACCCACCTCACTGTTCCCGGATCGGGAACCGCCCGGTCAACCGATCTAGTCATCGACCCGCAAAGCGACACGACGCTGTATGCCGGCTTCCTGGGAAAAGGCGTATTCAAGACTACGGATGGAGGAGCTCACTGGTGTCCGCTCAACTCCGGCATCGCGCTGCCACCGGGATGCGCGGCCACGACGGGACTGCCCAACCCGGCAACCACTACCTTCGACAGCGTGCGGCTGGCGATTCGTCATCCCAGCGGCGCATCGCCAGCGGTGCTCTACGCGATTCTCGGTAATTGTCCCGATCCCATTGGCAATGGGCCTGTCTTCGGAGGCTACTGCAGTTCGCCCTTATATAAGACGACCGATGGAGGGGCGAGTTGGACCCAGGTCAACGCCGGGGTACCGACTGGTTTCAGCCGCTATCACCAGGCGCTCACCATCGACCCAAACAGCGACGCGACAGTCTATTTTGGCGGCCTGGTCATTAACAAGTCTACCAATAGCGGCCAAGCATTCAATGAAATGGGCACGAACGTCCACCCTGATCACCATGATCTGGTATTTCCCGACCCCTCGAACCCAAGCCGCATCTACGACGTGAACGATGGCGGTTTTGCGTTTTCCGGCGACGGTGGGAATTCGTGGACTAGCGGGAACAGCGATCTGCAGATCAGCGAATTCCAGTCACTTTCTTTCTCGCCGTTGACGGCTCGCATTATCGGAGGGACGCAGGACAACGGGACCGAAATGTGGGTGGGCACTCGCGTCTGGAACCACAGTGACGATGGCGACTCCGCATCGACCGTCATGGATCGGGATGACGTCATGACGATGTTCGATGTCTATGTCAGCGTAGACCCGCGCAGGTCCACCGACGGCGGTACCTGTTGCTCCTGGCTGAGCATTACGACTGGCTTGAATACCACCGAGCCGGCGTCTTTCTATGCTCCGATCGTGGAGGCGTCTGCGGCCCCCCATAATCTTTATTTCGGCAGCAACCGTTTGTACCGGAGCCCCGACAAAGGCAGTTCCTGGACAGCGGTGAGTCCGGTGCTGGGCGGAACCACGCCAGTCCTTCCAGATATCGGCGTTTCCAATGTGATTACGGCCATTGCCGTGGCCCCCAGCAATGGCAACCGCGTCTACATCGGCTACTACGACGGACAAATGTTCGTCACGAATAACGCCTGCACCACCCCGGCTTGCTGGACCCCGATTGGGGGCGCGGCCAAGGGTCTTCCCAACGCGCCAATCACGCGCATCGCCGTGGCTCCCAACAGCCCCGATGTCGCCTACGCCACGTATTCTGGCTTCAGCGCGGGCGCTCATGTGTTCAAGACGACGAACGGCGGCGGCAACTGGACCCCAGCGAATGCCGGGCTGCCAAGCATCCCCACCAACACCATCACGGTGGAAAACCCCACTACCCTCTGGGTGGGCACCGATGACGGCGTCTATTTGAGCACGAACTCCGGTGGCGGCTTCACTAAGTATGGAACCGGACTGCCGCATGTACCCGTGTATGAGATTTCTGTTGATACAGCTCGAGGGCGTCTCTACGCTGGTACCCATGGCCGCGGCACGTTCATCATTACGCAACCGTTCCTCAGCAACTTTGAAGGCTGGGTGAATAATGACATCTGGGACATCCCGGTGTTTGGCAATGGTTTTGTCGGCACTCTGGCGAACCCGGTGGGCTCCGCCTGCACCATGCAGATCATTCAGCAAAATGGCGCGGTCTGCGCTGCTTCCACCACCGATGCCATGGGCGGAACCATCTCGTTCGACAGCTCCGGCGGAATCGTAACCAGCAAAGGCGGCTTCTACAACGGAAAGAACGTGGCGTGGGCCTGCTTCAATGGAAGCTGCATCGGCGGCAAGACGATCGCGCAATGCAGTCCGCCTGGCAACCCGATCACAAGTGTAACAATCACGTGCGGCGGGCAGGTAGGAATTGACCACATTCTGGGCTGTCCGGCGCAAGCGAATCCCCCGAGCAGCATTCTGGGTCTTTCCGGGATGCCGGCTGGCGGGCCCGCTCCGCCAGGACCTGGTCCGGCTCCGCCAACCCCGGGATCGGAACCGGTCCCGGCCGCAAATTTTGATCTGATTCCCGCAGTCCAGGGAAGGAACGGTGTGCAGACCCTGTGTACGGCGAATGTCGCCCTGCCGGCCGGAACCAAGACGGACGCGGCGCTGTTGAAGACGCGCGATGCTGTGAATTCAACTCCCTCGTGCCAGCAAAGCGGGGTGAAAGCTGAGGTACGTGGGATACCACCGGAACCGGTCAAGGGAGAAGACCTCCAGGGCAGCCCGCCGAACTTGAAGCTGCTTGCGCCGTCGGCCGTGGGTGGGCAATTGTTCACGGCCATTCATGCCGCTCCCGGATCGGCGACCAGCACGTGTTTCGACGTATCGGGAATCGGCTCACCCTTGCGGAACCAGGTTGCCGTCATGAAGGTCGACTTGGAGACTTCGCCGGGTGGCGCGGCTGGTGGTGACATTACGGTACGCGAGGCTTCCAGCCTGGGTTCGTGCACGACCAAGGTGCACACAGACCCTGGGGAGAGCGCCGCCCAGATTGCCAGCGATCTGGGCAAGGCCTTCCAGGCGCCCGGCGTGCCCGGGCCCGCCGCGTGTCCAGCGGGCCAGAATCCGCGCGACGTCACACCCGATGGAACGTCGATCATCAGCGTGCTGGCGTCGGAATTGAGAGTCTGCAATACAGACCGCAACGTGGGCATTCTGATTGGCCCCAAGGAGCTGCCCAACGTAAAGACGCGCGCCCTGCAGTACTCAGCCAAGTTCGTATGCGGATCAGTGGAGAAAGGAAGGGACTTGTTGCATGACCGGTTCGGCAAGAAGGATAAGAAAGGCCATGACGACGACAAAGATAAAGATAAAGATAAGAATAAGGACAAAGATGAAGATGAGGACCGCGACCGGGGCGGGGCCCAGGTAGCCAACGGAAGGTACTACACCACCATCAACGTCCACAATCCGACAGAGAAGCCGGCAGCGATCCGGATGAAATTCGCCGTGGCGCAGGCGGACGGAAAACCCGGCCCGATTTCGCGTTTCCTCGACGTCCGGCTCGGACCCGATGAGGTCATTTCCATCGATTGCTCCCAGATCCACCGGTGGCTGGCAAGCAAAGAGGAGTTCTTGGATGGATTTGCGGTGCTGGAGAGTGACGTCGAGCTCGACGTGGTCACGGTATACACCGCAGCCGGGGAGCACGGAGACGTACAAACCCTGCACACCGAACGTGTGCCGGCTCGCTTGCAGCAATAGGGGACTTGTTTACGTGACCGCATTCAGCCATCCAGGACGCAGGATCGTGATATCGAGCATCGCGATCCTTGCCTGGGTGTTGGTCCCCACGCTCGCATGGCCGCAGGCGCCGCGCCAGCAGAGCGTTGTAGGTCTGTGGAACCAGGCCGTACTCACTGCCATACGGAACACCAGGACTTCGCCCCCCGTGGGGGCACGGGCCATGGCCATCGTCCACACCTGTATGTTCGATGCATGGGCAGCATATGATGACGTTGCAGTAGGAACAAGACTCGGCGGCAGCCTGCGCCGCCCGCAAGCTGAGCGTACTGCGGCCAACAAAGAGAAGGCGATAAGCTTCGCGGCCTACCGTGCCTTGGATGATCTGTTTCCGGGTCAGAGGGCCACAAACATGGATCCTCTTATGCAGGCTCTGGCATTTAATCCTTCGGAGGCCGAGGACGCCATCACGCCCAGCGGCATCGGCAACAGCGCCTGTCAGGCGGTGCTGGAGTTTCGACGTCGCGACGGGGCGAACCAACTCGGCGACCGGCATCCCGGCGCCTATTCTGATTACACCGGTTTCACTCCGGCCAATACACCTGAGGTCTTGATAGACCAAAACCGGTGGCAACCGCTGCTCGTCAATGCGACTCCGCAGAGATGGCTCTTGCCGCAGTGGGCAATGGTCACGCCTTTCGGGTTGACTTCGGGCGCTCAGCTTCGCGACGTCGTGTTGGCCCAGGGGCCTGCTCGCTATCCCTCTCCCGGTTACTGGAAACAGGCCCTGGATGTGGTGGATTTAAGCGCCCACCTCGACGATACGGAGAAAGTAATAGCGGAGTATTGGGCCGATGGTGCTTCAACCGTAACTCCGCCCGGACACTGGATGGTCTTTGCGCAACACGTCTCGCAGCGTGACCATCATAGCCTTGATCAGGACGTCAAGCTCTTTTTCATTCTGGCGAACGCCCTCATGGACGCAGGGATCGCTGCTTGGGACGCGAAACGTTGCACGGATTTAATTCGTCCGGTGAGTGTAGTGCGCGTGCTACTGAGTACCAGGCAGATACAGGCCTGGGCTGGACCGGGGCTGGGAGTAAGAACCATGTACGGTAAAGACTTCAGGACCTACCTGCCAACGCCGCCTTTCGCCAGCTATGTCTCTGGCCATAGCGCGTTCAGCGCCGCGGGCGCGGAAATTCTGAAGCGATTTACGGGCAGCGACCAATTCGGTGAATCTTTCACTGCCGGACCTGGAACGTCCTTGATTGAGGTTGGGCTCACACCCTCGGCCCCCGTCACACTCTCGTGGCCAACGTTTTCAGACGCGGCGGACCAGGCGGGCATGTCGCGGCGTTATGGAGGCATCCATTACGAGGAAGATGATCTGGCCGGGCGCGCGCTAGGACGCGCGGTGGCCAATGAAGTATGGAACAAGGCGATGGCCTACATCGACGGCACAGCCACTAGAACCAACTGATGGTGGAGCATCTTTCCTAGGAGAGCCAACGAACCTGGAGCGGAGTGCGTTCTGAAGCTTATCGATAGGCAAGTGCTTGGCTCGTCAAGAGTGCAATTGGCAGTCTAGAAACGGAACATACGTGCAGCAAAACCAAACGTGCATGCCAACGTGGCAAGCGGGGGTTGCCCCGTCACCGACTTTCCCCTGTGGATTGCCATAGCATCTAGTCACCCCTTGACACTTCATGTAAAGAGTTAGCGAGCGCCTCGAGAATTGAAAACCTCGATCATCGAGGCGCCTCGCAAGAACGCGCTGCTCAAACATGGAAACGAGAGCGTATCGATGCCCGCAAACTTGCCCACCTGCGGTGGGCGAGGTGGCGCTCGCTCTTTTTGTTTTCTCTTGCATACCTGCCTTCTTTACGATCCCCTCTCCGACGGATCTTTATCCAGTGACAGTTCGCACACCGTACTACACCAATTGTCAATGCACGCTTTACGTTGGGTGGGATGCCATGAAAGGAAGCCCCGGGCCGGTTCGCGGCGCCGTCCCGTCCGCTGCCCCAGACCTTCACATCCGTCTGCACGCGGGCCACCGACAGAATGCTGCTCGCGTGTGGACACAGGGCAGTTTATGACTTTTCGTCATGCCATCGGGAACGTCGCACCCTTGGATCTGAGCAGAGCCCGTGGCGACAGTAACTACGCCATGTAACAACACACAAAACACAGTTCTTCGAACTCATGGAAACACCCTCTTCTTTTGAGCGATCGTCGTCGATTTTGTTAGAACGGCTTTGCGGCGCAGTAGTTGGGCACCGTAGCAAGTGCCATCGGATTGTCAATCGCAGCCAGGTCGGCTGGTTTTTCCTTCCACTCGCAGCGCCCACTCGCGAGTTGCTCTCGCTTCTGCTTGAAACCGTCCACCCACTGCCGGATGACTGAGGCTTCATCTACACCCGCCTTGAAGCTGCCGTCGTTGTTGTGGTACTGCGGCATCTGGGCCGCACGGGCGGCTTTGAACAATTCTTCGATTTGATGGTCCGAGAGTTGGCACATCAGTCCCGCGTCAAAACGCCGTCCCTCCTCGCTGATCACAGGGTCGCTCAAGCCATCGTGCGCAGTCAGGCTCTTACGCAACGCCGCTTGACACTGCCTGGGCGCGCCCTCCGTACCGACTTTTTTCCAGAGTTTCTTGCCGGACCAGACCTGCAGGTTCATTTTCGCGGAGCTGTTGCTGGTGAACCACCCTCCATCTCCAAACGTGGCGCCCACATCCTGGACCAGCATCACGGGCCTTTCGCAGGTCGTGGTGAAGGGCTGCGTCTTCTCATCCACATGCACCTTGTCACATGCCAGTCGTTGCTGTGGCGGCTTGTTGTCGCTGTGCTGCAGGAAGGCGCCCACGAGCTTCAGGCCGTCTCGTTCATAAGTGGGACGGCCATTGGCAGTATCGAGCTCTTTCCAACTCCAGCCTTGCTCTTCGTTGCCGTTCACGTACATCTTGTGGCCGTGATACTTCCGCACGATGGTAGCCGGGTCGAACATACGTGTTTCCGCCGCCCCCGAACCGGAGATCGGGTTCTCAGGACAGTTATGACATTCGACACGAACCGGAAACCACGAGTCGGCGTAATAACCCAGCGCCCACATCAGACGCGTGGCGGCCACCTCAGCGTAGACTTCGTTGTCATCCGCTCCGAACTTGACCTTAACCGGTTCTTCGTCCATCTCTGGAGTCAGGGTCTGCACCCCTCCGTCGGAGCTCTCGACGCGGGTGATCTTGCATGAAAACTTGGGAGTCTTGCCGCCCATTTGCGAGCCGGGCGCAGCGAAGTCGCAGATCACTTTGTCATTGAAGTGGAGTTGAAACTGTTTCTTGCTCTGCGCCGGGCCTTCCAGAATGTTGGCTTCGGCTACCGCCTTGGCGGTAAAAAGCGAAGCTGCGTGCATGGCTTCCAACCTGTCTTTGGCGGAATAGAATACCTTCTTCACCTTTTGGTCGCCAGGCTCGGTGTCCGCGGTTTGTGCGCACGTTGTGCGGCTCACCAGTAAAGCCGGCAGAAGCAAGAGGCAATACGCGAGTCGGAGTCGCAGAGACCAGACAATCTTTGGAGCGGGTGTTGACGCGAAGGCTGATAGGTGGCTCACTGGGGCTCCATCCTTAATGTTTAGGCGCTTTAACTTCTCTAGTATCCGTAGCTGCGGACATAATGCTCGCACACGAGGACTGTCAAGACGTCGAGCTCTGTATTGTCCTTTGTGGCTCTCGCTGAGCAAGATTTCCCGGAGCGACCTTCTCGATAAGCCGCCCCTCGATGTTATGGTGATCGGGGTCGATGAAACGTTGCATCCTGCAGATCGCACTATAGCGATGGGACTGTGAATCACTTCCAGTAGCCGAGTTGCTCGGCGAATCGGCGCTAGAACCTCGACTTTGAGATCATCCGGGGAGGAACCACTATGCTGTTCGTCACCCTCCATGGTGGCAAGCCTGAGACAGACCCACATAAGAACAACGTCCATGCCTACGACAAGGACGGCAGCCGGATCACTTCGACCGTGCTGGACGACTGCGACGGAGTGATCCTGAATGAACTACGAGGAATCTACGTTGCCGGAAAATACCTATACGCGGCAAATGCGAACAAGACCCAGAACAGCCTGCTTTGCTACGAAGGGTCAGGAACGAAATACCGATTCGTAGGCCGTTTTGCCTCGAACCAAAACTGCGACGGCATCCTTCATCCGTTTGATTTCGTTTTCGATGGGCTGGGCTATTGCTACTTGTCCAGCCAGGATACCAACGTGGTGACGCGTTTGAGGGTCACCGATGACGGCAGGACCGGAAGACCTGCGCCGGTCGCCGCAGCGCTTCCAGCTTCCGGGAAATTCCTCGCTGGAACGTTCGTAGCATCCAGTAATGGCAACCTGTGCAAGCGGGCCACCACTCCCATTGCAAGCCCTGCTGGCCTCGCATATTCGGACGTCGAAGCCAAGAAACACTCAGTCCGCGGGTTAGCTTGGGCCAACGGCAGACTATACGTTGCGGACCAACCTGCCTGCACCGTCAAGATTTATGACATTACCGGCAAGTACCTGGGCCAGAGCAACAAACTTGAGCCGGGATCTCCCGTTCACCTCGTCGTCCACAGGGGCCGCTTGTACGTCAGCGGCGGAAATCATGTGTTCACCGCCACGCTTGCAAGTTCTCCCCAAAAATTCGTGCTCAAAGCCATCGACAACGTGAAAGTAAAGAACTCAGGCGGGATGGCGTTTGGAGACTCGGGCAACTTTTATGTGGCCAGCCGCACCGAGAGAACCATCCTGAAGTTTGATCCCGACTTCAAGCCGGTGAAGTTTCATTGCAACCTGCCGGACGATCCAGAATTCCTGTTGCATGTTTAGAAATCGCGCTGGTTCTCCCTCTCTAATACGAAACGAGGCTGCGGACACATTCTGTCGATGCGTCGAATTTAGACTGATGCCACAGAGTTATGCGAGAGATTTCAACTCCATGTAGTCGGGCAACTGGAAGCTGTCCAGAAACGGGCTTCGAGGAGATCAATGGCGATTTCTTCGAAGAGGACTTCTTGCTCGGCACAACTTCCGGATTGCTCGTGATCCGCCAACAATCGACGGCCAGCAAGCACGGACATAGCTTCGAATTCCGACAAGCCGACATCGCACTATGCATTGGACGAAAAGCTTGAAACTATAAGAAAATCAAAAATCGATTTCGGAATGGGTGGCAAAAAAGGAGGCAGTCCCTTTCCGTCCGATTGTCGGAACTGTTACGGAAGACCTCCCAGGGCGGCCTTTCGCGCTCAGACGCTCTCATCAGCATCGGGAGGGCAAGGAGTCAACGCCGAGATGAAGCCCACGGAAGTAACGATCTCAACTAGGAGTGCATGGAACGGCCGCGATTTTAGATGGTCACAAGATTTGACGAGCGGCTCTTTCTGTTCGAACCCAATGCATCTCGTGCCCACGACTGTCTAGGAGAGGATCGAAATCGAAATACCTCAGGAGTGTATAGGATGCGCTTTTCTCGCCCGACCGAAACGCCAACATCGGGCTTCTTGTTGAGTGGCAGCGTTTAACAAATGCTGGCATAGATCACAAAAAATGGGTGGAACGGAAAATGCCTCTTTGTTACGAATTCCGAACGCGCACCGCAGACAAATCCCTTGACATCGCGCGGTTTGACGACAAGAATCGGGCACAAACTGATTCGCTCTCGTGGAGGCTGTTATGCCAAGAGTCAAATTGCCGTCCTCGGGTCCTTGCTTGTTGATTGTCGTCCTCCTTTTCTCTTCGGTCGGCTTTGCACAAACCGCAACTATTCTGCGCGGTACTAATGTGCGGAAGATCCCTAATACGACCAGCGCTATTTTGGAAACCCTTCATCAAGGGGATTTGGTAACACTGAGATCCACTCGGAAACGTGCCGGCTACTACCACATAACCGCAAGCGACGGCACCGTCGGATGGGTATTGGCCAAGAACGTCTCGACTTCGGCAACGTCAACTGGCCCGGGAATGAGAGCGGGCAACAAGATAGCGATACCCTGTCCGGCAGCAATAGCGGGCGCGGGAGCTACGATAACAGATTGCCCAGACACAGGGTGCGGCCCAAGCCTCGATCCAAACCTCAACAAGCAAAAGAACATCGCAACAGACAATGACCCACCGGTTGACAAAGGCTTCAGCTTCTTAGCGGCGCTGCCCGATCCGGTCCCAGACTTCGGAATTGGTGATACTCGCGACAAGCTGATTACGTTAGGCGAAGGTCAGATGATTAGAGTTGTAGCCCTTGCACTAAAGGCTAGAGTTGGCGGTAAGGAGTCCTGCAACTGCGGACTTGCCAAGCCAGCGGACACGGATAATCATATCGTGCTGGTTGATCCGAGTGTCACAAACCCGACACTGGCGAAGGACGAAACCACCTCTCAGACAGCAGAATTTACTCCGCGAGTGCGATTGACTCATTCAAAGCTGGTGGGAATGGACCTCCAAGCATTGATTGCTGCCACGCCTAACCAGGCACTGTTAGTGCGCGTAACTGGCGTACAAATGTTTGATTCAGAACATTCTTTAGGACCTTTTCACCTAAAGCGAAAGAATAACTGGGAGATTCATCCGGTCTTTGGCTTGGAGTATTGCCCTACGGATAAAAAATGCACACAAGAAAGCGATGCCAATTGGGTGGACATGGAAAAGTAAACCGCTTCAAAAGGGTTGTCGAGAAGGTACGGAGGTATTCACGTAGTGAGCGGCATACCCTTCGCGCTTGGGAAGAGATGAGTTGCTCGGGTTAATTCTTGAAAACGCCTCAGTTGTAGGTGAGTTCCCATAGATAACGGACAGATGGCACTACAAAATGATCTTCCACCAGACTGGCACGCGTCCACAACCCCCGCGGGGCGAAACTGCAATACTTCTACTTCGATTATCTAGATCCGACAAAAGTCAACTCGCTATGCCTGAATCTCCGGTTTCTGATCGCATTGCATTCGCCTTATGCCACCCTTGAAACTGGACTGCGCATGTGCGCTGCGGAGAAAAGCCGGGACGTGGCCCCGTTCTCAGTTAAGCAGTCCGTTCTCTGCAGTCCGGTTGGCTGAGGAATTATCGCGAAAACTGGGCAACTTTCGCATATTTCGGGGGAAAGGACGGCGGAATTTCTCTGCAGTCCAGACTGCGTGGCGGAGCGGAGTGGATTCGAACCCTCGGTACAGGTCCAAATGGCGTAAGAGCCGACGTTTGCGTAGGTTACAGGGAATCAATCTTTTACCGGGAGATAGACGGGCCGGCGGAGCTGTGGCACTTTGACAATCCGATGGTGTTTCCAGTGCAATCAAAAGGCGAATGGCTGGCGATTCTGGGGCTGAAGGTGGTCTCTACTACGCCTCTCGAGCCGCCAAATTGGTTCGCACGTGACTGCGTGCTAACGGCAGTCCAAAATCGAACATTTCTCCGATCGACGCGATTTGCCAAAAGGCGAATGTCCGGCGATCTTCGGAGATTTCTTGCTCACAGATTGCAAGGCAATGAGTGAAGTACGGCAGACGGCCGCTGAGAGTCCCCTAAGAGTCAAATAGCGAAAATGTTCCTGTTCAGATATTCATTGCGGAACTTGCCATGAGGATCGTACCGTCTGCTCAGGTCAACAAATTCTGGCATCTTTTTGTAGATGCGTTTCAGTTCCGCTGGTGACGTGAAAAATAGCTTTCCCCAGTGCGGACGGGCATCGAACGGGGCCAGTTCTTTCTCGATCACCGGCAGCAACTTGCTGACTGCAGGCCAGTCCGGTTTCCAAGTGAAGTGGATGGTCACGCAGTCCTGTTTGTAGCAAGGGCTCATCCACAAATTGTCGGCCGCGATGGTGCGGATTTCTGTAATCAGAAGGTGCGGGCCCACTTGATCGCGCAGCCGCTCCACAGCCAGGATTGCCTCCACCGCGTGTTGCCGTGGCACGAAATATTCGGCTTGCAGTTCTTTGCCCGCGCTCGGAGTGAATCCCATGCGAAAGTGCGGCAGGCGTTCGTACCACGGACCGGCGACGCCCATCTGCTCGGTGCAATTTTCTGCGGACAATTCTTTGATCGGGTGGAGATTGCGGGTGGCGGCCTTCGCCCCGAAGTACTCTGGAGTAGCGTGAAATGCCTGCCTCTCTTCGACGCGGCTCTTGATCCACAGCTCGTTGATGCGCTGCTTCTGCCAGTCCGTGAACAGGCTTACGCTGTAGCCGCTGGATTCGATTTCGTCGAAGTGGTTCTCTAATTCGCTCAGCGGAAGATCTTCATACACATACTGGCGCATCTGGAAGCTGGGCTGGATATCCAGCGTGACCTTTGTGATTACGCCCAGCGCTCCCAGGCCAACTACGGCTCCGTTAAATGTTTCGCCGTCTCGCTCACGCGATAGATTTACCACCTTGCCATCCGCCGTCACCATTTCCAGAGCTGAGACTGCTGTCGCCAGGTTGCCGTTCTTCTGGCCCGAGCCGTGCGTTGCTGTAGTGCAAGCGCCCGCGACAGAGATATGAGGTAACGACGCGAGGTTGTGCAAAGCGAATCCTTTGCCGTCGAGATACGGGCACAACTTTCCATAAGTGATGCCTGCCGCGACGGTAACGGTGCCCTTCGCCTCGTCGATGGCAATCACGTCGTCCATCGGTTTCAGCGACAGGAACTGGTCTTTGCTGTCAGCAATATCGTTGAAGCAATGCCGCGTGCCCAGCACTTTCAGCTTATTTTGCGACTTTACGTAATCCTGCACCTGAGTGAGCGAAGTGGAAGTCTGAACTCGGTCGGTGCTGTACTCGATATTGCCGGCCCAATTGCGGAGCTTTTCCTGTCCCGCCCAGGCGAGCAGGCGCATGACCGTCGGAGATGCGAGCGTAGCGCCGAAGAGTTTGATAAAGGTTCTCTTATTCATGGGGAAGGAAGCTCCGAAAATTATTTTGGGACGTTCTACGAATCACTCTACGGATAGATCGACGATCTTCCCTGGGTTCATCCGGTTTTCCGGGTCCAGGGCCTTCTTGATGGTGCGCATGACTTCGAGCGCTTCGCCGTGCTCATCGGGCAGGTATTTCATTTTGCCGTAGCCGATGCCATGCTCGCCGGTGCAGGTGCCGCCCATGCGCAGCGCGCGCTGTACCGTTTGCTCCGCGAAACGATTCGCTTCCTCAAACTGGGAAGCATTCGCGGGATCGAGCACGCATAGAACGTGAAAATTGCCATCGCCCACGTGGCCCACAATGGTCGCTGGAAAAGAGACCCGGGAAAGATCGGCTTTGGTTTCAGTGATGCAGTCCGCGAGACGCGAGATGGGAACACAGATATCGGTCACCAATACTTTGGCGCCGGGGACCAGCGCGTGCGCCGCGAAGTAGGCGTTGTGGCGTGCATTCCAGAGTTGATCCATGTCTTCGGGATTCGTCTTCCATTTGAAGCCCTGACCGCCGTGTTCCGCCGCCAGGGACTGCAACATTGTGGTTTGATCTCCGATGTCGCGGTCGTTCATGCCATGAAATTCAAAAAACAAAGTCGGCAGAACGGGCAGATCGATTTTCGAGTACAGGTTGATAGCCTCGACTTGTTTGTCGTCAAGAAATTCCACCCGCGCCAGGCCGAGCCCGAATTGAATCGCTTCGATCACCGTTTCCACCGCGCCCTGCACAGTTCCAAAAGAGCAGAAAGCGACAGAAACTTTTTCTGGCAGGGGATGCAAGCGCACTGTGACTTCCGTGATCACTCCGAGGGTTCCCTCTGAGCCTACGAACAAGTGCGTCAGATCATAGCCGGCGGCGGATTTGCGCGCTCGGCTGCCCGTCTTGATCACCCGGCCATCGGCCAGCACCACGGTGAGGCCGAGCACATTTTCCCGCATGGTGCCGTAGCGAACGGCCGTGGTACCGGAGGCGCGAGTGCTGGTCATGCCGCCGATGGTGGCGTCGGCCCCCGGGTCGATAAAAAACGTCAGCCCGGTATTATTCAACGCTTTCACCAGTTGCATTCGGGTCATGCCCGCTTCCACAGTGGCGTCGCAGTCTTCCGGGCTCACTCGCAGAGGCTTGTTCATTTCCCGCAGATCGATGGTGATCCCGCCGTGGATTGCGTGTACTTGTCCCTCGACGGAAGTTCCAGCCCCGAACGGCACCACCGGCAACTGGTGGCGCGCGCTGATCTTCATGATCTCGCTCACTTCCAGCGTGCTGCGCGGGAAGCAAACGATGTCGGGCAGAGCCGGCGAGTGGTAGGACTCGCCGTGGCTATGATGCTCGCGCTGCGCTGTAGACGTAGTAGCCCGTGAGCCTAGCAGCGATTTAAGCTCGGCGACGGCCGCCTCCAATCGCTCACCGCCGGCCGCCTCCACTTGATTTGCTTCCATCGTACAACCCCTAGACATAACCGGGCACGTACCGCTAGAAAATGAACTTGGCACTGAGCTGCAATTGGCGGGATGTAGTAGCCGTGCTGGTTATCTGCCCGGCTGCTGCCCCCGCCGCCAAGGATGCGTTCGAAAAACCGAAGTTTGTATGATTGGCCAGGTTGAAGATGTCGAGTCGCAACTGTGCGCTTGTGCGCTCCGTAATCCTGGTGCTCTTGGCGACAGAAAAATCGATATCTCTGACGCCCGGTGCAACCAGTGTGTTTCGTCCCAGATTCCCGAAGAAGCCCGCAGTTTGCAACTGGAACGCTGTGGGGTCGAAGCCAAATACGCCCAGCGAGGTCTTGCGAATGCCGGTAGGGTTGTTGCTTCTGCCCGGAACCAGGTCCGGCCTTTCGGCGTTTGCCGCCGCGCCTCCAGCCCCGACGTTGGCCTGGTCGATACCATCGTAAACGCTGTACGGCGTTCCCGAATGCACGCTTGTGATCAAGCTTAGCTGCCATCCCTCCTTCAACCGATTCCCATGAAATGGTAATTGCAGGATCAAGTTGCTGGTCCAATTGTGCCGCAGGTCAAAATCGCAGGGGCCGTAGTCTATGTTACGTTTCGTGTTGGCTAGGTTTCCTGCCTGGAGTCCAGCCGTCTGCCCATTCGGACCGATGGAGTCGTTCCCCGTGTAGTAGGAACCGTAATCCAGGCACTTGGAGTAAGTGTATGCAGTACGAAACTGCAAATTCTTTCCGAAACCCCGGTCCAGAGCCACCTGCAAGGAATTGTAATTGGATGTCCCCACGGCGAAACGGTCCACGATGTTGCTGAGATTCGGATTCGTTGGCGTGCAGGGCTGGGACGGATCGCGAAATATTGTGCCGTCTGCCAGAACTTGAGTCGGCAGGCAGGGATTCGTCTCCTGCCCGATAAATAAGTGGTTTGCTCTGGAGCCCACGTATCCCAGCGTCATTACCGTGTGGGCAAACACCTCACGCTGCACGTTCAGGTTGTACTCCATGATGTAATCGTTCATCTTGGGGTTATAGGCCGTCTGCTGCCCGCCTCCCGGCAAGCCGACGGTGGTTCCGCTACCAAACGGATCTGGGATGGTGGGAAACAGGATTTCGGTAACATCGTAGACAGGCGGGNNTGATCACCTGCATCTCCAGCGGCATGTCCGCAAATGCCCCAAAACCGCCACGAACGGCTGTCTTCCCGTTGCCAAAAACGTCCCATGAAAATCCAAAACGTGGTTCGAAATTCCATTTCGTGACGTTGTGAGCGAAAGCATGCGGTACGTGGGTAAATCCGGAATCAGTTGCCGGGTTGATCAAGTTGTAGAGCAAGTTGTGCTTCTCCACGGGATTGGTTTCAAAGTCGTAGCGCAATCCAAGATTGAGAACGAAACGTCGATTGACCTGGAATTTGTCCTGAATATAAGGCGCCAGATTGGTGTGGCGCATGTCGCGGGTCGAATTGTTCCCGTCGGTAGGAACTCCCACAAACACAAAGGGCTGATTCTGAAGAAATGCCTGGAATGAGGACTCGGAACCCAAAGGAAGGTACACGACATTCCCGCCATTCACGATCGGAATACCTGCGTGAATGTAATGCCTTACCACTTCCATCCCGAGTTCCATGGAATGGCGGCCTTTGGTCCAGGACAGCTGGTCACGAAGAGTAAAGCGATTGACCAACTCCTTGTCGGTATCGTTCCCGCCGATGGAGTTCAATCCGAGAACTCCGATCGTTCCCTGGATCCCCGACCCCGGGACCACCAGCAGATTCGGGTTGTTGCGAGTTCGGACATCGATATTGGATCTCACATACGAAAAGTGTCCGACATTCAGGATTGTGGGCGAGATCACTTTTCTTTCTTCGAACGTCAAATATTGGTTGCGTTGCGTGTCATCGTCTGTAATTGCCGGGTTCGGCAGCGCCGTTAGCTTTGCGGCGTCGAATTCGTAGCTGCCGAATAACGAGTCGGAAGAGGAAAGGTTATGATCCAGCCGGACGATGCCGTAGTTTTCATGCAGCGGCTGGGAGAGAGCTTCAGTGTTAAACGCGCTTCCATTCCCGAGTTCAGAGCCATTCGGAACAGGATACGCGCCGAGATAGCTAGCTATGCTTGGATTCACCCCCACGTTCGCTAAGCCGGTTGACGAATCGCAGCTTACGCTTGGTGCCTGAGCACAAGGCAGAAACCCGTCGCGAAAATTTTGGTCAGGGACGATCGTGGTCACAGGCACTGTGAGCGATTGCCACAAGCCCTCGTAGTTACCGAAGAAAAAAGTCTTGTTTCTCTTGATCGGGCCTCCAAAAGTCGCCCCGAATTGATTGCGACTGAAAGGAAGCGTTCCCGTGGTCGGATCGAAATAGTTACGCGCGTCCATTGCGCTGTTTCTTGCGAATTCATAGGCCGAACCGTGATAGCCGTTGGTCCCAGTCCGTATGGCGGCATTTACCACGGCTCCATTTCCGCCATACTGCGCCGTGTAAGTGTTGGTGAGCACTTCGAATTCGGCGATGCCGTCCACGCCCAGCGTTGTTCCAACAAGATTCGCGCCGGTACCGTTTCCCCAGACTCCGGCGGTGTCCGTTCCATCAATCAGGAACAGTTCGCCTTGCGGCCTGCCGCCCGCGACCGAAAATCTCTGCGGCGATCCAAAGCCGAAGGGAACCAGGGTCGACGCGCCCTCGGTGTTCTCCTGTGGTACGGGCTGTACACCCGGAGTCAACAAAGTCAACTGCACGAAGTTGCGGCCATTGAGCGGCAATTCTCGCACCTGCTGCTCTCCCACCAGAAATCCGACAGAGCTGCTGCTGGTATCGACCGTCGAAATTTCTGCCGCGACTTCCACGGTTTCCGAAACCTGGCCGACCGCCAGCACGAGGTGGACCACGGCGGTTTCTCCAACGGTCAATACAAGCGGACCACGGACACTGGTCTTGAACCCTTCCTTCTGCGCCTCGACCTTATAGCTGCCGATGGGAAGGCTGGCGGCGGTATAAGCTCCATCCTTGTTGGTGGCCGACGCGGTGGAGACACCGGTCGCTGTATTGGTGATGAGAATCTTGGCGTCCGCCAGGGCCGCGCCCTGGCTGTCCGCGACCGTACCCGAGATGGTCGCGGTACTGATTTGCGCCAGCGACGCGGTCGCGGTCCACACCGTCAGGCACACCCCCAAAAACAGATTCACAAGCAGAGAATTTGAATTTTTATGCATGCTGCTGCCCCCAAGCCGGGATTGACGCTGCACGGCCGCGCCCGTCGGACAACTTCGCAGCTATGCCCTGCGGCCGTCAATATCGCGCTCAATTAGTTGAGTTTTTCGATAGTGATTGCCGCCGCTTCGTGGGGATCGCATTGACGTGCTCAACCTATTGAGTGAAGAATTGACAGCATGCCGGGGCAAGAATGTAGCTTGCCATCAGGGTTTAGCGGTGGGAATGCGCCTGTGCGCGAAGTCCGAGGCAGCCTTGCAGCGTCTGTGGTTCCGGTTCGCCCACGATTCCCATGCCTATGTAGAAACCCAAGCTCTAAGAACAAGAAGGTAGACTGTGCTCTTGACCACGACGTTGGAGCGCCGAACCGTAGCACCTCCGCCGAGTCTCGGCTGGAGCGGTTCCGCGTCAGGAACGGATAGCCGCTTGAAATCGGATCGCTTGACCAATTCGCTGGAACGCGCTCTTGCCATCCTGGAGCTGATCGCCCACAAGTCCGGAGGTCTTACCAACGCCGAGATCAGTGCGCGCTTCAAGATGGCCACCAGCACATCCTCTTATATTCTCAAGCGACTGGAACGCGAGGGCTACCTGCGGCGCGACCCGGAAAACGGACGCTATGAAATGGGACTGAAGATTGTGGCACTCAGTCATGGCGCGCTACGTGACATGGGACTGCGCCGCATTGCCGAGCCCATCCTGCACCGCCTTTCCTCTGAGACCAAGACTTCCGCCCTGATCGGCGTTCTGGAGCGTGGCAGAGTAATGATCGTCGATAAAGTCGAGAAGCCAGACCTGGCGAGAATCGATATCGATATCGGCGTCCGATATCCGGCGCACTCGACCGCGCTGGGCAAGGTTCTGCTGGCTCATTTGCCCGAGCCGCAGCTTCTGAATCTTTTCGACTACTACGGGCTGCCCAAGACATCGCCGAAAACGATTGATTCGAGAAGCCGCCTGCTCGAGGAATTGCGGATGGTGCACAAGCAGGGATACGCGGTGAGCGATGGCGAATTGTTTCTCGGAATCCGCGCGGTCGCGTCGCCGATCTTTGACGGAAGCGGCGAGGTGTCGGCCGCTGTCAGCGTCACCGGGGTAACCGTGTCCGTCGAAGAAGAAACGGTGATCAATACGGTCAAAGCGGCGGCTCGTGAAATTTCCCGCTGCTTCAGAACTGCAATGGAGGGGAGGCGCAATTGAGATTGAGATGCATACGCTGGTTTCGGTTTTCGTGGAGTTCCAAAGAAAGCTTGTATCGCGGACTCGGCGTTTCTCTACTGGCAGCCTCGGTGATGTCGGCCTCGGCCCTGGCACAGGCGAAACCAGTCTGTGAGAAGCTGAAGGATTTGCAGTTGCCCGACACTTCCATTACTTCTGCGGAGAGCGTTGCCGCCGGGCCTTTTGCGCTTCCTCCGGGAATGCCTGCGCCTGCGGTGGACGTGCCGGTCTTCTGCCGCGTGCGCGGAGAGATCAAGCCCACTTCAGATTCGCATATCAATTTTGAAGTGTGGATGCCCGCGGCGCAATGGAACGGAAAATTTGAGCAAATAGGAAATGGCGGGCTGGCGGGCAGCATCAATCTCTTTTTGTTAGCGACCGACTTAAAGCAAGGCTACGCAACCGCCGGAACCGACGACGGACATCAGGGCGTTCCCGTTGACGGATCCTGGGCCGTCGGTCACCCGGAGAAAGTCAAAGACTTCGGATATCGCGCGGTCCACGAAACCAGCGGCAAAGCAAAGAAGATCATCGAAGCCTTTTACCAAAAGGCGCCGCGCTATTCCTATTTCAATGGATGCTCGGAAGGCGGACGCGAAGCTTTGATGGAAGCCCAGCGCTATCCGGAAGACTTCAATGGAATCCTGGCCGGCGCTCCCGCCCACAAGTGGACCGAGTTGATGTTCGGTTTCGCCTGGAATGCGAAAGCGCTAAGCGGCCCCGCAAGTTTTATTCCCGAAGCGAAAAGACGCGCCGTGCGCGAGGCCGCCCTGGCCGCTTGCGGTACGCAAGACGGCGTGAAAGACACTTTCATCAAAGACCCTCTTCGCTGCCACTTCGATGCCTCGGTCCTCGCCTGCAAGGGGGCGGATTCCGATAGTTGCCTGACCGCCGATCAAGTCGAGGCCTTGAAGAAAATTTATTCAGGAGCGCGCAATTCGCGTACCGGTCAACAAATCTCGTCCGGCTATGAGCCGGGGACGGAAGACACCGCCGGTATTCCGGGCATATCCTTCGCGAGCTACGTCTTTGGAGCGGCGCCCGGCGCCAGTCTCGACGCCATATTCTCCAGCGCATTCTTCGGCAGTTTCGTCTTTGAGAATCCCGGCTGGAAGTTCACGGATCTCAACTTCGACAAGGACATTGCCAAGACTGAGGAAAAGGTCGGGTCCGTGCTGAACGCTACCAATCCTGATCTAACAGCCTTCCGCGCACTCGGCGGAAAGCTGCTCCAGTATCACGGATGGAACGACGGTTCCCCATCTCCCCATCATTCTGTCGATTACTACGAGAGCGTAACCGCGAAGATGGGAGGGATCGAGAAAACGCAGAGCTTCTACCGATTGTTTATGGCGCCGGGCATGATGCATTGCGGAAGCGGCCCCGGACCAAATCTCTTTGGAAACATGCTGGATTTCAGCGCGGCGCCCGATGCGGACCACAACATCTTCACCGCGCTGGAACGATGGACCGAACAAGGCGTCGCGCCCGACAAGATCATCGCGATGAAATATCGGGACGACAATCCGGGAAAGGGTATCGAGATGACCCGGCCCCTCTGTCCACATCCGCAAATTGCAAAATGGAGCGGCAAGGGCGCTACCTCGGATGCTCAGAACTGGTCGTGTCAAATTCCAGAGAAGCCCATGTACTAGAACGTGTGAGCCGCCCCCGCGTCAACACTGCAAATCAGATTCTCGTGAGGTCCCGCGCAATGAGGAGAACATCGTCTGAAAAAAGCCGCCGTGATTTTCTTCGCAACACCCTGGCCTCGGGAATCGCTCTCGGCATTTCGCCATCGCTCTTAAAGGCTCAGCCTGCCCGGTCGTGTGCTCGACCAACCAACGCAACCGCCGATCCCTACGCTGTCGTTGATCCTGAGCTGGTCCCGGTTCTCAAAGCATTGACTAAACTGGTCTTGAACAGCCAGACGCTCCCAACCAGTCGTACGCATTTATGAGAATGCCGTAACAATGCCCTGCCCTGGACAAAGGAGACTCCATACGCTGTCGACTTCAAGGAAACTGGGAGGGCCTGGGCTCGCAAAATGGAAACCACAAAGAGTGGCAGGTAACCTGGCACGAAGTCGCTACACTCCAGGAGGTGCAGGTCTTGTATGTCCTGAAATCCGTAATTACTTGGGTAATGATGAGAGGTCTGAATTGTGCCGCGGATACCTGTTGATATGTTCACCTGTAGCTAGTCCCATCGTGCACATCGGGGAGCAGGTCATGGGTCGTGCATCCGACGAGTCGCATTACTAAAAGAGTCACTCCGGCCCCGAGAGTATGTTCATGCATTCACGCCGCACCATCATTCGCCACGCTCTGGTTTCTCTTTTGTTCGTGCTGTTCTACCTACTGCTGAACCGGCCTGAAATCGTCTTCTTTTCTCGCATTGGATTCGTTGCATGGTATCCCGCTATCGGTGTGGTTATGGCGCTCATGCTGGGAGTCAGCCCGTGGTACGCGCTTCTGGCTTGTTTCGCGGATACTTTTGCCAGCAGGGTTCTTTATGCGCAGCCAGTGATGTCCTTCAGCAGCACGCTCGATGCCGCCGGAATCGCTATATGTTATGGAGCGGCGGCCCACGTGTTGCGTGGTCCTGCGCAAATCGATCTTGGGCTGCGCCGCCGACGAGATGTGGTCCGCTATGTCTTGGTGAGTGGGGCGGCGGCTGTAGTAGCAACAATCATTGGTGTCGCATGCCTGATTGCGGATCACAGTATTACGTGGAATGAATACAGGTCGTCTGCTCTAGGATGGTTCTTGGGTGACGCCATCGGCTTGGTGGGTATTGCACCGTTTCTTCTCGTCCATGTATTTCCGCATGTTCGCAAATGGCTCTCTCCGACGCCCTTCCAACTACATCCAACCAGAGCCCCTTCCCGCGGAACAACGCCTACTCTTGGTGCGCTCGCAGAAGCCTGTGGCCAAGGCTTGACGATAGTAGCCGTCCTCTGGGTCATGTTCGGAACCAAGGACGGACGTTACGATCATTTTTATCTGTGTTTCATTCCAATCATCTGGATTGCAATGCGTCATGGAGTTCGGAGAGTAGTCACCGGCCTGCTTGCGCTAAATTTTGGAATCGTAGTCGCGATGCATTTGTTCCCCCCAACCCCAGCCCTGTTCGCCAAAGTCGCCCTGCTCATGCTGGTATTGTCCACAGTAGGACTCATCGTGGGATCCGAGGTCAGTGAGCGAGAGCGCCTGGCAATAGATCTCAACGAACAAACCACCTATTTAGACTCACTGATACAGAACAGCCCACTAGGAATCGTCGTCCTTGACAAGCAAGGTGGGATAGAGCTGGCGAATTCCGCCTTCGAGAAACTCTTCCAGTACGACCGGCACGAGCTGCCTTCGATTGATATTGGGAATATGGGGATAGCTGATGATGGGGGCACGGACTCCGCACAACTGATCCCGCAGATCTTCGCCGGAAACGCGTTGCATAGGACAGTGCGACAACGGCGCAAAGACGGGAAACTGCTCGACCTGGCACTGCATGGGGTCCCGCTACTGCTAAACAATGAGGTACGCGGCGCATACCTAATTTATGAGGACATTTCTGAGCAGCTCCGGGCGAGCGAAGCACAGCGGCAGCATGCCGAGTCATTGGACCAATTGGTAAAGGAGTTAGAACTCCGCACAAGGCAGATGACCGAACTGAATGAAATGGGGACTCTGCTGCAGTGTAGTGGGACGGTTCAGGAGGCCTGCGTCGTCGTGGGCAACTGCGTGCAGAAGCTTTTCCCTGAAGCGCCTTGTGGATCCCTCTATTTGTTCAGGTCGTCGCGAGACCTCGTCGAAGCAGCAGTTCGGTGGGGCAAGAGGGACGGGTTAGCGCCTACATTTCCGCCCGACGCATGCTGGGCTCTCCGCCGTGGCCAGCCTCACTGGAGTGAGGCTCCAGATAGCGGCATCGCTTGCCAACATTTGACTAGGAATTCAACCGTCGAGAGTCTATGCGTGCCGATGGTCGCGCAGGGCAACACAATTGGTGTCCTGCATCTCGAATTCCAGGGTATAACCCGGCTCCGAAACAGTTCTGGGACGGGAAGCTTGCGGGAATCTCACCAGCAACTGGCTATCAGCGTGGCCTCGCATATCGCCCTTTCGCTAGCCAGCCTGCAGTTGCGTGACACCCTCCGCGAACAGTCGATTCGTGATCCGCTCACTCGCCTGTTCAACCGTCGCTTCCTGGAGGAATCGCTGGAAAGAGAAATACAGATAGCTAGCCGCAAGAAGCAGAGTTTGGCTGTTCTTTTCCTAGACCTCGACCACTTCAAGAGGTTCAATGATACGTTCGGCCATGATGCGGGAGACGTCGTTCTTCAGTCCCTCGCCGACCTGTTTCGCACTTTCTTTCGCGCCACCGACATATGCTGCCGCTATGGCGGCGAGGAGTTCGCCATTATCTTGCCTGAGTCTTCTGCGCAGGATGCGGCTCTCCGTGCGGACGCTTTGCGCGCCGAGGTAAAGAGCCTGCGGTTGCAATACAAGAAGCAGAATCTTGGCGTGCTTTCACTCTCGGCTGGTGTGGCAGCGTTTCCGGAGCACGCTTCAGCATCGGACGAGTTGCTCCAGATCGCGGACCAATGCCTCTATGAATCCAAAGCCCGCGGTCGGGACGTTGTGACCGTGGCTTCTCTCAAAACCGTGTGACGGTATCGTCGACTCTTAGTAGTCACGATTCACTCGGATGGCAGATCGCAGATGTCGCGATTCCTACAACGCGGCGATTGTCCCCAGATGGCGACTCGCTCGGACATAACCGGATTGGGAAACCGTACTAATACGCTGGGTAACATCTTATTCAATTACCAGTTCGGGCTCGCGATCCGAAGAGGGTGTAGCCGCTGTCTTCGGTACCTCTTGCGGCGGTTCTCCCGCGATATCGGCTATTTGCAGCCGTAAATTACCGGGGTTCGTGGCATAGGCAAGACCGGTCTCCAGTTCGATGGTCCCGGCACGAATCAGTTGTTCGATGCCTCCATCGAAATGTTGCATGCCCTCAGTGTCTCCATCCCGCATCGCGTCCAGTAAGGTCTTGCCTTCGTGTTCTCCTTTTTCCAGGTATTCCCTAGTGCGCACCGTCGCCTTTAGGATTTCTAATACGGCCACCCGGCTATTGCCATCTATTGCCGGGAGCAGGCGTTGCGAAATGATGTAACGGAAACTCTTCGCCAGGCGGTTTCGAATGACGTGCTGCTCTGCCATGGGGAACACTCCCACCACGCGCTCGACTGTTTTCGAGGCGTCGATAGTATGGAGCGTGGAGAGAACGAGATGCCCAGTTTCGGCCGCTTCGAGTGCGATCTCAATGGTTTCCTTGTCTCGCATTTCGCCCACCAGGATCACTTTGGGCGCCTGACGTAGCGCAGCCCTCAGCGCGAGTGCGAAGCTGGGCGTATCACTGTGCAATTCGCGCTGGTGAATGATCGATCGCTTATGCCGGTGCATGAACTCAACAGGATCTTCGATGGTGATGATGTGATAGGCCTTAGTTTCGTTGATTCTGTCGAGAACGGCTGCCATTGTCGAGGACTTCCCCGAGCCGGTCGGACCGGTGATCAGCACAATGCCGTTTTTCAGATTAGCAATGTCGCCTAGCTGCTCGGGCAATTTGAGTTCAGCAAAAGTGGGAATGCTCTTGGGGATGACTCGCATTACGATGGCATGGCTTCCCCGCTGCACAAATATGTTGACACGAAATCGACATTCACCCGGAAGGCTGTAGGAAATGTCGCACGATCCCTGTTCTCGCAATGCCGTCAATGCCTGCTGGTTGCCTCCGATGAGTTCCTCCGCGATACGGCGGGTGTCTTCCGGGCCAAGCGGCGGTAATCCCGTGATTTTGACCGGGACCAACTGGCCGCTCACTTCGATATGCGGAAGGCTGCCGGGTGAAAAAATCAAATCGCTCACGCGCGTTGAGGCACGGAGCATTGCCGAGAGCAAGGCTGCGGCAGGAATTACCTGCTTGGTGACAACAGTGTTAGGAGCGGAAATGTTTGCCGGGATGTTCAGGATGTGCTCCTTACTCTGGCTCAGCTTATCCTCCACCTAGGAGCGCCTCAA
>WNFL01082542.1_pt5 | contig 24316 bp, 23 predicted proteins | sample 5400361 | NCBI WGS metagenome assembly WNFL01 (sample SAMN13153351, study PRJNA577476) | soil metagenome | isolation source: 40 cm soil on Douglas fir-dominated hillslope | place: USA:California | collected 2013-09-17
GGCGAGCGTCTCCTTGTCGATGCCCCGGAGTGTGAAGAGAAGGAAAGGGTCGCGCGAGAGCCGCTCCTCGAGGACCGCGTGAAGTGCCAGGAGGTGGCGGCACGGAGACGGCCCCTCGCCGCACGTGCAGCTCTGGTGGATCTCGCGCGGGCTCGCGGGCAGGAGCGTCCAACCGGTCGCGGCGAGCGCGTCGTCGGCGTCCTCGGGCAGGCGTCCGGCGAGAAGGCTCGCCACGAAGCTCGCCTTCCTCGCGAGCGCCTCGACCGCCTTCTCACGCACGTCGTCGGGGAACGGCTCGAGAGCGATGTGCGGCTCGGCGAGGCGGTCCCGTCCCTCGCGAACCGTCGCGGAGATGCCGGACGTCTCGATCTCCAGCTCCCGCACGCGCGCGGACGGGACCGTCTCGTGCCGGCCGGGCTTCCACCCGAAGTCGGCGACGAGGCGCGCCCAGCGCGCGCCCCAGCCTTCCACGGGAGCCTTCCGCGCGCGCCTCACGGCCTCTCCGTCTCCACGGCCTCGCGCGAGAGCGCGACGAGCTCGGCGAGAGCGGTGTCGTCGAGCTCGGCGATCCACGACTCGCCGGCTCCGACGATCGTCCGCGCGAGCTCCTTCTTCTCCTCGATCATCGCGTCGATCCGCTCCTCGAGCGTCCCCTTCGCCACGAACTTGTGCACCTGCACGCTCCGAGTCTGGCCGATGCGGAACGCGCGGTCCGTCGCCTGGTCCTCGACGGCCGGGTTCCACCACCTGTCGAAGTGGAAGACGTGCGAGGCGCGCGTCAGGTGGAGACCGCTGCCGCCGGCCTTGAGCGAGAGGACGAAGAACGGCGGGGCGGGGTCCTCCTCCTGGAAGCGGCGCACCATCTCGGCGCGCGCGGCGCGCGGCACGCCGCCGTGGAGGAACAGGACCTCGGCTCCGAAGCGGTCCTTCAGCGCCTCGACGAGGAGGCGTCCCATCTCCGCGAACTGCGTGAAGACGAGCGCGGGGCGCGACTCGGCGAGCGTCTCCTCCAGCATCTCGAGGAGGCGCTCGAGCTTCGCGGAGCGGCCGTCGAGGCGGCTGCCGTCCGAGAGGAAGAGCGAAGGGTGGTTGCAGATCTGCTTCAACCTCAGCAACAGCGTCAGGACGCGCGCGCGCCGCCGCGCCCCGCGCGAGGAGCCGATGCCGGCGAGGAGCGTCCGCGTCGTGGCGCGGTAGAGCGTCGCCTGCTCCTTCGAGAGGCCGACGAGCTCCTTCGTCTCGATCTTCTCCGGCAGGTCGGGCGCGACGCCCGGGTCGGTCTTCGCGCGGCGGAGGAGGAACGGGGCCGTCATGACGCGCAGCCGTTCGACGGCGACCGGGTCGCGATGGCGCTCGATCGGCACGGCGAACTCCCGCCGGAACGCCTCGTCGGAGCCGAGGAGGCCGGGGTTCAGGAAGTCGAAGATCGCCTTCAGCTCCGAGAGCCGGTTCTCGACCGGAGTCCCGGTGAGCGCGGCGCGCCGCTTCGCCTTCAGCGCGCGGACGGCGCGCGACTGCGCGGCGGCGGGGTTCTTCACGTTCTGCGCCTCGTCGAGCGCCACCCACTCCCAGTCGACCTCGCCGAGAAGCGCGCGGTCGCGGTGCGCGAGCGCGTACGTCGTGACGACGAGATCGGTCCGCGCCAGCAAGTCCGCGAGCTCCTCGCCCCCGGCGCGCTCCGGCCCGTGGTGGATCGCGACCGCGAGCTCGGGCGAAAAGCGCTCCGCCTCCCGCTCCCACGTCTCCGCGACGGACGTCGGGCAGACGAGGAGCGACGGACGGATCTTCTCGCCGCGCTCGCGCGCGAGGAGGAGCGTCGCGAGGAGCTGGACGGTCTTGCCGAGCCCCATGTCGTCCGCCAGGCACGCGCCGAGCCCGCGAGTCGTGAGGAAGCGGAGCCAGCCGACGCCGCGTACCTGGTACGGGCGGAGCGTGCCGTGGAGGCCCTTCGGCGGCTCCGTCGCCGCGATCTCCTTCCGCGCGTTCTCCGGATCGAGGAGCTCCGCGAGCCAGCCCTCGGCCGTCACGGAATCGACGCCGTAGCTTCCCGCCTCGCCCTCGAGCCCTCCGGCGAGGCGGAGGAAGTCGCCGAGGGTCGTGCGGCCGCCGGGCCGCCTGTCGAAGAGGCGGAGCGTGCGCGCGACGCTCTCCCTGTCGAGGAGCACCCACTCGCCGCGCACGGAGACGAGGGGCACCTTCTGCGACGCGAGCTCCTCGAATTCCGCGGGCGTCAGGAGCGCGTCGCCGATCGCGATCTTCCAGTCGAAGTCGACGAGTGTCGCGAGGCCGAAGCGCGTCACCGCGCCCGGCTTCCATCCGGCGTCGGTGCCGTGAAGGCGCACGGAGACGCGCGTCGCGCCTTCGGAAGGCAGATAGACGTGGACGCCCGCGCCGGAGAGGAGCGGCGCCTCCTGCGCGAGGAAGCGGTGTGCCTCCTCGAGCGTCAGCTCGGCGCCCGTCGGGTGCCGGTCCTCGAGACTCCGCGCGATCGCGGGCGAGAGCGCCGCCGCCTCGCCCAGCTTCCCGAGGAGCGTCTCCTCCGGGCTCGCGACGCGCCGGCCGAGCCGGCGGAGCGCCGACTCGTCGTGCCCGAAGATCTCGTCCGCGAAGAGCTGGAGCGATGGGTCCTCGACGGACTCGAGGTGATACAGGAGGTGCCAGGCGCCGCCCGCGCCCTCGCGCGGGGGCGAGAGGCGCACGCCGAGTCGGAGCGCGCCCGGAGGCAGCGGCTCGACGAGAGGGAACGTCCACGCGTGGAGGCGCGCGAGCAGCCCGGGCGGAATGCCGGACGGCTCGGCCGTGCGCGGGCCGGCGAGAGACGCCACGAGCTGGCTCTCGGCCGAGCCGCCGCCCTTCCTCCTCTCGGCCGCTACGACGTCGTGGATCAGGTCGCGCGCGAGCGCGTCCGTCATCTCGTCGAGGAACGTGCGGAGGAGGAGCGCGGCGGGAGCGAAGGTACGCGTGTGAGACGGCTCGCCCGGAGCGAGCGAAGCGCGGGTCGCCGGCGGCATGGCGGCCGTGAGCCGGTCGAGCCGTTCCTTCTCGTGCGGGCCGCCCAGCACCGGCACCCAGCGGGGCGGGTCGTCCTCGAACTGGGGAGCGACGCGGCGGCGGAGGAGGAGATCGAAGAGGAAGCGCGCGGTCTCGGACCAGAACTCCAGGTCCTCGCCGGGGACGAGCGGCGGCGCCAGGTCGCGCGTGTGGAGGAGGAGGTCGACGGACTCGAGAGGCGGCGGGAAGATCGCGTCGACCTCGAACGCGCGGAGCGCGATGGGGCCCGGCTCATAGTCCTCGGGCTCGCGCAGCGCGGCGGCGGACGGGATCGGGCGGCCGTGCCGCACGGGAAGGACGAGACGCACCTCGCCGCGGAGGAGGCGCGCGGCGGGGCCCAGCGCGGCGCCGGCGGCGCGGAGGGCGCCCTCGAGCGCGGGCCCCTCGACGGCGCGCGGATGCTGCTCCCGCGCGCGGAGCGCGAAGGAGCCTTCGCCCCACAGGAAGAACCCCGACGGGAAGCGCTTCTCGGAAGGCGGGAGGAACCCGCCGTGGATCACGATCAAAGCCGACCATTGTGCACCATCCGCGTTATCCTCCGCGCCCGATGAAAGCCTACGAAGTCTTCAGGCATCTGGCGAACGACGAGATCGACGCGCTCGTCGTCCGCGCGTGCGAGGACGAGGAGCTGCCCGACAGGCTCGCGGGCGGCGTCCTCCAGTACCAGGCGATCCCGCTGAAGCGCTTCGAGAGGCTGCCGGACGAGGCGCGCCGCGCGTACGTGAGGCGCACGCTCCGTGACAAGCGCGCGACCGATCTCTCGCTCTACGTCCTGTCGGCGGGGCTGACCCGCGCCAAGGGCGAGATGATCTCCGGCTTCCTCGACGCGATCGGCCTCCCGCACGAGGGGCCTACGCTCTCTTTCGAGACGGAGATTCCCGAGCCCGCCGCCGACGCCGTCGCGAAGGGCATCGACGCCGTCCTCGCGAAGCACCCGGCGCGGGACGTCACGCTCTACCTCCACGCTTTCGCGTCGCAGCCCGACGTCCACTGGAAGAGCCTCGACGAGCGGCTCGAGACGGACGCGCGGCTGGCGCTGGAGGACCGGTCGGGGGGGTAGAAGCCGATCTCTCGCCTTCGCGTGCACGCGCGATGAGCTTCTCGAGGACGTCGGACACGCGACGCGACGATCTTCATGACGATCAGATCCTCTGGAGTGGCGACTGGAACCTCGACGCCGCCGCCGAAGGCGACGAGGCGCGCACGCGCAATCGTCTCTTCCTCGAACGTGAGCGCTCCGACGGAGATGTCGACGTCCACTCCCGTTGCGGCGTGCACCAAGAGGAAGACTCGCGAGCCGTGCGCGAATCGCGCGGCATTCTCGATGCGCGGCGGGAAGCCGGCGCTTCTCGCTTCGTTCTCGAAGTCCTCCCACGAGCGAGCACCGATGAAAACGACCACGTCGACGTCCTTCGTCATGCGCGGTCGGCCGACGGCGCCGATGGCGACGCCACCGATGACGACGTGAGGGATACGCGCCCGCTTGCGCCAAGCGACGAGCGCCGCGAGCGCTTGCAGGACTGGGAGTGCGGGACCCGTTTCCGTCAACCAGCTCTCCGGCGAAGCGCACGCCGCGCGGGCGGCCTCAGGAGCTTCGCAGGTCCTCGATCACCTTCCCGTCGTTCGGCAGGCTCCCCTTCGGCACGAGCTCGACTTCGCCGCGGACCGAGCAGACGCCGCGGATGCTCTCGGCGATGCGCTCCGCGAGAGCGGGATCCACGGAGTCGCTCTCGCAGCGGAGCGTCATCCGGTCGAGGTCGGCCGCACGCGCGATGACGAGGCGCGCCTTCACCACCTCGGGATGGCGGCGGAGGATCTCACCGACCTGCTTCGCGTGGACGAAGAGCCCACGCACCTTCGCGCTCTGGTCAGCGCGACCGAGCCAGCCGCGGAGGCGCATGTTCGTGCGGCCGCACGGGCTCGGACCGGGCAGCACGGCGGAGAGGTCGCCCGTCGCGTAACGCAGCAACGAGTAAACGGGATTCACGGCGCTGCTCACGATGACCTCGCCCACCTCGCCGTCGGGCACGGGATCGCCCGTCCCCGGGCGCACGATCTCGATGAGCAGCTCTTCGCTCACGATGAGCCCTTTCCTCACGGCCGACTCGTAGGCGAGGACTCCGACGTCGCCGATGGCGTAGCACTGGAGGACGGCGACGCCGTGCGCCTCGAAGAACGCGCGCAGCGAGACCGGGAGAGCCTCGCCGCTGACGAGCGCCTTATTCACCGACGAGACGTCCGCTCTGATCTCGGCCGCCTTCTCGAGGAGGATCTTCAGGAACGACGGCGTGCCGACGTAGCCGGCCGGCCTCAGGTGCGCGAGGACGGCGACCTGCTGCTCCGACTGGCCTGTGCCCGCGGGGAAGACCGCGCAGCCGAGGAGCCGAGCGCCCGCGTCCGCCATGAGGCCAGCGGGCGTGAAGTGATACGAGAACGTGTTGTGAACGAGGTCGCCGCGGCGGAATCCCGCGGCGAAGAGGGCGCGTGCGAAGCAGCCGAAATCCGCGTCGCTAGCCGCCTCCGGCTCGAAGACCGGGCCGGGCGACGCGAAGACGCGGGACATGCCCAGCGCCGCCGCGTCGAAGCCCCCGAACGGAGGCGCGGCGCGCTGGAGCTCGGCGAGCTCCGACTTGCGGAGCAGCGGAATCCGCGCGAGCGACGCGCGGTCGACGAGCGAGCCGAGGTCGATTCCCGCGAGCTGACGCGCCAGGGCGGGCGCGTGAGGGAGGGCGGCCTCGAGCCGCCGGCGTAGAGCGTCGAAGAGCTCCGCCTCGCGCGCGGTCGGGTCCCGCGTCTCGAGCTCGTCGTAGAAGGCCGCCTCGCTCACGCGAGCCAGCGCTTTCGCCGCTTGTAGGACTTCAGGTTCCGGAAGGAGAGCCGGCCGCCCGGCGAGAGCCCGAGGTAGAACTCCTGGACGTCCTCGTTGTCGGCGAGCTTCGCGGCCTCGCCGTCCATGACGACGCGCCCGTTCTCGAGGACGTATCCGTACCGCGCGTGCTTCAGCGCGATCGTGGCGTTCTGCTCCGCGAGGAGGAAGCTGACGCCCTCGCGGCGGTTCAGGTCGTCCACGATCGTGAAGATCTCCTCCACGACCCGAGGCGCGAGCCCCATCGAAGGCTCGTCGAAGAGGATCATCCTCGGGCGCGCCATCAGGGCGCGCCCGAGCGCCGTCATCTGCTGCTCGCCGCCCGACGTGTAGCCGGAGACGGCGTGCCGGCGCGCCTTCAGCGCCGGGAAATACGTGTACATCTTCTCGAGGTCGCGCTTCATGTCGGCGCGCGAGGGGCGGCGCGCGAAGGCGCCCACCAGGAGGTTCTCCTCCACGGTGAGGTGCCCGAAGCAGTGCCGCCCTTCCATCACCTGCACGACGCCGAGCTCGAGGAGCTTCCGCGGAGTCAGCGCGTCCGTCCGCGCGCCGCGGAAGGCGATCGACCCCTTCGTCACCTTGCCCCTCTCGGCGCCAAGCAGGTTCGAGATCGCCTTCAGCGTCGTCGTCTTCCCGGCCCCGTTCGCCCCGAGCAGCGCCACGACGCCTCCCTCGGGCACGTCGAGGGAGACGCCCTTCAGCACGAGGATCACGTGGTCGTAGACGACCTCGATGTTGTTGACCGAGAGAAACGGAGAGCTCAAATCACTCCTTACAGTCGCGCGGCGTGATCCCTTTCTCCTTCGCGTATTTGGCGGCGGATTCCTCGACCATCGGACGCACGATCGACTGGTCCGACGGGATCCAGTCGGTGATGACCTTCCACTTCGCGCCGTCCCACTGCTGGAACTTCACCGCGCCGCCGCCCTCGTGGTCCATGCACGAGACCTTCAGCGGCTGGAGCAGCCCGTACGCGCCGAGCTCCTTGATGCGCGCCTCGTCGACCTTCAGGTTCTCGAGGCCCCAGCGGATCTCCTCTCCGGAGAGCGGCCGCTTGCCGAACTTCCCTTGCGCGATGCGGATCGCCTCGGTGTTGAGGATGCCGTGGATGATCCCGCGGTTGTAGTACGTCGACCCGACGCGCTTCGGGTCCTCCATGTTCCCCTTCTTGCCTCCGGAGTAGAGGATCTTCTCGACGTCCTGGACCACCTTGAAGTCTCGGCCGCTCGGGTGGAAGCCGGCCGCTATGAAGCCCTTCGCCGCGTCGCCCGCGGGCACCACGTCCTCCTCGGCGCCGCTCCACCAGACGCCGACGATGTGATCGGCCGGGAAGCCCGTCTTCGCCGCGGTCTTCAGCGCGACCGGATTCATGACGCCCCATCCGCGCAGAATCACCCAGTCGGGCTTGATCTGGCGGATCTGGAGCCACTGCGACTCCTGCTCGTTGCCCGGGTGCGCGACCTCGAGGTGCGTGACCGTGAAGCCGTACTTCTTGGCCTGCGCGTCGAGGACCGGGATCGTCTCCTTGCCGTACGCGGAGCCGTGGTAGAGGTTGACGATCTTCTTCCCCTTCAGCTTGTCCATCCCGCCTTCCTTGGACCCGATGAACTTGATCTTGGCCGTGTTCTGCGACCAGTAGTTCGTGACGAGGGGGAAGACGTAGGGGAAGACGCGGCCGTCGGAGGCGTCGGTGCGGCCGTAGCCGATCGACACGATCGGGATCTTGTCGACGGCGGCGCGGTCGAGGACGGCGTAGGTGATCCCCGTCGACAGGAAGTTGAACATCGACGCGCCCTTGACGCCCTTCGTCTTGAGACGCTCGTAGCACTCGACGCCCCGGTCGTTCTTGTACTCGGTCTCGCACTCCTCCCACGTCAGCTTCACGCCGTTGATGCCGCCGTCGCGCTTGTTGATCATGTCGAGGTAGTCGATGAAGCCGCCGTACGTGCCGGTGCCGCCCGCGGCGTACGGGCCGATCCGGTAGTCGGCCATCGGGATGAACTGCTCGTTCGGCTGGCCCGCGGCCGGGCCCGCCGCCACGAGCGCGAGCGCCGCCGCGGCGACCGCGATGAATCTCTTCATGATGCGCACCTCCTCAGTCGTCGGTTTCAATGGGGAAACGGCCACAACCGGAGCTTCTCCTTGCCTGTCTGCCAGAGGCGGGCGAGCCCGTGCGGCTCGACCGCGAGAAAGAAGAGGATGAGCCCGCCGAACACGATGATCTCGAGGTTCGACGCGAGGCTCGAGCCCGCGTGCGGGAGGAACTTCTGCGCGGCGACGTTGAGGAAGATCGGCAGCAGCACGATGAACGCCGCCCCGAGGAACGAGCCGAGCACGCTCCCCATCCCGCCGACGATGATCATGAAGAGGATCTGGAACGAGCGCGAGAGGTCGAACGCCTGCGGCTCGACGGACCCGAGGTAGAGGAACGCCCAGAGCGCGCCCGCGACGCCGCAGTAGAACGAGCTGACCCCGAAGGCGAGGAGCTTCGTCTTCAGCATCGGGATGCCGACGACCTCCGCCGCGATGTCCATGTCGCGCACCGCCATCCAGGCGCGGCCGACCTGGCTGCGCACCATGTTCTTCGCCGCCGCGGCGAGGAGGACGACGATCGCGAGCGTGAGGAGGTAGCGGCGCGCGGGGCGGTCGAACGCGAGCCCGAGGATGACGATGCGCGGCGCGTTGATGACCCCCGACGGGTTGTCGTTCGAGAACCAGGAGACCTTCGTCAGGAGCCACTCGATGAAGAACTGGGCCGCCAGCGTCGCGACCGCGAGGTAGAAGCCCTTGATCCTCAGGCTCGGGAGCCCGAAGACGAGCCCGACGCCCGCCGCGACGAGGCCCGCGAGGACGAAGTCGACGAGGACCGGGATCTTCGGAAGCCGGACCGCGAAGTTGAACGCGGCGAACGCTCCGACCGCCATGAAGGCCGCGGTGCCGAGCGAGAGCTGGCCCGCGTAGCCGGTCAGGATGTTGAGCCCCAGCGCCGCGAGCGAAAGGATCAGGAACGGGATGAAGATCGCGCTGTACCAGTAATCCGTCCCGACGAGCGGCACCCCGACGAACGCCACCGCGAGAAGCGCCCAGATGAAGATGCGGTCCTGCTGGATCGGGAAGACGCGCGAGTCGTCGACGTAGCTCGCGTGAAGCTCGCCGACCTCTCGGTAGATCACGTCAGACTCTCTCGATCCGCCGCTCGCCGAAGAGTCCCTCGGGGCGGACGAGCAGCACGAGGAGCGCGAGCATGTAGGGAGCCCAGTTCTCGATCCCGCTCCCGATGTGCGGTCCGAGATAGACCTCCGAGAGCTTCTCGGTCGCGCCGACGATCAGGCCGCCCACGATCGCGCCCGGCACCGACGTGAAGCCTCCGATGATCAGGACCGGCAGCGCCTTGAGCGTCACGAGAGTGAGCGAGAACTGCACGCCGATGCGCGAGCCCCAGAGGAGTCCCGCGACGAGCGCGACGGCGCCCGCCGCCGACCAGACGACCACCCAGATCTGCCGGAGCGGGATCCCGACGGCGAGCGCGGCCATGTGATCGTCGGCGACGGCCCTCAGCGCGCGTCCCATCCGCGTCTTGCTGAAGAGGACGGCGAGCACCGTCACGAGCACCGCGGCGCAGCCGGCCGCGAAGAGGTCGAACTGGCTGATCTGGATCGGCCCGAGCTTGACGGGCACGTCGCGGATGCCGAGGTCGAGCGCGTGGACCTGCGCGCCGAGGACGCCCTGCGCGGTCCCCTCGAGGAGGAACGCCAGGCCGATCGTCGCCATGAAGAGCGAGATCTGCGGCTGGTTCACGAGCGGCCGCAGCACGATCCGCTCGACGAGAAACGCGAGGGCGATCATGAGCGCGAGCGTCACGGCGACGCCGACCAGGAGCCCCGCGCCCTTCTCCCTCAGCCCGACGAAGACGAGCGCCGCGAGGAAGACCATCGCGCCCTGCGCGAAGTTGAGGACGCCAGACGCCTTGTAGATGAGCACGAAGCCGAGCGCCACGAGTGAGTACATGACGCCCGCGAGCAGCCCTCCGAGGAGGACCTCGACGAAGAAGGACCAGTTCATGCCGTCGCGCCCAGATAGGCGGCGATGACGCGCGGGTCGCTCTTCACCTCGTCGGGCGTGCCGTCCGCGATGACCCGGCCGACATCCATCACGACGACGTGGTCGGAGATGTCCATGACGACCCCCATGTCGTGCTCGATGAGCACGATTGTCACCCCGAGCTCCTCCTTCGCGTCCAGGAGGAAGCGACACATGTCCTGCTTCTCCTCGAGGTTCATCCCGGCCATCGGCTCGTCGAGGAGGAGGAGGGACGGCTCGGCGGCGAGCGCCCGGCCGAGGCCGCCCCGCGAGCGTCTTGCGCGCCGATTCGATCTCGAGGAAGTCGATGATCTCCTCGGCGCGCCGCCGATGTACCAGCTCCTCCTTCCGGAAGCGGCCGAACGCGAGGGCCTGCAGGAGGAACGGCGTCTTCATCAGGACGCCGCGCCCCGCCATGATGTTGTCGAGCACCGTCATGCCGCGGAAGAGCGCGATGTTCTGGAACGTGCGCGCCACGCCGTTCCGCGCCGTCTGGTGCGGGCGCATGCGGCGGCGCGTCACGCCGCGGAACGTGATCGTGCCGCGGTCGGGGTGGTAGACGCCGTTCAGGACGTTGAGCATCGACGTCTTCCCCGCGCCGTTCGGGCCGATGATCGCGCACACCTCTCCCGTCTTCACGCGGAGCGAGACGTCTGTGAGCGCCCGGACGCCGCCGAAAGACAGAGACACCGCGTCGGCCGCGAGGATCTCGTCACCCGTCATGCGGACGCCCGGCGTTGACGGACGCCCGCACGACGCCCGCCCGCCCGTCCTCGAAGCGCACCGGCGTGTCGAAGGACACCACCTCCGCCTCGGAGTAAAGCGCCTCGATGAGGCTCGCGTAGCGCTCGGCGATGACGCGGCGGCGCACCTTGCGGGTACGCGTCAGCTCCCCGTCGTCGGCGTCGAGCTCCTTCGGGAGGACGAGGAAGCGCCGGATCTGCGAGCTCGCGAGCCGCGGCTCTGACGCGAGGTCGCGGTTCACCTTCTCGATGCACTCCCTCACCAGCTCGTAGATCTCGTCCTTCCCCGCGAGCTCCAGGTAGCCGCCGAACGCCAGGCGCTTGTGCTCGGCCCAGCTCGCGACGCACGGGAGGTCGATGTTCACGAACGCCGCCGCGTACTCGCGCCCGTCGCCGAACGCCACGGCCTCCTTGACGTAGGAAAAGAACTTCAGCTTGTTCTCGAGGTACTTCGGCGCGAAGAGCGAGCCGTCGGCGAGGCGGCCGACGTCCTTCGCCCTGTCGATGATACGGAGATGCCCTTCCTCGTCGAGGAAGCCGGCGTCGCCCGTCTTCATCCAGCCGTCGGCCGTATGCGCGGCGGCCGTCGCCTCCGGGTCCTTGTAGTACGCCTGGAACATTCCGGGACTCTTGAAGAGGACCTCGCCGTCCTCGGCGATCCTCACCTCGACGCCCTTCAGCGGCGTCCCCGAGCTCTCGGGCTTCACGGCACCGTCGGGCTGGATGGAGACGAAGACCGAGGCCTCGGTCATGCCGTAGAACTGCTTCACGTTGATCCCGAGCGAGCGGAAGAACATCAGGAGGTCGGGGCCGACGGCCTCGCCCGCCGTGTACGCGAGGCGCACGCGCGAGAGCCCGAGGACGTTCTTGAGCGGCGCGTAGATCAGGACGTTGCCGAGGAGGTAGAGGAGCCTCTCGTGGAGCGGTACGGGGGAGCCGTCGAGGATCCTCGGGCCGACGCGCCGCGCGACCTCCATGAACGTCGCGAAGAGCCGCTTCTTCAGAGCGGAGGCGTCCTCCATCCGGATCGTGATCTGCGTCAGGAGGCTCTCGTAGACGCGCGGCGGCCCGAAGAAGTACGTCGGACCGATCTCCTTCAGGTCGAGGAGCACGGTGTCGACGCTCTCCGGGCATCCGATGGTGAAGGCGCCCACGAGCGCCTGCGCGTACGAGAAGAGGTTGTCGCCCACCCACGCCATCGGCAGGTACGCGAGCATCTTCTCGTCCGCTCCGAGGCCCTCGCGCTCGAGCCCGTTCCTGGCCGTCGTGATGAGGGCGTCGTGCGTCAGCATCACGCCCTTCGGGGGCCCGGTGGTGCCCGACGTGTAGAGAATGATCGCGACGTCGCGCCCGCTCCCCTTCGCGATCTCCTCGTCCACGTATCGAGGGTGTGTCGTCGCGAACGCGTGCCCCTCCTCCTCGAGGAGGTCGAGCGACAGGAGCGAGGGGTCACCGTAACGGGCGAGCCCCCGCGGGTCGTCGTAGAAGATCGCTCTCAGCGACGGGCAGCGGCCGCGGATCTCCCGCAGCTTGTCGACCTGCTCCTGGTCCTCCGCGACCGCGAGGTTCGCCTCCGCGTGCGTGAGCGTGTACGCCATCTCGTCGGCTACCGCGTCCTGGTAGAGCGGGACGGGCACTCCGCCGAGCGCCTGCGCGGCGGCCATCGTCCAGTACAGGCGCGGCCGGTTGTCGCCGACGATCGCCAGCTTGTCGCCACGTTCGAAGCCGCGCGCCGCGAGGCCGGCGGCGAGGGTCCGGACGTTCCTCGCGACGTCCGCCCAGTTCCACGACTGCCAGATTCCGAGGTCCTTCTCGCAGAACGCGACCTTCCGGCCGCGCTCTGCGGAATGCCGGAGGAGGAGCTTCGGGAACGTGTCGGGCTCGGAGGCCGGTCCCGATTTCACGGTGGCGTCACGGTATGCAGAAACCGCGGCCGGCGCAATCCGGAACGGCGCCGCTCATGTCCCCCGACCCGCCGCCGCGATGACGATCTCGCCCTTGATCCCGGGCCGCGAGGCGAGCGTCTCGCCGATCTCCGACGCGCGCCCGCGCAGCACCTCCTCGTGGAGCTTCGTGAGCTCGCGCCCGAGGACGGCCGGCGGGTCGCCCCAGGCGGCCGCGAGCTCGGGCAGCGACTCGACCACGCGGTACGGGGACTCGAAGAGGACGCGCGTCTCGTCGCGGGCCGCGTGCCGCGCGTACCAGCGCGCGCGCTCGCCGCGGCGCGCAGGAGGGAAGCCGAGGAAGCTGAACGGGACGGCGCTGAAGCCCGAGACGGAGAGGATCGCGAGGACGGCGGAAGGTCCGGGGATCGCCTCGACGACGTGACCGGCCGCGGCCGCGGCGGCGACCAGGTGCTCGCCCGGATCGGACACGATGGGCGTTCCGGCGTCGGAGACGAGCGCGAGCGTCTCGCCGCGCGCGAGGCGCTCGAGCGCCTCGAGGGTGCGCCGCTTTTCGTTGTGCTCGTGGCAGGAGACGCGCGGTGTCGTGAGCCCGTAGCGCGCGAAGAGGTTGCCCGTCCGGCGCGTGTCCTCGCAGTAGACGGCGGAGGCGCGCGCGAGGGCGTCCCGCGCGCGGGGTGAGAGGTCGTCGAGGTTCCCGATGGGCGTCGCGACGACGAGGAGGCGACCCCGCGCGGGCGCGTCGGCCGGCATGGCGGTGAGTGTCGCACCGACGGCTCGGCTACGATGAACCGATGTCGATCCTGGCGTGCGCCGTCGCCGCCGCGCTGCTCGGAGCGGCGCAGGCGCCGACGCCCGCGCCCCGCCCCGCGTCCGCCACGCCGGCCGGCCCGTACGTCACGCTCGACCGGATCGCCGCGGTCGTGGGCGACGAGGTGATCCTCGAGAGCGAGGTGAGCCGCCTCGTCGAGGTGCAGCTCCTCTCGCGTCGGCCGGGCGAGACCGACGCCGCGTACCGCGACCGCGTGCTCGCCGAGCGGATCGACGAGATTCTGCGCGAGGCTCAGCTCCGGCGGACCGGCGGTCTCGACCCCGACCCGCGCGACGTCGAGGCGCGCCTGAACGAGCTGATCGCGCGCGTCGAGAAGGACCGCGGCGTTCCGTTCGACGAGGTCCTCCGCCGCGCGCGCGCGAGCCGCCAGGAGGTGACGGAGTGGATCAAGCGCGGCCTCGCGCTCGAGACGTACGTCAGGGAGCGGATCTCTCCGACCGTGAAGGTGACCGAAGCCGAGCTGAAGGCGTACTACGAGGGGCCGTTCCGGAGCGAGGCCAAGGCGCGCGGTCTCGAGAAGCTGCCGCCGTTCACGGAGGTCACCGAGGAGGTGCGCGAGCTCGTGCGCGAGCGGAAGCTCAACGAGGAGATCGAGCGCTGGACGGAGGCGCTGCGGACGTCGACCCAGATCCTGGTGTATCGGCGATAGGTGGGCCGGCGCGCTCTTCCATCGCGTAGAGGCGCTGGTTCGCGAGGACGCGGCGGAAGTAGACGCGCGTCTCGGGGTAGCTGATCGCGGCGAGGAGCGCCTCCGCCGGAACCGCGGCGCCGCCGCTCCAGAGCGATGTCTGCCCGGCACCCGCGTTGTACGCGGAGACGACGGACGCGGAATCTCCCGAGAAGCGCTCGAGGAGCCGGCGGATCGTCTGCGCGCCGAGGTGGAGCGAGCGTGCCGGGTCGTAGAGGTCGATGTACGCGGGCGGCTCCTCGTTCAGGTCGCGCGCGGCTTCCCCGGCGGCGGGGAGCGTGAGCTGCATCAGGCCGCGCGCGGCCGCGGGCGAGACCGCCTCTCGGTCGAAGCGGCTCTCCTGCCGCATCACCGCGTAGAGGAGGTCCTTCGGCACGCCGCTCGCCTTCGCCGACTCGGCGACGAGGCGGTCGAAAGGCCGCGGGGCGAGCGCCGCCACGACCGACGCGGGCGCGAGGTCGAGGAGGAAGTCGGACGGGATCCTGCGCGCGAGCGTCTCCGCCGCCTCGAGAGCGGCGGGCCCGGCGTCGGCGCGCTCGGCGAGGCGCGCCGCGATGATGCAGCCGGAGAGCGAGTCGAGACGGAGAGCGTCTCGCACGATCGGCTCGGCTTCGTCCGGCAGCCCGAGCTGGATGAGGCGGCACGCGGCGGCGTCGCCGCAGAGGTTCGCGAGCGCGTCTTCGGCGATCTCGGAGACGGAGAGGACGGCGTCGTACGCCGGAAGCCTCCGGTACGCCGACTTCAGCACGGCGCGAGCCGTCTCGTCGCCGAGGAGCGCGGGCGCCGCCAGGACGTGCTTCGCGCGCGCCGGGTCGGTCTCGAGGAGCGCGAGGCCGCGCGCGCGGAGCCCCTCGAGATATGGCTTCAGGAGGGACGCGTCGAAGCTCGCCAGGCGCGTCCGCGCCAGCGCCGCGGCCTCGCTTCGAGGGGAGGAGGCGAGGAGCTCCGCGTACGCGTCGAGCGCGCGGCGCGGCTCCTTCGCCGCCTCCGCGACGCGCCCGCTCCAGAACGCGAGCTCGGAGCGCCACGGCTCGGTGAGCCTCTTCGCGCCGAGCGCCTCGACGCGCGCCAGGACGCGCCCGGCGCGCGCCGCGTCGCCCGACTCGGCCGCGCGCGAGAGGAGGAGGAGGCTCCCCTCGATCATCCCCGGCTCCCGCGCGACGAAGGGGCTCGCCAGGAGGATCTCCGCGACCCGGAGGTTGCCGCGCCGCGTCTCCAGGCGTGCCCGCTGCAGCGCGGCGAGCCGGCTCGGGCCCGTGCCGCCGGTCTCCACCTTCCGGAACTCGGCCGCGGCGTCGTCGAGGCGCGCCTGCTTCTCCAGGACCGCCGCGAGGTTGAAGCGGACGCGCGCGAAGAACGCGGACGACGGCGGCGCGTCGTCCTTGGAGCTCTTCGACCGCCGCGGCGCGGGCGGCGCCATCTGGAGGAGCGCGCGGAGGAGCCCCTCCGCCTCGCCGAAGCGCCCGCGCGAGGCCACGAGGCGCGCCAGGTCGAACCGCGCCGAGAGGCGCTCGACGAGGTCTCCTCCGGTCGCGAACGCGCGGCGCTCCCGCTCCACCGCGAGGCGCTCCGCGAGCTCGAGGTCGCGCTGCGCGCGCGCGGTGTCGATCAGGAGGCCGAGCACGGGGCCCGGCAGCGCGGCGGGCGCGAGGCCGCGGAGCTCGCGCGCGAGCACGATCGCCGCCGCGTCGTCGCGCTTCGCCTCGGCGAGGATCTCGCGGCGCAGGCTCGCGGCTTCCGAGGCGGCTCCCTGGCGGTCGAGAGCCTCGGCCCGGAGCGCGGCCAGGCGCCGTCTCTCGCGCGGCGGCATGACGGGGCGCGCCGCGACGAGGCGCTGGAGGGCGACCGGGTCGAAGCGCGTCTCGAGCGCGTCGAGCGCGGTCCGGAGCGCGCGGCGCGCGACGGCGCCGTCCCTCCGCTGGAGGAGCGGGAAGAGGAGCTCGAGCGCGCCGAGCCCGTCCCCCTTCGCGAACCTGAGCTTGCCGGCGGCGAGGCGCGCGGGCACGTCGAAGAGATCGCCGGCCGAGACGTAATGCTCGAAGCGCGGCAGCGCGTCGTCGAGGAGGCCCTTTGCCGCGAGCGCGCGCCCGGTCAGGTAGTCGTAGCGGCCGCTCGCGTAACGCGCCGGGTACGAGACCGAGAGCGTTCGCAGCGAGGCGAGGACGTCGTCCCAGCGTCCCTCGCGCGCGTCCTCCGCGATCCGTCGCTCGTTCGCGGTCGTCTCGTCCGCGCGTGACGGAGCGGCGAGCACGAGGCCCGCGAGCGCGGCGGCGAGAACGAGCCGGAGGGGATTCAGCCTGGCGGCCAGGTGAAGCGGCGCCCCGCGAGGATGTGGAAGTGGACGTGGAACACGACCTGTCCGCCGCCCTCCCCGTTGTTGACGACGACGCGGTAGTCGCCGAGGTCGAGGTGCGCCGCGGTCTTCAGCACGCCGGAGAACCAGCGCCCCGCGAGGGCAGCGCCCTGGGTCCCGAGGTCCCCGAGCGTCGACACGTGGCTCTTCGGGACCACGAGGACGTGCGTCGGCGCCTGCGGGTTGATGTCCTCGAACGCGTAGACGTCCTCGTCCTCGAAGACCATCGTCGACGGAATCTCCTTCCGCGCGATCCGGCAGAAGAGGCAGCTCTCGCTCACGCCGCCGATTATCCGGCAACGCGGAGGACACGCGCGCCGAGCGCGTTCAGCTTCGTCTCCATCCCCGCGTAGCCGCGGTCGAGGTGGTAGATGCGCCTCACGAGCGTCTCGCCTTCCGCGACGAGCCCGGCGAGGACGAGCGCCGCGGAGGCGCGCAGGTCGGACGCCGTGACGGGCGCGCCCTCGAGGCGCGGCCTGCCGCGCACGACCGCCGTCCGGCCCGAGATCTCGATGTCGGCTCCGAGGCGCGTCAGCTCCCCCGCGTGGAGGAACCTGTTCTCGAAGATCGTCTCGACGATGCGCGAGGTCCCGGAGGAGCGCGTCATCAGCGCCATGAACTGCGCCTGGAGGTCCGTCGGGAAGCCGGGATGAGGCGCCGTCTCGACGTCGACGGGACGGACGAGGCCGCCCCTCACCGACACGCGGCCGTCGCCGGACGTCACCTCCGAGCCCGAGGCCGAGAGCGCGGACAGGAACGCCGGCAGGTGCTCGGCGCGCGCGTTCTCCACCGTCACATCCCCTCCGGTGATGGCCCCGGCGGCGAGGTACGTCCCCGCCTCGATCCGGTCCGGTACGACGGCGTGGGGCGACGCCGGGCCGCGCAGGCGCTCGACGCCCTCCACCTCGATCGTCGGCGTGCCGGCGCCGCGTACCGAGGCGCCCATCGCACTGAGGAGCGCGGCGAGGTCCACGACCTCCGGCTCCATCGCCGCGTTCTCGATGCGTGTCGTGCCGCGCGCGAGGGACGCCGCGAGCATCACGTTCTCGGTGCCGGTCACGGTCGTCGTCGGAAAGGCGATCGCCGTCCCGGTGAGACGCCCGCCCGACCTTCCGACGCGCGAGACGTGCGCCGTGATGTACCCCTTCTCGACGGCGATCTTCGCGCCCATCGCCTCGAGCGCGCGGAGATGGAGGTCGACGGGTCTCACGCCGATCGCGCAGCCGCCCGGGAGCGAGACGCACGCCTCGCCGAAGCGGCCGAGGAGCGGTCCGAGGACGAGGATCGAGGCCCGCATCGTGCGCACGAGCTCGTACGGCGCTTCCGTCGTCGTGATCCGCTCCGCCCGGATCCTCAGCGTGCCCTTGCCCTGCGCCATCGAGACGCCCATCCCGGAGAGGAGCGTCTTCATCGTCCGGATGTCGGCGACCTCCGGCACGTCGGCGAGCGCCACCTCGTCGGCCGTGAGGAGCGCGCACGTCATCGCCGGCAGCGCCGCGTTCTTCGCGCCCGAGACCCGGATCGTCCCGGAGAGGCGCGCCCCGCCCGTGATGCGGAAGGCGTCCAAGGCCGCGGAGCTTAGCTCGCGGCGAGATCAGCGAGGAACGCGCTCGAAGACGCGAATCGGGCCGAAGCGGACCGGCTCCGAGTAGAGGCCGCTCGCGAGGACAGCGAGGTACGGAGGCACCGGCGGAAACGGGACGACGACGAAGCGGGGAGGCCTCGCCGCGAGCTCGCGCACGACGGTCGTTGCGAACTCGGGGTCGAAGACGGGGTCGTAGAGGTAGCGCGTGGCGGGTGCGAGGCCCGAGAGCCAGTAGAAGCCCGGCTCCTGATGCGCGACGAAGAGCGTGTCGTCGCTCGCGCTTCGCGAGCGGAGCCACGAAGCGACCTCCTCCTCCTCGCTCCAGATGAGCGCCTGCTCGCCGTAGAGGAGGGCAGCGAGCTCGCCGGGCGTCCGCCGCCACGCGCGGAGCGAATCCGCCAGGACGACGATCGAGAACCCGGCGGCGACGAGCGCGCGGATCGCCGCCGGCGCCGGCGCGCTGCGGCCGCCGGGCGGTGAGAGCGGGAGACAGAGGAGGAGCGCGATCGGGGCGACGAGGGGAGCGAGGTAGTGGGGATACTCCCAGCGGCCCAGCTTCGCCCCGAGCGCCGCGCCGAGGAGCCAGAGGAGCGCCGCCCACGTCAGGAGCGAGTCCCCGCTCCTCCGCGCCAGGCGGAACGCTCCGGCGGCGAGCGCGACGAAGAGGAGAGGTCCGACGACCGGGCCGAAGTCGAGCGCCTTCCAGAACGCGAGGGGCGGCGCCATTCGCAGGTACCGGGCGTTGTGGACGACGTTCGCGTAGACGAGATCGGAGAGGGCGCCCTGCGACGCGTAGAAGAGCGCGACGGTGGCGGCCGGCAGGCCCGCGCCCGCGGCGAAGAGGAGGAGCCTCGCGCGCGCCGGCGGAGCCGTCCCGCGGCGGCTCGCGAGGATCGGGAGGAGCGCCGCCGGGATCGCGAGCGCTCCGACCGCCTTCGCGAGGATCGCGCCCCCCGCGAGGAGACCGGAGGCGAACGGCCCGAGGCGGTCCGCCTTCGCGCGCCGGGCGACCGGCAGCAGGACTGCCGCGCAAGCGAACGGCGCCATCAGGTGCTCCGTGTTCAGGTCGACGCCCTCCACCCAGCGCGAGGAGCCGAGGAGGATCGCGAGAGCCGCTGCGGCCGCGGCGCGTCCCCGTCCGAGCGGGACCAAGAAGAGATAGAGGAGCGCCCCCGTGAGCGCGCCAGCGACGCCGGCCGCGACGCGGATCGCGGGCACGCTCCGAGGCGCGATCAGCGCGAGCGCGAAGTTCACGACGTAGACGAGCGGCTGTTTGTGGTCGAAGAGGTCGCGATAGGGGAGCGCGCCGAGACGCATCCGGTCTCCGATCGTGGCGTACGCCGAAAGGTCGCGGTCGAGCGGCTGGTGAAGGGCCGGCCAGCGGAGGAAGAGCGACGCGGCGGTGACCAGCAGGATCGAGAGGAGGATCTCGCGCTTGCGAAGGCCGCTCACGCGCTTTCGGCCCTCAGACGCGCGGTGACCGTGCGCGGGATGCCGGCGGCGTCGAGGCGGACCGCCTCGAGGGCGAAACGCGACGCCTGCACGAGCGCCGTCACGGCGCTCGCCTGTCCGTACCCGATCTCGAAGACGAACGGCGCGCCGGGCGCCAGGAGAGGCGGAAGCGACGCGAGGAGCGCGCGGAGAGGGTCGAGGCCGTCGACACCTCCGTAGAGCGCGAGCCGAGGCTCGTGCTCGGAGACGGTCTTGTCGAGGTGGGGCGCGTCGGCGAGCGGCACGTAGGGCGGATTCGAGACGGCGAGGTCGAAGGGCGGCGCCCCCCCGACCCGGAACGTCGAGAGCCAGTCGGACGCCAGCAGGCGCACGCGCCCCAGGACGCCGTGCTTCCGGGCGTTCGCGCGCGCGAGGGCGAGCGCCTCGAGCGAGACATCGAAAGCCGTGACGCGCGCCGAGGTGATCTCGAGCGCGAGCGTCACGGCGAGGACGCCGCTCCCCGTGCCGGCGTCGAGGATGCGCCGCGCACCCGGGGCCGCGGCCCGGGCCGCCTCCACGATTGCCTCCGTCTCGCCGCGCGGAATGAGAGCGCGAGCGTCGACGATGAACGTCCGCCCGAGGAACTCCCATTCGCCGAGGAGGTACTGGAGCGGCTCGCCCGCCGCGCGGCGGGCGACGAGCGCCGCGAAGCGCGCGGCCTCGTCCTCTCGCGCGGCGTCGCCGAGCCGCGCGTGGAACCACGCGCGCGGGCGACCGGCCGCCTTTGCGAGGAGCTCCTCCGCCTCGAAGCGCGGATGCTCGGGCTCCTTCAGGGCGCGCCGCGCCTCCGTGAGGAGCTCACCGTACGTCACGGGACGGGGGCGTGCGGCCCGATCGTGTAGAGCATCACGTAGACGACGACGCCGGTGATCGAGACGTAGAGCCAGATCGGGAGTGTCCAGCGCGCGAGGCGGCGGTGCGTGGCGAAGCGGTTCCTTCTCGCGAGGACGAAGACCGTGATCGCGAGGGGAGCGACGAGCCCCGCGAGGACGGTGTGCGTGGAGAGCACGGTGAAGTAGAGGACGCGCGCTGCGCCGGTGCCGAGGTACTTCACGGAGCCGACGTTCACGTGGTACGTCAGGTACGAGGCGAGGAAGAGCGCGGACGTCGTGAACGCCGCCGTCATCACGCGCCGGTGCGCGACGAGGCTGCGGCGCCTGACGAGCATCCAGCCGAAGCCGAGGAGGACGGCGCTCGTCGCGTTGAGCGCCGCGTTGAGCGCGGGGAGATCGCGGATCGTCATCGCGCCCGGAGCGCCCGGCGCTCGGGGCCGGACGGGTTCTTCGCGACGAGGAGTGCGGCGGCGGCGAGCATCGCGGCGGCGAAGACGGACGTGACGGCGAGCGAGACGGCGAACGAGGGAAGGCCCGCGGCAGACGCCGGCGCGAGCGCGCGGCGGAGCGCCGCCACGCCGTAGGTCAGAGGGTCGACCGCCATCACCGCCCTCAGCCACGCGGGCGCGCCGGCGAGCGGGAAGAAGGAGCCGGAGAGGAGCCACATCGGGATGAGGAAGAGGTTCATCACCGAGTGGAAGCCCTGCGTCGATTCGAGCGACCACGCGATCGAGAAGCCGAGCGCGGTGAGCGCGAGCGAGACGAGCACGAGGACGAGGAGCGCGAGCCCGGCGTCGGCGGCGCGGAGCGGAAGCCCGAGGAACGGCAGGAACGCGAGGACGAGCAGTCCCTGCAGGAGCCCGAGCGCGCTTCCTCCGAGCACCTTGCCGAGCGCGATCTCGTGCGGGGCGACGGGGGCCACGAGGACCGACTGGAGGAATCCCTCGCGCCGGTCCTCGATGACGGAGATCGTGGCGAAGATCGACGCGAAGAGGACGACGAGGACGACGATGCCCGGGTAGAAGTAGACGATCGGGCTCGCGTCGGAGCCGGGAGCGCGGAAAGACGCCCCGAATCCCGAGCCGATCAGGAGCCAGACGAGGAGCGGCGGCGCGACGGCGCCGACGACGCGGCTCGGCTGGCGGAGGAAGCGGACCACCTCGCGCTTGGCGAGCGCGCCGGTCGCGCTCATCGCGCGCTCTCCTGGACGTCCTCGCGGAACGCGTGGCCCGTCGCATCGACGAAGACGTCCTCGAGCGTGGGCCGTCCGAGCGTCAGGGAGGCGAAGCGTCCGGGGAACGCCTCCACGAGCTCGGGGACGAACGCGTGCGCGTCGCGCCTCTCGAGGCGGACGGTCGCTCCGACGGCCGCGACGCGGCCGGCCTTGCCGTCGAAGAAGAGCCCGATCTCCTTCGCCAGTTGCACGGCATCGGGCTCGCCGCCCGCCTCGACGACGATCACCTCTCCGCCGACGCGCGCCTTCAGCTCTTCGGGCGGCCCGATCGCGACGAGCCGGCCGCCGTCGAGGATGCCGATCCGGTCCGCGGCGTCGGCCTCCTCGAAGAGGTGCGTCGTCAGGAGCACCGTCGTACCGCCGCGGGCGAGCTCGGCGAGGAGAGCGCGGAGGTCGCGCCGCGCACCCGGGTCGAGGCCCGTCGAGGGCTCGTCGAGGAGGAGGACGCTCGGGGCGTGGAGGAGCGCCTTGGCGATCTCGACGCGCCGCATCAGGCCGCCCGAGAGGCGCTCGACGGGATCGGCCGCGCGGTCGAGGATGCCGAGGCGGAGGAGGAGCTCGTCCGCGCGCGAGCGCGCCGCCGCAGCGCCGAGCCCGTAGAGCGCCGCGCCGTACAGCAGGTTCTCGCGTGCCGTCAGCTTCTTGTCCACGCTTGGCGCCTGGAAGACGACTCCCAGGCGCCGCCGCACTTCGCGCAGCTCGCGCGCCGGATCGAGGCCGTCGATGGAGAAGCTCCCTCCGCTCGGCGGGAGGAGCGTCGCGAGGATGCGGAAGAGCGTCGTCTTGCCGCCTCCGTTGGGGCCGAGGAGCGCGAACGTCTCTCCCTTCGCGACCGAGAGCGAGACGCCTTCGAGCGCGCGCCTCTCGCCATACGTGCGCGACAGCTCGGATGCGACCACGGCCCCGCCCGCACTCGGATGCGTGCGGGGGGGCGAATTCATCCCACCCGGTCGAGGACGAGGAGGACGAGGACCGCGGGGAGCCAGCCGATCGAGAAGAGGAAGAGCCGGAGCGCGGCGGCGTCCGTCGTCTTTCGCCAGAACTGGACCGACGCCGCGAGGAAGAGGAGCGTCAGGACGAGCGCTCCGGCGGCGTAGACCGTGCCGGCCGATCCGACGAGCGATGGGGCCAGGCTGACCGGGAGGAGCGCGAGCGTGAAGAGGAGCGCCTGCCGTCCCGTCCTCGCGCCCGTCGGGTCGAGGGTTGGGAGGATCCGGAAGCCCGCCTCCTCGTAGTCCGCGCGATGTCGCCAGCCGATCGCGAGGAAGTGGGGGAGCTGCCAGAGGAAGAGCATCGCGAAGAGGACGAGCCCGGGCGCGCCGATCGCGCCGTGCGCGGCGGTGTAGCCGCCGAGCGGCGGCAGCGCGCCCGGCACGGCTCCGACGACGAGCGACAGCGGCGAGCGCGTCTTCAGCGGCGTGTACGCGAAGACGTAGCTCGTGAGCGTGAACGCCGCGAGGACCGTCGTGACGAGGTTCGTGAAGAGGAAGAGCTCGGCGATGCCCGCGAGCGAGAGCGCGAGCGCGAACGCGAACGCCTCGCCCATGCGGAGCCGGCCCGCGGGAAGAGGGCGGTCCTTCGTCCGCTTCATCCGCTTGTCGAGGTCGACCTCCACGAGCTGGTTGAACGCCGACGTCCCGGATGCCACGAGCGCCGTGCCGAGGAGCGTGTGGAGGAGGAGCGCGAGGTCGAGCGCCGCGAGCGGTCCCTTCACGCCCGCGGCGAAGCCGACGAACGCGGTGAGGACGACGAAGCACGTGATGCGCGGCTTCGTCAGCTCGAGGAGGTCCGCGAGCTTCGCCTTCACGCGGCGCTCCCGGCCGCCATCGGCTCGAGCGCGGGCTCCTCCACGGTCGCGGGAGCGGCGAGCGAACGAGCCCGCGCGAGCGCCACGCACGACACGACGCCGGCGACCCAGCAGAGCGCGCCGAACGCGAGGTGCGCGACCGTCACGGCCGGCGCCTTGCCCGACCAGATCGAGAGCGGTCCGAGCACGAGCTGCGCGGCGAGAGCCGCGAGCCAGCAGGCGGCGAGACGCTCGAAGAGCGGCGAGACGTGCGCGAGCCGCGCGAGGCGGGCCGCGGCGCGGACCACGAGGACCGTGACGGCGAGCGCGCCGAGCCGATGCGCGAGGTGGATCGCAACCCCGGGGCGCGCGAGGTCCGCCGCGCTCGGGAGGAGGCGTCCGAACGCCAGCGGGAAGTCGGGCACGGCGAGCCCCGCGCCGGTGTGGCGCATGACGGCGCCGAGCAGGATCTGGAGGAGGATCGCACCCGCCGCCAGACGCGAGGCGGAGAGCGCACCTTCGAGCCCCGGAGCGTCCGCGGGGGCGGCGCGGAAGAGGGAACCGTCCTCGTACCCGCGCGAGGTCACGAGGGCGATCGCCGCGGCGAGCGCGAAGACGATCTCCGCGAGGACGGCGTGCGCGATCGAGGTCTCGCGCAGAAGACCAACCTTCACCGTCAGCCCGCCGAGGAGCGCCTGCAGAAGGATCGCCCCGAACGCCGCGAGGCCGAGCGACCGGACCCACTTTCTCTTCTCGAGGAAGAGGAGCAGCGCGAGCTCGAGCCCGACGAGCGTCGAGACGAACGCCGCGACCAGCCTATGGCCGTGCTCGAATCGGATCCCGCCGACCATCGGCGGCATCAGCTTGCCG
>WNFL01338368.1_pt1 | contig 24308 bp, 25 predicted proteins | sample 5400361 | NCBI WGS metagenome assembly WNFL01 (sample SAMN13153351, study PRJNA577476) | soil metagenome | isolation source: 40 cm soil on Douglas fir-dominated hillslope | place: USA:California | collected 2013-09-17
GATCGTTACCCTGCTGGTCGAGCTGATGGAGGTCCGGCTTCCCGGCCGGCCGCCCGATGGCGTCATGATGGCGGCCGCCGGGAATCTGCACAAGAAATCCGGCGCCGCTGGCCTGAAGGCCATCGAAGAGCGCTTTCCGAAGCTGGCCGGGAAGACCGCATAAGCCAGGGCGCTGCTGGATCCAGACCTGCGCGAGGCACAGGAAGTCCGGTTCGACGAATGCCTTCAGGCCCTAGCGCTGCCAGCGCGGCGGGACCCATTCATCGACCCGCTGGAACGCCAGCTGCCGCAGGCCGGGCTCGGTGCCGATAACCACCCAGCCGTCGATGTCTTCGTTGACCTTCATGCCCAGCACCTAGCAGTAGAACTGCGCGAGGGCGCGCGGGTCGGGGCAGTCGATCACAGTCTTCTCGAGGCGTCCGATCACACCGAAAGCATGTCACCGCTCGGGCAGTAGCGGCCGCCGGAGAAGGTGCCGGCTTGCCGGGAGCGGCACGAACGCATGTCTCCGGCGGAAACGTCGACCGCCGCCAGCCCGGCCGCTGCCGCCGTCGCGCGACCAGCGGCATAGCGCGCTCATCTAGGCCCCAGATCCGCCTCATGGGGGGCCGGCCGACCAGGAACACGACGCCTTCGTAGGCCGATAACCCCAGCACCGGCATGGCGCCATGCCGCAGGGACATCTGCCAGCACGCGCCGAAACGACACCGGCGGCGATACCCGCACTCTCAGGAACACCTGCCAGGCAGCTTGCACCAGATTCACACCAGAATTCAACCAGAGCTAGTGCTATAGTGGTGTGATGAAGGCGCTAACAATACGCCTGGCCGAGGGCATCCACGACGAGCTCCAGAAGGCGGCGGCCAGCATGGGCGTGTCGATCAACGACCTAATGGAAGAAGCCGTGACCGCACGGCTCGACGACCGCACCGTCACGCTGACCGCGCGCAACGGCAATGAGGCCACACGCCTGCGCCGGCTCGCGCGCGACCACGGATCCCTGGGCCCGCCGTTCCCCAACAACGACCCCCGAATGACCTCATGGAAAGTGTGCGAGCTGACCGGCGACGGGTGGGCGCCAGTAGCCTACGGCGCCGTGCCGAGTATCGGCATCGAGGTGAAGTCGGTCTTCGGCGGCGCAGTGGAGTGCGGGTACCCGCTCGGGCACGCCAAAGGCCGCCGTGGGCTCTGCCCCCGCTGCGGAGGCTGACTCAATGCCGCCGGTCGCCAGCGACGAAACCCGAGCACGCAGCTGGCGACGAGCGGTCCTGCCGTGCGCGACCGGCAGGCCACCATCAACACAGTTAGAAAGTCGAGGCGGTTCGCATGATGCACGGCGGTACCCGAGATCTACTGTTCGCGGTCATCGCTGCCCTCTTCGTGACAGCACTGGCCTGGCTGTGGCATCGCGGCCAGCCCTGGCAGCGCGTCAAGGACGCCTGGGCATGGCTCTGGAACGCCCTGCACAAAAAGCAACTCGAGGAGATTACCGAACTGCGCAAGGACGTCGACGCGCTGCTGAGCGTCCTTGACCACTGGGTCACACCCGGTGCCGGCGACAAGCAGCGGCAGTTCGAGTACATGGCTGAAGTGCTGAAAGAGCGCGGCAAGCGAGGCATCTCCGGAGCAGACATGCGCGTCGCCAGGCTCATCGACAACCACGACTACTAACAGGACGCGGCAGCCAGGCAGATAGCTTGGCCCACCGTTCACGCGCGCATCCTCACGCACAAGCCGCTTCGAGTCGCCACGGCGCGAGAACATTGGCGCGTGGCGCAGTTAGCACCGACCGACGTCGACCAAATCAGGAACTACCTTTCCGCCGCGCGCACGGACGTGCTGCAATGGCTACCCGGCTACGAGTGGAGCCCCGCGTGGAAATCTGAGGCCGCCGGCGAACAGCCCCTCCTCTGGACCGATGCCACGGCCTGGCTTTACATCTCAGCGGCTGTCGACTGCATCGATGCCATATACCTCTGCATCACGACGGACACTCCTAGCTCGTGCCCAACGCGCTCACCCGCATCGCCCTCGAAGCCGGCGCGAAAGCCTCGTGGCTTCTCCAACCTGGCATCGGTGCGCAGTCCCGTGTGGCTCGAAGATCCTCATGCATCACGCCAGTGCCCGCCAGATCCGCCACACCGTGAACGCCGTCAACAGCCAGCGAAGACCTAGCCCGAGGTGGCGGACAGCCGAGTACCCCTCCGACCGCACAGACCGTCTTGCGCCAAGCGGATGACGTAGGCCTGCGCTGCCAATACGAAGAACAGCGCACAGATCAGGGCAGAACTAGGAAGCGGTTCACCTGCCGAAGGACAAACCCTCCCCAGTACCACCCGGCTTGCATCTGAATTCGCAAAAAATTCGTACACCTGGCGCCTACGCCATCTGGTCAAACGCTGTCCACGCGGGCTTGAGCGCCGTAACGGCGGATTGGAACCCTGACCCGGATCACAGACCGGGAATCCATCTGGGCCGCCGCCATCAACGCTGCTGCTTGCGCCATGGACCCCTGCCGCGACGCGCTCGTGCATCTCGGCTTCAACGCCCGGCTTGCGCAATGGAAGCGCAGCCACATCCGCAACCGCCGCGGCATACAGCGCATGAACCTGCCCCTCGACGGACCTCGCCTTCGGCAGACTGACAGCGCCAGCCCGAGCGCTGAGCCGATCTCTTTTCAGCTCGCAACGTCCTCGAGCGGGAGGTCCCGGCTCTGCCGCCTGTTCAGAAACGCGACCGAGGCTCGTCGCGGCATGTGAGTGCGTCGTCATTAGAAGCTCGCGGCACTTCGCCCGGAAAATACATCGGCCTAATGCGTCTTCATAAACGAGCCCCCGCCCGCGGCCGGACTACTCTCTCCGCTACTCCAGGGGTTGTCCATGGAACTGACACGCCGGGGGGCGAGACGATGACCGCGTGAGCGGATGCGCCGTTGCTTTCGGTGATACCTAACCGGATTGCCGCGCAGGGTCTGTCGCTGCCAGCTGCTCGACCCACAGCGCCTTGGCGGTAGTGTCCTGGCTTGGATTGCGCCAGCTGTGGGTTTGGCCAGGGGCCAGGACGAGCCCATCGCCGGGCTCCAAAGTGAACCAGTCGCGGGAGTCCGGCAGGCGGAATTGCAGCACTCCCTCCATGATGGTGATGAAATTCTCGCGGGCCAGGGTGACGAATCCGCCGCTGTCGGCTCCGGGTGCGGCGAGCAGCACGGCGGGGGCCATGCTGTGCCCCGGCCCAGCCAGTTCCAGCCAGCGGATGCCCTTGCCGAGCAGCGTTTCCGGCCGCTGACTGGCCTTCATTAGGTACTGGCCTGCGGGCCGGGCAGGTGCCAGCAGGCTCATCGGGATGCCCAGGGTCTCGGCAATGCGGCTGAATACCTGGACCGACGGGCCGTAGATGCCGCGCTCGATCGCCGACAGGACCGACCGTGAGACGCCTACCCTGGCGGCGAGTTCTGCCTGGGAGAGGTTATGGTCTTCCCGGGCCGCGCGCAGGCGCGCGCCGGTAGACGCGAGTTCCCAGCTGGTCGCGGTGATGCCGGGTTCTTGCCCGCTGGCCCGCCTGCGACGGCGGCGGGCGGCTTGGTCGCTGGCCGTCCGCAGCCCTTCCTCGCTGAACAGCCGGTGCCCGCCTGCGGAACGGCTCGCTGCCACATGGCCCAGCCGTTCCCAGTCGCGCACGGTCTGCGGGCTGACGCCGGTCGCGGCAGCTACCTCGCTGACCGTGTAGTAGCGGTGGCCGTCGACGTAGCGCATGCGCTGAGCATAGCGCCGGCTGATCACTGCGGAACCTACAGCAGTCTTGACTTTCTTACAGGCTGACTGTAAGGATCGGTCGACCGGTCTGCGCCGGTATCTCGTGTCTGGAGGCACGCTATGCCTGAGGCCCCGAGTTCCCCCGAGGTGCGCGAGCCGGGTGCGACGTACGACCGAGAGGCAGTTTTCCGGTCGGGCGATGGGCCCCCGGTCGACGCGGTCGGCAAGGTGGAGTCGCACGGCATCGACGTGATAGCGCCGGAAGAGCGGCACGGCAAGCCGTCGAGCCTTTTCCCGTTCTGGCTCGGCTCGAACATCATCATCACGTACATGCTGATCGGCGGGATCCTCATCGTGCTGGGCCTGCCTCTGGCCGCCGCGATAGCGATCGCCGTCGTGGGGAACCTCACGTGGGTTTTCGTGGGGGTGATGTCGGTGCCCGGGCCGCGGACCGGCACCGCCACGATGGTGGTCAGCCGGGCCCAGTACGGAATCAACGGGAACCGGCTGTCCTGCTTCTTCAGTTGGCTCGTCAACGTCGGTTACGAAGGCGTTGACTTTGCGATCGCCGCGCTCGCCTGCTACTCGCTGGCCAGCTATGCGGGGTGGAATGTCGGCACGGCGTGGAAGGCCGTCATCCTGGCGGGGATCATCGTCATATCGTTCGCCGTTGGCTTGTATGGCCATGCCACGGTCCTGGCCTTCCAGAAGTTCTTTGCCTGGGCGCTCGGCATCGCTTCCGTCGTTTTCTTTGCGTTCTTGCTGCCGCATGTGAAGCTGTCCTACCAGCCGTCCGCGCCGCTGCACGGCACCGCGCTCACGGTCGCCGTCATGATCGCCATCAGCGTCGTCCTCAGCGGCCCGCTGTCCTATCCGATCGGATCGGACTACTCGAGATACCTTCCGGCCAAATCCTCGGCGCGCCAGGTGGTGGCTTACACCGCTGTCGGGGGCTATCTCCCGGCCGTGGCCCTGACCGTCATCGGCATCCTCGCCGCGACCGCGGTCAATGCGAACGACTTCACCACCTCCATCCGCGCCGTCGTGCCGGGCTGGTTCTACCCGATCTTCTTGCTGATCGTGATCTTCGGCGTGACGTGCAACAGCATCTTGTCGGTCTACTCGGGCGGGCTCTCGCTGCAGGCGCTCGGCGTGCGCCTGGCCCGGTCGCGGACCGTCTGGGTCGATGTGGTCATCGGGACGGCGCTGGCCGTCTACGGCGTGCTGGTGGCCTCCAACTTCCTGACCGTCCTGGAGAACTTCCTGCTCTGGTCGATTTACTGGTATGCGCCCTTCTTCGGCGTGTACATGTCGGAGCTGACGCTGACCAGGGGCTACTACGACGGTCACGAGCTGCACCGCGTGCACGGGCGCTACTGGTTCGACCGCGGATTCCGCTGGCGCGGGGTCGCGGCCCTGCTGGCTGGGATGATCTTCGCCGCTCTGGCCTCCAACACCGCATACTTCAAAGGCCCCCTGTCCACCCACGTGCTCAGCGGCGGCGACCTCAGCGCGGTCGGCGGGTTTGTGATCAGCTTCGCCGTGTACTGGGTGCTGTGCGTGCTGCCATCGCGCCAGTCGGCGCGCAGCGCGCCAGCGGCGGCCGCCCGGCAGCAGGTCCGGCCCGAAACGGAGCCCGCACCATGACTGCCCCGGGCTGGCTGGCTGTGCAGGCCGCGCGAGCGCATCTGCCTGCCAAGTGCCGGCTCGCCGGTCCGGGTCCGCAGGGGAGAGGCTGAGATGGAGCTGATCGTCGGACGCCCGGCGCTGCTCGTCATCGACATGCAGCACGACTTCCTGGACCAGGGAGTGCCGCTGGAAGCCGCCGGCGGCCGGGACATCATTCCTGCGGTGGCCAGGACAGTGGCTGCGGCACGGCAGGCCAGCGTCCCAGTGATCTTCACGCAGGAAGCACACCGGCCGGGCCGCGTCGACTCCGGCAGGGAAGCCGATCCGGGGATGGGATCCGCTCACTGGTACCAGGGTGGCTCCGACCAGGTGCCGCTGCCCGAGCATTGCGTCGAGGGCACCCCCGGCATCGGCATCGTCGACGGGGTCGGCTACCAGGCCGGGGACCTGAGGATCGCCAAGCGCAGATACAGCTGCTTCCTGGGAACCGACCTGGACCTGCTGCTCCGCGGCCTCGGGGTGGAGACGCTGCTCGTCACCGGAGTGGACTCGAACGTGTGCGTGCTGTGGACCACTGGTGACGGCTTCCAGCTCGATTACCACGTCCGGGTCCTGGAGGACTGCACTGCGGGTACCACTCCGGAAGAGCACGAGGCAGCTCTGCTCATCATCCGCGCGCTGACGATGGGCAGGCCGGTCTACTCCGGCGAGGTTATCTCGGCACTCGGCGGCCGGGAGGCGCTGCCTGATGCGTTTGTCAACCAGCCCGGCTGAACTTGGGGTCGTAGCGCCGCCAGGTTGGCAAGATCGCGTGCAGGACATTGGCGCACCTGCGGGCGAGCGCGAGGACGGCCTGGTGATGGGTTCTGCCTTCGGAGCGCTTGCGGGCCTAGAGGGCCCTGCTGGCCGGGTAACAGCTCACCGCGATGAGAGCGGACTGGTAGAAGACCCGCTTGAGGGCCTTGTCGCCGGCCTGAGCCGGTTGCAGGCAGCGGACCTTGCCGGACTGCTTGAGGACGAGCGCCAGGCCTGCCGCGGAGGCGAGCTCGTCGCCGTCCGGGAAGCGGTTGATGCCGCCGGTGACGGCGAGGAACTCGGCGGCGAGGGTGGCCGTATGCGGGCCGGGCTGCGGATGAGGGCCGCGTCAGGGTGGCGGGCCAGGGCCGCCTGGATGCGCTTGCCGAGCGCGCTGAGCAGCTCCGCTGTTACGGCCTCGCCGGGGCAAGCAGAAGCATGAAACTATCCCCGCCCCACCAGCACCGCCCGGTCATCCAGCCTCAGGAGTCCCATCGGGTGTCATCACTCGGAAAGGTCCTGCAGCGTGACCAGGCGTGGCTGCCGGGCCGCTGGCCACCCCGCACGTTCCCGGCCGGCAGCGGGCAGGCTGATCAGGTAACCGGGCGCGCTCAGTCGATGAATCGTTCCATCCGAGACAGCAGGGAGGCAGCATGCCGGCCGAAGACTGGTTCGCGGTCCGGGAGGTAGAGCCGGGCATCCATCTGATCAGCGAGCCCGGGCACGTGAACTCGTGGCTGATCACAGGCTCGGCCGAGGCCCTGCTTTTCGATACCGGGATAGGGATCTCAGACATCAAGGCCGTGGTGTCGGAGCTCACCGACCGCCCGCTGCGGGTCGTCAATTCGCATCATCACTTCGATCACATCGGCGGGAACACGCTGTTCTCCGGAGGCGCGATCCATGAGTCCGGCGCTGACCTGGTGCAGCAGGAGATACCGGCGGAGTGGCTCGAGGCGTACATGGAATACGTGACGGAAATGCTCGCCCAGGTTCCGGCCTTCGAGAACCTGGACCGGCGGTATTTCCGCCTGCTCACTGCCGACACAACACCGCGGCAACTGCCTCCGGAATTCGATCCGAAGAAATGGAAGATCATTCCCGCGGCGCCGACCCAGCTCCTCGCCGATGGCGACACGCTCGACCTGGGCAGCCGCAAGCTGCACGTCCTGCACACGCCCGGGCACACCGTGGACGGTATCAGTCTCTACGATGACGCCTCGGGCGCCCTGTTCGGCGGCGACACGATCATGGCAGGCCCGATCTACACCCATCTGCCGACTGGCGACCCTGCTGATCTCGCCCGGTCCGCCCGCCGCCTGGCGGACGAACTCCAAGGGCAGGTGAGGACGATCTACTGCCAGCACATGCTGCGCTATTCCACCGACGCGGCATTCCTAGCCGAAGTGGCGGACGGCGCGGAACAGGTGGTGGCGGGGGGCCTCACGCCGGTCCCGGGGACCGACATCCTCGGCCAGGACGTCACCGAGTACTGGTTCGACCGCTTCTCGATCACCACGCCCGCGTAAGCGGGGAGACAAGTCTCCCGGGAGATCGCATGTATGACTGGCCAGACGTCGACCACCGCGACCTGCAGAGCGCCCGGACCGAGCGGATCGGCGCCTTCATGCGCTCAGAGCAGCTCGACCATCTGCTGCTCACCTCCTTCGACAACATCCGGTACGTGACCGGCTACCGGACGCAGATCATTTCCGAGGGGTTCGACTGGTTCGCGGCCGTGGCCGGCCGTGACGGGGACTTCGAGATCTTCGTTCCGTGGCTGGAGGAAACCAGCAGGGAACCGGATCCTTCGTTGCCCGGCCTCGCCGCGGTCCATCCGCTGCCCTCGTGGACCCCGGCGATCCCGCATCCCCCCTACTGGACAGCAGCGCTGCGCCGGGTGCTTGCGGACTCCGGAGCGCGCCGCGTGGGATGCGAGATGCTGTACGCGGAGTTGCTCGGCCCGCTGGTCAATGCGCTGCAGGGGTCGAGTTCGTGCCAGTCACCACCGCGCTGCATGATCTCCGCAAGCGGAAGGACGATCTGGAGCTGAAGCTACTCGAGGCCGCGAGCAAGGCCAACTCGATTGCCGCCGATACGGCCCTGAAGGCTGCCCGGGCCGGCATGACCGATCACGACATCCTGGCGGCGGCCTTGGCCAGCCTTCAGTCCGCCGACGTCGAGTTCGTCACTCACTCGCTCTGCAACATCCGCAGGGGCAGCGGTACCTGGTGTGCCGTCGGCAACGAGCTTGCCGAAGGCGACGCGCTCTTCTTCGACATCGGGTCCTACGGCCCAGGCGGTTACGCGTCGGACATGCCCAGGACCGGGTTCGTCGGAGAGCCTCCGAAGATCGTGCAGGACGTCTACCGGCAGCTGCTGATGGCGCACCGTGCGGGCGAGGAGGCCGCGCGCCCCGGTGTTCTTGCCTCCCGGGCGCATGAGGCGGTCAACGCCGAGCTGCGGGCCCGCAGCCTGCCGATCACTTCGTATTCAGTGGGCCACGGCGTGGGCCTGCGGGCATGCGAGCTGCCGACCATCTACCGGACCGACCGGATGGCACGGGACGACGTGCTTGAGGAAGGGATGGTGATCTCACTGGAGCCCGAGACCGGCGTGGAGCTCGATGGGCGACTGGTCATCCTGAAGGTAGAGGACAACTACGTCGTCGAGGCCGGGTGCCTCCGGCGTCTCACCGACGCGCATTACACTGAGTTCGGCCTGGGATGACCTGGCTCGCGGGGCGGGCAGTTGCCCGGCTGGCTGCGGTCACGGCACCACCCGGCGATGACTATGCCTGCCTTGAGCGCTGCGACGCGCGCGGTGTCCTCTTAGATAACGCGACTGTCTCCGAGCGCATCTGAGCTGAAGAGGACCATGTCCGCTGCAGGCGTCAGCCGACAGCGCTGTTCGCCTGCGAACTTCCGGGCGAAACTTGCTCGGCCCACTGATCGGAAAATCATTCGCCTGCCGCACAGGCGGATGACTTTGCCGGTCAGAACAATGCCGGTAAAGCCGACTAGGCCCGGACATATCCAGCGCGGCTGAAATGATCGATCGGCACTCCAAGCCGCGCCGAACGGCGGTTATCTCTAGCCCGTCCGCGCGAAGCCCGAGTCGAGAAGGGCTCGTGCGTCGTGGACTTGTCGCTGAACCCGTTCCGCAAGGGAACAGGGACGCGAAAAGCAGCAGCGACAAGGAGGTTCATGTGGATCTCGTCGTTGACACGCTGCAGATAACGTGTCCGTGACGAGGCTGAAAACCCTTCCTCAGCTACGTCGCGGAGCACGTATGGTTGCGCAGGCTGATGGAGCTCGCCAAGTCCAGTACGCGGACCAGCCCGCCTCCCCCTGTACGGCATGTACAACTAGCGGTCGATCGCTGTACGCATTGTCCTGCTGTGTAACAGGCTGCCTTCCCCTAGCGTGTGACGCAACATGCCACTGATCGAGGTCTACGGTGGCTCGGCGAACACGCCTGCGTTGCCGTCTTGACCTTCGCCCTGGACGGCGAGACGCCGATGCTCGCCGCCTGCCGGCCGTCAGGTCATTATTGCGCGTGGCGTTGAGGTTGGAGAGACGGAGAACCGAGGAATGACTAGCGCAGAGCTCCGAAGTGATAGCAATCCCACCTTCGGGTTGGAGCAGCATGGGTTTGATTTCATTCCGGAGACTGAGCGCAAGATGACGCTTCGGGATCTCGCGTATGTATGGCTGGGCGCTAACGCGTATCTGTTCTTCTTCTCGGTGGGCGTGATCGCGTTCTCCCTCGGGCTGAATGTCTGGGAGTCGCTGCTGGCGGTCGTGGTTGGTAACGCGCTGTTCGTATACGTTGCGTGGGGGTCGATCGCCGGCGTGCGGTCGGGGTTGCCGACGATGACGTTGACTCGGGCGGCATTCGGCGTTCAGGGCAATCGGCTGAATGGCGTCTTTGCCTGGTTGACTTCGGTCGGGTTCGAGGCGTTGAATACGGTATTCGGTGTGTTCGCCGTGGCGGCGCTGCTGCCAGTTCTGGGGTGGCACAATGGCGCCACCGCGGGGAAGATCGTCGCGCTCGTGGTCGTGTTCTTTCTCTCGGCTTTGATCGCGGTGCTGGGGCACGCGACGATGGTGTGGATTCAGCGGGTCTTCGCGATCCTGCTCAGCCTTGTGCTGGTGCTGGTGTTCTTCTACACGATCGGTAGCGTGAACTGGAGCGCAGGGCCGGCGCATCCGTTGTCGACGGCAGCGACGATCGGGGCGTTTTTGGCCGGCACCGCGGTCATCGCGTCAGGTCCGCTTTCCTACATGTTCAACTGCTCTGACTGGCCGCGGTACTTGCCCAGCCGGACGTCGAGCAAATCAATCATATGGACCGTAATATGGAGCAACATGGGGATCGTGCTCCTCTTGGGGTTCATGGGCGTGATTCTCTCAACGCGGGGCGACATGTCTAACCCGGTTGCTGGCCTGACCTCGTTGATCCCGAGGTGGCTGTTCATTTCGTACGCGATCGCGGCCGTCGGCGGGGCAGTGGCGAATAACGTGGTCACCTTCTACGCCTCCGGCTTGACGCTGCAATCAGTCGGCGTTCCGCTCCGGAGATACCAGGCGACGATGCTGGACACGTCAGTCTCGACGATCCTGGTGATCTACGTCGTTTTTATCTCCAGCAGTTTCTTGACTGACGTCAACGATTTCCTGTCCCTGTTGCTGATTTGGATCGGTCCGTTTGGCGGCGTGTGGCTGGTGGACGGCATGCTTCGCCACTGGTCGTATGACCCGGTCGATATCCACACCATCCGAGCGGGGAGCCGTTACTGGGGCTGGAAGGGGATCAACGTCAAGGGTCTGGTCGCGATGCTGGCCGGTGCGGTGGTCTGCGTGCTGACGATCGACTCGCCGATTCTGCATGGGCCGATCAGCAATGCGCTGAACGGAGCGGACCTGACGTGGATCCTGGGGCCGATCGTGGCCGGCGCGGTGTACTTCGTTCTCGCACGCTCTGACGTCAGGGCGAGCGCGAGTGTCCCGGCGGCGCATCTCGAGCAGGCGCTCGCGATGGGCGAAGAGGTCGCAATCCACGAAGGCGTGCTTCCGCACGACCGGGCGAGCCGGCCGGGCGTCGACGCCGACGATGCGTGACCGCGCCTCAGTGACCGGCATGACCGGGCGTACGGCTCCCGTGACCGGGGCAATCTCGGGGTTCGGTCGACCGGTCGCGCTCGGTGCCCTGAATGCAGACATCGCAGTTGGCGTCTAGCCCCGTGGCATCGCGCGCCGCGCCAGCCTGGAAGCGGATCGACCGGGACGCATGCGCGCGCCGGATCGCACGCGCGATCAAGAAGCTGTCGGCCCCGCCGTTCACGAGCGGGAGTGCCGGCGTGACGCGGTATGCGTTCACTGAGGCGTACATGCTCGCGCTGGGCTATCTCTCTGACCAGCTCAACGACCTCGGATTTGCAGTGAAGCTGGATCCGGTGGGAAACCTGATCGCGCGTAACTGCCCGTCCAGCAGTGCCGCGGTCGGCCTTGGCTCGCACTGCGACTCGGTTCGCGGCGGCGGCAGTTACGACGGGACCCTCGGGGTACTGGCGGCAATCGAGGTGGCCCGGCTCAGCTACGAGCAGGGCTACGACCTGCCGTTGCAAGTCATTTCTTGGGTCGAGGAAGAGGCCTCAGGGTTCGGCGAGATGCTACTCGGCAGCCGGTTGGCGACCGGCTGGATCGACGAGCGGGCGCTGCGGACCAAGGTCCGGTCGCTCGACGACGGCCAATCGTTCTTCGACCATGCTCGAGAGGCGGGCCTCGAGCCCGAGCGCGCGAGCGAAGCCAGCAGTGCGATAGAGAACCTGACCGCGTGGATCGAGCTTCACATCGAACAGGGCCGGGTGCTTGAGGATGCGGGCGAGCAGTTCGGCGTCGTCGAGGCAATCGCGGGTTATGTACATGCCGACATCGAGATTCACGGGCAGCCAGACCACGCCGGCGCGACCCCGATGGGGTTGCGCCGTGACGCCGCGATCGTCGCTGCGCAGTTTATGCTCGAGCTTGAGCGCCTGGCGATCGAGGCGGCCGGGGGGAGCGTCGCGACTGTGGGAGAGATTACGCTCGATCCGGGCGCGATCAACATCATCCCCGGGCGCGCCCGGCTTTCGCTCGACGTGCGCGCCCCGATCGACACGACGGTCAGCTCAATCATCGAGAAGGCGACCACAACCGCAGATGAGCTCGCGCTCAGCAGAGGCCTGCAGGCCATCTACCGGGAGCGCCAGCGCATGCCGTCGGCCGCCCTGGCACCGACCGTGGTCAAGGCCATCGAGAGGAGCGTGGAGGCGACCGGCGCCCCGTGGCGGCGGATGATGTCGGGCGCAGCGCACGACACCATGTGCATCGCATCACACGTTCCGAGCGCGATGCTGTTCGTCCCGTGCCGCCATGGGATCAGTCATTCGCCGAGGGAGTACGCCTCGCCCGCAGACGCCGCGCTCGGTGTCGAGGTGCTGCTCAACACCGTGATGGAGCTGTCCAAGCCCGGAGGATCGCGATGAGCAGAGGGACCAGGACCGTCATCCCTGCGCGTACGGGCTGGAGTGGGTTGCTGACTGCTGGCACGCGGTTTCGCGTGATCGATATCGATGGCGGACAAGCCGCGGATCTGTGGACGTTTAACGCCGAGAGGCCACAGGAGCATCTGAGCGCGCACCACAGCCGCGTGCACGAGGGCGAGATCTATCCCCGCGTCGGCTGGACGTTCGTCACGAATGAGCGGAGACCGATCCTCAGGTTCGTTGAGGACACGTCGCCTGGCCGGCACGACTGCCTGGTCGCCGCCTGCGATCGTCCACGCTATGAGCTGCTCGGGGCCGGATCGAGTCATGGCTCTTGCGAGGAGAACTTGCTTGAACAGGCGGCTGAGCTCGGGATTGCGCTCGACTATGCGCCGCAGCCGGTCAACGTGTTCGCGAACTTCCGGGTCTATCCAGACGGACGCCTAGAACTCGAGCCGTGCGTGAGCCGGCCAGGCGATGCGGCAACGTTTGAGCTGCTGATGGACGCCGTCGTAGTCCTGTCGGCTTGTCCTCAGGACATCGTGGGGTTTCAGCCTGGGGGTCCGACGGATATGGCCGTAGAGGTGCTGGAGATTGCGGGCCGGGAGGCACCGGGGAACTGATGAGCTGATGAGCTGGACGGGTCAGCTGGAGGTGGCTGCCAGGGCGCGGGCCTCGAAGGCAAGCGGCCGGTGAGTTGCTCCACGCGCTGCAACCGGTGCCGGAGCGTGTGCCTGTGCACGCCGGCTGTCGCGGCCGCGGAGTCGGCCACACCGCACGCCGCTAGCCAGGCCCGCAGCGTGCGCAGCAGCAGCTCGCCGCCGTCGGCGGACTCGACCGGCCGCAGGGTCGCGTCCGCGTACGAGCGCAACATGTCCGTCGACACTCCTTCGAGCAGAACGCGCGCGCTGGCCAGCGTCATCACGTCCAGCACGCCGCCGCCACGCTGCTGGGCGAGCTGAACACCCCGTTGTGCCTGGCGGAGGCTGATCGGGCACTGGTGCGGCTGCACCGGCCCGCCCAGGCCCACGGGCCAGGCGGGGACCCCTGCGGCCAGCCGCGCCGCGAGGTCGGGGAGGTTGGCCTGGGCGATGATCAGCACGGCCGAGCGGTCCCTTCCCACCAGCGCCTCCGGTATCAGGTCGGAGAGCCTGCTCACTGCATCGGAGATGTCGTCAGACGGGGGCTGCGCCAGCGCCACCTTGACCCGGTCCGCATGCATCCCCAGGGAACGCAGCAGCTGCTGGGCGGCCGCCGGCGTGACACCTCGCGCCAGCCGCTCCGCGGCCTCCTCGCGGGGACGGCGTTGCAGTGCTCGGACGACGTGCTGCCGCTCCAGGTCGATGCATAGCAACCAGGCGGCGAACGCCGCCGCCGATCCCTGGTATTCGCTGATGCTGCCATGCTCGGTGCCGTAAGCGAGGAAGCCTCGTAGTGTCTCGGCGCCCACCGGCTGGATGCGGATATAGCCGTCACCGGAGGACACCATTGCGGTGCCACGCAGGCCGCGGGGCACCATCTCGCGTATCGTCGCGGCGATCACCGGCGGCGTCTCGGCGACGTCAGCAGAGGCGGTGAGGAGACCTGCCTCGGTGTCGCACAGCATCACCGTCAGGCGGGCCAAGGTTGCCACCACCGATGGGCTGCTCGCGGGCCTTGCTGCGGCCCGTGTCAAAGCGCGCTGCGTCTCGGCCAGCATCGGCGCCTCGCCGAAGCGCTCCTGCGTCAGCCGGCTGTACACCGCTTCGGACAACTGGGCGAACGGCGTGGTGCTTGGCACTTTGACGAGAGGCAACCCGGCAATCTCGCAGGCATTGGCCAGGAGGCGGGGCACGCGGGCGAACGGCAGCTCGTCGCCGATTCCTATCGCAAGGGCCGCAACACCTGCCGCGACGATCCGCTGGACGTAAGCATCGATATGCCTCTTGCTCCGGCGAAGTTCCAGCCCATCCATCATCAGCAGTTCCCCGCCGCGAAGCCACGGCGTCGGATCGGCGTGCTCGTTCGCGCTGGCACCCGACAGCGGGCGGCCGGCGGCATCCACGCCGGCCACGAGCTCGATCGCCAGCTCGTCGAGCTCCACCAAGTCCAGTACGCAGACCACCCAGTCCCCATGTACGGCATGTACAGCCAGCGGCCGATCGCTGTACGCATTGTCCTGCTGCGTAACAGCCTGCCTTCCCCTAGCGTGTGACGCAAGATGCCGCTGACCGAGGAAACATGCCCACCAGCAGATGGCCAATCGCCGCCAACATCTCACTGCTGTTCCACGAGCTGCCGCTCTCGGAGCGCCCGGCGGCAGCGGCTCGTGAAGGCTTCTCGGCGGTTGAGATGTGGTGGCCATTTGCCTCCGCAAAGCCAGCCAGTTCCGAGATCGACGACCTGGTCGCCGCCGTCGAGGACGCGGACATCCCTCTCGTCGCGCTCAATTTCGCAGCTGGGAACCTTGCCGCCGGAGATCGCGGTCTGCTTAACGACCGGGCCAAAGCCGCACAGTTTCGCGCGAGCGTTGAGCTGGCTGTCCTGATCGGCGAACGGACCGGGTGCCGTCTCTTCAACGCCCTCTACGGCAACCGGCTCGACGGCGTCAGCAGCGCACAACAACATGACCAAGCGGCGAGCAATCTCGCGTACGCCGCCTGGGCAGCCGACAAGGTCGGCGGAACTGTCCTCGTCGAGTCGCTTAATGTGATTGAGAACCCTAGGTACCTGCTGCCCCGCCCGGCAGATGCCGCCCGGGTCGTGCTCACCGCCCGGGCCAGCGGTCATCCCAACGTGGCCCTGCTCGCCGACGTCTACCACTGGGCTGCCGACGGCGACGACCCAGCTGCGGCGCTCGACGCGTATGCGCCTGTGATCGGCCACATTCAGGTGGCCGACTATCCCGGCCGCCACGAGCCGGGTACCGGCGAGATCAATTTCGAGGCGATCTATGCCGCGCTCCAGCGGAATGGCTTTCGCGGCATAGTCGCGGCTGAATACCGCCCGGCCGCCCGCACCGAAGACGGCCTGGGCTGGATTCGGTGTCCGATCTTGCACGGCGTGACCCCGTGAACGCAAGCGGCCCGCGGAAGGATCTCCCATGAGCGTGCTGGTCACTGGCGGCACAGGCTTCGTCGGCCGCTACATCGTCGACGCTCTCGCCGGTTCTAACACCGACGTCGTCAGCTACAACCGCGACTACGCCGAGCATGGCAGCCCGCTCGTGCACTGCGTGCAAGGCGAGCTTTTCGACATCCCCGCGCTGGCCCGGACCATCCGAGACCATGACGTCATCGTCGCCATCCACACGGCCGCCATGTCCCACCCGGGCATCTCGGTCGAGCTGCCCATCACCACCTTCGCCGCCAATGTCGACGGCACACTCAAGCTTTTCGAGGCCGCCCGCATGACCGGGCTTCGCCGCATCGTCAACTTCTCCTCCGAGTGCGCGTACGGCCATCAGCCGCTCGACACCGTGGTCACCGAGGCCGCCACTCCGGCGCCCAACACGCCGTACGCGGTGACGAAGGTGACCACCGAACATCTCGGCCGTGTCTACAACGATCTTTACGGGCTTGACGTCGTGTCGCTGCGCGTGACTGAGGTGTACGGGCCAGGGTTGCGCATGCCCGAGGTGCTCAAGGACATGCTGATCGCGGCCATCCACGGCGAGCCGTTCACGATGCCGGAGGGAGCAGAACACCGCTTCCACTTCGTCCACGTCCGAGACGTGGCCACCGCAGCCGTCCTCGCCTCGACGACCGCACACCTCAAGCAGCCGGTCTACAACATCTCCGGCGGACGGCAAGTCACCCTCGCCGAGCTGGCGGCGCTCATCACCCGCCGGTACCCGCAGGCAAACGTCGACCTCGGCCCCGGTTTCTGGACCGGCTGGGACCGTCAGGGGCCGTGGGACATCTCGCCCGCGGCCCGCGACCTCGGCTATGTCCCGCAGTGGACGCTCGAGCGCGGCCTCGCCGACTACGCCGACTGGCTCACCGACCACCCGTACTGACCACCCTCCGCCTCCGACGCCTTGGAGCATCATGGCCGACACCCCTGCCAATGGCCGCGACTGGCTGCGTGGACATCGCGCAGCCCTGATCCTCACTTTCGACATCGATGCCGAATCGTGCATGCTGGCCGAGGGGCGCCGGTACGCCGAGCACCCCAGCGTGATGAGTCACCAGGCGTTCGGCCCGCTTGTCGGCGTGCCCCGCATCCTCGACATGCTTAACGCCCAGCAGGTGCGGGCCACCTTCTTCGTCCCCGGTGTCACGGCCGACCGGTATCCCGAACTCATCCGGCGTATCGACGCCGAGGGGCACGAGATCGGCCACCACTCACATAGTCACCGGCCACCACAGCTGCTGACCGAGGACGAAGAGCGCCGGGACTTCGAGCAAGGACTGGAGGCACTCGACCAGCTCGGTATCCGGCCACGCGGTCACCGCAGCGCCCTGTGGGCCGCCAAGTGGACCACGGCTGGCTTGGTAGCCGAATTCGGATTGCGGTACGAGTCGAACCAGATGGACGACGACCGTCCCTACCTGCTCGAAACCGACCACGGCACCATCGCCGAGATACCGCCGCACTGGAGCTGGGATGACTTCCCCCAGTACGCCTACTTGTGGGAACCAGACGTCGGCAAGACCGTCGTCCCGCCGAGCACCGCGGTGAAGGTATGGGCAGAAGAGCTTGACGCCCTGCGCGAGTACGGTGGCGCGCTGGTGCTCAACGCTCATCCCTTCCTGTCCGGAAGAGCATCCCGCGTCGCAGCCGTCCGTTCCCTCATCGAGCAAGCCCGCGCCTGGGGCGACATTGAGGTTCTGACGGCGGGCGAAGCTGCCGAACGCATCTTCAACGACCCCAGCGCCGCCAAACGCAAGCACGAGCCCCTGCATGCCGACCCGATCGTCTACCCGCACTACTGAGGCGAGGCATCCATGCACCGACTGGACAGCAAGACCGTCCTTGTGTCTGGGGCAAGCTCCGGTATCGGCCGGGCGGCCGCGAACCTCTTCGCCCGCGAGGGAGCCGCCGTGGCGCTGCTGGACCTCGCCGGGCCAGAACTCGAGGCAGCCGCCACCGAGTGCCGGAAATACGGCCGCGGCGCCGTCGCCGTCGGGTGCGACGTCTCCGCCCCGCACCAGGTTGAAGCCGCCTTTGACCAGACCGAAGAAACGCTCGGACCGATCGACTGCGTGTTCAGCAATGCAGGCGTGTCGATCGTCGCGCCGATCGCCGACACCAGCGACGAGCAGTGGCTCCGACAGGTTCACGTCAATCTCTCCGGCAGCTTCTTCGTGCAGCGAGCCGCCGTGCGGAGGATGCTGCCACGACGCCGTGGTGCGATCGTCAACACCGGCAGCGAACTGGCCCTGGTCGGGCAGGGCGGATACAGCGCGTACTCGGCCACCAAGGGCGGAGTGCTCGCGCTGACCCGCTCACTTGCAGCCGAGGTGGCCCGCAGCGGGATACGTGTCAACGCCGTATGTCCGGGCGCCGTCGACACCCCGCTGCTCGCGGCCGAATTCGCAGTCGCGCCCGACCCTGCCGCCGAGCGGGCCGAGAACGAACAGTCCATCGCGCTCGGGCGCATCGGCCAGGCCGAGGAGATCGCTGTAACAGCACTCTTCCTGCTCTCCGACGAGGCCAGCTACATCACCGGAACGCACGTAGCCGTCGACGGTGGGCGCATCAACTGCTTTCCGGTAGGGAGCATCGCCCGCTCCCCCACACTCGCCGCCGGCACCGGCTCCTGACCGCGACCACTCCGCTCCCGGCAGCAGCCAGCCGCTTCCGCCGGCACCGAAAGGCCCTCGCATGACCGACAAGACCATCGCCTTCATCGGCCTCGGCATCATGGGAGCACCGATGGCGGCGCATCTCGTCCGGGCCGGATACGTGGTGACCGGCCACGACCACAAGGATGCTGCCATCGCCGCCCTCGCCAAGGCGGGCGGCGGCGGCGCCGCCACTATCGCCGACGCCGTGGCGGACGCCGACGTCGTCATCACCATGCTGCCCGACAGCAGCGACGTCGAGTCTGCCGCTCTCGACCAAGACGGCATCTACCGCAATGCACACCCCGGCGCGCTGCACATTGACTGCTCGACCATCCGGCCCGACGCCGCCGCCGCACTCGCCCGGCACGCCGCCGAGCACCAGATCGCCGCTGTCGACGCACCCGTCAGCGGAGGGCAAGGCGGCGCGCAGCAGGCGGCGCTGTCCATCATGGTCGGCGGAACGCCGGATGAGTTCGCCCGCGCCCAGCCCATCCTCGGCGCCCTCGGCAGCACCGTCGCGCACGTCGGCGGCCACGGCGCCGGGCAGACGGTCAAAGCAGCCAACCAGCTCATCGTCGCAGGCCACATCGAGTTGCTCGCCGAAGCACTCACCTTCCTCCGGGCGCACGCCGTGGACATCGACGCGGCACTCCAGGTGCTCGCAGGCGGCCTGGCCGGCAGCACCGTGCTCAGCCGAAAAGCCCCCGGCATGCTGGCCCGCGACTTCACTCCCGGCTTCCGCATCGACCTCCACCACAAAGACATGGGCATCGTCACCGCGGCAGCCCGCCAGGCCGGCGTCATCATCCCCCTCGGGGCCCACGTCGCCCAGCTGGTCGCCTCGGTCAAGGCTCAGGGCAACGGCGGCCTCGACCACAGTGCCCTGCTCCTCGCGGTCGAACACCTCTCGGGCCTCCAAACGCAGCCAGGAGGCAGGCTGTGACGAAGATGAGAGCCGCCGACGCGGCCGTGGCCATCCTCGCCCGGGAAGGCATCCGCCACGCCTTCGGGCTACCCGGCGCCGCCATTAACCCGCTGTACTCCGCGCTTCGCACGCACGGCGGAATCCAGCACATCCTCGCCCGGCATGTAGAAGGCGCCGCCCACATGGCCGACGGCTACAGCCGCGCCGCGGCAGGCAACATCGGCGTCTGCATCGGGACCAGTGGCCCAGCCGGCACCGACATGATCACCGGCCTGTACGCCGCCGGCGCCGACTCCGTCCCGATCCTCTGCCTCACCGGGCAGGCACCCGTCGGCAAGCTGCACAAGGAAGACTTCCAGGCACTCGACATCGCCGCCATCGCCGCACCGGTCACCAAGATGGCGCTCACCGTCCGCGAACCCGGTCAGCTGCCCGGCGCACTACAGCAGGCTTTCCACCTGATGAGGTCCGGGCGCCCCGGCCCGGTGCTGCTCGACCTGCCCCTCGACGTGCAACTGGCTGAGATCGAGTTCGAGCCGGACCTGTACCAGCCGCTGCCCGTCCACAAGCCCGCCGCCTCCGCCCGGCAGCTCGATCGTGCGCTCGGCATGCTTGCCGCAGCGGCGCGTCCCGTCATCATCGCCGGCGGCGGGATCATCAGCGCCGACGCCAGCGACTTGCTGGTACAGCTCGCCGAGACGCTCAACGTGCCAGTCATCCCCACCCTCATGGGCTGGGGCGCCATACCCGACGACCACCCCCTCATGGCGGGCATGGTCGGGCTCCAGACCTCCCACCGTTATGGCAACGCCAACTACCTCGACTCCGACTTCGTTCTCGGCATCGGCAATCGGTGGGCCAACCGCCATACCGGAGGCCTCGGCACCTACCGTCACGGCCGGACCTTCGTGCACATTGACATCGAGCCCACCCAGATCGGAAGGATCTTCCCGCCCGATCTGGGGATCGTCTCCGACGCGCGGACAGCACTCGCCGGACTGGTCGACGCCGCGGCTCGGCGTCGAGCTGCGGGAACCCTGCCGCAGCGGTCGGCGTGGGTGAGCCAGTGCCAAGCCCGCAGCTGCAGCATGCACCGGCGCACCGACTTCGACGACATCCCGATAAAGCCGCAACGGGTCTACCAGGAGATGAACCGGGCCTTCGGCCGCGATGTCCGGTACATCACCACCATTGGGCTGTCTCAGATCGCCGGGGCGCAGTTCCTGCATGTTTACCGTCCCCGGCACTGGATCGACGCTGGCCAGGCGGGGCCGCTCGGCTGGACCGGGCCGGCCGCGCTCGGGGTATGCGTCGCAGACCCCACCAGCACTGTCGTCGCCCTGTCCGGAGACTACGACTTCCAGTTCATGGTCGAAGAACTCGCGGTCGGGGCCCAGTTCAACCTCCCCTACCTGCATGTCGTCGTGAACAACGCGTACCTCGGCCTCATCCGCCAGGCACAACGGCAGTTCGACATGGACTACGCGGTTCAACTGTCCTTCGACAACGTCAACGCCCCTGAGCTCGGCGGCTACGGAGTCGACCACGTTCGGGTCGCCGAAGGACTCGGATGCAAGGCGCTGCGGGTAGCGAACCCGAACGACCTCGGGCCCGCGTTCGAGAAGGCCACCCTCCTGATGTCGGAATATCACGTCCCCGTGGTCGTCGAGGTCATCATCGAACGCGTCACCAATATCGCGATGGGAACGGACCTGAACAACGTCACCGAGTTTGAAGAGCTCGCCGAGACCGATCCCATCAGCACCGCCGTGCGGGACTGAACGCCGAGGCAGGACACGAGCAATGCGACCACTTGCAGGCTCATTCAACGACCACACACGCGGAGGAAGGCGATGACAGCACAGAGTAAGCGCAACGGGGACGCCCGGTCGACGCTCGAGGGGATGCGTAACCTCGAACGCCTGGCAGGACTGCCGCGAGACCGGGCGAAAGGAGAACAAGAGCGGGCCATCGAGTACGGGCTGGAGGCTGCTCCATCCGTTGCCGACCGGACGATCTCAACATTCGTCCGGGGATCGCAGCCCGCCTTTGCCGGCATCAACACTTTCCTCAAGGCGCCGTACCTGGAGGACATCCGCGCGGTGAGCAGGCACGAAGTAGCGATCGTCGGCGCGCCGTTCGACATGGGCACGACCTACCGGCCAGGTGCGCGCTTCGGGCCGCAGGCCGTCCGGCGCATCTCCGCCCTCTATGATGCCTACTCGCTCGACTTCGCGGTTGACCTGAAGGAGGAGCTTGACCTCGTCGACGTCGGCGACATCTTCGTCATTCCCTCCAACATCGAAAAGACCTTCGACCAGATCCACCAGGGAGTGTCCTGGATTTTTGGTGCCGGAGTATTTCCGGTGATCATCGGGGGTGACCACTCCATTGGATACCCGGATGTCCGTGGCCTCGCTCCGCACATAGACGGGAAGATTGGCATCATCCACCTGGACCGGCACATCGACATCCAGGAACGGGACATGGATGAGCGGATGCACACGACACCATGGTTCCACGCCACCAAGCTGCCCAACGTGCCCGCTGCGAACCTCGTCCAGGTCGGCATCGGTGGCTGGTATGGCTCGCGGCCCGGTATGAAGGTCGCACGCGAGCGCGACACGACGGTCCTGACCGTCGGTGACGTCGAGCGGCTGGGTGTGGAACGGGCCGCGGAAGTTGCGCTGGAGTTGGCATGGCGGGACTGCCAGGCCGTCTTCCTTAGCCTTGATATCGATGTGGTCGATATTGGATTCACACCGGGGACCGGTTCGCCCGAACCCGGCGGCTTGCTGCCAAGGGAGATGCTGAAATTCATCCGTCTTGTCGCCAAGGAAGGTCTCGCCGGTATGGAGCTCGTCGAGATCTGCCCTCCCTATGACGTGAGCGACATGACCGCCCAGCTCGGCTGCCGCGCGATTATGGACGTCCTCGGCGCCATGGTAGACGCCGGTAAGATCGGGCGGCGGATGGACGCCCCATTTCGTCGGCTCCCTGCGCGGTCAGGGCCGACTCGGCATGCCCGCCGAGTGGCCCGCCGAACGCCGTGACCTAAGCGTTGGCTACCAGGTCTGTAACGGCAGGCTCCTGCCAGTCCAGCAAGACCGCGATACTCGCCACCGCCAAGCAGTGAACCTGGGCCGCCGCATTTGCCGTATGGTCACTCGTCTGGCTTGCCGTGGCTCTGACCGAGCCCGACAACCTCGTGGTTGCGTCCGTACCTGGACATGCGTGGGTGCCCCTCGGCGGGTGGTGTTACGGTCGAAGCAGGGCTGAAGTCGTCAGCGAGGCAGAGCCGGCCACCCGAAGGCTCTGACCGGCCTTGGGTGCGAGGTGACGGAGAGGCGTTCAGCACCAGGATCATGAGAGTGAAGCCATGGATCTGAACCCACCCAGGGATCCGTTTAGCCAGGATCCGTTAAGCCCAATCAACCCCGGCAACTATGGGTCCAACGCAATGCTAGGGCCGAGGTGGGGGCAAACCCCCGACACCGGTGACGTGGACACCGCTACTCCGCCAGAACCCGCTACCCCTGAGCCTGAGCCCGATATCGAGCAGCGGCTGCCCACATGGACGGACTGGCTCCGAACTCTTGAAGACGGCCCGCTCTCGCCGAGCGCCATGCTTCAGAAACTGGGCGCGCGGGTCGACAGTGCTAACATCGCTAACCTTGGCGCATGGCTGCGCACCGCAATGGAGGCCAACGGGTACGTCGAGGCAGTCCAGTACAGATTGACCCAGCAAGGCGCCAACTATCTCCACGACCACCCCGAGTCATAGCTGGCTGCCACCCTCCGCATGCAGGCCATACCGTTAGCGGACGAGCTGCCAGGTACCTGGTCGATGGTTGCGTCGGCTCGGCAGTAGTTCGTGACGGTCGCCTGACGGGCCGTCTGCGATGGGCGCCCACTTCCGGGTGTGCGGCTGGCAGTCCGCGGGCACCTGGACGACGCCCGCGAGGGGTGCGATGCTGATCACCTTCACGTCCCCCGGAGTTGCTGGCCTTGATCGCCGGCTACGGCACTGCCTATCAGCGGGCCGTCGCAGGCCGCCAGGCCGCCTCCTCCGGCCACAGCCCCGCGTGACCCCGTTGTTCGTCAAAAGGGATCGAGCACCGTGCTCGTCGCGCACGGCGAGTAACCGGCAAGGCCGGCAAGAAGGGAGCGCGCATGAGCCGTTCCGCGTGGCTGACGGGCCGCCCTAAAGCCCTTGCTCGGCGCCCAGACCGGAACGCGCTGGTCATCATCGCGATCGCCGTGGTGATGGCCGCGCTCCGTTAAAACCACCCATTGACACGGCCCCGCTCCTTCAGGGATGAGTGACCGCCAGACCCTTCGGCCGCGCTACCGATCGGGCACGCTTGGCGGCTCCCACGCAGGACCTGGCCATGCCGGAAACTGCCCCATGTTTGGCCCGATGTTTGACGGACGGCCCGCTACATGCTGCCGACCCGACGATCAGTAGAACTCCAAGCGCCAGAGTAGACACGTGGTGCGCGTAGCTCCGGAACCGGATGATTCGACGAGGCATGGTCATCACCTGCACAGAAGCGTGACGCCCGAGGACTCCCATCTAGAGTTGCCCCACGTGCCGACCCGCTGCTTGCAAAGGTTGTGCCAGCCATCATGGCACCTGCATCGATGCTGCTATTGGCCGGTTGCCGCTCTCTCTGATCGACCGCTGGTCACCGCCTGGTCCCGGTCGCGGCCCGCGCCGATCACGATGCAGATAAGACCAGTCAGGCCGAACAACACGGCAATTCCGTCGGCGGCCACGGCAGTACCGTTCGGCCAGTCGAGTTGCCGAGCGACCTGGACGAGCAGCCCTCCGGTGATAGCAGTGAGCACGGCTGCGATTATCAGGCGAGACCGCAGCCGCGCCAGCTTGAGATCAAGGAGCAGTA
>WNFL01207204.1_pt1 | contig 24280 bp, 22 predicted proteins | sample 5400361 | NCBI WGS metagenome assembly WNFL01 (sample SAMN13153351, study PRJNA577476) | soil metagenome | isolation source: 40 cm soil on Douglas fir-dominated hillslope | place: USA:California | collected 2013-09-17
TTATTCACGACAGCGCCTGCACCTACTACTGAATTATCACCTATCGAAATGCCCTGAAGTAAAATCGCCCCCGCCCCAACATAAACTCCCTTTCCTATTTTCACATTTCCCGAAACATTCACTGACGGCATCAGTGATGAAAAGCTTTCAAGTACGCAATCATGACCGAGGGTGCATTTCAGATTAACAATAGCAAATGGTCCGATGTGAACGTTTACAGTCATGAACACACCAGCACAAATGATACTGCCTTCCCCGACTGAACAATCTGCATTTACAAAAACGGATGGATGAATGAGTGATGGGAATTGAAGACGTGGGTTGGTCAATTGGCTTTTAATTTTCTCTCTTGTTTCCGTGTCTGCAATGGCAATCGCTACGTGCAGGTCTTCTTTGGTTTCATTCAAATAATTCATTCCACCCAGCACAGAAAACTGGTCTACTTTCTCTCCCTTTGTTTTTCCATCATCGCAATAACCCAACACGTTCCACTGAGCGGATTGCAGATTAATTTGATGAAGAAGCAATGAGGTCTCCCTTCCAAATCCACCCGCACCATAAATGATAATGTTTTTCATACTCGAAGGCTCAGTATTCTTTGGGTTCCTGCTTCGTGTGTCGCATCCGTAATATTCTGATTTCTTTTTCGGTGTGCTTGTAAGCGATTCGATAGGAGTATTTTTCAAACGCCCGGTAATTGCCTGGATTATTCTTCTTAAACTTGTCAGGTGGGTATTTGCTCGGATTGAGAGACAAACCGTCTATTATTTTTGTAATACCATCTTTTACTTTCTCTGCACTTGTGTAAGAGTCTTGTCTGATGTAATCGAAAATTCTTTGTAAGGTAGCGTAGGCTGGCTTATCCCAAAACACTATAAGCCTCGTTTTCTTTACCATTCTTTAGACATCTTCTCTACTTCTTCCTGTGTAAAAAAATCCCCGCGGTCTATTCTTGCTTCAGCCTCTTCCAATTCGAGATTGTATTGTTCAATACTGATACGCCCTTCATTTTTTAAACCGTAATGAAGTACTGCCTTGATTGCCTGCAGCAATGAGATATCCTCTACTTGCTCAAGCTCTTTGATCAGCAAAGATCGTTCGTTACTGATGTCCATGATTTTTCTCGTTCGCATAATCAAAGTTAACGTTTTCAAGTTGAATTATTGATTGCCTATTGAGTCTAGTCAGTATCTTATTTCCCGACTAAAGATTTCACTGCATTAGCCACAAACTGCAGATCATCTTCACTCAAGTTACTTCCTGACGGAAGACACAGTCCCTTTTCAAATAAAGATTCTGACGCGCCATTCAAATAGGAAGGCGCTTCTTTAAACACAGGCTGTAAATGCATCGGCTTCCATAAGGGCCTTGTCTCTATGTTTTTCTTTTCCAGTTCTACACGAAGCTCTTCAGGTTTTTTGGTGGAAGAATTCAGTAATATCGTGGTGAGCCAACGGTTCGATACTGCACCACTTGGTTCAGGCTGAAATGAAAAAAAGTGTGTTGGAAGATTGGCAGAATAGAAATCAAAAATTTTTCTCCGCTGCTTTACACGATCTTGCAATACTTTTATCTGACCGAGTCCTATGCTTGCCGAAATATTGCTTAGTTGATAATTGTACCCCAGCTCCTCGTGCTGATAATACGGAACAGGGCTCCTCGACTGGCTTGATAAAAACCGCGCTTTATCAATCCACTCTTTTCGGGTTGAAACAATCGCCCCGCCACCTGACGTAGTTATTATCTTATTTCCATTGAACGAATAGATGCCAATGTCTCCTATAGTACCTGCTTTTCTATTTTGATACATTGATCCAAGCGCCTCTGCCGCGTCCTCAATCACGGGGATTTGATGCCGATGGGCGATCTCCATAATTTCATCCATTTGCGCGGGCATCCCAAAGAGATGAACTACAATGATGGCTTTAGGTTTCTTACCAAGGCGAAGCCGTTCTTTTATTGCCTGCTCGAGCAGATCGGGGTGCATGTTCCAACTTTGTAATTCGGAATCAACAAAAATTGGTGTTGCGGATTGATAGATAATCGGATTGCATGAACCTGAAAACGTAAACGTAGAACAAATCACTTCATCCCCCCTGGCAACTCCCAAAACAATTAACGCGAGGTGAATTGCCGCAGTGCCAGAACTGACCACCAGCGCGTTTTCTATTTCATTGCTCTTCGCTATCTGCTTTTCGAATTCACCCAGTGCAGGCCCGGCTGGTGCAACCCAATTTGTATCAAGAGCCTCCTGAATGAAATTAATTTCTTCGCCCGATAAGTGAGGTGGTGATAGATATATTCTGTTCATGAGAGACCCGGAATATTTTTGAAGCAATATACATCAGATCGTTTAAGAAGGCGTTCCTTCGAATTTCTTTTCATCCAGTGATCTGTCTTTTTTGAATGAGAATAACAAAAGAATAGTCTTGCCAAGAATCTTTAGATCCAAACCCAGCGATACGTTTTTCACATAGTATTCGTCCAACTCAAATTTCTTCTCCCAATTGATTTCGTGTCTCCCGTTCACTTGAGTCCACCCTGTGATTCCCGGTTTTACCTTGTGCCTCATTCGTTGTTGTTCATTCATCAGTGGCAGATATTCTACCGGCAATGGCCTAGGTCCTATCAATGACATCTCACCGCGAAGCACATTCCATAATTGAGGAAGTTCATCCAAAGAAAAGAATCGGAGCACATCGCCCCACCAAAATCTTCTCTTATTCAAATCTGATTCCGCTGACTCGCTCAGTGTTCTAAACTTATATATTGTAAAGGGTTGATTATTTCTTCCGATCCTTTTTTGAGTAAACAAAATAGGAAACTGAAATAGCGCGATGTAAACGAAAAAGATAATCAACAACAGCCAACTTAGCATCAGGCATGCTGCCATCGAAAAAAAAACGTCCAATACTCGTTTGACTAAATTGACGTACATCATTATCCCTTGATTGCTTTACTGTTTTCGATTTTAGAGACAACCCTTACTCGCACAAAAAAATAAATGCAGATAAAGCCAAGAGTTACCAGTAGTGTCAACACGTGATTTGATCGCGACAGACTTAGAATAATGAGCACATTGATTACTGCCTGAACAATTCCATATATAGAGGAAACAACCACGTGAGGAATCGTCATTTCATTGGAAAGGTATTGGTAAAGATGTGTGCGGTGCGGCTTGAAGATATCTTCTTTCCTCCTCAAACGATAGGCAATAGTAACAATCGAGTCGGTGCCATACACCAAAAAAAGAAGTGGCCATAGAAAATTCCCGGTGGCCCGAATGAGCTGCAACAAAATAAAAATCAGCAAAAAGGCTATTGTAACACTTCCCACATCACCTGCGAAACACACCGCTGTTTTCCTGAAGTTGAAAAATAGAAAAATCAATACCGAGACGATAATCATCACAAGCAGGTTTGTGTCCGTAAATTGAACAACCCAACGATCAATACATACAAATGAAATCAACGTGACAAGCGCATAAACGCCTGTTATTCCATTGATGCCATCCATAAAATTAAAAGCGTTAAGTGTGCCTATACATACGATTGCCGCCACAATCAATAAATAAACGGGCCAGGGCAGCGGCCACAACTGAAAGAAAATAAGCAGAACAGCTGTTAAGTGGAATAGAAATCGAATTAGCGGATGAAGTGACGTAACATCGTCAGTAAAACTGATTGCTGCAATCAGCACAACACCAAGCGCGAACCAAGGATACTGAAAGTCATTTTGAAAAAACCAGATCAGCACACCAAAGAGAAAAATCACACCGCCACCGCGAATGATCGGATGTGCATGCGAGCTCCGCTCGTTTGGTTTGTCGATGACGTTGAAGCGATCAGCAATTCTGAAGTACGCCAATTCAGCAATGATCAGCGCCAACGAAACGAGTCCCCAACCCATCCATGAGTTACTTTCCATCGAATGAACGAATTGTTTTTTCCAGTCCTTCCCTAAGGCTTATCGGCAATGGGCATCCTAGCGCTGCCACTATTTTTTCATTAGTTATCATCATGTCTTCTGTAAGTTTTGATACCATCGATCGCTTTCCTACCATGGCAGAAAGACTTTCAATTAATGTTGGAGAAACATTCCATAGAAGGGGTTTCTTCCCTACTGCTTCCGCAATCAATTTATATAGTTCTACGGTGGATAGAAAACCACTATCAGCCAGATGATACACTCCGGATGCAATATCTTTCTCGATCAGCGATTGAGCCACAAAACAAAAATTGTCGATGCTATGAAAGGATCGCTGATTGCGAAACGCACCCAATGGAAAAGGGATTCCTGATTTCACAAATCGATAAAGCAAGTTCAGGTTCCCCTTATTTCCATATCCATGAATCATCGCGGGACGAAGAATGTAAAATGATTTCCCTCCCCAAGCTCTCAACTGAATGTACTCTTCCGCTTTCAGTTTTGATTTACCGTAGTCAGTCGCAGGATTTGGTTTAATCTTTTCATCCGCGGGGAATGACGAAATATCGCAAGCTGCTTTTATCGAACTGACGTAAATGAATTTAGTGGCATCAGATTTTAAAACTTCATCCACTAATTTTTTAGTTCCTTCATAATTGACTCGATAATAGTCTTCCGGTTGGTATTGATTACTCAAGTCGTGAGCAATTCCGGCCAAGTGGATTACTACATCAATCTTAAAATCATTCAATGTGGAGGCATTACAATCTGAAAGGAGTTTTACTTCCGCAATCCCTTTTCGGCTATGTCCAAAGAGCGTGATTTCTTTAGAGTCCCTAAAAAATCTGACCAGGTTTGAGCCAACGAATCCGGATATTCCGGTAACTAAAACGTTCTTCATTGGAACAGTTCAAAAAGTTTCCTGAAATATTTGCTATACACCATAAAAACATTCGTGTAAATTCCATTTTCGCGGCAGCCTCGAATGATCTCATTGTTCAAAATGACGTTGCTCATCAAATTACGAGAGCTCACACCGCCTTTGCGCATGACCACCATTTTTAGGGGAAGATACTTGTACTTGAGTTGGTGAACAAAAAGAAAGCGGATCAGCAGTTCGTAATCCGCAGAGATTTTGTAGTCCGTTTTAAACAACCCGAACTGTTCGTAATATTTTCTTCGTACAAAAAAAGTAGGGTGTGCCGGCATAAATCCCCACGCAAACTTTTTAGGATTCCAATGTGATGACGAATAAGTGCGGACTACCTTCGACAAATTCGAAGGATCTACGAAAACCAAATCACCAAACACGGCATCAATCGATGGGTCCTTAAAAGCTGAAGCAACTTGAGTAATGATGGTTTGATCTGAATAAAAGTCATCGGAGTTTAAAATCCCCACTACTTCGCCCTCAGCCATCTTCATGGCTTTGTTCATGGCTTCGTAAATACCTTTGTCGGGTTCGCTTATCCATTTTGTAATTACATCTTCATTGGATCGGATAATGTTTACCGTTTCATCTTTCGAGCTGCCATCGACTACAATGTATTCGATTTCCTTATAATCCTGTGACCTCACCGACTTGATCGTGTCGCTGATGGTGGCGGCCGAATTGAATGAGATAGTAAGGATGGAAATCTTCATGAACCGCAAAATCGCAAATTAATTTGAAACAAGTTCCTTCAACATTGAGTCAGGTCGAAAGACCTGACAGGCACAAACTGTACTCCCTAATTATGCTAAGTGTCCGTCAGGTCATTCGACCACCATAGTCGTCAAGCTAAGTGGTGCAATCCAAGGAAGGGCTTGAACTAATGAGTGCGGGAGCGCGGGCTCCTCATTCAGTTCAAAGAAATAGCTTGTAGTCCGCGCCAAGCTATTTTGGTTTCACTTCGAACCGCCAGCGGCTCGAAGTGAAACCAAAAAGACGAACACAGGGATACTCGATCGCCTGCGATCGAGTATCCCTGTGTCAATGTAGGCGCGAGCACCCAACAACCATAGAATGCAAGTGTTCAGTCGCGCATATGCACCGAACGTTTGAAATTTGATGCTTGACGACCAAAAAAAACCTGAGGGCACAAAAATTGTTATTCACATAGTTGCACTCTCAGATGTCCTAAAAATCTCTTATTCCGGTTATTTCCTTTCAAAGCCAGTGAACCTCGAAAGATGAGGATCATTTGCAACAATGCTTAAATACTTTTCAGGCTCGATGGGGTGGGTTTGCAAAGGATCCATTGGGCATTGGAACAAACTAAACGTGAGCTTATTGTCAATATAAAAGAAAACGAACTTGAAAAACTGTGGTCGCTTTTCATAAGAAACTAACTTAACAAAATACAGGAAGCCTCCTCTCATTTGTTGCCAACCACTTTCAATCCACTCACTCTTCGGGATCTTCTCCGTAAACGACTCGATCAGTTTCCAAGTGGATAGATCACCATCATTGGTTGCGAAATTTTCAATGTTGGTTTGATAAAATAGTAAAGTAGAGTTTTCGCCAAACCTAAAACCATCAGCATAAAGTACTTTCCCTGTTTTAAATGAGGCTGAATACATTTGCATGAGTTGATCCGTCTTAACCACAGTGAACGTACTTGTCTTCAATAATACATTGAGTCGGCCGTTTAAAACACGAAGTGTATCTATTTTAGGAGGAGCTTTAACCTCCAATACCTGGACGTTCGTCTGAGTTATGCGTTGGGCACTGATTCTAGTTACAGGAATAATGAATGCCGAAAAGCTCAATATCGCAATTAGCACCCTGTTCGTTTTTATTGCCGCACTGCCGAACCCACTCATAACCAAATTATTAAGACCATTGAATAATGCCAAAGTTTTGGTCATTTCCTCAATTTGTGCCGGTCATGTGGGAGTTTATCCTATAGGAAATTCGTGCCTTGAAGTTGATCCTTACTTTCCTATGGCAAGTGGTTTTATCTTTCAACTAAACAATTCTCCAGCACCAGCATATCCATGTTTGTGCGCAAGAAACAATCCAGCGCTTCAGCTGGAGTATTAACGATTGGCTCGTTCTCGTTGAAGGAAGTGTTAAGCAAAATAGGTACCCCGGTTTTCTGCCTGAATCTATCTATGAGCGCATGGTAGCGAGGCGATACGTCTTTCATCACCGTTTGCAAGCGACCTGTGCCATCCACGTGAGTGACAGCCGGAATAAGTTCTCGTTTCTCCTTGCGGATAGGAAAGACCTTCTCCATGAAAGGAACATCTTCCGTTTTTTCAAAATACTCGCTTGTATATTCTTTTAAAATAGATGGAGCAAACGGACGAAAACTTTCCCTGCGTTTTATTTTAGCATTCAGGAGATCTTTTGCTTTTGGGTTTCTTGGGTCCGCAATGATTGATCGCGCACCTAAAGCACGCGGACCAAATTCGGCTCTACCATTAAACCACCCCACTACTCCAGGCTCAATGAGCTTATCTACTATTCGATCGAACAATAAGTCATCCTCCAGGCGTTTAAATTTTATGTTGCGCTCTTTCAGCAAAGTTTCAATTTCTTCATTCGAGAATTTACTGCCCGTGTATGCGCTGTAAATGGCAGGCGCCCTTTCCTTTTTCAACAGATGGTTGTAGGCGTACAACGCGCTGCCCATGCTGATGCCGGCATCATGACCTGCAGATGGGATGTATAAATTTTCAAACCCGGTGAGTTCAATAATTTTTCCGTTAGCAACTGAATTTTGTGCCACTCCTCCCGCTAAGCAAAGATTCTTCAGCCCTGTCCTTTTTTGAAGGTGACCTAAAATATGCAAAATCAATTCTTCACACACCCGCTGCACGCTCGCTGCGATGTCTTTGTGTTTTTGCGTGAGCTCCTCTCCTGCTTTACGCGGAGGACCAAACGTCTCTGCAATCTTTTCTCCGTACAATGTAGAGATCTCGGGAACATGGGTGGAATAGTCCAACTTGATTTGCATGGCGCTCGCAAAATAATCCGCATCCCAGGTAAACAGACCATTGGATTCAAAGCGGAGCGCTTTTCTGATCTGATCAACATAAACAGGGCTTCCATAAGGGGCAAGTCCCATGACTTTATATTCATCTCCATAATGAGGAAAGCCCAGGTATTGGGTGAATGCGGTGTAAAACAAACCTGCCGATACGGGGAAGTCCACAGAATCAAGAACATTGATTTGGTTGCCCTTGCCAGTGGCGATCATCGTGGTTGTAAAATCACCCGAACCATCAATGGATAAGATCGCTGCTTCATCAAATGGGCTGGCAAAAAATGCAGATGCCAAATGACTGCGGTGATGTTCTACGTTTATAATTTTAGGTTTGATGTCACTTTCGCTTAGTCCGCTGACAGCTGCCAACTCACTTTCGATACTCGCTATTTTTTTAGAGTTCTTAATCCGGTCAGCGAGGAGTGTATTTTTCTTGTGCACATTCTTGAGTACAAACTGCACCTTCTTCCAGAATTTTGCTTTTGGATCTCGCCCGATGCAGATATAATCTACTTGGTGAAGAGTAACTCCGGCTTCTCTTAAACAAAACTTTACTGCCTCGCTCGGAAAACCAGCCCAGTGTTTTATTCTACGAAAGCGCTCTTCTTCTGTGGCAGCGATGAGGATTCCATCTTTAAAAATAGCTGCAGATGAATCTGCGTGATAGGCGTTCAGTCCGAGAATGATCATGAGAAATCTAAAAAGTCAAAACTATCATTTTTATGAACCTAATAAAAACTGATAGTCATTCAGGTAATTTTTTGAACTCCAAAATTGCTTTGCATAATGATGAGCAGACACTCTATAACTTTTATAATCACTGTCCGACAGGCCTGAAATGTATTTTAGAATTGAATCCAGATTAGTAGCGTTATTTATATCCAAGTAAAATCCCGCTCCACTGCCATCTATTTCTTTCCATGGTGTATTTCTTGAAATGATAACCGGAACACTAGAGGAAAGCGCATCGAAAATAGCGTGACCAAAATTTTCTCCTTGCGTTGGCAATACAAAAAAATGATAGTTCTTCAATATTTCAGAAATATTCCAAGGCGGAACCGCTCCAAGATATCTGATCGTTTCTGCCCCCGTCATTTTTAGCCAGCACAATTTCCAATACGATGCATCTGCCACAGGCCCGTAGATGTCGAGCTGAAATCTTTCATTGAGTTTAACGGCATCAATAATCTGGTGAAGATTTTTATTGGGGTTGATCAATGACAAAAAAACGAGCTTTATCTTTTCGTCTTGTTTTGCAAATGGAAGGTCTGTCAATTCTGAAACCCGCCTCGGAATATTGGGTGCCAGATGAATAACTTGGCTAGCTCCGAATATTTTTAAGATATCGGACCTTTCTTGCTCATCCGTAGCATGCCATTCTTCATTCTGGTAAAGAAGCAACTTTAACAATTTCAGAAAAATCCGTTTCTTTAATTTTCCTCGCTGAAGTCCCCACTCCTGAAGCATGCCTCGAGGGGAAATGATCACTCTGCAATTAAACCACCGGCTTGCCAGAATGCCCGGAATAGTAGTTGAAATATTAAACATTCCATTAATTAAAACCACTTCCGGATTTATTCTCTTTAACAATCGAAATATTAGCCAGGGAGAAATCCATTGAGCATAAAAAATATTCTCTCCGTTGACTCCAGAATTCCACCGATTGACATTAATGAACCGGTTAGGTGAAGACCTATCTATATCTGATTGATTGGAAACCAAAAAAAACTGAGCCGTATCTTTTAATGTACCCGCTAAGTTAAAGAGGGACTGCACGGGGCCGCCTGCTTTATAGTGCGGCCAGTAGTATGGATACAAAAGAAATATTTTTTTTTTCATTTAGGGAATGGCTGCTGCCGGTCAGGCCACAGTTGCTTGCGTAGGTATTCCACAGCAATGAAAATGATAAAGCCCTTAAACAGATTATTGACAATGATATAGAGATCATTGTTTGCTCTCACCAAATAACAAAACAAAAAGGGAACCCAAATAATATTAACTGGCTCTGTGACAATATATCTTTTAGTGAACCAATACAGTGTCTTGGCCATCAACGCACCAAAAATAAACAACCCAATGAATGAGCCCCACCAACCAAAGTTAATGTAGAAATCGCCCAAGACTCCAATCGTCATAGATGTACTGCCAATTAACTTGAACCCGGTGAACTTTCTAAACTTATCTTGAGATCCGATTACCTTTTTATCTAGAAAGAAAATTCTCGGTAATAGCGTGCCCATGAGATCACTAAAAAAATCTTCTCCGTTTGAGAACGGCTCTTTTCGGGGAACCCATTTAAGCACTTTGCTCAGGTGCCAACCCTGATTAAGGCGACCAACGGTACGCTCTATACCCTCTGATTTTGCGAAAAGAATATTACCACTCTCTTGCTTTTTTTGAGCCAGTTCTACGATGGTTCCCAAACCAGACTCTCCCCTGTCCGCAGCACTTCTATATTCCGTTTTTACCGCCTGAACGATGACTAGCGCAGGAACTGCAATCAAAATAATAAGCGATCTCAATCTAAATGACAGATCATATTTCAAGATTATTATGAAGAATAAATAAGCGCACCAAGCAAAAAAGTCAATAAAGACGCCATAAACTAATGCGGCCTGAGCTAACGTGGCATACACCAAAATCAAAATCGAGTAATTAATAATAGATGGAGCAAAAATGTAGCACATGGCTCCTGAAAACTTGAGGAAATAAGTAAACGAAATTATAGAGCCAAGTCCTGGCACTCCAAGACTTGGAAGCAAATCAATGACAAAGGAAATAATTACCAACAGATGACCAGTTTGTTGAGCTACCGAAGGGTTAATTTTTTGCAAGGCTCCTTTTAGTGATATGTCCCTGTTGAACAAAAAGACACCTGCAAACAGAAAAATCAAGGCTGGAATGAGGTAATCAAAAAGAGCCTTCTCATTTATAGGCATCTGTCTTCGCAAGAGGGGAAACTCATTGTAGGTAAGAGAAACAGAGAAAATGTATTGAATGAAGTAAACAAACAAAAAAAAATAAACTAGCGGGTAAGTATTTCCAGCCTTCCAGCAAAATAACAGGAAGAACAAAATAAAGCCTAAAAAAATAAGGATAGACTCCATTTAGCTGGACAATTTAATCTAACTCGTTAAATCGATTGATAAATAGCAACATATTGCTTTACGATCTCCTTCATTTCAAAGCGCTTTGCATTTTGAAATCCGTTGCTAATTAGTCTTTCTCGATACGCTTCATCACTTATCACACTTAGAAATCCCTCTCTAATGGATAAAATATCAAATGGGTCAACCAGATGAGCAGCATCGCCTGCGATCTCAGGCATACTGCTAATATTTCCGGTAACAACATGGTAGCCCAAAACCTTCATTGGTTGATGCGAAGGAAACGATGTCGCAAGAACAGTATTTCTGAACCATTTCAGGTTCCGAAAGATCGGTTGAATTTGTGAATTTAACTCCACATTCTCGAAGCTCCTTTGAGATTTCTTCTTGCAATTCACCAATAATCTCTAGCCTACATGAAATACCTTTAAGCGCTCGAGCAAGCCTGGATAAATTCTTGTTTGGTTTGGTGCCAATTTGTAAAATAACAGGTTCAATAGCGTTAAATTCTTTTTCGTAACGAACAAAGTTTGTGCTAACGGGATTATAAACCACAGAAATTCTAGCAGGGTTTATTTTAACATATTTCATCAGCTCTCGCTTTGTTGCCTCAGACACAGTAGTGATTCGTGCTGCGCACCTGATGGGCATTATTATCCAGAACCATTTCAAAAGCGTTCGGGTAAGCGGGTTTGAATTGTTCATAAAGCCAACATCGTGAACCGTTAAAATCGTTTTTTTTCTTTTCAAAAATAAAGCAACGAAGTGGATGTCACCTGTGATGTGGTTTACATCTCCCTGATTTAAGACGGCTTCGATACCAATGAAAAGCCTTTTAAAAAAACCTCTGCTTGACCACTTAGCCTCTACTACACTAGCGTCAATGAAATCGGGTAATGACCTTCTAACCTGCTCAAATAAATTTTCTATGCTAAAATTTCCAGGAAGCTTTTTCCGGTGAAAAAAAACGACAATCATTTTGCTGGTCAATTTGTCAATCAAAGGTGTTAGGGCATCTTCGTAAAAAGAAAAATAATCATTAACTAGTCCATTCTTCACGACAGCTCTTTCTAGATTAAATTCCTGCAAATTCGCAAAATCAACTGGCAAAATTTTAGGATGCTCATTTTCACGTGCATACTCAAGACTTCCAATCATAATATTGGGGAACCAAACATCCAAACCGCAGGCAAGGTACTCAAACAGCTTATTGGGTGCATTGTAAACATAATTAGGAATATGACCCTTGTATAGAATTACTCCAATGTCAAAGTCTTTCAAAACAATCGGCAGTTGTTCATATGAAAACCCTTCGCTAAAGGTGACCCATTCGGATCTTAAATTCACAATATACTCTTTCGCATCTGGTGAGCAATTATGGGAATAAATGGCCCACTTTATTTTTCCATGTTGAGCTATCACCCATGCTGCAAATTCTTTGGTGAACATCGTAGTCAAGCTGAGTGCACCCACATAAACAATCCTCAACGGAAAATTAGTAGTGGATTTCGGATAAGTCCTCCATTTTCGTGGCGGATAATTCGGTACGATCTGCGGATTTTGAACCGCTATCGGAAGAACGTCATTCATAAATTTATCCATCCTGAATTTATTCGTGTGAGATACCCAACTTGCATGCTGGTAAAGCCACTTTTCCAATCGATGAAAGTATCTCGTGAGTTTCATCCCACACTCATACTCTAATGGGCTTGTATACTCATGGTAATGAATAAAAACTTCTGCCTCACTTCGAATGAAGCGCTTGTAACAATAAACAGGAAAAGAAGACAGGGTTTCAAAATATAATATGCGACTCGGCCTATGCATTATCAGTAAGCTTATTGACGCTGCGTAGAAGTAAATATAATTTACGTAACGAAGTAAGGGGCTTTGATCTTGGCCAGATTTACCGAGTCGAAAGATTCGAATCTGATTTCGCTCGAACAAAGATAACTTAACGTTTGAACTTTTTGTCGTGTACACAAGTGCATTCGGCCTTGACGGATGATCTGACACTGCATGAATCAGATTTTGAACTGGCGGGTATAGTTCCAAAGGCGCGAAATGAACGATAACAATCTTACTCACGGTTTTGCCAAATTTTTAAGCGCTCTTAGTGCTTGCTCAGTTCTGCTTCGGTAATCATACCCCGAATTTAATGAACGTGATCTCGCAGCCTCTCTTACTTTCATTGCATTGTCGTACGATAAGTTCATTATTTTTTTGATTTTCTCGATGCAATCATTTACTTCTTTGAAGAGAAATGCCTCCTTCCCTTCTTCGAAAAACATTCGATGCTCAGTTGTATCGGGTGCTAACATTATTCCCACGCCAGGCGTTTCGAAAGTTCTCATATTATGCGAATCTTCATTATGCACACGCATTAAGTTCAATTGAACTCTATATTTTCTCAACACCATCCACTGATGGTCATCATAAACAGGAGGGTAAGTCGCTATCATTTTATGGTTAACAAAGGTATTCCAGTGGTTGCCGTAGACATCGATTATGATGTCCCTTTTTGCCAATGCCAAGATAAATTGTGCTCGTGTTGCATCAGGGTTCCCCAAAAAACATACCCGATTCACTTCAGGCTGTTCAGCGCATCTTCGGTACAATGCTTCACTGACTTCAAATCCGAAAGGAAGGATAACAGCTTTCGCTTTAAATTCGGTTTCCAGTTGCCTCTGTATCGACAGATTGTAAGTGAAATGCAAATCATAAATCGAAACTGACTTGGTTATGTTTACATTTCCACTCCCCCGCCCCGAAAAAATAAACGGATTATCAGGATTATAATTAACGAGCATTACATTTTGCCTCTTCATCTCTTGCAGTGATTCAGGGAAAATTTCCATTCCTTTAAATACCCACACAATATCAGGAGATTCTTTGCTAACGAGGGACAGCAGTTGTTCGTTGATCAGTGAGTAGATTGATGAAATTCCCAGTTTGAAGAACAATTTGTTCGCTATACTTTTTTGATAATATTCAGAAAAAATACTTTGGGCAGGAAAATGAACTACTTCTGAGCCCAGCTCTCGCAAATACCTTACGTAGAAATTCTCGATGGCAAAAATCTTGTCAGATCCAACAATTACTATTTTCAAGCTTACTCTTATTTTAAATTTACAACTCTCTACTTAGCTTCTCCACCAAATCATTTAAGACGCCAACATGAGCCTGTTGTTGGAAACGATGAGAGATTTGAATTGAATGATCCGTAAATCTCTTCCTCAAGTCACTGTCCACAATCAAACTCTTTAGTTTGGCGGCAAGCTCATTAACGTTACCAAATTCAAACACCAAGCCATTTTTGTTTTCCTGAACGTCATCCGTTACACCATAGCTGCCCGATCGGTTGCTTACAACAACGGGGCACCCCATAAATATGGCTTCACTGATCGCAATCGAATGAGGTTCAACGGAAGCGGGATGAACATAGATATCTGTGGCCGCATAGTAGGCCGGAAGGTTCTCAACATCAACGAACCCGGTGAAATGCACTTTACTTTTAGACAAAATTTTAGCGGTCGATTGCAAAAACTCCTCTGTTTCGCCAGATCCAACTATAAAAAGGTGGCAATAAATGCCCGTCTTCTCTAGCATTGCAATAGCCTTGATGATATGATCTTGGTTTTTCCAAAAAACCAATTTACCTACCACTGAAAGCACCACTTCACCCTCATCGATTTTGTATTGTTCCCGAACATTTTTTCTCAATGAATCTTTTTGCTCAAAGCTCTTCGAATAATTCGCAATATCTATCGGAAAATGCATTCGAAGCATCTGAATTTGCTTAACCCCGTGGTAACTGTAAAACTCTTCGTTGGCATCGCCAACGGAAAGAAAATAGTTTACCTCAGAAAAAAAAATCCGGATAAACAAATACTTGATCCACCGTTTAATCAAGCTTCTTTGCTGCCTTAATTCACTATCAGAGATGTAGGCCAGCCTCACGCCATGGCGTTTTGCCCAACGGTGCGCCCTTCGCTGTAGTTTTTGAAAGTAGCCATAGATAATTACCAGGTCGGGCTTAAATGAGCCAAGTTCTCCATCCAAGCCAGGAGCGTCAATATCCTTATTGGACGCTATTAATTTATTCCCATTTAAGAAAACATGATCAAATTGATTCAGGTCGATAGTCTTCCAAGCTATCTCCTTTTTAAAATTGGGGTCAACATATTTGTTAAGGCCCAGGGTAGAGGCAAAAAGAACTTTGAATTCAACCAATTTGTTCTGTGCAAAACTTGCATACTGCGGGCAGAAATGTTGGATGGGATGCGAAACTACTAACGCGATTTTTTTGATCGGCATAATTTAGTTTATGAAATCAAAGTTGCTTCAAAAATGAAATCTTAAATCCTGAATTGCCGTCTGTTATAGTCCTATCAATTAAGTCTTTTAAGTATGCCACATCATTTTGTTTACTCCAAACGATGTACCCGATCTTGTTTGTTTTAATAAACGCCCTTACTCCTTGCTCGAAAGAAATATTTCTGTTCTTTATAAATTTAATGAGTGGAGAATTCAGGTAAAGAGATCTAAACTCGGGGCTAAGCTTATCCAGACTATCATTGCCCATAGGAGAAGCTTGCAAAAGCCATGTATTAGGAACAAGTTTGACGAACCCGGTATAATAATTCAGATATGGGCTTACATCACGCGAACTACCTGCAAACGAGTCATGAGATGTAACGTATATGCCAATCATAGAAAAAGAACTGCCGTTTTGATTAATCTCGTCTTTGAACGCCCTACTCACTACAGGAGCATATTCCGTAGCGAGCCCCAATGTTATTGCGATCGACAAAACTAATTGTGCTGCCACCAGGCCTAATAATCCCTTCGTTAACAACGATTTTCTTTCTGAAAGTGAATTCAATAATACAAGGAAGAAAAGAATATAAAGACAAGGGCCATACAGTTGAGCAAGAAATTGCCAGCCTTCGATGTGAAAAGAAAACGCGTAGGACAGAAAGCCTCCTATAATGATAGTTACCAAAAGCAGGAGAAAAACTTTTCCTAAACCTTTGGTGCCGGATTTTAACTGCCAGATCAGCAATATCAGGAACGGGGTAAAATAAATAACTTTTACTGCGTACGCACGCACGAAATTGATCATTGATTTTGCTGAAAGAAACTCAGTGATTGCATTTTTAAAATAGGCGCTTATCTTAATTTCGGTGACGTCTGCAAATTTACCTTCTTGTGGTTGTATGTAGTAAAACAGAATAAATGCGCCTATTCCGAAAACAAAAAAAACTACAGCTTTCAGTATGCTCTTCGACTTCAGTTCCCTCCACTGCAGTAAGGTGATAGCAAAAAAACAAAGGGCAACAATGGGTAGGTAAAGGATGTAACAATAGGATACAGTTAAAAAAAGGAATGCTAAATTCAGATATGATTTTCTGAAGAATAACGGAACACCTAATCCTAGTAATAGGTACGAATAAAAAAACTTGGGATTGTTAATGATGGGAGCCTCCAGCCAGTCAAAGCCACGATGACCAATCTTGTGATAAGGAAAATATCCCACTAAGAAAAGAAGGGCGAACGCTATGGATGCGATTACCCAAAGTGGTAGATCTTTTGTAGTCGAAGGAAAATGTTGGAGCATCCACGTGCCGACAAACAGCATCATTGCAAATCCCAAAAGAACAATCAGAGGAATGAATAAAAATAGGTAGACATACAAATGGTTAGAAAACGTAGCACGTTGAAGTAGCGCATTAAACCACAGGTCAAAAAAATGATAAGGCTGAGCAGAAAAAATTGCCACTCCCTCGATTTTATTCATGTAGCTTAACACGTTTTCAATCCCTTGCGAGTTGAGTTGCTCTGCTATTGTAATATATAATGGGAAGTCAAGCGATCCTGTAGGAATGTTTCCGGAAAAAACATCGAGCTTAATTAGTTGAGCGGTAAATAAAAGAAGATAGGCCGTTGCTAAAACAATCATTGATTTTAGATCAATGCCTTGTCGAAAGGAGGATAAAGCCCGGTGCAATGACACCGTTTTTGCTCCCGAATTTTTTCTAATAAAAATCCATAAAGCGAAGAGGATTGAGATAACAAGACTGATGGAATTTAATTTATTTGACAATAGCAACGAATAGACCGTAACGCTTACAAAAAGTCCAACGACCAGTGAAGAGCAAGCTCGTTGCAAAGAATTCATCCATTCGCCTATGCCCAGGAAAGAAATTACCAAATGCCCAACCAGCCATAAAAAAAAAATAACATATAGCCCGGATAAAAATAAAGTCGAAATTTCAGCGAGAGTCATACTATTTCTTAGATGAAAAAATTATGAATAGAATTAATCACCTTGTTTATGTCCTCCGGATTCAGCGCACAGTGAAAGGGCAATCTTAAAAGAGCGTCTGAATAGTGATCCGAATTCGGCAAATCAGGCCCCTCATACTTGCTACTATAATAAGGGCTCTGGTGTAGACTTTGATAATGGAATACGCTGTAGATGTTATTTGTCTTTAGGTGTTTTACCAACCTTGTTCTTTCATCCAGGCCCTTTGTGTTTAAAAAAAACATGTGATAATTATTGGTAGCGTGTGAAGGTATCATAGGCAAAGTCAGTAAACCTCTCTCTTCGGCTTTGGCAAGTCCCGAGCGATATTGATTCCAAATTTCACCTCGTTTTTTCTGAATTGCTTCAAGGCTTTCGAGCTGAGCCCATAAAAAAGCGGCCGTCAGCTCAGAAGGAAGAAAGGAACTCCCGACATCCACCCAGCCATACTTGTCAATTTCTCCTCTCCAGAAGGCGGCACGGTTGGTGCCTTTTTCCCAAATGATCTCCGCCCGCTTCAAAAACCGTTCGTCATTCACTACAAGCATCCCTCCTTCTCCTGAAATTATATTTTTCGTTTCATGAAAAGAAAATGCAGCCAGGTGGCCGATGCTGCCCAGCGGACGACCTTTATAGTAGCTATCGATAGCTTGAGCTGCGTCTTCCACGACAAAGAGATTATGCTTATTTGCCAAAGCCATGATCTTATCCATATCGCAGGCTACTCCGGCATAGTGAACCGGAACTATCGCCTTTGTTTTTTTTGTGATCAACGATTCGAGCTGATCCTCGTCAATTCCAGGATGGTCGGTTCGGCTGTCGGCAAATACAATTTTTGCTCCGCGTAATACGAACGCGTTGGCTGTTGACACAAACGTGTACGAGGGAACAATAACCTCATCGCCCGGTTGAATGTCGCACAAAATAGCCGCCATTTCGAGTGCATCAGTACATGACGAGGTAAGCAAGCATTTTTTGAAATGGTACTTTTCTTCAAAAAAAATATGGCACTTTTTGGTGAACTCACCATTGCCCGAAATATGACCCAACGCAACAGCCTGGCGGATGTACTCCAGTTCCCTCCCCGTCAAAAACGGTTGATTGAAATCAATCAATTTATCTTTCATTTGCTTTAAGTCTTGCGAGTCCAAATATAATTTGATATTTCATCCTTATTGATATTCGCAATCAAATCAACGATGGAAACAAAGTTTTCGAAGGGGGCGCAAAGCTGCGCATATTCGCGATAACCAGAATAATCTTTGTAAATCAATTCAACTGAGTTCTCTAAAAAAAGATTTTCGTTATTCCTCAAATAATCTTTAGCTGCCGGTCCTGATATATATTTGGTTCCACCGGCTTGTATAATTACATCAACCAATCGCTCGATACGCCCTTCCCTCAAGGTAAAATTCTTCGAGTCAGCAAATTGGGTTGTGATTTGAAGGTACGTTGAAATCGCTCTTGTCGTATATTGATTCAAGGATGATAAGTGAGTCCACTCTTTCTCTTTGTAAAAATCTGTCATCAACTCTTCGAGTTGACCAAAGTAAGGAGCACGCTTGTAGGCAAAATAAAGGGAGTCAAAATGTAATTGTTGCCAGCCGGTATTCTTGATTTGGACTTCGCTGATCTTCAATTTCACCGCATCCTTATCGATGGGGATGGTCAGCCATTGCAATCCGTTTTTTGAATAAATTTTATTGCGGTTACGCCAGTCGTTTTTGGTGTACTTCACTTCATCGTAAAAGATAAACGTGTCGGCATCATGAATAAGGTCAAAGTATCCTTTCCAGGGAAGATAGTTCGATTGCAGTACGACTACTTTCATGAGACCAGCATTTCGCGTAGCACCCGGATGCTCCTTACTCCGACTTTTTCACGCTCTATTTTTTTCTTAATCACATCACCAAAAGTCAGGGACATAATGAACAAATCCGTGACAGGAGAATTCTTAAGGTCATTAAAATTTTCGATATACACTTCAGTGCCGTCAAATGCACGGTTGTACCAGTGATGAGTGTCGTCAAAAAATCTGAAGCCGGAGTATTTCCTCAAAAAAGAAACGTAAGGCAACGCTCTCAGAGGAACATAAAAACCCACGGTGCTATTAACATCAGTTAATTTGTTTTTCAATTCATCCGCGATGGCCTGTGTATTTTTTTCAATTTTCGAAATAAAAGAAGTGAACTTTGTCTTGCCCGATTTCGGAACAAACAACGGGTCACCCACTCGCTGCGCGCAACAATAAATTGAGCCACCATATTGTGCTACTTCAATCGTCAGCACCTTTAAACCAGCGGCTTCCACCGTATTTCGTAATGATTCACTATCGAAATAATTCAGATGCTGATGCATGGCCATCGAAAGCTCCCCCCGTTCAACTCCCTCATTGCAATCGGGTAGCGACACGATCATGAGCCCGCCTTCATTTAATTGCGCTCGCTGGTTCTTGAGAAATTGAACAGGATCCGACACGTGCTCTTGCACATCGGAGTGAAAAATCAAATCCACGTTTTGTGGAAATTTGTCTGTCGGAAAAAATTCATTGATCACCGTTATCCCTTTCTTCGCTCCATCGCGTGCGGCAATCGGACTTGGGTCAACACCAATCACTCCATACCCATTTCGTTTTAGCTCAGACAAAATCGTGCAACCACCGCAGCCTACTTCAAGAATCTGCTTCACTCCTTTTCCCCAGGTATTCAGAGACCTTTCGATGAAGTCCATGAAATCTTTACCATAGGGCTTGGCAATTTCATTGGCATCCTGAAGGTATCCAATGTTGTATTCGGCCCGGTAGATTTCCTCGAGATGTTTTAAAACAGTTTGATCCTGTTTTTGAATAACCAGTTGAATCGATTCATCAAAGTCAAATTCAAAGGGCTGAAAATCGGGAACCAGGTTGGGACTACCCTTTTCTTTTAACCTCCAATAAAACGGGAGCTGATCAATTTTCATGAGATTAATTACAAATTAACTTTAGTATTAGTCACTTTTTCGTAGCAATCGATGAGCACATCTTTAATAAAGAATATATTTTTTTCTGACAGCACGCCTACCGAAACAATGTTGTGAATATTTTTTTCCCTGATCGCCTCTCTTATAAAGTTCATGTTGCCAATGTTTGTTATTGTTGGCAGAGGGAAGCCTCCTCCATGTACTTTTTCTGTTTTTGCAAACAAAATACGAAAGTCATCATCAATGACACCAAATGTTTTTAATTCGGAGGTAGCCCGCTCGATGACCTCGGCTTCATCAGTTGAGTCACCCTTCTCTGGCCAAAGCTCAACGCAGATCGGGAAGCCACGTCCATCAGCTGCTGCCGGACAATAGTTTGTATAGTTGGTGACACGGAAAGTTCTAAAGCCCTGGTCGAAGCAGTAAAAATAATAGAGTAGATCCATGGTTGGCTCTTTGTCCAACAGCATGTTAACGTATATGGCAGGCTCTCGCCTGTCATTCTTCAAGCCCGACAAATTTATCTTCAGGGCCAATGCCAAGGGAGGTAAACCTGCAGTCCAATAGATTTGGTCGATGGAGTCGAAATCCGTATCCCCTTGGGGAGACTTCACCTTGATTTTCTTTACAGCGTTATTTGACAGCTCCATTTCATCAATCTGCGAAGAAGTCATAAACCTCACACCCTCCTCCTCCAATAGTTTTTTGAAGCGAGTGAGGACATGATGCATTCCATACTTTTTGGGGTAAAATCCTCGCTGATCATTTTCGCGATAAGATGGCAGTGAATACTGGTCGGGATAACAAATTCTTTTCCTTATCTCTGAAGACTTCATGAGATCGAGCATGAGGTCGTTTTCAAAAATGGCTACTCTGTTGATCGTTGTGAGCCTGGTTGCAATTTCATCCAATTGTGACGGATGATTCAGATAAAGTTTCTGGAGGATCGGAACAAAAATTTCATCCGTAATTTTCTTACCAAAGTGCGTGGACAAAATATCATAAGCATTGGCGGTTGCCGGAAGTTCTGCTCTGTGATTGTAAATGATATTGAAAAACAGATCAGATATATATTGACCCAACACTTTCTCTGGTATCTTCCGCATATCAACATAGGGAGTATCTGTCTGCAGCCGACCGTTAAAAAATAATCCAGCCGCATCTTTATAATTTCCCACCAGAATATTCCACTCTTCCTCGGGGAGAATGGAGGTAAACAATGAATCGATTTCCGGGACGCAGCTTTCGTAATAAATATGCATTCCATAATCGAAGACACCATGTGTGCCGTAATCCACGCTTCCGAATTGGCCTCCGATTTTGTCTTCCCGCTCAATGATTGTAATCAATGCATCCGGATTTTTGTAGCGCCTTATCATTCGAGCGAGCATCAACGCTGATACTCCGCTGCCTACAATTAGGATATTGCTTTTTGCCATTGGGTGGGGTAGTCTTGCGCCAATTAATTTATTATTTCAAATATTTTGCGAACTCCTGTTGCGGGTATTGCTCCAGGATAAATTCTTTTCGAAAAACCGAAACGGTCCATTCATAGAGCGGATAACTCTGATCAAGTTGAACAAACCTCGAAAACTTCTTACAACAATAATCAAACATCTCCCTAGGATCCAAAAAGAAAAGGTTCGGCCCCTGGTATGTATTGTACGTGGACAGCAAGTTGAAAGAGATCCCGACCTTGCAGGAGTCAAACATCTTGTCAACGATGGCAAACACAAATTTTCGCCACTCATCCAATGGAATATTTCCAGGCAGGTAAAGGCCTCCGCTAAAAACCACGATGTCGAACTTTTCAGGATCGGGCTCAAGCAAAATATCTCTTTTCAAAATTCTGATTCCAGGAAATTTGATTCGGGCATGATTGATCATTTCATCAATTACTTCGGTGCCGCTGTAATTGATGAAATATTGATGGAGATCACAAACGCCACAACCAAAATCATGGAAAGAAACATCTTCTTTCAAAATAGTTCTGAATGGCCTAATGATTCTCTCAAATCTCAAATGTTGCGTAGTTCTGTCATTCTGGTAAGTTCCCAATGGAGAATCTTTGTGGATTAAAAAGTTGTCCCGGTAGGTCTTAATCTGATCTTCAATAATTTTGGAGCTATTCATAAATTGTATTTCTCCTTTACAATAAACAACGGACGGTTGCGTACTTCCAAATAAATGAGCGAAAGGTAGCGTGACACAATGCCCAGGGTGAATATAGTGATGCTTCCAAAAAAGAAGACTGACAAAATTAACGAAGTATATCCCGGAACGGAGCCGAAATAAAAAAAACGGTAAAGATAATAGGCAGATATTCCTACGGAAAAGATAAAAGTAAAGAAGCCGATAAAAATCACGAAGTTGAGTGGCTTGAGGGACAAGTTCAAAATGATATCAACGAAAATATTTAGTCTTTTAAAAAATGTATAATTGCTTTTGCCGCTGATGCGTTTATTCGGGGAAACCTCTACATGTGTAGATTTAAGTCCTACGTCAAAATTAATGCCTGCTACGCTACGGCTGATTTCACCGTAAGTATTAAAGCTGTCTACTGCCCTGCGCGTCATGACACGAAGCATCAGTTGATTTTTGATAATATTAATTTGGAGCAATTTGCATAGCACAATCCAAAAAGCTTCGGAGGTTATTCGTTTTAAAAATGACTGCCTTTTTTTAGCGACAGTGTATACAATGTCATACCCCTCCTGAATTTTCAAATACAGTTCAGGTATTGCTTGCACTGGGTTTTCAAGGTCACCATCAATTAGCATTACATATCTTCCTGAGGCAAACCGCATTCCCGCGCTGATAGCTATTTGTTGTCCATAATTGCGTGCAAGGCTGACTCCCTTGACATGCGAATACTGACGGCATGCTTTTTCTATTTCAGACTCGCTGCTATCAGGGCTATTGTCGTTAACCAAAATAATCTCGTACGAAATTCCAAGAGGCGTAATCTGTCGGCTTAACTCAGCTACGAGCAATGAAACTGTCTTTGCATCATTGTAAATGGTTGAGACAATTGAAAGATCGGTGTTATTGGCACTGGTTTCCATTCACACGAGCTTATCGGTTTTTACACTCACTGTATGCATAATAACTTATCAGATTTATATAACCGTAATAAAAAGGCAATATAATCAAAGGTCGAATTCCATTTCCCTTTTTAATTCAATACGGTCCCTTTCTCATAACAAAGATTCTATCCTATCAAGCTGTGCTCCGTAAGTATTCTTTCTTGCAATGTCAATTCTCTTGTTCATCACTTCTTTAGAGTTGAAATCTGCTAATAAGTTAAGAATCCTACCAAATAATTGCGGAAGGTTTTTGTTGGTATCTCTCTCATTCACCATTTGCACTAAGTCGGGGTCCCCTGCATAAGCGGTGATGTTGTTCGAGACGATCACCCTTCCTGTGCCAAGATATTCCATGACCTTATGGTAATTGGTGCCCTTGCTTTGGTCTTTTTGAACGTCATAGCAAATCAGGAACATATCCATTTTTCTAATGGAGAAAGCCAATGCTGAAGGGGACACAACCCCGTGCAAAACAACATTTTTATAGGAACGCAGCGCCACCAAAAAAGGGCTTGCCTCTGCATCACTCCCGCCTCCTATGTTCGAGTCTTTAGCTGCATAACTTCCCCAAAAATTAAAAACAACCTTCGGATTTTTGCTGACGATCTGCAAAAGAACTCGGTGATCTATATCCGCCCTAAGTAAGTTGCCAGAAATACCAACTTGCATTGGAGTATTAGGCACGTATTGAACTTGATCGTTACAAATAAAATCTGATAAAACTCCGTGATTGATAACGTGCCTCGGCACTTCATAAGTATTATACTTTTGAAGTATCTCCGGGGTAACGGAGAAAATGATATGCGCCCCTCGAGCCGATTGTATTGCGACTTGATTCAAAGGCTCATCGACCGGGTGAAAAATCCTGTAAGATTCAGCGTTAAAAAACTTGAATGGATACAAATGACCCAGATCGAA
>WNFL01045581.1_pt1 | contig 24272 bp, 25 predicted proteins | sample 5400361 | NCBI WGS metagenome assembly WNFL01 (sample SAMN13153351, study PRJNA577476) | soil metagenome | isolation source: 40 cm soil on Douglas fir-dominated hillslope | place: USA:California | collected 2013-09-17
GAGACTGCGCTTGCAACATTGATCCACCAGCGTCGTCTTACGCCATCATGCGGAGGGCAGGCCCCTACCGCGGAGAGAACAGTGGGCCCGGCAAGGATGTCGCGGAGAGATTGACACCGAAACCCGGAATTAGAGAACAAAATCGGCACAAAGCGACGGATCACATTTTGATCGGCAACGGTCGCTTTCGGGGCGAAGCGGACATGCCGCGGATTAATGTCCGCATTACCCCCGAAAGCGGCCGTAGAGGTCAGCCAACAATGAAGCGGCGCTAAAGGCCCGTCCTAATAGGCGCCGCGACGAACAGCACGCCGGGTTTGACGGAATTCGCGACGTTCCACTCGACGGCTTACACGCCGCGCGTGCCCATAGGTGATGGCCTTCGCCCCATCGACGCTCAGTTCTAGACCACGCGGCGTTACTTGCGCTGAGATCGGGATCGTTGCGAAGATCGCGGCTGCGAACAGCAGACCGATGACTGACCAAGCCTTCATGACTGTATTCCTCCTTAGCGGAACGAGGGGCTCCCTCCCTAAAGGACCTAGCTGAATGGCCAACTCGCGTCTGTATAGAATTGCTCACGCCGGGCACGACGGCGAGCATTGATCGAATAGAGATGCTATTTGCTGCGGTGCATGAGTCTGGCACTGAACGACATTTCGCGGCATCGCATAAATTTGGACGCTTTGGGGAGGACAGCGGACATGCACGATCGCCTGGCTTCGACCGCCTCAGTCGCGGATGACCCGAAGCGGACATCAGCCTCCCGAAATTGTCTGGCCGCGTCACTTGCGACCCCCGCCAAGACGCCGAAGGGTTGCCAATAAGCGCTCAAACTGAATCGGCTTCGCATCAACCTCGTCACAACCCGCCGCAAATGCCTTTTCGCGCTCGCCGGCCAGCGCATGCGCCGACAGAGCGATGACCGGGATGTCGCGCGTTTGCGGGTTACTCTTCAGCCAGCGCGTGGCTTCCCACCCGTCGAGAATGGGCATTTCGAGGTCCATGATGATGATATCAGGCCGCTCGCCGACGGCCATCTCGCATCCTTTTTGGCCGTTCTGTGCCGTTAGAACCTCGAAATCGCCGAGCAACTCAAGCCGCATCTTAAGCATATACACATCGTCTTCGTTGTCTTCGACGTAAAGCACTTTAGTCACCATGCTGTCTCTGTCCTCTTGTGGACTACCAGCGCTCCACGGTCGGCGGGCTGAAACATTTCTCGATCTGCAGTCACGTCAGCGCCATCGCTAAGTATTAGGAAACTCGACACCCACGTCATCGCGGAATAGTCTTGAGGCTCGTCGAGAAGGCCGGGAGATCCACATGGAACAGATTTTGATCAACCTCGTTGCAGGGGCGCTTGGTGGTGTGGGCGTAGGTAAGTCATCGCCGACCTTGGATCTTGGAATGGTTGGCAACATTATAGCCGGTTTGATCGGCGGTGGAGTGCTCGGGCAAATCGTTACCTTATTGCTGCCGGCGATCACGGCCGCAGCGCAGTCGGGCAATCTGAGCGTCCAAGGCATCATCTCACAGGTAATCGCCGGAGGTGCTGGCGGCGCCATACTCACGGCGATCATTGGCGCAATCAAGAACAAAGCTGCTGCCTGACAGGCGGCGCTGCTTCAGCCTCGAGAATGGTCACGCCAGGGGCGACTTCGGTTCGTGGGTTCACGGCGCCCATACGGATCAGGAAAAATAGCCCCACTGGGAAAGAGGAGGACGTCATGCTGAAGCTAATGCTCGCGCTCGTTGCTATGCTGATCGTGGCCGCGTCGCTTACGTCTCGGTTGTCGAGGTGCGCGCCGGTTCGAGCTTGTGATTAACCTCAAGACCGCTAAGGCGATTGGGCACGAGGTACCGCCCGGGCTCGTGCTCCGCGCTGATAAGGTGATCGAATGAAGCGACGCGAGTTCATCACGCTGCTGGGCGGTGCGGCGGCTGCATGGCCGCTTGCGGCGCACGCGCAGGACGGTCGGATCTGGCCGAAGGACAGAATCATCCGAGCAGTCGTGCCTTTTGCGGCCGGCAGCACGATCGATATCATTGGTCGCATCGTGCTCGATCCGCTGTCGAGTCAGCTCGGCCAAACCATAGTAGTCGAGAACCGAGGCGGCGCTGGCGGCACCATCGGTTCGGCCGCAGCCGCTAAATCCGATCCAGACGGCTACACACTATTGATCAACGCTTCGGCGCATTCCGCCGCACCCGCTGTCTATCCGAACCTGACTTACGATCCGTCCAAAGACTTTGCCGGCGTTGCCATATTCGGCGTGGTGCCGAACGTGATGCTGGTGGCTCCGTCGAAAGGCATCAAGACTGCCGGAGAACTTGTCGAGCGTGCCAAGGATAGCACTATGACCTTTGCATCTGCCGGCGTGGGTAGCGCCACGCACTGGGCAGCCGAACGCTTTCTACTGGCGGCCGGCGTCAAGGCGACCCACGTTCCGTTCAGCGGTGGACTGGCGGCCCTCACCGAAGTGATGGCCGGCCGCGTTGACTTCTGTGTTATCGGCATCTCGTCCGCGATGGCGTTCATTACGGACGGCCGCCTAATGCCGCTCGCGGTCAGCACGGCGAAGCGTTCACCAGCCCTACCGAACGTACCGACCACGATTGAGCTCGGCTTTTCCGACTCTGATTACACCTTTTGGAACGGCGTGTTGGTGCGAGCGAAAACTTCGCGGTCTATCGTTGAACGATTGCACGCCGAGGTGCAGAAGACGCTAGTGCTGCCCACGGTGCAGACAAAACTCGCCCAGCAGGGCGTCGAGCCCATGCCTGTCACCCCGCAAGAGTTCGATGCCATGATCGCCAACGAGATCATCTCGAACGTCAAACTCATGAAGGCGGCCGGGCTGAAGTTCAACTAATAGCGCGGCACGGGCGAACGGCCGACTAAGAGCGCAATATCGCCTATGTCAGCTTTTGGCATTCCGCGTCAATTCGCTTCTCTGCCGAGATTCGAACGCTATTGGAGGTAAAGCGGACATCCAACGAAGCCGTTGAGCGCGTTAATCCGACGTGATTGACCCTGAGCTGACATAGGTCCAGTCAAAATTCCGCAATGCAGCGGTCTCCTCCTGCACGTGTTATTGTGAAAAACTGGCAGCATGGACAAAACTTGAGGCACGCAATACTGAACCCTATCCATTTAGATCAAGGCATCTTGGTGGAGGAGTGGAATCGTGCGTTGAATGGCGCGGGAGGGTGGGATGCGAGATCAAGAGATCCGTACGGCGCTGGATCAGCATTGGGCTGCGTCCGATGTCAACGATTTTGAAACGGAGCATTCCATCTATCACGAGGACGCGGTGCTGGAATACCCACAGTCAGGCGAGCGAATCCGCGGTCGACGCAACATACAAATTACACGCACTAAACAGCCGAGCAAAAAGCGTTTCGCCGTCCGGCGAATCATTGGCGGCGGTGACCTTTGGATCACCGAATACATCCTGACGTATGACGGCAAGCCGTCCTACACCGTGAGCATCATGGAGTTCAGGGGCGACAAAGTTGCGCGGGAAACACAGTACTTTGCGGACCCATTCGAGGCGAGCGCATGGCGCGCTCAATGGGTTGAGCGGATGGACACGTAGCCACGGCAACCCTCGCGATCACTAGGCACCAGAAAAAAACGCCGGCACATTGGCCGGCGCTTCAAGCACTGCTAAGTACCACTGTATTCGACGGATGGGGCTTTAGGCGAACGACATGTCGATTAGACTTGCGGAAGCAAATCGGGCCATCCAGGCCGCCCTGGCTAAGGCACATAACCTGGCCGTCAACATAAGCGTGACAGTCTGTGACGCCGATGGCCGTCTCGTTGCCTTCCAGCGTATGGACGGCACTTTAGCTGAAGCTCATCGTGCATCATATGGAAAAGCGTTAGCCTCGGCCACATGGGGACGCCCAAGTGGCGATGAATCAATCGAATTCTCGGAGCATTTGCGAACCGGAACAGTCATTGGTGAAGGAGTTGCGCTAATTAGACGGCCCGGCGGTCTGCCCATCATTCGCGCGGGCCAGATAGAGGGCGCACTCGGTGTAGCCGGCGCCACTGATGAGCAGTGCGTGGAATGCGCACTTGCGGGAATTGGCGCCTTCACCTCTTCGGGTTGAAAATGTAACCTTTTGCCACCCGTCGTGACCGGCGAGCGGCGTGATCAGCAGGGACGCCTCGGTGTTTGTCTCCTCACGGGTTTGCATTGGCCACGCCGCATTCGAAAAGTAGCGGAGCATGAACCCGGTACAGGCGCCCCCCCGAATGCGAAGTTTAATGCGCTCTCCTCCTCTTGGTGAATAAGTAAGCACAATCACCTGGGCAAGGTTATAACCTCATGCAAATCCGACTTCTGTTTGCGCTCAGCATCACACTCTTCCTGATCGCAACCGATGCTTCCGCCGGACCAAAAGAGGATGTCGCCGCGGCGACAATGAAATGGGGAGAAACTCTGGGCCAAAATAATCCTGACAAAGTGGTTGCCCTATACGCCACTGATGCGGTGCTTTGGGGAACGCTGTCCCCCACCGTGCGAGCGGATCGAGCAGCGCTGCGCGACTATTTCGTGACGGCGTTCAAGGCAGGCTATTGAAAATATCACAAAAGAGCCTTGCGGTCCCCCCAAGGACATGCGGTGCGCTTCATTGTGCTATTGGACCAGATGGCAATTCGCCGTTGATAATCACGCTCTCGAATGCGCACCGGGCAAGCGATAAGGACTGCGTGAAGGCCTTCGGGTCGAGCTCGCGCGCCGCATGTACTACTTTGCTCCGCCAGCGGTACATTTCCTCGACGGCCTCGTGTGCCTCCTCCCTATCTTCCGACGATGCGGCGGAGATATCCACATCGGCGCGCGCGTGGCGAGTGTTGCCGCGCCGGGTGAAGTCCTGGTTTCGCAGACCGTGCGCGACCTGGTGGCCGGATCCGGGCTCGAGTTCGAGGTTCGAGGCACAGTGACAGTGGGTGGCATCTCTTTCGCGCGCTTCCGAATGAACTCGCACGCTGAAGGCGGCCGGACGCGTTGCCCAACACGTTTAGATCGGAGGTTTGTTACAAGGATTTAATGGCAGGACAATGCTCCGCCGATTTCGGCCGGCTCGCGCAAGTATTAGGCTGATCGGGAGTCCGCGCGCCATTCAAAATAGAGCAAGAGGCTGCCATGAATCGGCGACACTTCGGATTGAGCATTGCCGCTGCAACTTTCCTCACCCGGCAATTGCGCGAAGCCATCGCGCAGGACGCCAGCCGGTCATCTTCCAGCGCGGATACGGATTCGACACGGCGCATGCGCGACGCCGCGGCCGCCTTCCTCGAATCCCTCGACGAAGCGGGGCGCAACGCCGTCTCATTTCCGCTGGACGCCGATCAACGGGCATCGTGGAGCAACCTGCCAGTCGCAATTGTTCCGCGGATTGGACTAAGCGTCGGCGCGCTTGGCGTCGAAAGCAGGCGTCGACTGCACGATCTGCTCCGCGCATCTACAAGCAGCCAGGGCTACCATAAGATCGCAGCACTGATGCGCCACGACGATGTTCTGCGGGCCGAGGAGCTGGAATATCTGCGACATAATCCGCCACGACCCAGGGCCGGACGCAGCGCGATCGAGAGCATGGGATCGGCAAACTATTGGATTGCCGTCTTCGGCGAGCCGGTGCGCGGCAAAGCCTGGGCCTGGCTGCTCACGGGCCATCATCTCGGCGCGACCTTCACCTGTGCCGACGGCCGGGTCACTGCGGCGCCCCTGTTCCTCGGCGCCCAACCCTCGGAGGATTTGACCGGCCCATATGCCGGTTTCGTGGTCCTCAGTCACGAAGCCGCGCGCGGTCTTGATCTCGTGAACTCGCTCCATCCGCAGCAGGCCAGGGTCGCTGTCGTTTCCACCGAACCCTTTTTCTCCGACGTGCTCACCGGCGTCGGGCGGCGCAACAGCTTGAGCCGATTTGAGGGGCTGCCTGCCGGCGACCTCGATGCAGCACAAAAAAAATTGCTGCTCGCGTTGGTCGATGAATACGTGCGCAACGCAGACCTAGACGCGGCCGAGAGGCACCTTGATGCCATTCAGCGCGCAGGTCTCGATCAACTGCACTTTTCCTGGCGCGGCCCGACAAGCGACGTGCGCAGCCCCTTCTATTACCGCGTCCACGGACCTCGCTTGATTATCGAATTCGCCGTTCAGGAGCCTAATCACATCCACACGATGATGCGAGACCCACAAAACGACTACGGCATGGATTGGCTCGGCCTGCACTATGAGGAACATGCGTATAGTGCAAGGTGACCGGGTTCAACCGACCGATTTGGCTCGACTCGGATCAAAATGGCGCATCGATGCTACGGTTCCGCTTGTGGAAAGAACTCCAAGGATCCTGGCGGGCCGCCGGCACAAGCCCTCAGGCGAGAACGGCAGCCGCGGAAAAACGTTAGACGCGGCATGCGTGGCATTTGGCGCCGGCAGGACGCTGCTGAGCTAACGTGCGCTCGCTTGCCATGCGATCCGGCTGCACAGCGAAGCCGCCGCGGCCGATGTGGCGCGCTCACGGCTGGTTAACCAAGCGTGGTGGCGGGAAAGCTGCCGCCCTTATTTTGGCCAAATGAAGCGAACAGGAAGATGCGGTAGGCGCCCGAGCACCCTGAGGAGGACGAGATGGGACGGATTCTCACCGCGTTTGTCGTTGCCGGTTCTTTGCTGACGTTGGCGCCCTCGGAGGCCTCGGCGTGGGCTTGCTTTGCGACCGGACTCGGCTCGAGCGGGTTCGCTCGCGCCTACGATATCATCGATGCCAAGCTTTTTGCGCTGCGGCGATGCGAGCGCAACAGCCCGCTGCCGGTCTGCACGGTCCTGTGGTGCCGTCCCGGCCGCTGAGGCGCGCGCGTTTCACGTTTATCGTCCCGGCTCTCGCGCCGGGGGTTCACTTCGAGAATGCCTCTTCGATCGCGGCCTTGACGCCCACGAGCGCTTCCGGCGTGTCCACGTCGACGAGCGCCGCCCTACCCTCGAGCGGCACCTCGACCACCGCCTCGCCGTAGCGGGCGATGAAATGGCGCGCGCCCACGTCACCTTCGATTGCCATCAGGTCGGGGAAGAACCGCCGCGACCATAGCACGGGGTTGCCGCGCTTGCCCTCGACGGTCGGCATCACGATGAGCGCGCCACGGTCGGGATCGAAGGCAGCGATCAGCCGGTTGAGCAGGCTTGCATCGACTTGGGGCATGTCGGCGAGGCAGACGATGGCGCCATCGGCTTCCGCCGGCACGGCCGCAATGCCGGCTTTGAGCGACGTGCCCAACCCCTGTGCAAAGTCCGGATTGTGGACGAATTGGACGGGCAGGCCGGCGAGCGCCTTCTCGACCTCGCCGCGCTGGTGCCCCACCACCACGATCACCGGCTTAGCGTGCGAGGCCAACGCCTCCTCGACGACGATGCGCACCAGCGGCCGCCCGCGAATCTCCGCGAGGAGCTTGTTCGGTCCGCCCATGCGCGTCGAGCGGCCGGCGGCCAGCACGACCGCGGCGAGGCGGCGGCCCGCAACCGCCGGCGGCTCGGCGCGCGGCTGCGGCCGCGTGACGATCTCCATCAAGAGCCCGCCGACGCCCATGCCGGTGATTGCCGCGCGCGGCACCTCGAGGCCGGCGAGCAAGCGCATGAGCACCCAGTCAAACCCATTTTCCTTCGGCGAGCGCGCGCAGCCTGGTGCGCCGAGGACGGGATGGCCGCGCGCCTGCGCGATCAGCAGGAGATTGCCGGGATCAACCGGCATGCCGAAATGCTCGATACGCCCGCCGATCGCCTCGACGGCGGCGGGGATCACATCGCGCCGGTCGGCAATGGCGGAGGCCCCAAACACGATGACGAGCTCGGCCCCCTCGCCGAGCACCTCCTCCATGGCGCGCGCGAGCGCGCGCTGCTCGTGCGGTACGCGCCGTTCGGCGACGATCGTGGCGCCGGCTGGCGCCAGCCGTTCCTGCGTCACCTTCAAGGTTTTGTCGATCACTTTGCCGGCGAGCCCCGGCAACACCGTCGAAACGACGCCGATCTTGCGAATGCGGTAAGGGGCGATGCGCACCAGCGGGCGCGCGGCCTCAGCGACGGCGAGGGCGGCATCGCGTGCTTTCTCAGCCACCGCGAACGGGATGATCTTGACGGTGGCGATCATCTCGCCCGCAACCACAGGCTTATAGGCCGCAAGCGTCGCGAACGTGATCGACTCGTCGACTTGGTTGAGGCGGTGGATCGCGTCCTTATCCACGACCAGCACGCCCGCGGTTTCGGCGAAGAGGTTGGCGCGGCCGGTGAAGGCGCGTTCGACGTGCACCCCTTCTCCTGCCACCGCCGCCGCGATCTCGGCCGCGGCTGCGTCCTCCGAGACATCGCCCGGCTCGATCCGCGCCACCACGATTTCGGCGATGCCGGCGGCCCTCAGCGCGGCGATCTCGCCCTTGCCGATCAACGTGCCCTTTTTCAGGACGAGGCCGCCCTGGCGGATCGAGTGCACCGCAACGGAACCCTCGGCTTCACTCACTGCCACCGCGCCAAACTTCATGCGCTCTTCTCCGGCGACTGGCGCAGCTGGGCCGTAATCTCGCCCATGATGGCAACGGCGATCTCCGACGGCGACACCGCGCCGATCGCAAGCCCAATCGGCGCATGAATGCGCGCGAGCGCGCCATCGGACAAGCCCTGCGCTTTGAGCCGCTCGATGCGCCGGGCATGGGTCTTCTTCGAGCCGAGCGCGCCGATATAGAAGCAGTCGCGCGCAAGCGCATGGGTGAGCGCAGGGTCGTCGATCTTGGGATCATGGGTGAGCGCGACGAAGGCGCTATAGCGATCGATGCCGAGCGGCGGCAACGCGACGTCGGGCCATTCCGCGATCACCTTCACGTCGGGGAAGCGCTCGATTGAGGCAAACGCAGTGCGCGGATCGACGATGGTTACGTCATAGCCGAGAAGGCGCGCGATGGACGCAAGCGCCTGGCTAATATGCACCGCGCCGGTGATGACGAGCTGCGGCGGCGGAACGTGCACGGTCAAGAAGACTTTGCCCGCAGGCGTCTCCACCATGCCGCTCTTGCCACGCCGGATATGCTTTTCGATTGGCTCTTTCAGGGGATCGCGAGCCAACTCCGCCGCCTTGACCAGGCGCTGCTCGCCAGTCGTCACATCGGTGACCACCACCGCAGCGCGCCGCGCCGCCCGCTCGGCGTTCAGGATTTTCAGGATCTCGAGCTTCATGGCGATCCTTTCCCCGCGCTCGGTGGATGCCCTTGCGGCAGATTCGGTGTGTCTCCTCCCCCCTTGCGGGGGAGGGTTAGGGAGGGGGGTAGCGGCTGGTTCAGGGTCTCGGCAATACGCTCGAGCACTCCAGTGAGATTTGTCAGTACCTCGTTATTCCAGAAACGAAGCCAGGCATCACGCATTCTGTCCCTATTGGCTTCGATTAGAGCGTGCTGGCCGCCATCAATCTCGATAATCAGTCGCGCTTCAGGGCAGATAAAATCCACGATGTAGGAACCAATTGGAAACTGCCGTCGGAACGAAAGACCTTGAAGGCGGTGCGCACGCAGCCGAGTCCAAATCCGTCGCTCCGCCGCCGTCATGTCGCGTCGAAGCGCCCGGGCACGCGACCGTTGCTGGGAAGGAACGAGTCGATGGGGCACGGCGGGTTACCCCCCTCCCGGCCGGCTACGCCGGCCCACCTCCCCCGCAAGGGGGGAGGTGAACCGAGTACGTGGCACATGCATTGCTCCGCACATGCCTCCTCACTCCACCTTCTCCAAGTAAACCCGGATCGTGCCGCCGCAGGAGAGACCGACTTTCCAGGCGGTCTCGTCGGCGACGCCGAATTCCAGCGTCTTTGGCTTGCCGCTCTCTCACCACCGCGCCCTCGACGCAACCGCCCGACACGCTGCCGAGGAAATTGCCCTCGTCGTCGATTATCAGATTTGAGCCGACCGGCCGCGGCGCCGAGCCCCACGTCTCCACCACTGTCGCGAGCGCAACGCCGCGTCCTTTCGCCCGCCACTCCTCGGCCGCCCTCAGGATGTCTTCATCGCGCGCCAACATCTGCACCTCCTAGTCCATCGCGTCTATTAGATGGATGGCCGTAACACGTCCGGCAATGACCATCACGCGACCTTGTCCAACCATGCCTTGGGATCGCCGCTGCGGCCCCCAGTCGGCGAGAGTGCGCGCACGAGCTGCGCCATCGAGTCGAGATTATGGATCGGCCGCAGTTCGTCGACGTGCGGCACCATCGTGCGAATGCCCTTGGCCTTGGCTTCGAATCCGGAGAATCGCAGCAGCGGATTGAGCCAGATCAGGCGCCGGCAGGAGCGATGCAAGCGGTCGATTTCGAAGGCCAGCCGGTCGTCAGGATCGCGCTCGAGCCCATCGGTGATGAGCAGCACGATCGCGCCCTCGGTGAGAACGCGGCGCGCCCACAGCTTGTTGAACGCGTGCAAAGAGGTTGCGATGCGGGTGCCCCCCGACCAGTCGGCGACGTTTGCGCCGACGGCAGCCAGCGCCTCGTCCGGATCCTTGGCCTTGAGCGCGCGCGTGACGTTGGTGAGCCGGGTACCGAACAGGAAGGTGTGAACGCGTTTGCGGGCATCCGTCACGGCGTGCAGGAAATGCAGGAAGAGCCGGGTGTACTGGCTCATCGAGCCGGAAATGTCGAGCAGCGCCACGATCGGCGGGGACTTCGAGCGGGGCCCGAGATATTTGAGGTCGATCACCGCCCCGCCGGCTTTCAGGCTCGCGCGCAGCGTGCGGCGGATGTCGACCAGGTGACCGTGACGATGGGGCGCAAGACGGCGCGTCTTTACTTCGTCGAGCGAGAGCACCAGGCGCTTGATCACATCCTTGGCGGCGGCGATTTCCGCCGCCGTCATTTGCGCGAAATCCTTCTTCTGCAGCACCTCGCGGTCGGAGACGGTGAGACGCGCGTCGGCCTCGAGCTCTCGCGGTTTGCGCTCGGCTTCGCGGAGGCTCGAGAGCAGCGCCTCCTGGATGCGCTGCGCGCCGGGCGGCGCTTTTTCCTCCTCGCGTGCCGGGGCTTGCGGCAGCATGGCAGCGAGCAGCTTGTCGAGCAAACCGCGCCGGCGGAAGAAGATGCGAAACGCCTGGTCGAAGATGAGCGAGTGCTCGTGGCGCTTCACCAGGACGGCGTGCAGCGTCCAATAGAAGTCTTCACGCGTGCCGACGCCCGCCGCCTCGACGGCGGCGAGCGCGTCCATCACCGCACCGGGGCCGACCGGGATCCCCGCCGCACGCAGGGCGCGGGCGAAGTGCACGATGTTCTCGGCGAGACGGCCGGCTGTGCGCTCCGCGCGAGCGTGCGCCCCGTCAGAGCCACGCACGTGCTCCGCGGCGAAGAGCGGCTGATGGGCAGATGAAACGAATGGATCCATGACGTTGTTGCCCGCTGCCCTTCAAGAAGTCACTCCGCAGCACGCAGCTCCGCGCGCACCTCGTCGATAAGCTCCTTCGCCTTGCCGCCCTCGATCCGCGCGATGTCGTCCTGATACTTGAGCAGCACGCCGAGCGTGTCGGAAACCGTCGAGGGATCGAGCGCCACCACGTCGAGCTCGGCGAGCGCTGCGGCCCAGTCGAGCGTCTCGGCGACGCCGGGCGCCTTGAACAGATCCTGCTTGCGCAGCGACTGCACGAAATGCACGACCTGCCCGGACAACGTCTTGCCGATGTCCGGCACCTTGGCGCGTACGATCTTCAATTCGCGCTCGGCTATCGGATAGCCGACCCAGTGGTAGAGACACCGGCGTTTGAGGGCATCGTGAATTTCCCGAGTGCGGTTCGACGTGATCACCACGATCGGCGGGCGGAGAGCCTTCACGGTGCCGAGCTCCGGGATCGTGACCTGGAAGTCGGCAAGCACTTCTAGAAGGAACGCTTCGAACGCCTCGTCGGCGCGGTCGAGTTCGTCGATCAGCAGCACCGGCGCGCCGGCAGGATCCGGCTCGAGCGCCTGGAGGAGCGGCCGCTTGATCAGGAATCGCTCGGAGAACACGTCGTGCTCGAGCCGCTCGCGGTCGTGCGCCCCTTCCGCCTCGGCGACGCGGATTGCGATCATCTGCGCGGCATAGTTCCACTCGTAGACGGCCGTCGAGACGTCGAGACCCTCGTAGCACTGCAGGCGGATTAGGTGGCGCCCGAGCGTTGTCGAGAGCACCTTGGCGATCTCGGTTTTGCCGACGCCGGCCTCGCCTTCGAGAAACAGCGGCCGACCCATCTTAAGCGCGAGGAACAGCACGGTCGCGAGCGAGCGGTCGGCGAGATAATCGGCTGCCGCGAGTAGATCGAGGGTGGCGTCGATCGAGTCGGGCAGCGAACGCGGCGTCGGTGTCATCACGCCGAGCTTATAGCCCGTCGCTGATGGGGTTGTCTTGCGAAGAACGCAGATCAGGAATCGCCTGATCCCTGGCGCTCACGCTGCCGCCGCGACCGCCCGCCGCGCGAGCACGCCGACAAGGTGCGCCCGATATTCGGCGCTGCCGTGGATGTCGCTCGCCATGCCCTCGGCAGGCACGGTCAAGCCTTCGAGCGATTTCGGACCGAAGCGCTTCTTGAGCGCCTCTTCGAACGCGGTCACGCGAAAGACGCCGTTTGCGCCCGCGCCGGTGACCACCACGCGGATCTCGGAGCTGCGCTTGGACACGAATACGCCGACCAAGGCGTAGCGGGACGCCGGGTTGGGAAATTTCACATAAGCCGCCTTGTTGACCTTGGGGAACTGCACTTTGATGATGATCTCGTCCGGCTCGAGCGCAGTCTCGAATAGCCCCTTGAAGAATTCGTCGGCATGGATGCGCCGCTTGTTGGTGATGATGGTGGCGCCGAGGCCGAGCGCGGCGGCCGGATAATCGGCATTGGGATCGTTGTTGGCGATCGAGCCGCCGATGGTGCCGCGATGGCGCACGGCGGGATCCCCGATCTTGCCCGCGAGTTGCGCCAGCGCCGGAATGTTTTCCTTCACGATGGGCGAGGTTTCGACTTCGACGTGGGCGGTCATCGCACCGATGACGAGCGAGCGCCCTTTCAGCTCGATGCCGCTCAACCCTTCGACCTTCGACAAGTCGACAAGGTGCTTCGGCCCCGCCAAGCGCAGCTTCATCGTCGGAATCAAAGTGTGGCCGCCGGCGAGCAGCTTGGCCTCTTCCTGTTTGGCCAAGAGGCTCGCGGCCTGCCGCACCGTTGCCGGCCGGTGTTGGGTGAATGCATACATCGTGAACGCTCCTATGCCGCTTTGCGTCTGTCGTTGGCTTTCTGCAATGCCCACCACACCGCCTGGGGAGTTGCCGGCATGGACAGATCCTCGGTGCCGATGGCGTCCGTGATGGCATTGATGACCGCGACCGGCGCGGCGATGGCGCCGGCTTCCCCGCAACCCTTGATGCCGAGCGGGTTCGATGGCGATGGCGTCTTTGTCATCTCGACTTTCAGCGCGGGCAGATCCTGCGCCCGCGGCAGGCAGTAATCCATCAGCGAGCCGGTGACGAGTTGTCCGTCCTTGTCGTAGACCGCGCCCTCGAGCAAGGCCTGGCCCACCCCCTGCGCGATGCCGCCATGCACCTGGCCCTCCACGATCATCGGATTGACCACCGTGCCGAAATCGTCGACCGCGGTCCAGGCCACGATCTCGCTTTCGCCAGTCTGCGGATCGACTTCAACCTCGCAGATGTGACAGCCGGCGGGAAACGTGAAGTTGGTTGGATCGTAGAACGCGCCTTCCTTCAACCCCGGCTCGAGCTCCTGGCCGGTAAATTTATGCGCGGTATAAGCGTTGAGCGCGACCTCGCCCCATGCCGCCGACTTGTCGGTCCCTGCGACCGTGAATTTGCCATCCTCGAACACGATGTCGCCTTCGGCTGCCTCCAGCATGTGCGCGGCCACCTTCTTCGCTTTGGCCTCGATCTTGTCGAGCGCCTTGACGATCGCGGAGATGCCGACCGCGCCCGAGCGCGAGCCGTAGGTACCCATGCCGAATTGCACCTTGTCGGTATCTCCGTGCACGACGCTGACGTTCTCGAAGGGAATGCCGAGCCGTTCGGACACGACCTGCGCGAAGGTCGTCTCGTGGCCCTGGCCGTGCTGGTGACAGCCGGTGAGGATTTCGACCGTGCCGGTGGGATTGACCCGCACCTCCGCCGATTCCCACAGCCCGACGCCGCAACCCAGCGACCCGACCGCCTGACTCGGCGCGATGCCGCAGGCCTCGATATAGGTGGAGAAGCCGATCCCGCGCAGCTTGTCGTGGCGAGCCGATTCGCGTTTGCGCTTGCCGAAGCCGCCATAGTCAGCAAGCTCCAGCGCCTTCTTGAGCGAGGCGTGGTAATCGCCGGCGTCATAAGTCATGATCACCGGCGTCTGATGCGGGAACGCCTTGATGAAATTCTTCTTGCGCAGATCGGCCGGATCCATGCCCATCTGGCGCGCCCCGACTTCGATCAGCCGCTCGACCACGAAGGTCGCCTCCGGCCGGCCGGCGCCGCGGTAGGCGTCGACCGGGACCGTATTGGTATAGACCGCGTCCACCTCGCAGTAGATCGCCGGGATTTCGTACTGACCCGACAACAGCGTGCCGTAGAGATAGGTCGGCACCGAGGAGGAGAACGTCGACATATAGGCGCCGAGATTGGCGATGGTCTTGACGCGCAGGCCCGTGACCTTGCCGTCCGGATCGAACGCCATCTCCGCGTGGGTGACATGGTCGCGCCCGTGCGCGTCGGTGAGGAACGCCTCCGAACGCTCGGCCACCCATTTCACGGGCCGAGCGATCTTGCGGGCGGCCCACAGGCAGACGACCTCTTCCGGATAAATGAAAATCTTGGAGCCGAAACCGCCGCCCACGTCGGGCGCGATGACCCGCAGCTTGTGCTCCGGGGCGAGGCCCACGAAGGCCGACATCACCAGGCGCGCAACGTGCGGGTTCTGGGTCGTATTCCAGAGCGTCAGGTTGTCGGAACCGGCGTCGTATTCGCCGATCGCCGCCCGCGGTTCGATCGCGTTCGGCACCAGACGATTGTTGATGAAATCGAGCTTGGTGACGTGCTTTGCGGTCCTGAACGCCGCCTCGACCGCCTCGGCGTCACCGAGATGCCATTGGTAAATGGTGTTGCGCGGCGCGACCTCATGAATTTGCGGCGCGCCTTGGTCTTGCGCCTTCGCCGGATCGGACAGTGCCGGCAGGAGCTCGTAATCGACCTTGACCTTCTCAGCGGCATCTTTCGCTTGGGGGAGCGTCTCGGCGACGACCACGGCGACGGGATCGCCGACATGGTTCGCCTTGCCGTGCGCGATCGCCGGGTGCGGCGCCATCTTCATCTGCGAGCCGTCCTTGGACGTGATCATCCAGCCGCAGATGAGGTTGCCGATTTTGTCGGCGGCAAGCTCTGCGCCGCTGAGCACCGCGAGCACGCCCGGCATTGCTGCGGCCGGCTTGCTGTCGATGCCCTTGAGCCTGGCGTGGGCATGCGGCGAGCGCAGGAAATAGGCGTGGCACTGGCCCGGACGGTTCACGTCATCGGTATAGTGGCCCTTGCCGGTGACGAAGCGTTGATCCTCTTTGCGGCGGACCGCCGCGCCGATTCCGGTCGCGCTCATGGCGATCTCCTGACGCTTTCCTCCGCTAGGACGGGGCTTGCACGTGCCCTTTCATGGCCTTGGCGCCGGCGGCAATGGCCTTGACGATGTTGTGGTAGCCGGTGCAGCGGCAGAGATTGCCTTCGAGCTCGTGGCGAATGGTGGGGTCGTCGAGCTCGTGACCTTTGCGATTGACCATGTCGATCGCGGCCATGATCATGCCCGGCGTACAATAGCCGCATTGCAGCCCGTGATGTTCGCGGAACGCCTCCTGCATCGGGTGCAGCGGTCCGTTCGGCTCCGCGAGGCTCTCGATGGTGGCGACGTTCGCCCCCTCGATCTGCCACACGAACACCGTGCAGGATTTGACCGCCTTGCCGTTCACGTGCACGACGCAGGCGCCGCACTGGGACGTATCGCAGCCCACATGCGTGCCCGTCAGCCGCAGATTCTCGCGCAGGAATTGCACCAGAAGCGTGCGCGGATCGACGTCACCGGTGACGGCTTTGCCGTTCACCGTCAGTGCGACGGCGGTCATGGCTCTACCTCCTCGAAATTCGACCAAAGGCCTCGTTTTCGCACCGGCCGGGGGGACCGGCGGCGGATCGGGGCAAGATCGGGACGTTCTGGACGTTTTTTCTAGTCTCACCGGCTTGCGCTGGCAACCCGCCCCCAACGCCACTACGGACGCAAAAGGGCATTTTGACCGACTGGCAAACCTAAGCTTGGTCGTGCCGCCGATCATCAACATGACCGCCCCGTCCTAAGCGGGCGGCCGTTTCTCTCAGATTCGGGCGAGCGCGCTCGGGGGCGGGCTGTTTGACATCGTGAATCTGGGGGCGGTCGAACGCGGCGGCAATCTTGCGGCGGTTTGCACATTCACGGCGATGGTTCGCTTCTTCCATCCGCAATTGATCGCGGAAGGCGCGAATAAGCCCAGCCCCACTTTGGATCAGATGATCGACTTTGTCATTCGTGGGCTCCAGGCGCAGCATCGGCCAGGCTCGCCCCACTCGAGCCGTTGACCGGTTGGCTTGCCTCTTGCAGTATCCCGGACGAAAGGCGCAAAGACCGTGGCATCGCATCGGCGGATCGAAGTCAAGCCTATCGCAGGAGCGCTCGGCGCCGAAATCGCCAACGTCGACCTCGATGGGTTGGATGATGAAACGTTCAGGGAAATAAAGGCGGCTTGGCTCGAGCATCTTGTGGTCTTTTTCCGCCACCAGACGCTGACACCCGAGCAGCAGATTGCCTTCGCCAAGCGCTTCGGCGAAATCCACTATCACCCGTTCATGCAAGGCATGGACGAGCATCCGGAGATCCTCGAAATCATCAAGGAGGAGAGTGACACCAGAGCATTCGGGGAGGTCTGGCACACCGACCAGATGTTCAATCCGAAGCCCGCAAAGGCGACGATACTGTACGCCAAGGAGACGCCTGATGCGGGCGGTGATACGCTATTTGCCAATCTGTATCTCGCTTACGACGCGCTATCCGATGCGATGAAAGAGATGCTCAAGAGCATCAAGACCTGGAATGTAGGTGACCGCAAGAAACTGAGCCGGACAAACGAGATAGGTTCTACGAAAAACGGCCGTTACGCCGGCAACGAGAAGATGGCAGCCAAGGTGCGCGACCCCGGCGACCTGCAGACGCAAGCGGCACACCCGCTTGTGCGGACCCATCCTGAAACCGGCCGTAAAGCACTCTACATCAGCAATCACACGCAAACGCTCGAAGGGTTTCAGCATGCCGAGGCGCGGCCCATTCTCGATTTTGTGATGCAGCATGCCGTCCAGCCGGAGTTTACCTGCCGATTCCGATGGGAGGTTGGTTCACTGGCGATCTGGGACAACCGCTGCACCCAGCATCGCGCGCTCAACGATTATCCGGGCAAGCGTCGGCGTATGCATCGGATCACCATAGCAGGTGATGCGCCGTTCTAACGCTAGTAGCCGTGCCGCCACTGTGGGCCTGCTCGGCGCGCGGCGCCAAATCAGCATCGCAAGCTTGCGTAAACGGCTCCTGTGCCGATGACCAACTGCTAAATCGTCATCATCATGGCGGTTGCGTTACCGCCGCAGCGAATTTGACGAAGAAGTCATCGGCGGTCTTCTTTGCCGCGCTGTTGATCAGACGCTGCCCGAGTTGGGCGAGCTTGCCGCCGATCTGCGCCTCCGCCTCGTAGGTGAGGAGCGTGCCGCCGTCCTTGTCACTGAGCGACACCTTGGCGCCGCCTTTGGCGAAGCCAACCGCACCCCCCTCCCCTTCGCCGGAAATGCGATAGCCGTTCGGCGGATCGAGATCGGAGAGACGCACCTTCCCCTTCCAGCGCGCCTTGACCGGTCCGACTTTGACGGTGGCGACGGCCTGGAATTCGCTTTCGGAAATTTTGTCGAACTGCTCGCTACCTGGGATGCAGCTCTTGAGCACCTCGGGATCGTTGAGCTTGGCCCACACCACCTCGCGGCTCGCGGGGAGCTGAACTTGCCCGTTCATGATCATCGCCATGGCGTTCTCCGTCGTTCTCGAGCATCAGATATAAAGCGTCGACACGGGACGGGGAAAGCGCTTTCGGCATGGGCCGCGCGCGCTCTTGCGCCTTGGCGCGCGGCTTATCGGCGGATAAAGCTGTGGCGCTGCGATCATCGCCGAAGGAGGCACCATGCCCATCGTCAACGCCGACGGCTGCGCGATCTACGTCGAAGTCGATGGGCCGGAACGCGCGCCCGCGCTCGTGCTGTCGAACTCACTCGGCACCACATTGCACATGTGGGATGCCCAGGTCGCACCGTTTACTCGGGACTTTCGCCTCGTGCGCTATGACCGGCGCGGCCACGGCCGTTCCGGGGTGCCGAAAGGCCCCTATACGATGGAACGCCTCGGCCGCGACGTGCTCGCCGTGCTCGATGCGCTCGGCATCGAGCGGGTCAACTGGTGCGGCCTTTCCATGGGCGGCATGGTCGGGCAATGGCTCGGCGCCAACGCGCCGGAGCGCATCGAGCGGCTCGTGCTCACCAACACGTCGAGCTATTTTGCGGACAAGACGATGTGGAACGAACGCCTCAAGCTCGTGCGCGAGAAGGGCGTTGCGGCCTTCGCCGCGGCGAACATGGAGCGCTGGTTCAGCAAAGGATTTCGCGAGCGCTCGCCCAAAGTGGTCGCTTGGATGCAGGAGATGTTCGCCGCAACTCCGCTCGAAGGATATATCGCCTGCGGGGAAGCGGTGCGCGACATGGACCATCGCGAATTGTTGCCGAAGATCAAAGCGCCCACCCTCGTCATCGCCGGCAAGCATGATCCGGCAACCCCGCCCGACGCGAACGAATACATCAAGGATCACATCCCGGTCGCCCGCTTTGCCCTGCTCGACGCCGCGCATATTTCCAACGTCGAGCAGCCGGAGGCGTACACGAAGGCGGTATTGGAATTTTTGCTCAACACGAGACAGTAATCGTAATCAGCTCTCAGTAATCAAAACGGCGCGATTGTGATGTCGCCCGACGGTCATCTCGATCTGATCACGATTACCGACCTCTGATAACCCGGAGCTACCCTCCCCTCGCCGTACGGAACTCGTGCGGCGTGGTCCCGGTCTGCTTGCGGAAGAAGCGGGCGAAATGGGACGGATCGGAGAAAGCGAGATCATAGGCGATCTCGTGGATCGGTTGGCTGGTGAACACGAGTTGACGCTTGGCCTCGGTGAGCACACGCTGGCGGATCAAATGTCCGACGGTGACGCCGGTTGCGCGCTTGACGTGGTCATTGAGGCGATCGACCGTCATCGCGAGCTTGTCGGCGTAGAAGGCGAGTTGCCGCTCCTTGTGGAAGTGCTCCTCGACAAGCTTTCGCAACGCATCGACGGTTGCACCGGTCGGCTCGAGCGCAATGGCTTCGGCAGCCCCACGCGCGCGGCCGGCGGCCAGCCGCGCGACCTCAACCGCGATCAGCGCGAGCAGTCCGCGCATCGCGATCCGAAAGCCGGCGCGGGCAAGAAACCGCTCCTCGTGCAATTCCACCGCCAATTTCGCAAGGCGATCGCGCTCCGCCTCCCCAAGCGGCACGACCGGCTCCGCCGCGAGCGCCTTGAGCCGCGCGAGCGCTTCCCCGCGGCGATCGCCCATCGCCTCGGCAACGTCCTCGGTGAACGTCATGACCCAGCCATCGGTGAGCGCCGGACGGAAGCGAAAGCCATGCGCGACGGTTGCGGGCACGAGAATCGCGCAGGCTGCATCGAAGGCAATCGTTGCGGCCTCGAAGGTCATCTCGCCGCCGCCGCGTTCGATCAGCAGAATCTGGAAAAGATTGCGGTGGCGGTGCGCGCGGATCGTCCAGTCGTGAATGGAGGAGCGCGAGGCGATCGTCTCGATGTGAATGAAATCGAAAGCCTGATCGTCAGGCGGGTCGCCGTAGAGATGGAACAGCGGGAGCGCGGCCGTGGCCATGCAAAATCATAAGCCAGCTGGCGCGAGGAGAAAACGTGCCTCAATGCGCTCGACCGCCGCCATGCACATCATTCCAACAGCGTGCCGAGCCCTGGCCGCGCCGATCGCTTGCCCCTCACCCGGCCCTCGCCATAGCGCGTCGAAGACGCGCGTGAACGCACTTAAGGCCCGGGCCACCCTCCCGCCGCTTCGCGGCGCGAGGGTCTCTCACACCTGCTTATAAGCACGGTCGTGGTAAACGAGCGCAGGACCGCTAGGTCCGGCGCGCACGGTTTCGACCGCGCCGAAGAACACGTTGTGGCTTCCGACCGAGCGCACCTCGACGATGCGGCAGTCGAACGCGATCACGGCCGAGGCGAGGACAGGGCTGCCGGTCGACAACGTCAGCCAGTCTCCGGTTACGAACCGATCTCCGCCAGCAACGCCGGTGCGGCCAGCGAAAATGTCCGCGATCTCCGCGCCGTCGTGCCCGAGTGTGTTGACGCAGAATACACCGTTCTCGACCACGATCGGATTGGTCTGGCTGCGCCGACTGAGGCACATGAGGAGCGTCGGCGGCGCGTCCGACACCGAACAAACCGCAGTGGCGGTGGTGCCGGCCTTACCGGCCGCGCCGGCAGTGGTGATGACGTGGACTGCCGCGCCGAGCCGGCTCATCGCCTCGCGAAAGACCGCGGGCTCGACCGTGCGCACGGGCTCGGGTCCGACAGCAGTAAACGCGCCGTCCATCGCATCATCGGGCCGTTGGTCGGTCCAGTGCATGGAGCTTATTCCGCGGCACGCTTGACGCCGGCGACACCCGGATATGAGACGTCGTCGGGGTCAAGCCAGGCCGCGTCGCGCCAGCCGTTTTCATCGTAGTCCGCAAGGCACTGCTCCGCCAACGCGACCATGCCATCGAGCGTGCCGCTGGTGCGCGCGTTCCACAGCGCTTGAAGGCGAATATCCTCATGGTTACCGGCGTAGTTCATCTCGTAGAGCTCGTGCCGTCCGCCGAATTCGGTGCCGATCGCGTCCCACAAGAGCTTCATCACCTTGATGCGCTCCTTGTAATCTATGCCGTACGAACCGCGCACGTATTTCGCAAGATACTTGTCGATCTCGGGATTTTTGAAATCCCTGGCAGAGGACGGAAGATAAATGAGCGCCGAGGCGATGATTTTCTCGACGATCTCCTTGACGCGGCCGTAGGCATCGCCCGCGAATACGCGATAGCTCGACCCCGATTGCACGTTGGGGAGCACGGCACCGTCCACCCATGGCGTGGGATTTGCCGCCATTGCGTCGGTCAGCGCCCAGAACAGATTGCGCCAGGCGACCACCTCACCGAGCATCACCTGATTGCCGCGGAACTCATCGGCGCCCGTCGTGCGCAGCGCCTTGGCGATGATCCCGACCAAAAAGTCGAGCTTGACCGCGAGACGGGTGCAACCCTGGAACTGATAGCCGGCGAGGAAGCCCGACTGCGGGAAAAACGTCTTGAGCTTTTCCAGATCGCGGTGCAGGAGCACATCCTCCCACGGAATGAATGCATTATCGAACACGAAAATCGCGTCGTTCTCGTCGAACCGCGAGGACAGCGGATAGTCGAATGGCGTGCCCATCACGCTCGCCATCATCTCATAAGAGGCACGGCAGATGAGCTTCACGCCGGGCGCGTTCATCGGCGCGATGAACATGACCGCAAGATCGGTATCGTGGGTGGGCACGGCCGCGTTTTGGCCGAGGAAGTTGTAGTGCGTGAGCGCCGAAGCGGTCGCCACCACCTTGGCGCCGGAGACATAGATGCCGGCATCAGTCTCTTTCTGAATGGCGATGAACACGTCTTTGACCTGATCCGGCGCCTTGGCGCGATCGACCGGCGGGTTGACGATGGCGTGGTTCATGAACAGCACGTGCTCCTGGGCGCGGCGATACCAGGCACGGGCATTGGCCGAGAACCTGCCGTAAAAGCGGTGATTGGCCCCGAGCGTATTCATCAAGGAGGCCTTGTAATCGGGCGAGCGACCCATCCAGCCATAGGACATGCGCGCCCATTGGGCGATCGCGTCCCGTTGTGCAACGAGTTCCTCCCGCGAGTGGGCCGCACGGAAGAACTTGTGGGTGTACCCGCCCGAGCCGGTATCGGTCGGCCAAGTCAGACCGTCCTTGCTCTTGGGGTCGTGCAGCGCGTCGTAAAGCCTCGCGATCGAGCGGGCGGCGTTGCGGAACGCCGGATGCGTCGTCACGTCGTCGACGCGCTCGCCGTAGACATAGACGTCACGCCCATCACGCAGGCTCGCGAGATATTCCGCGCCCGTGAACGGCCGCCCTTTGCCTGCGATGACGTCCTCGGACTTCATCGGCCTCTGTTCCCTTGCGCACGCAGCGCCATGGCACCCGCGGAGGCAAGTGTCAATGCACGCGCTCGCTAGCAGCCGGGCAATGGGGCGCCACTCCGGCATGCCGGCTCGGGCTTTTTCTTCCCACAGGGCCCGCGGACACCGCGGTGCCGCCGTTGCTGGCCCTGCGGGCCCCTGCTAGAGCTTCAGCAATTGCCGGATCGCCAGGGATGCCTCGGGGAGGCGCGCGGGCATGGAAGTCTTCATCCAGCAGCTCATCAACGGCATCACGCTCGGTTCGATCTATGGCCTCATTGCCATCGGCTACACGATGGTCTTCGGCATCATCGGCATGGTGAACTTCGCCCATGGCGACGTATTCATGGTCTCCGCCTTCATTGCACTCATCACTCTCTTGCTTCTGACGACTTGGCTCGGCATCGGCTCGTTCGCGCTAGCGCTCCTGATCGTGCTCATCGTCTCCATGCTGTTTACCTCGCTGGTCAACTGGGCGATCGAGCGCACCGCCTATCGCCCGCTGCGGGGCTCGTTTCGCCTGGCGCCGCTGATCTCGGCGATCGGCATGTCGATCTTCTTGTCCAATTTCGTCCAGGTCGCGCAGGGTCCGCGCGTCAAATCCATTCCGCCGTTCTTCAATGAGGTGATCGTGCTGACGCCGGAGGGCAGCGGCTACGAGGTCGTCATCTCCTACAAGCAGATCGTGGTCTGGGCGGTCACGGCCGCCCTGCTGCTGGTGTTTTGGTTCGTGGTGACCAAGACGGCGCTCGGGCGCGCACAACGCGCTTGCGAGCAGGATCAGAAGATGGCGGCGCTGCTCGGGATCGACGTCGACCGCACCATATCGATCACCTTCGTGATCGCCGCAGCACTCGCCGCGGTCGCGGGCACCATGTATCTCATGTATTACGGGGTCGTGAGCTTCGCCGACGGCTTCGTGCCTGGCGTGAAAGCCTTCACGGCGGCGGTGCTGGGAGGCATCGGATCGCTCCCAGGCGCCGTCATCGGCGGCCTTTTGATCGGGCTGATCGAGACGATGTGGTCGGCGTATTTCTCGATCGACTACAAGGACGTCGCTGCCTTCTCCATTCTCGCCATAACCATGATCTTCCTGCCGCAGGGCATCCTCGGGCGACCGGATGTGGAGAAGGTGTGAGATGGAGGCGTCACCGCCTGCCTCCCGTGTCGATCTCGCTCGGGCGCTGCGCCAAACCGCGATCACCGCGCTCATCGCTTTCGGGCTGCTGCTTCCGCTGATCGGCTTCAACACGGTCCAGAACATTCGCAATGAACTCGTGCTCGAGACCCGCTGGCCGTTGCTGGCGGCGCTGGTTGCGATCATCGCGGCCGGACGTTTCCTGCACGCGGCCTTCATCGCACCCGCTCTCGCGCGTCGCGCGCTACGGCCGCGGCAGGAGGACGCGAAGCGTGTGGCAACTCGCGCGAGGCGCCTGCGCTGGCTTACTCCGTTCACGCTCGGGTTTGCCTTGCTCTATCCCGCGCTCGTGCTGTCGATCGTTGGAACTCAGGGCGCGGTGAAATGGATCGACAATTTCGGCGTCCAAATTCTGATCTACGTGATGCTCGGCTGGGGACTAAACATCGTGGTCGGGCTCGCCGGCCTGCTCGATCTCGGCTATGTCGCGTTTTACGCCGTCGGTGCTTATTCCTATGCGCTGTTGGCGCATAACTTTGGCCTGTCGTTCTGGATTCTGCTGCCCGTCGCGGGCTGCTTGGCCGCGTTCTGGGGCATCTTGCTCGGCTTTCCGGTGCTGCGCTTGCGTGGCGACTATCTTGCCATCGTCACGCTCGCCTTCGGCGAGATTATCCGGCTGATCCTGATCAACTGGGTGCCGGTGACCAACGGCTATGCTGGTATCAGCGGC